>Ga0164297_10000094_pt1 | contig 107483 bp, 90 predicted proteins | sample GEODES058metaG_FD_113539 | JGI IMG/M metagenome (GOLD analysis project Ga0164297, IMG submission 113539) | Dystrophic lake water microbial communities from Trout Bog Lake, Wisconsin, USA - GEODES058 metaG | ecosystem: Environmental > Aquatic > Freshwater > Lake | place: USA: Trout Bog Lake...
GCAGCCATCACAGCACCTCCGGCGCAAGCGAAATGATCTTCATGAACTTCTTGGCGCGAAGCTCGCGGACGACCGGGCCAAAGATGCGGGTGCCGATCGGCTCCTGCTGCTTGTTGATCAGCACGGCCGCATTGCGGTCGAAGCGGATCGCGCTGCCGTCGGGCCGGCGGACGGCGAACGAGGTACGCACGATCACCGCCTGGTGGACGTCGCCCTTCTTCACCTTGCCGCGGGGAATGGCGTCCTTGATCGAGACGACGATGACGTCGCCGACCGAGGCCGTCTTCCGCTTGGAGCCGCCGAGCACCTTGATGCACAGAACGCGACGCGCACCGGAGTTGTCGGCGACGTCCAGAGTGCTCTCAATCGAGATCATCTAATGCCCCCTCAACCGGCCGCAGGCGTGTCGGCGAGCGGGGCGCCATTGCGCTCCACGACCATCCACGTCTTGCGCTTGGAAATCGGACGGCATTCCTCGATGCGGACGGTGTCACCGACCTTGCACTGATTGGCCTCATCATGCGCGGCGTACTTCTTCGAGCGCCGGATGAACTTCTTGTACAGCGGATGCATCACGCGCCGATCGACAAGCACCGTAACGGTCTTGTCCATGGCCTCGCTGGTCACCCGCCCCGTCAGGACGCGCCTCGGCATCGCCCTACTCCTTTCAGGACTTCTGCGCGGAAGCGGATGCTTCCGTCGCTGACATGGCGGAAGTCTTCTTCTCCGCCATGATCGTCTTCACCCGCGCGATGTCGCGCCGCACCTGGCGCACGCGCCCCAGGCCTTCGTTCTGTCCACCGGCGCGCTGGAAGCGCAGGTTGAACTGCTCCTTGCGCAGATCCAGCAGCATCGCCGCCAGTTCGTCTGCCGTCTTCAGCCGCACATCCGTCGGCTTCGTTTCTTTCGCCATATCAGGCGTCTCCGATGCGGGTGACGAACTTCGTCTTGATCGGCAGCTTGGCGGCGCCCAGCGTGAGCGCTTCCTTCGCCAGCTCCGGCGCGACGCCGTCGATCTCGAACATGATCCGCCCCGGGGCCACGCGGGCGACCCAGAATTCGGGCGAGCCCTTGCCGGAACCCATGCGGACTTCGGCCGGCTTGGTGGAGACGGGGACGTCGGGGAAGATGCGGATCCACACGCGGCCCGCACGCTTCATGGCGCGCGTGATGGCCCGACGGGCGGATTCGATCTGCCGCGCGGTGATCCGCTCCGGCTCGAGTGCCTTGAGGCCGAAGGCGCCGAAATTCAGCGCCGTCCCACCCTTGGAGACACCCTTGATGCGGCCCTTGTGGGCCTTGCGAAACTTGGTGCGCTTTGGCGAAAGCATTGTCGTGTTCCCTGGCGCGAGTTCTTAGCGCTGCGGCGCTTGTTCGGCGGCGCGACGGTCCTGCGCCAGCGGGTCGTGCGCCAGGATCTCGCCCTTGAAGATCCAGACCTTCACGCCGCAGGTGCCATACGTCGTCTTCGCCGTGGCAACGCCGAAATCGACGTCCGCGCGCAGCGTGTGCAGCGGCACCCGACCTTCGCGATACCACTCGGTGCGCGCGATTTCCGCGCCACCCAGACGGCCGCCGCAATTGATACGAATGCCCTGCGCGCCGAGCCGCATGGCCGACTGCACGGCCCGCTTCATGGCGCGACGGAAGGCGACGCGACGCTCGAGCTGCTGGGCGATGTTCTCGGCCACCAGGGTCGCGTCGATTTCCGGCTTGCGGATTTCGACGATGTTCAGCGCCACTTCGGCGTTGGCCATCTTGCCGAGATCCTTGCGCAGGTTCTCGATGTCCTGGCCCTTCTTGCCGATCACCACGCCCGGACGGGCGGCATAGATGGTGACGCGCGGCTTCTTGGCCGGACGCTCGATGACGACGCGGGAGACGCCGGCGCCGGAGAGCTTCTTGCGCAGATGCGCGCGCAGCTTCAGGTCGTCGTGCAGCAGCTTGGCGTAGTCGGCACCGGCATACCAGCGGCTATCCCAGGTGCGGTTGATGCCGACGCGCATGCCGATCGGATTGACTTTGTGACCCATCTTATGCGGCCTCCTGCGCCGTCTTCTCAGCCGCCTGCTCTTGTGCACGCTCGGACACGACGATCTTGATGTGGCTGAACCACTTCTCGATGCGTGCCGACCGGCCACGGCCGCGGGCATGGAAGCGCCGCATGACGATGGACTTGCCCACCTCGGCGCGCGTGACCACGAGACGGTCGACGTCGAGCTGGTGGTTGTTCTCGGCATTGGCGATGGCGCTTTCGAGCACCTTCTTGACCTGCTGCGCGATGCGCCGCTTGGAGAAGGTCAGCGTCGCCACCGCCTCGGCCGCGCCACGGTTGCGGATCAGGCCCGCAACGAGGTTCAGCTTCCGCGGGGAGATGCGGATGTTGCTCATGATCGCCTGCGCCTCGGTGTCGGCCAGGTTCCGCGGATGTTTCGGCTTGCTCATCTCAGCCCCGCTTCGCCTTCTTGTCCGCCGAGTGACCGGTGAACGTGCGGGTCGGCGAGAATTCGCCGAACTTGTGACCCACCATATTCTCGTTCACCTGCACCGGCAGGAACTTGTGACCATTGTAGACGCCGAACGTCAGGCCGACGAACTGCGGCAGGATCGTCGAGCGGCGCGACCAGATCTTGATGATCTCGTTGCGGCCCGAGGAGCGTGCGGCCTCGGCCTTGTTCAGCAGATACCCGTCGACGAACGGGCCTTTCCATACGGAACGCGTCATCGCCTCAGCCCTTACCCTTGTTGCGGCCGCGGATAATCAACCGATCCGTGCGCTTGTTGACACGGGTCTTGTAACCCTTGGTCGGCTTGCCCCACGGCGTGACCGGATGACGGCCACCGGAGGTGCGGCCTTCGCCGCCGCCGTGCGGATGGTCAACCGGGTTCATCACAACGCCGCGGTTATGCGGCTTGCGGCCCATCCAGCGCTTGCGCCCGGCCTTGCCGAACTGCTGGTTGGAATTGTCGGGGTTCGACACCGCGCCGATCGTCGCCATGCAGTCGCCGCGCACCATACGGAGCTCGCCCGACATCAGCTTGATCTGCGCGTAGCCGCTGTCCTTGCCGACGAGCTGGACATACTGCCCGGCGGCGCGTGCCACCTTGCCGCCGGCGCCCGGCTTAAGCTCGACGTTGTGCACGATCGTGCCGACGGGGACGGCCGAGAGCGGCATCGCGTTGCCCGGCTTGATGTCGGCGCGGGCGGCGGCGATCACCGCGTCGCCCACCTTCAGGCGCTGCGGCGCCAGGATGTAGGCGAGCTCGCCGTCCTGGTACTTGATCAGCGCGATGAACGCGGTGCGGTTCGGGTCATATTCCAGGCGCTCGACCACGGCCGGGACTTCCAGCTTGCGGCGCTTGAAGTCGACCAGGCGATAGGACTGCTTGTGTCCGCCGCCCCGGAACCGGCTGGTGATGTGACCATGGTTGTTGCGACCGCCCGTGGAGTGCTTCCCCTCGGTGAGGCCCTTGACCGGCTTGCCCTTCCACAGCTCGGACCGATCGATAAGGATCGTGCCGCGAAGGCTCGCCGTGACGGGATTGAAACTCTTGAGTGCCATCGTTCGATCCCCGCCTTACGCAAGCCCGGTCGAGAGGTCGATCGACTGACCCTCGGCAAGCTTCACATACGCCTTCTTGACGTCGGAGCGACGGCCCGGACGGCCGCGGAAGCGCTTGGTCTTGCCCTTCGCCACAACCGTGTTCACCGCCGTCACCTTCACGCCGAACAATCCCTCGACCGCCGCCTTGATTTCCGGCTTGGTGGCGTCGATCGCCACGCGGAAAACGGTCTGGCCGAGTTCACCCACGCGCGTCGCCTTCTCGGTGATCACCGGGCTGCGGAGGATGTTGTACATCGCCTCGCGCGACAGGGTCGGACCCTTCTTCTTCACGGTCTCGCTCATGCCAGGCGCTCCTTCAGGCCCTCAAGTCCGGCCGTGGTGATGGCCAGAACGTCGTGGCGCAGGATGTCATAGACGTTGGCACCGACCGTCGGCAGCACGTCGATGCCGTGGATGTTGCGGCTGGCCTTGAGGAAACCCTCGTCCACCGCACGGTCCACGATCAACGCGCTCGACCAGCCGAGAACCTTCAGCTTCGCGGCGAGCTCCTTGGTCTTGGCGGCGCCGGCGGCGGCGTCGAGCACGACCAGCTTGCCGTCGGCGGCCTTCTGCGACAGCGCCGAGATCAGGCCGAGACGACGCACCTTCTTCGGCAGGTCGTAGCCATGGCTGCGAACGACCGGGCCATGAACACGGCCACCGGTGCGGTACTGCGGCGCGCGCAGGCTGCCCTGGCGGGCGTTGCCGGTGCCCTTCTGCTTGTAGGGCTTCTTCGTGGTGCCCTGCACTTCGCCCATGCCCTTGGTCTTGTGGGTGCCGGCACGGCGCTTGGCCTGCTGCCAATGCACCACGCGCGCCATGATATCGGCCCGGGGCTTGGTGGCGAAAATCTCGTCGGGCAGCTCGGCCGTGCCGGCGCTGCCGTTGTCGAGGGTCTTGATGTCGATCTGCATGTCTATGCCCTCAACCGGCCAAAGCCGCGGGGAACGGGGCATCCGCCGGACGCTCCGCCTTCACCGCGTCGCGCACGAGGACGAAGCCGTTCTTGGCGCCGGGCACGGAGCCCTTCACCATCAGCAGCCCCTTCTCGGCGTCCACGCCGGCGATTTCGAGGTTGAGCGTGGTGATGCGCTCCTGCCCGAGATGGCCAGCCATTTTCTTGTTCTTGAAGGTCTTGCCGGGATCCTGGCGGTTACCGGTCGAACCGTGCGAACGGTGCGAGACCGACACGCCGTGGCTCGCCTCGAGACCGGCGAAGTTCCAGCGCTTCATGGCGCCGGCGAAGCCCTTGCCCTTGCTGGTGCCGCAGACGTCGATCTTCTGGCCGACCACGAAATGGGCGGCCGAGAGGGTCGCGCCGGGCTCGAGCATGGCGTCGGCCGACACCCGGAACTCCACGAGCTTCATCTTGGGCTCCACCGACGCCTTGGCGTAGTGGCCCTTGTTCGGCTTGGAGACGTTCTTCACCTTCGCGGTGCCCCAGCCGAGCTGGACGGCGGTGTAGCCGTCCTTCTCCTGGGTCTTCGCGGCCACCACCTGGACATTGTCCAGATGCAGCACGGTGACGGGCACATGTGTCCCATCATCCTTGAACAGCCGGGTCATGCCCAGCTTCTTCGCCAGCAATCCTGTGCGCATCATTCTTTCCCCAGAGGGACGCCCCACGAAGGGGAGTCCTTAGGCCAATAAAAAAGTCGGTTAGATCTTGATTTCGACGTCCACGCCGGCAGCAAGATCAAGCTTCATCAGCGCATCGACCGTCTGCGGCGTCGGCTCGACGATGTCGAGAAGGCGACGATGCGTCCGGATTTCGAACTGCTCGCGGCTCTTCTTGTCGACATGCGGCGAACGGTTCACCGTGAAACGCTCGATGTGCGTGGGCAACGGGATCGGGCCCCGCACCCGCGCACCGGTGCGCTTCGCCGTGTTCACGATCTCCTTGGTGCTGTTGTCCAGCACGCGGTGATCGTACGCCTTCAGGCGGATGCGGATATTCTGGTTGTCCATCGTTCAGTCATCCCGTCGTCCACACCCGGGGGCGTGGACGACAGACCCCTTTCCCTGTTTAGGCGACGATCTTCGCAACCACGCCGGCGCCGACCGTGCGGCCGCCCTCGCGGATGGCGAAACGCAGGCCTTCATCCATGGCGATCGGCGCGATCAGCGTCACGTCCATCGACACGTTGTCGCCCGGCATGACCATTTCCACGCCTTCCGGCAACGTCACGATGCCCGTGACGTCCGTCGTGCGGAAATAGAACTGCGGACGATAGTTGGTGAAGAACGGGGTGTGGCGCCCGCCCTCTTCCTTCGTCAGGATATAGCTCTCAGCCTTGAACTTCGTGTGCGGGGTGATCGAGCCGGGCTTGGCCAGAACCTGGCCGCGCTCGACGTCTTCACGCTTCGTGCCACGGAGCAGGGCGCCGATGTTGTCGCCGGCCTGGCCCTGGTCGAGCAGCTTGCGGAACATCTCGACGCCGGTGACGACGGTCTTGACGGTGTCCTTGAGGCCGACGATCTCAACTTCCTCGCCGACGCGGACGATGCCGCGCTCGACGCGGCCGGTCACGACGGTGCCGCGGCCGGAGATCGAGAAGACGTCTTCCACCGGCATCAGGAACGGCATGTCGACGGCGCGTTCCGGCTGCGGGATGTAGGCGTCAACCGCTTCCATCAGCTTCAGGATCGCCTGCTCGCCGAGTTCCGGCTGGGTGTCGTTCAGGGCGCAGACGGCCGAGCCGTGGATGATGGGGATATCGTCGCCCGGGAACTGGTAGCTGCTCAGCAGCTCGCGCACTTCGAGCTCGACGAGCTCGAGCAAGTCGGGGTCGGCGATGTCGCACTTGTTGAGGAACACGACGAGGGCCGGGACGCCGACCTGACGGGCGAGCAGGATGTGCTCGCGAGTCTGCGGCATCGGGCCGTCGGCGGCGGAGACCACGAGGATTGCGCCATCCATCTGCGCGGCACCGGTGATCATGTTCTTCACATAGTCGGCGTGGCCGGGGCAGTCGACGTGGGCGTAGTGGCGGTTCTTGGTCTCGTATTCGACGTGCGCGGTCGAGATCGTGATGCCACGAGCGCGCTCTTCGGGGGCCTTGTCGATCTGGTCATAGGCCGTGAAGGTCGCGCCGCCGGCCTTGGCCAGCACCTTGGTGATCGCGGCCGTCAGCGACGTCTTGCCATGGTCAACGTGGCCGATCGTGCCGATGTTGCAGTGCGGCTTGTTACGCTCGAATTTAGCTTTACCCATCGTCTTCTCTCCGTGCCCGCTACGATCCGCGGTTGAGGTCAATGTTTACAGAAGTATTGGGATTACCAGCGGTAGTGGCTGAAGGCCTTGTTGGCTTCGGCCATCCGGTGAGTATCTTCACGCTTCTTCACCGCCGAGCCACGATTGTTCACCGCGTCCAGCAGCTCATTCGAAAGGCGATCTTCCATCGTGTGCTCGCCGCGCTTGCGCGCCGCGTCGATGATCCAGCGGATGGCCAGCGCCTGGCGACGCTCGGTCCGCACTTCGACCGGCACCTGGTAGGTGGCGCCACCGACGCGGCGCGAACGCACCTCGACGGCAGGCTTCACGTTCTCGAGTGCCTCGTGGAACATGCGAACCGGATCGGCCTGGCCGCCGCCCCGCTTCTTCATCACGTCCAGCGCGCCGTAGACGATGCCTTCGGCGGCCGACTTCTTGCCGTCATACATCAGCGCGTTCATGAAACGGCTGATGACAACGTCACCGAACTTGGCGTCCGGCAGGATTTCGCGCTTTACGGCGCGGCGACGACGGCTCATTGCCTGCTCCTCACTTCGGCCGCTTGGCGCCGTACAGCGAACGACGCTGACGACGCTTGGCGATGCCCTGGGTATCCAGCACGCCGCGCAGGATGTGGTAGCGCACGCCCGGAAGATCCTTCACGCGCCCGCCGCGGATCAGCACGACGCTGTGTTCCTGCAGGTTGTGGCCTTCGCCGGGGATGTAGCTCACGACCTCGTAGCCGTTGGTCAGACGAACCTTGGCCACCTTACGTAGCGCGGAGTTCGGCTTCTTCGGGGTCGTCGTATAGACGCGCGTGCAGACGCCGCGCTTCTGCGGGCAACCCTGCAGGGCGGGAACCTTGTTGCGCTTCGCGGCAGGCTCACGGCCCTTGGCGATCAGCTGGTTGATGGTCGGCATTGAGCCTCTTTCGATCCTGTCCGGCCGGTCTGGCCACCTAGTCCACGCCATCCGGGCAACGCCCACGGGGCGAAACCCTTCTTTACGCACGGCGCCCAAGGGAGCCGTCTGAAACCACAAGCAAGCCCCGCATAGGGCAGCTTGCGCCGCCTGCGGGGTTCGACCTTGCGAAACGGCCTAGGCTTTCCAACCGGAAAGCGGCGCCGCACGCCTTGGTTCCTCTTGCAACAACGGCACCCCGAGTAGAACCAGGGGTGGGCCGAGGGGGCGGAACCTACGGAGGTGGGGGGTGCAAGTCAAGCGCTCAGGCACCCTCAAACCCCGAAAAGAAGAAGGGCGGCGATGCACTCACCGCCGCCCTCCATGCCAAGTAAGGGGTTGACCTCTACTCGGCCGCGATGTCGGAGCCGGCGATCGACGGAGTCTCGCTCCGCAGGCCCTTCGCTTCGTCGCGTCCGGCGGCGATTCCGCGCAGCCGGTTCATCACGCTGCCCGTGCCCGCCGGGATCAGGCGGCCCACGATGACGTTCTCCTTGAGGCCGATGAGGTTGTCGACCTTGCCGGCCGTAGCCGCCTCGGTGAGCACTCGTGTGGTCTCCTGGAAGGACGCCGCGGAGATGAAGCTGTGCGTCTGCAGGCTGGCCTTGGTGATGCCCTGCAGCACCGGCATGCCGGTGGCCGCGCGCTCGCCCTCGGCCAGGCGCTTGCCGTTCTCGATGGCAAACTCCATACGATCGACCTGCTCTCCCGTAAGGAAGGTGGTGTCGCCGGGCTCGACGATCTCGATCTTCTGCAACATCTGGCGAACGATCACCTCGATGTGCTTGTCGTTGATCTTCACGCCCTGCAGCCGGTAGACGTCCTGGATTTCGTTGACGAGGTAGTCGGACAGCGCCGGCACCCCCAGCACCTTCAGGATGTCGTGCGGCACGCGCGGCCCGTCGACGAGCGGATCGCCACGGCGCACGAAGTCACCTTCCTGCACCGAGACGTGCTTGCCCTTCGGCACCAGATACTCGGTCTCCTCGCCGGTCTCGTCGTTCTTCACGACGATGCGGCGCTTGGCCTTGTAGTCCTTGCCGAATTCCACCCGCCCATCGGTTTCCGCGATGATCGCGTGATCCTTCGGACGGCGGGCCTCGAACAGCTCGGCCACGCGCGGCAGACCGCCGGTGATGTCGCGCGTCTTGCTGCCCTCGCGGGGAATACGCGCCAGCACGTCGCCGGCCGCGACCTCCACGCCGTTCTCGACCGAGAGGATCGAGTCGGGAGAGAGGAAGTAGCGCGCGTCGTTGCCGTTCGGCAGCTTGATGACCTCGCCCTTGGCATCCTTCAGCTGCAGGCGCGGCCGCAGGTCGACGCCGCGGGCATTCTGCTTGTAGTCAACGACCACCTTGGAGGTGAGGCCCGTCACTTCGTCCATCCGCTCCACCAAGGTCACGCCCTCGAGCAGGTCGAGGTATTCGAGCCGCCCGTTGCGTTCCGTGATGATCGGCAGGGTGTACGGATCCCATTCGGCCAGCTTCTGGGTGCGCGTCACCGTCGCACCCTCGTCGACCAGCAGGCGGGCACCGTAGGGCACCCGGAAGCGCGCCCGCTCGCGGCCCTTGTCGTCGGACAGGACCACTTCGCAGTTGCGGCTCATCACCACGGGCACGTTAGACGAGTTGATGACGACGTTGCGGTTCTTGATCACCACGGTGCCGTCATGGCTGGCTTCCACGCTCGACTGCTCCGCGCCACGCTGGGCGGCGCCGCCGATGTGGAAGGTGCGCATGGTCAGCTGCGTGCCCGGCTCGCCGATCGACTGCGCGGCGATGACACCCACCGCCTCGCCGACGTTGACGGTCGTGCCGCGGGCCAGGTCGCGCCCGTAGCAATGCCCGCAGACGCCCACCTTGGCCTCGCAGGTCAGCACCGAGCGGATCTTGATCTGCTCGACGCCGGCCTTCTCGATCGCCTCGGCGGCTTCTTCCTCGATCAGCGTGTTGTTCGGCAGCAGCAGCGCATTGGTCAGCGGATCGAACACGTCCTCGGCCGTGGTGCGGCCCAGGATACGCTCGGAGAGCGAGGAGACGACCTCGCCGCCATCCATCACCGGCTTCACGGTGAGGCCACGCTCGGTGCCGCAGTCGATCTCGACGATGATGCAATCCTGCGCCACGTCGACCAGCCGACGCGTGAGGTAGCCCGAGTTCGCCGTCTTCAGCGCCGTGTCCGCGAGGCCCTTGCGGGCGCCGTGGGTGGAGTTGAAGTATTCGAGGACCGAGAGGCCTTCCTTGAAGTTCGCGATGATCGGCTGCTCGATGATCTCGCCCGACGGCTTGGCCATCAGGCCGCGCATGCCGGCGAGCTGACGCATCTGCGCCGGCGACCCACGGGCGCCGGAGTGGCTCATCATCCACACCGAATTGGTCTGGATGCCTACCTCCTGGCGGGAGATCTCCTTCATCATCGCGGTGGCCACGGTGTCGGTGCAGCGCGACCAGGCGTCGACCACCTTGTTGTAGCGCTCGCCGGCAGTGATCAGGCCGTCCTGATACTGCTGCTCGAACTCCTTCACTTCGCCCTGGGTCGCCAGGATCATGTCCCGCTTTTCGGTCGGGATGATCATGTCGTCCTTGCCGAAGCTGATGCCCGCCTTCGCCGCATGGCTGAAGCCGAGGCCCATCAGACGGTCAGCGAAGATCACGCATTCCTTCTGGCCGCAGTGGCGATAGACCGCGTCGATGACATCCGACACGTTCTTCTTCGTCAGCTGGCGGTTGATCAGGCTGAAGGGGATCAGCGCGCTGCGCGGGAGCACCTGGGAGATCAGCATGCGTCCGGCGGTGGTCACCACCTTCTCGACGACGGTGTTCCCCTCGGCGTCCTTCGTGGTGTAGCGCGAGCGGATCTTGTCATGCAGGGTGATGCGCTTGGCGAAGACCGCGTGCTCGATTTCGCCGAGCGTGCCGAAGGCCGGCGCGTCCTTCTCATCGGTGGCGCGGAACTCCGGCGTCTCCAGCGAGAGGTAGTAGATGCCGAGCACGATGTCCTGGCTCGGCACGATGATCGGCTTGCCGTTCGCCGGGCTGAGGATGTTGTTGGTCGACATCATCAGCACGCGTGCCTCGAGCTGCGCTTCCAGGCTGAGCGGCACATGCACCGCCATCTGGTCGCCGTCGAAGTCCGCGTTGAAGGCCGTGCAGACCAGCGGATGCAGCTGGATGGCCTTGCCCTCGATCAACACCGGCTCGAAGGCCTGGATGCCGAGGCGATGCAGGGTTGGTGCGCGGTTGAGCATGACCGGATGCTCGCGGATCACCTCTTCGAGGATGTCCCACACTTCCGGACGCTCTTTCTCCACCATGCGCTTGGCGGCCTTGATGGTCGTCGCGTGGCCGTATTTCTCGAGCTTCGAGTAGATGAACGGCTTGAACAGCTCGAGCGCCATCTTCTTCGGCAGGCCGCACTGGTGCAGCTTCAGTTCCGGGCCGACGACGATGACCGAACGGCCGGAGTAGTCGACGCGCTTGCCGAGCAGGTTCTGGCGGAAGCGGCCCTGCTTGCCCTTCAGCATGTCGGACAGCGACTTCAGCGGGCGCTTGTTCGCGCCCGTGATGGCGCGGCCGCGGCGGCCGTTGTCGAACAGGGCGTCAACCGACTCCTGCAGCATGCGCTTCTCGTTGCGCACGATGATGTCCGGCGCGCGCAGCTCGATCAGCCGCTTGAGGCGGTTGTTGCGGTTGATGACGCGGCGATAGAGGTCGTTGAGGTCGGAGGTGGCGAAGCGGCCGCCATCGAGCGGCACCAGCGGGCGCAGCTCGGGCGGGATGACCGGCACCACGTCGAGGATCATCCAGTCTGGATGCGCGCCCGACTCGGCGAAGGCCTCGATCAGCTTGAGGCGCTTGACCAGCTTCTTGCGCTTGGCTTCGGAGGTGGTCTCCTTCAGCTCGCCGCGGAGCTTCACCTTCTCGGCGCCGGCGTCGATCGCCTGCAGGATGCCCTTGATCGCTTCGGCGCCGATGCCGGCACGGAAGGCGTCCTCGCCAAACTCGTCCTGCTTGTCCATCAGCTGCTCTTCGGTCAGCAGCTGGTGCAGCTTCATGTCGGTCAGGCCGGGCTCGAGAACCACGTAGCTCTCGAAATAGAGGATCTTCTCGAGTTCCTTCAGCGTGAGATCGACCATGAGGCCGATGCGGCTGGGGAGGGACTTCAGGAACCAGATATGGGCGACGGGCGAGGCCAGCTCGATGTGGCCCATCCGCTCGCGCCGCACCTTGGCCAGCGTGACCTCGACGCCGCACTTCTCGCAGATGATGCCGCGGAACTTCATGCGCTTGTACTTGCCGCACAGGCACTCGTAGTCCTTGATCGGCCCGAAGATGCGGGCGCAGAAAAGGCCGTCCCGCTCCGGCTTGAAGGTGCGGTAGTTGATCGTCTCAGGCTTCTTGATCTCACCATACGACCAGGAGCGGATCTGCTCCGGACTCGCGATCTGGATCTTGATCTGATCGAATGTCATCGACTGGCCGGTCTGGCCAAGGATCTTCATAAGCTCGTTCATGCTGCCACCTGTAAAAGGGTGTCTGCGCTCAGTCGGAGAAACGGACGCCGCACGGCCATCAGGCCGTGCGCATATCCAAGTCGACGTTCAGGCCAAGGGACTTCAGTTCCTTCACCAGCACGTTGAAGCTTTCGGGAATGCCGGCCTCGAAGGTGTCCTGCTCGCGCACGATCGCCTCGTAGACCTTGGTGCGGCCCGACACGTCGTCGGACTTCACCGTCAGCATTTCCTGCAGCGTATAGGCGGCGCCATAGGCCTCGAGAGCCCACACCTCCATTTCGCCGAAACGCTGTCCGCCGAACTGCGCCTTGCCGCCCAGCGGCTGCTGGGTGACCAGGCTGTACGGGCCGATGGATCGTGCATGGATCTTGTCGTCGACGAGATGGTGCAGCTTGAGCATGTAAATGATGCCCACCGTGACCTTGCGCTCGAACGGCTCGCCCGTGCGCCCGTCAGTCAGCGTGACTTGCCCGGACGTTGCCAGGCCGGCCCGCGTCAGCATTCCCTCGATGTCGGCCATCCGCGCCCCGTCGAACACGGGGGTGGCGATGGGCACGCCCTTCTTGAGGTTGTCGCACAGCTCGGTCAGCTGGGCGTCCGACATCTCGGCGATGTCCTCGTTGTAGATCTTATCGCCGTAGACACCGCGCAGCGTGTCCAGCAGTTCCTGGCGCGCCTGGCCGGTGCGGCGATACTCTTCGACGAGCACGCCGATCTGCTTTCCGATCGAGGCGCAGGCCCAGCCCAGATGCGTCTCCAGGATCTGCCCGACGTTCATACGGCTCGGCACGCCCAGCGGGTTGAGCACCAGGTCGACATGGGTGCCGTCCTCGAGGAACGGCATGTCCTCCACCGGCACCACGCGCGAAACCACGCCCTTGTTGCCGTGACGGCCGGCCATCTTGTCGCCCGGCTGCAGCTTGCGCTTCACCGCCACGAACACCTTGACCATTTTCATCACACCGGGGGGCAGTTCGTCCCCGCGCTGCAATTTCTCAACCTTCGAGTCAAACCGCGCCTGCAGCTTGGCCACCGCCACGTCGTATTCGCGCTTCAGCGTCTCGATCTCGGCCATCACGCCGTCATCCTGGACGCCGATGTGACGCCAGGTGCCGCGCACATGCTCGGCCAGCACCGCCTCGTCGATCACCGTACCGGCCTTGATGCCCTTGAACCCGCCGGAGGCCTTGCGGCCCAGCAGCTTTTCACGCAACCGGGCGAGGAACGAGCGCTCCTGGATCGCCTTCTCGTCGTCGCGGTCCTTGGCGAGACGTTCGATCTCGGCGCGCTCGATGGCCATGGCGCGCTCGTCCTTATCGACGCCGCGGCGGCTGAACACGCGGACATCGACGATCGTGCCGGTGACGCCCGGCGGCAGCTTCAGCGACGTGTCGCGCACGTCGGAGGCCTTCTCGCCGAAGATGGCCCGCAGCAGCTTCTCTTCCGGCGTCATCGGGCTTTCGCCCTTCGGCGTCACCTTGCCGACGAGGATGTCGCCCGGGTTCACTTCGGCGCCGATGTAGACGATGCCGGCTTCGTCCAGGTTCTTCAGCGCCTCTTCGCCCACGTTCGGAATGTCGCGGGTGATTTCCTCCTGGCCCAGCTTGGTGTCGCGGGCCATGACCTCGAATTCCTCGATGTGGATCGAGGTGAAGACGTCATCGCGCGCGATCCGCTCCGAAATCAGGATCGAATCCTCGAAGTTGTAGCCATTCCACGGCATGAACGCGACGAGCGCGTTGCGGCCGAGCGCCAGTTCGCCGAGCTCCGTCGACGGGCCGTCGGCGATGATGTCGCCCTCGGCCACCCGGTCGCCCACGCGCACCAGCGGACGCTGGTTGATGCAGGTCGACTGGTTGGAGCGCATGAACTTGCGCAGACGATAGATGTCGACACCCTTGGTCGTGCCGTCCTCGGCCGTCGCCCGCACCACGATGCGCGCACCGTCGATCTGGTCGATCACGCCCTCGCGCTTGGCGACAATGGTCGCACCCGAGTCACGCGCCACTGCGGACTCCATGCCGGTGCCGACCAGCGGGGCGTCAGCGCGGATCAGCGGCACCGCCTGGCGCTGCATGTTGGAGCCCATCAGCGCGCGGTTGGCGTCGTCGTTCTCGAGGAACGGGATCAACGCCGCGGCGACCGAAACCAGCTGCTTCGGTGAGACGTCGATGGCCGTCACTTCTTCCGGGCGGGCAAGGCGGAATTCGCCCTGCTTGCGCACCGAGACCAACTCCTCGGTGAACTTGCCGCTGGCGTCCATTTTCGCGTCGGCCTGGGCGACGACCAGCTTCTCCTCTTCCATCGCCGATAGATAGCGCGGGCCCTTCTGCACCACGCCGTCCTTCACCAGCATGTACGGCGTCTCGATGAAGCCGTACTTGTTGACCTTGGCGAAGGTCGCCAGCGAGTTGATCAGGCCGATGTTCGGCCCTTCCGGCGTCTCGATCGGGCAGATGCGGCCATAATGCGTGGCGTGCACGTCGCGCACCTCGAAGCCGGCGCGCTCACGCGTCAGACCGCCCGGCCCAAGCGCGGACAGGCGGCGCTTATGGGTGACTTCCGACAGCGGGTTGGTCTGGTCCATGAACTGGCTGAGCTGCGACGAGCCGAAGAACTCGCGCACCGCGGCGGCCGCGGGCTTGGCATTGATCAGGTCGTGCGGCATCACGGTGTCGATGTCGACCGAGCCCATGCGCTCGCGGATGGCACGCTCCATGCGGAGCAGGCCGACGCGATACTGGTTCTCCATCAGCTCGCCCACCGAGCGCACGCGCCGGTTGCCGAGGTTGTCGATGTCGTCGATCTGGCCGCGCCCGTCCTTGAGCTCGCACATCGTCTTCACCGTGCGCAGGACGTCTTCCTTGCGCAGCACGCGGAGCTGATCGTCGGTCTCCATGCCGAGGCGCATGTTCATCTTCACGCGGCCGACCGCCGAAAGGTCGTAGCGGTCGTTGTCGAAGAACAGGCCGCGGAACAGCGCTTCGGCCGTATCCGCCGTCGGCGGCTCGCCGGGGCGCATGACGCGGTAGATGTCGATCAGCGCGTCTTCGCGATTGGAGTTCTTGTCGATCGCCAGCGTGTTGCGGATCCAGGGGCCGTTGGACTGATCCACCGCCAGGGTCGGCAGCGTGTCGATCCCGGCATCCTCGAGCGCGGCGAGGCGGGCCTCGACCAGCTCCTCGCCGGCTTCGGCGAAGATCTCGCCGGTGTTCTCGTCGACCAGGTCCTCGGCCATGTAGCGGCCGAGCAGGTCGGTGCGGCCGACCAGCACCGTCTTGGTGGTCTCGGCGATCTTGCGCACCGTGCGCGCGGTCAGCTTAGTCTCGGAATCGGCGACGACCTCGCCGGTCTCGGCGTCGACCAGCGGCTCCAGCAGCTTGATGTTGCGGAAGGCCTCGGGGTCGAACGGCCGCGCCCAGCCCTTCGGCGTGCGCAGGAACACGACCTGGCCGTAGAACACGCTGAGGATTTCCTCGGCGTCCATGCCGCGGATCTCGCCGACTTCCACCGTCTCGCCCTTGGCCTCGCGGGCCGCGCGCAGCGCCTCGGTGTGCTTGCTCTCAAGCGCATAGAGCAGCGTGGTGACCGGCAGCTTCCGCTTGCGGTCGATGCGGACGTAGACGAGGTCCTTCGCGTCGAACTCGAAGTCGAGCCACGAGCCGCGATAGGGGATGACGCGGGCGGCGAACAGATACTTGCCCGACGAATGGGTCTTGCCCTTGTCGTGGTCGAAGAACACGCCCGGGCTGCGATGCATCTGGCTGACGATGACGCGCTCGGTGCCGTTGATGATGAAGGTGCCGTTATCCGTCATGAGCGGCATGTCGCCCATGTAGACCGGCTGCTCCTTGATGTCGCGGATCGAGCGGGCGCCGGTGTCCTCGTCGAGGTCCCACACGATCAGCCGCAGGATCACCTTCAGCGGCGCGGCGAAGGTCATGCCGCGCTGAATGCACTCCTCGACGTCGTATTTCGGCTCTTCCAGCTCGTAATAGACGAACTCAAGCCGGCCGCGGCCGGCGAAATCGTCGATCGGGAAGACCGACTTGAACACTTCCTGCAAGCCGGTGTTGGTCCGGCTGTCATGCGGCGTCGCCATCTGCAGGAACGCTTCATAGCTCGAGCGCTGCACGTCGATCAGGTTCGGCATCGGCGTGTCTTCGGGAATGCGCCCGAAGCTTTTGCGGATCCGCTTGCGTCCGGTGAATGACCTGGTGATCGCGTTCATGTCCAATACCCCGTTCCTGTCGCAACCCGCACGAATAACCTGACGGACGCCCATCCCCCTCCGCCCGGGGTCTCCATTCCGTCAGCCGGTTACCCGGCCTTCCGGAATGCGGAAGCGGACGGAAATCCCGAGGGATCTCCGCCCGTTCCAGCACGCTCGCGCGGCAGCATAAAGCCGCCGCTCGGACTTACTTAACTTCGACCTTGGCGCCGTTATCTTCCAACACCTTCTTGATCTTAGCAGCTTCGTCCTTGTTCACGCCTTCCTTCACCGTCTTCGGGGCGCCTTCGACCAGGTCCTTGGCTTCCTTCAGCCCGAGACCCGTGATCGTGCGGATTTCCTTAATGACGTTGATCTTCTTGTCGCCGGCATCGGCGAGAATGACGGTGAATTCCGTCTGTTCCTCGACCGGCGCGGCGGCGGCGGCGGCAACCGGCGCGGCGGCAGCAGCCACCGGCGCGGCGGCGGACACGCCCCACTTCTCTTCAAGCATCTTCGACAGTTCGGCGGCTTCCAGCACCGTCAGGGCGGAAAGGTCGTCCACCAGCTTCGCAAGATCGGCCATGTTTCTGTATCCTCTAATCTAGACTCTGGTCGGTTCCATGCAAGCCCGCATCCGCGGGCCCACGATTGAGTGTGTCGCGCGCCTTGGTCAGGCCGCCTCGTCCTTGGGGGCGCCATGCTTGTCAGCATAGGCCGCCAGCACCCGTGCGATCTGCCCGCCCGGCGCCTGGAGAATGCCCGCGATCCGCGTGGCGGGGGTCTGAATCATCCCCACCAGGCCGGCACGCAGCGTATCCAGCGACGGCAACTCGGACAGCGCCTTGATCCCGGATGCATCGAGCATCTGGGTCCCAAGCGCTCCACCGAGCACCACGAACTTATCGTTGGTCCTGGCGAACTCGACAGCCGCCTTCGCCACCGCCACCGGATCCCTGGCCCACGCAAGCGCGGTCGGTCCCTTCAGCATTGGCTTGATGCCGTCGAATCGGGTCCCTTCCAGCGCGAGGATGGCCAGCCGGTTCTTCGCGACTTTGTAGTTCGCGCCAGCCGCCCGCATCTTGCGTCGCAGATCCGTCACTTCGGCGACCGTCAGACCCGTGTTACGGGTGACGACCACCATCGACGTCTCGGCGAACACCTGGGCGAGGGAGGCGACGAAATCACGCTTCTCCGTACGGTCCAAGTCCTATCTCCGTCGGTGGCCAATTGCGTGTGGACCGCAATCGGCCGGGTTGCCCTCTAGGGCGGCACGAACACCTCACCAGGCGCCCGGACCAACCCCGGTTCGCCTGTCCTCCTTAGCCGGAACCGCCAGATACGGGGCCTCGCGACCCAATTCCTGGCTTCCCCGTCTCCCGCGCGCGGACCGAAGTCCATTAAAATCAACGATTACGTGCGGTCTCGGACAGGTTCGGGGGCTCCCGCCCCCTGCACGCCGCCCCTTGCGGAGCGGCGGATCTCGTTCAGCCCGCCAGCGTCGAAACGTCGACCCGAACGCCGGGCCCCATCGTCGAGCTCACCGCGACCTTCTGCACATAGGTGCCCTTGGCCCCGGTCGGACGCGCCTTGACGATCGCATCCGCGAACGCCTTGGCATTCTCGACCAGCTTCTCGGTCTCGAAGCTCGCCTTGCCGATGCCGGCATGCACGATGCCCGCCTTCTCGGCGCGGAACTCCACCTGGCCGGCCTTCGCCGCCGTGATCGCGCCCTTGACGTCCATCGTCACCGTGCCGAGGCGCGGGTTCGGCATCAGGCCGCGCGGACCGAGGATCTTACCGAGACGGCCCACGAGGCCCATCATGTCCGGCGTCGCGATGCAGCGGTCGAACTGGATGTCGCCGGACTGGATCTTCTCGGCCAGATCGTCCGCGCCCACCACGTCGGCCCCGGCGGCCAGCGCCTCCTCGGCCTTCGCGCCACGGGCGAACACGCCCACGCGCAGCACCTTGCCGGTGCCGTTCGGCAGGCCCACGAGCCCGCGCACCATCTGGTCCGCATGACGCGGATCGATGCCGAGGTTCATGGAAATCTCGATCGTCTCGTCGAACTTCGCCTTGGCATTGCTCTTCGCCAGCGCGATCGCGTCCGCGAGGGCATAGGCCTTCGCCGCGTCAACCGTCTTCTGCGCCGCCGCCAGCCGCTTGTTGTGTGCCATGATGATCAGCCCTCCACCACGGTGATACCCATCGACCGCGCCGAGCCCACGAGCATGCGGACCGCGCCATCGACGTCATTGGCATTCATATGGATCATCTTCGTCGCCGCGATCTCGCGCAGCTGCGCCATCGTCACCTTGCCGACCGCCGCACCCTTGCCCGGGGTCGTCGTGCCCTTGGTGATGCCGGCCGCCTTCTTCAGGAAGTAGGTGTTCGGCGGCGTCTTGGTGATGAAGGTGAACGTGCGGTCACCGAACGCCGTGATGACCACGGGCACCGGCATGCCGGGCTCCATCTGGGCCGTCACCGCGTTGAATTCCTTCACGAAGGACATGATGTTCAGGCCGCGCTGACCCAGCGCCGGGCCGACCGGCGGAGACGGGTTCGCCTTCCCCGCGGGAATCTGCAACTTGATGTAGCCGACGATCTTCTTCGCCATAATCCCTACTCCTCTAAGGCCGAACGGCCCAAGCGTTGGGACCGCGGTGCATGCGACGCCTGCCCCCCATGCCAAGCACGACAAAAGGGGCCCGAACGTCTCCCGCGTTCCGGATGAGCGGCGGGAACTACTCTACCCCTCCCCCCTTGTCCAGTGCATAAACGCCCACACCCCTCCACGCCACGGAACCCAGCCATGCCCTATAGGATCGTAACCCACGCCCCCGCCGGCGCGGCCGACCCCTTCACCCAGGAGCGCGAGGCGCTGGCCGCCTGCGGCGCCGAACTCGTCATCGTCACCCCCGAGGAGTTCCCCGCCGCCGCCCGCACCGCCGACGCGCTCTACCCCCGCGGCGTCTTCGTTCCCAAGGCCCTCATCGACAGCCTCGAGCGCTGCCGCCACATCGCCTGCGAAGGCGTCGGCGTCGATCGCGTCGACGTCGAAGCCGCCACCACCCGCGGCATCCCCGTCACCAACGTCCCCCATGTGTTCATCGAGGAGGTGGCCGAACACGCCATGGCCCTCCTGCTCGCCGCCCACCGCCGGGTCATCGAGCAGGACCGCATGGTGCGCGAGCACCGCTGGAGCGAAGGCCGGCCCGCCCTCCTGCAAATCCCCCGCATCATGGGCCAGACCCTCGGCTTTATCGGCTTCGGCCATATCCCCCGCGCCGTCGCCCGCCGCGCCCGCGCCTTCGGCCTGCACATGCTCGCCTTCGACCCCTTCATCGAAGAGCTCGTCCTGCCCCCCTACGGCGTCATCCCCGCCACCCTGGAAGACGTCCTCAGCCAGTCCGACTTCATCTCCATGCACCTGCCAGGCTCGGCCGCCGCCACCCACAAGCTCACCGATCGCCACTTCGCGCTCACCAAACCCACCGCCATCTTCATCAACACCGGCCGCGGCGGCACCGTCGACGAACCCGCCCTCATCCGCGCTCTGCAAAACAACTGCCTGGCCCACGCCGCCCTCGACGTCCTCGAAACCGAGCCGCCCGGCCACAACAACCCCCTGCTGTCGATGACCAACGTCACCCTCTCCGCACACACCGCCAGCGCATCGGCCCGCTCCGACGACGCTCGCCGCCGCCACGCCGCCCGCGAACTCGCCCTCGTCGCCCAATCCCGGTGGCCCACCAGCTGCGTCAACCCCACTGTCCTCGAATCCACCGCCCTCACCCGCTGGCAACCCATCTCCATGACCCGCGGCCCCAACAGCTGATCCCTGACGCGAGCTTACGCGCGGCGACGAGAGCGACAGCGGTTCGCCTTGGAGCCGCGTAAGCGCGCCCTCCCGCCGCACCGCCCAACCCTCCCCCACTTGACCTGGGTCAACGCTGCCGGGGGTCACGGGTCTTAGGGTGGGTTGCCGGCCTGGTGCCGGGGGAGGGGTTTGCCGATGGCGCCGGGACGGATGCAGGCGGACATGACGCCGGTGGTCAATCTGACGGCGCCGCATGGTGCGGGTGCGGTGCGCAGCCAGCGGCCGGTGTTTGTCGATTTGATGCCGCCTTGCAACGCAGCCTGTCCGGCGGGCGAGAACATCCAGGCCTGGTTGGCGCATGCGCAGGCCGGAGAGTATCGCAAGGCGTGGGACGTTCTGGTGCAGGACAATCCGCTGCCGGCGATCCATGGGCGGGTTTGCTATCATCCGTGTGAGACGGCCTGTAACCGCGGCGAGCTGGATGCGGCGGTGAGCGTGCATGCGGTCGAGCGCTATCTTGGGGATCTCGCGATCGCCGAGGGCTGGACGCCGGCGTGCGCGGCGCCGACGGGCAAGCGTGTGCTGGTGGTGGGCGCCGGGCCGTCGGGGCTTTCGGCGGCCTATCATTTGGCCCGCCGTGGACATTATGTGGAGATCCATGAGGCCGGCCCGATTGCGGGCGGCATGCTGCATTTCGGGATACCCGCCTATCGGCTGCCGCGCGACGTGGTTGTGGCCGAGGTGGCGCGGATCGAGCGGATGGGCGTGGTGATTCATCTCAACCGCAAGGTCGAGGATCTCGCCGCCGTTCGCCGCGCCGGAAATTTCGACGCCGTCTTTGTCGCCATCGGCGCCCATGTCTCGCGCCACGCCGACATCCCCGCCCGCGATGCGGCGCGCATCAGCGACGCCGTGTCCTATCTCCGCGATGCCAGCGCCGGTGCCGCCCCCCTGCTCGGCCGCCGCGTCGTGGTCTATGGCGGCGGCAACACGGCGATGGACGCGGCCCGGACGGCCCGCCGCCTCGGCGCCGAGGAGGCGATCATCGTCTATCGCCGCGATCGCGCCCACATGCCGGCCCATGGCTTCGAAGCCGACGAGGCGGACGCCGAGGGCGTGAAGTTCCGCTGGCTGTCCACCATCAAGGATTTCGCGGGACAGTCGCTGACCATCGAGCGCATGACCTTGGATGCCAACGGCCGCCCGGTTCCGACCGGCGAGTTCGAAACGCTTGAGGCCGATGCCGTCGTCCTCGCGCTCGGCCAGGAGACCGACAGCGGCTTCCTCCGCGCCGTCCCCGGCATCGAGTTCAAATCCGACGCCACCGTGATCGTCGGGCCGGACATGATGACTGGCGCGCCCGGTATCTTCGCCGGGGGCGACATGGTGCCGAGCGAGCGCACCGTCACGGTGGCCGTCGGCCACGGCAAGAAAGCCGCCCGCCACGTCGACGCCTGGCTCCGCCAGAAATCCACAGAGCCAGGCCCGCGCCACCCTGGCGTAACCTTCCCGATGCTCAACCTCCCCGTCTTCTCCGACGCCCAGCCCACCGCGCAGCACAGCCTCGAAGGCCCCACCAGGCTCGATGGTTTTGCGGAGATCGTCGCCGGGCTGAGCGAGGCCGAGGCCCGTCGCGAGGCGCAGCGCTGCCTGTCCTGCGGCAACTGCTTCGAATGCGACAACTGTTTCGCCGCCTGCCCCGAGCAGGCCATCGAGAAACTCGGCCGCGGCCGCCGCTATCGGTTCGACTACGCGATCTGCACCGGCTGCGCCGTCTGCTACGAGCAATGCCCCTGCCACGCCATCGACATGACCGCCGAGGCCACGCCATGAGAGCCACCCTCGACGGCAACACCGCCGTCGCCCACATCGCCTATCGCGTCAGCGAAGTCTGCGCGATCTACCCGATAACCCCCTCCTCGACGATGGCCGAACTCGCCGACCAGTGGTCCGCGGAGGGCACCGAGAATATCTGGGGCAACATCCCCGTCGTCCAGGAAATGCAGTCCGAGGCCGGCGCCGCCGGCACCGTCCACGGCGCGCTGCAGGCCGGCGCGCTCACCACCACCTTCACCGCATCGCAGGGCCTGCTGCTGATGCTGCCCAACATGTTCAAGATCGCCGGCGAGTTGACGCCCGCGGTGTTCCACGTCGCCGCCCGCGCGCTGGCCACCCAGGCGCTGTCGATCTTCGGCGACCACTCCGACGTCATGGCCGCCCGCTCCACCGGCTTCGCGCTGCTCTCCTCCGGCTCCGTCCAGGAGGCCCACGACCTCGCCCTCGTCGCCCATGCCGCCACGCTGCGCGCTCGCGTCCCCGTGCTGCATTTCTTCGACGGCTTCCGCACCTCACACGAGGTCAACACCGCCGAGTTGATCGACGACGACCAGATCCGCGCCATGATCGACGACGATCTCGTTCGCGCCCACCGCGCCCGCGCGCTCGACCCCGAGCATCCCGTCGTCCGCGGCACCGCCCACAACCCTGACACCTTCTTCCAGGCCCGCGAAACGGTGAACCCGTACTACGCCGCCATGCCCGCGATCGTGCAGGCGGAAATGGACAAGCTCGCGACTCTCACAGGCCGCGCCTACAAACTCTTCGACTACGCCGGCGCCCCCGACGCCGACCGCGTCGTCATCCTGATGGGTTCCGGCGCCGAGACCGCGCGCGCCACCGCCGCGGCGCTGAACGCCCGCGGCGAGCGCGTCGGCGTCCTCGCCGTCCGCCTCTTCCGCCCCTTCGCCACCGACGCCTTCCTCGCCGCCCTCCCCCGCAGCGCCACCCGCATCGCCGTCCTCGAGCAGACCAAGGAACCAGGTGCCGTCGCCGAGCCGCTGTGCCAGGAAATCACCACCGTCCTCGCCCGCGCCGCCGCGACCCGCCCGATGCCCCTAGTCGTCGGCGGCCGCTACGGCCTCTCATCGAAAGACTTCCCCCCAGCGCTGGCCAAGGCCGTCTTCGACGAACTCGCCCAGCCCGAACCCCGCACCGGCTTCACGCTCGGCATCATCGACGACGTCGGCCACACCCACCTCGCCCCCGACGTCGACTTCCGCCTCCCCCCCGACGGCACCGTCGAAGCGGTGTTCTACGGCCTCGGCGCCGACGGCACCGTTGGCGCCAACAAGAACAGCGTCAAGATCATCGCCGAGCAGGCCGGCCTGCATGCCCAGGGCTACTTCGTCTACGACAGCCACAAATCCGGCGCCCAGACCGTCTCCCATCTCCGTTTCGGCACCCATCCGATCCAGGCGCCCTACCTCATCCGCGAGGCCGGCTTCGTCGCCTGCCACCAGTTCGCCTTCGCCGAGCGCATGGACATCCTTCGCCTCGCCGCTCCCGGCGCCACCCTGCTGCTGAACTCCCCTTATTCCGCCGAGGACGTCTGGGACCACCTGCCCCGCTCATTGCAGTCCGGCGTCATCGCCCGTGGCCTCAAATTCTTCGTCATCGACGCTTCCCGCGTCGCCCAGGAAGTCGGCCTGCGCGGCCGCACCAACATCATCCTGCAAACCTGCTTCTTCGCCATTTCCGGCGTCCTCCCGCGCGACCGCGCCATCGCCGAAATCAAGCACGCCATCGAGAAAACCTATGGGAGCAAGGGCGCCGACATCGTCCGCCGCAACTTCCGCGCCGTCGACGGCACCCTCGAACGCCTGCAACAGGTCGCCGTCCCCACATCCGCCACCTCCGCCTGGGACCACCCGCCCCACGTCCCCGCCTCCGCGCCCGACTTCGTCCGCCGCGTCACCGCGAAGATGATGGAAGGGCTCGGCGACGACATCCCGGTCTCCATGATGCCGATCGACGGCACCTTCCCCTCCGGCACGGCACGGTTCGAGAAGCGCAACATCGCCGAGATCGTCCCTGTCTGGGAGCCGGAACTCTGCATCCAGTGCGGCCAGTGCAGCTTCGTCTGCCCCCACGCCGTCATCGCTGCCAAATACTACGACGCGTCTCGCCTCGAGGGCGCGCCGGCCAATTTCCCCTCCGCCCCCATCAACGTCCGCGGCTTCCCCGACCTCCGCTTCACCCTCCAGCTCTCGTTGCCCGACTGCACCGGCTGCGGCCTCTGCATCGAGGCCTGCCCCGCCCTCAGCCCGATCGAGCCTGGCATGAAGGCGCTCAACCTGCGCGACAAACTTCCCCTCGAGGACGCCGCCCCCGCCGCGCAAAACTTCTTTGATGCACTGCCGATGAACGACCGCGCCCGAGTCGATTTCGCCAATGTCCGCGGCGTGCAGTTCCTCGAGCCGCTCTTCGTCTATTCCGGCGCCTGCGCCGGTTGCGGCGAAACGCCATACCTCAAGCTCCTGTCACAGCTTTTCGGCGACCGCATGCTCGTCGCCAACGCCACCGGGTGCTCCTCCATCTATGGCGGCAACCTGCCCGTTACCCCCTGGTCCGCCAACGCCGACGGCCGCGGCCCCGCCTGGGCCAACTCCCTGTTCGAAGATAACGCCGAGTTCGGCCTCGGCTTCCGCCTCGCCGCCGACAAGCACCTATCCAACGCCACCCTGCTCGCCCGCGCCCTCGCCCCCTCCCTCGGCGCCGAGCTCGTCGAAGCCACCATCGCCGCGCCGCAGATCCGCGAAAGCGAAATCCGCGACCAGCGCGATCGCGTCAGCGAACTCGCCCGCCGCCTGCGCGCCATGACCGACCCGCGCGCCGCCCACCTGCTCTCCGTGCTCGACCATTTCGTCCGCCGCTCCGTCTGGATCGTCGGGGGCGACGGCTGGGCCTACGACATCGGCTACGGCGGCCTCGACCATGTGCTCTCCACCGGCCGCGACGTGAACGTTCTTGTCATGGACACCGAAGTCTACAGCAACACCGGCGGCCAGGCCTCCAAGGCCACCCCCCTCGGCGCCATCGCCAAATTCGCCGCCGCCGGCAAGCGCACCGCCCGCAAGGACCTCGCCCTGCAAGCGATCGCCTATGGCAACGTCTACGTCGCCCAGGTCGCCATGGGCGGCAATCCGCAGCAAACCCTGCTCGCCTTCCGCGAGGCCGAAGCCTGGCCCGGCCCCTCCCTCATCCTCGCCTACAGCCACTGCATCGCCCACGGCATCGACATGCGCCAGGGCCTCCGCCAGCAGGACCTCGCGGTCGCCAGCGGCTACTGGCCGCTGTTCCGCTACAACCCCGCCATGCGCGACGTCGGCAGCAACCCCTTCGTGCTCGACAGCCCGCGCCCGCAGGCGAAATTCCGTGACTACGCCTATAACGAAATCCGCTACCGCGCCCTCGCCCAGTCCCGGCCCGAGGAGGCCGCCGCCCTCCTCGCCGCCGCCGAACAGGCCATCGCCGAGAAATACCGCCTCTACGAAGACATGGCCGGCTGGGCCCCCACCCGTTTCGCCGCCGTGCCTGGCTGAGCGAAAGGAACACCAAGATGGACCTCACCACCACCTATCTCGGCCTCAAGCTCAAATCCCCCCTCGTCGCCTCCGCCTCGCCCCTCACGCTCGACGTCGGCAATATCCGCGCACTCGAAGACCACGGCGCCGGCGCCGTCGTCCTGCCCTCCATCTTCGAGGAACAGATCGAGCAGGAAGCCGAGGAACTCGAACACCACATGGAATGGGGCAGCGACAGCTTTGCCGAAGCCCTCTCCTACTTCCCCCCCGCCAACGCCTATCAAACCGGCTCGCAGCGCTACCTGGAGACCATCCACAAAGCCCGCGCCGCCGTCGACATCCCCGTCATCGCCAGCCTCAATGGCATCACCGACAGCGGCTGGACCGCCTACGCTCGCGACCTCGAACAGGCCGGTGCCAGCGCCATCGAACTTAACGTCTACACCGTCGCCGCCGACCCCGCCCACGACGCTGCCTTCGCCGAACAACGCTACCGCGACGTGCTCCGGATGGTCCGCTCCGTCACCTCCATCCCCATCAGCATGAAACTCGCGCCCTAGTTCAGCGCCCCCGCCGCCATCATCCGCACCCTCGCCAGCGACGGCGCCGCCGGCTTCGTCCTTTTCAACCGCTTCTACCAGCCCGACATCGACCTCGCGACGCTCCGCCTCCGCCGCGACCTCGCCCTCAGCACCCCCGCCGAAATCCGCCTCCCTTTGCTCTGGATCGCCCTCCTCTCCGGCCACCACCCTGCCTCGCTCGCCGCCAGCACTGGCGTCGAAACGGCCGAGGAAGTCATCAAATACCTTCTTGTCGGCGCCGACGTAGTGATGACCACGGCCTCGCTCCTGCGCCACGGCGTCGCCCACATGCGCACCCTCAACGATGGCCTGGTCAACTGGTGCGACGCCCGCGGCACCACGCTGCCGGCCATCCGCGGCAAGATGAGCCTCGGCCGCGTCAAGGACGCCTCCGCCTTCCAGCGCGCCAACTACATCCGGATCCTTCAGGGCTGGCAGCCGCGGTGACAGCAGCCGACCGGCCCGCCATCCTGACTCCCTGAACAGGGGAGCCCGCCATGCGCATCATCGACGCCCAGGTCCATATCTGGTCCAGCGGCACGCCCAGCGTGAACCACCTCCCGAACCCGAGCTACACCGTCACCGAACTCCTCTCCGGCATGGATGACGCCGGCGTCACAGCCGCCATCATCCATCCCCCGGGCTGGGACCCCGACGCCGCCACCGTTGCCGCCGCTGCCCAGAGCGCCCATCCCGCCCGCCTCGCGATCCTCGGACAGTTCCCCCCCGACAACCCCGCCAGCCCCAGCCTCATAGACACCTGGCTCGACCAGCCCGGCATGCTCGGCCTGCGCTGGGCCCCGCTCCACCCCGCCGCCCGCGCACTCCTGGACAGCGGCGCGATGGACTGGATCTGGCCCGCCGCCGAACGCGCCGGAATCCCCATCGCTCTCCTCGCTGGCCCCTTCCTGCCGCAGTTCCGCGCCATCGCCGAGCGCCACCCCGGCCTCAAACTGATCATCGACCACTGCGGCCTCATCCGCCTCAAGCAGGACGACGCCGCCCTCGCCGATCTAGACACCCTCCTTGCCCTGGCCCGCCTTCCCAACGTCGCCATCAAAGCCACCGGCGCACCGGGCTACTCAACCCAGCCCTATCCCTTCCGCAACCTCCACGACTCGCTGCACCGGATCTTCGACGCCTACGGCCCCGACCGCTTCTTTTGGGGCACCGACATCACCCGCATGCCCTGCACCTACCGCCAATGCGTCACCCTCTTCACCGAAGAGCTCCCCTGGCTCCACGGCCGCGACCTCAAACGTGTCATGGGCGAGGCGATCTGCGACTGGCTGAACTGGCAGCTCTGACACAACCCGAGGAGCGCTTCGCCGGCCACCGGCCTGGTTGCTCTTGACGCACATCACCTTACGCGGCGGGTGCGCAGGATTCAGCTATAAAGCAACTGCCCCCCATCGACCGTGATGCACTGGCCGGTCACCCAGCGCGACATCGGCGAGGCCAGGAACATGATGACGTCAGCGACTTCCTCGGGCTCGCCGAGGCGGCCGAATTTGCAGGCGTTGAGGACGGCGGCGTAGACCGGCGAGCCTTCCTGCTTGCGCTTTTCCCAGGTGCCGCCGGGGAATTCGATCGAGCCCGGGGCGACGGCGTTCACGCGGATGCCTTTGGGGGCGAGCATCATCGCCTGGCTAGAGGTGTATTGGATGACAGCGGCCTTGACGGCGGCGTAGGGCGCGCTGCGGCCGGAGGGACGGTAAGCCGAGATCGATGAGACCGAGACGATCGCGCCATTCTCGGCCTTTTCGAGGTGCGGCAGGGCAGCCTGGCTGGCGTGGACCACGGCCATGACGTCGACGGCGAAGCCTGCACCCCAGCCGACGGCGTCGTCGGTCATGCCGAAGCCGGAGGCGTTGTTGACGAGGATGTCTATGCCGCCGAGAGCGGCCGCGGCGCTGGCGATGTAGGCACGGATGGCGTCGGCGTCGGCGAGGTCGCAGGTGCCGGAATGCGTCTTGTGGCCATGCGCGGCGATTTCGGCGTGGGTGGCGGCGAGGCTTTCGGCGCCGCGGGCGCAGATCGAGACCGAGGCGCCGCCGGCTGCGAAGCCGAGGGCGGTGGAGCGGCCGATGCCGCGGCTGCCGCCGCAGATGACGATGCGGCGTCCGGTGAAGTCGAGGGCCATGGGATGCTCCGGCTTTGAGGTGGGTTATTCGGTGAGGGTGTAGAGCGCGTTCTGCACAGGCTCACTGGAGACGATGATAACCCCCTCGTAGGGGTCCGCATACTCCACCGCGAGGAAAACGGCACTGCTAAGGGATGCAGCACACACCATGAGCATGGTCGTGGCGATTCGCGAGCGGACGGAGGACAGGCCGAGACTGCTGAACGTCAGCATCAGCCAAAACACGATGACGCAGATGATCCACGGTGAGACGGTCTGGCCGGCGCGTTCATCGAGGGTCCAGCGCGCACGGCCGACTTCGTAGAGCAGGCGGCGGGCGGTGCTGACCTGGTCGCGCAAGGCGGCGGAGGTGGGTTGCAGGGCGATGACGGCGCTTTCGAGATCGTTGTAAAGCTGCGCCGCATGAACGTCGTCCGGCCCGAGGCGCGGATTGGAGGCCGGCCAGACGTCCTTCATCGTGCGGGCGGCGTAGCGGAACAGCAGCGCGCGGGCGGGTTCAGCATCCGGCCCGAGGCGGCGCAACGTGCGGTCGAGGTCGACGAGCTGGAAGGAAAACGCACGGACGTCGCGGCTGGCGGTGTCGAAATGGGTCTTGAGGTAGACAGTCAGCGCCGCGAGCATGATGCCGGCCATCATGGCGATGATCCACACGCCGCGGCGGATCGCATGCGCGTTCTGCGCGCTGATCCGACCGGGCGGGAAGAACGCCTGCATGCGTGTGCCGAGCAGGGTGGCGCCGGCCAGGCAGGCGAACACTACGATCCCCGTCGTCAGACCGTTCATGTCGGGGATATGTGGACGGCAGTCCGCATCGGATCAACCGCCGGTGGTGGCAGCGATGCGGGCGCGGATTTCGGCGATGCTGGCGATGGCCGCGACCGGGCGCAGGGCGGCGATGGCGGTGTCGTGGATGCTCCGCTCGAAGGCGGCGCAGCCATCCTCGAGCACGGTCACCTCGAACTCCCGCACATGGGCATCGCGCACCGTGCTGGCCACGCCCCCGTTGGTGACGATGCCGGAGACCAGCAAATGCTTCACGCCGGCGCGGGCCAGCACCCATTCCAGGCGGGACATATAAAAAGCCGAGAAATTGACCTTCTCCACCATCATGTCGGCCGGCCCAAGTTCGTCCACGGTCGCCTGGCCCCAGGAACCCGGCAGGAAATCGCCCTTCTTCAGGAACGGGCGGACCTTGCGCAGATGCGGCGAGATGAACGGGTCGCCGCCGCGCATAGGCACCAGGGTGAAATGGGTCGAGACCACCCAGCCGCCGGCGCGGCGGATTTCGCTGACCAGCGGCACCAGGCGCGGCACCACGGCGGCGATATCGGGATTGCCCATGCCTGCGCGGCCATAGGCGCCGTTGGGGTGAAGGAAGTCGTTCTGCAGATCGCACAGCATCAGCGCGGTGCGGCTCCAGTCGGGGGTGGATGCGTCGGTCACCTGGGCTCTCCTGCGGGCGGGTCAACCATGGCCAGCACGGGCCGCTCGGTCAAACCCGCGGCCCATACTGGAGAAGTTCAAACCACCATCGTCCGCTTCTGGTGCGCCCGGCCGACCCTGGCCGTCTCGGGATTGTTGCCGGCGATGACGCGCACGCCTTGGTCGATGCGCGCGGCGACGTTGGCCGGCGAGCAGCCCTCAAGGAAGGCGAGGCCATATTTCAGGCATGTTGCCAGAACCTTGTCGCGCGCCGCCTGCATGTAGTCGGGATAGGGGTCGTTCAGCACCTTCACCGAGCCGAGTGAGAGGCTGAGATCGCCCGGACCGATTTCGGCATAGGCGAGGCCGGGGGTGGCGAGGATGGCGTCGCAGTTGGCGATGCCCTCGGGGCTTTCGAGCTTCACGCCAAGGAGTAGCTCGCCGTCCGGGTTGAGCGGCCAGACGTCGGCGCGGGCGAAATACTCGTCTTCGGAAATGCCCCAGATCGGCGCGGCGCAGGGCTCGGAGCCGCGGCCGCGGGTGCCGATGCCGAGCTTGCCGTGCGCGGGGCGGCCGCGGGCCATCCCTTCGAGGCGCTGCCGCGGGGTGGGCAGGCCGGGGTCGACGCCGGTGGTGTTGTGCGGATAGCGGCAGGATTCGACGAAGGCGCGCACGGCGTCGGGGCTCTCGGCCTGGCAGAGGATGATGCCGTGCACGCCGCGGCCGAGAATCTGGCGGAACTGCCAGGCGTTGTGGCGCACATTGGCCTCGTCGGTGCCGTTCACCGGCGCCTCGACGACCACCGCCGGCGTGCGATGGCCGGAGCGCGCAGGCGCCGCCTCGGCCATCCCACGCATATAGGCCTCCAACCCAGAGGCATCGAAGCAGCCATGCTCCATGCCGATATTCATGTAGTCCGCCCAGGTGGCGGCATCCTCGCGGCCCTGCTCGCGGGTGAGCACGTGGCCGGAATGGTGGCCGTCATAATAGATCGCCTGCCCCTGCTTGAGCAGCTCGATCAGGCGGTTGACGCGTTTGGTCATGGCGGTGTTTCCCCCGGGAATGTCTTGCCGGGGAGGCTATCAGCTTTGCCGGGGGATCGACCAGGGCGGCAGGGCCGCCTCATGCGCGGCCATCGCCGCAGCATGCACCAAGGTCAGACCGATATCGTCGAGCCCCTCGACGAGGCAGCGCTTCTTGAAGGCGTCGATTTCGAATTCAATCGTGCTGCCGTCAGGCAACGTGATCGTCTGCGCCGGCAGGTCGATCGCCAGGCGCGCGGCATGGCCAAGCCGGGCCGGCGCGTCGGGCAGGACGATGGTCAGCAGCCCGTTCTTCCCCGCATTCCCCGCGAAAATATCGCCGAACGAGGGCGCGATGACGCAGCGAATGCCGGCGTCGACCAGGGCGTAGACGGCCCCCTCTCGCGATGAGCCACACCCGAAATTGGCCCCGGCGACCACGATCGGCGCCGCATGCGGCTGCACCGGAAAGCCGTTCTCGTGGGTGCGCAGATCGACGAACAGGAAGTTGTCGTAGCCGGCGCTGCGCGGCTTACGCAGGAAGCGGGCGGGGATGATCTGGTCGGTGTCGATATTGGCGCGGTCGAGCAGGGCAACCGGGCCGGCGAGCGTGGTGAACGGCGTCATGCGAGCTTCCTGACGTCGGTAAGGGTCCCAGTGACGGCGGCCGCCGCGGCCATGGCCGGCGACATCAGGTGGGTACGGGCGCCGGGGCCCTGGCGGCCAACGAAGTTGCGGTTGGAGGTGGAGGCGCAGCGCTGGCCAGGGGCCACGAGATCGCCGTTCATGCCGACGCACATCGAGCAACCCGGCTCGCCCCAGATCAGGCCGGCATCGGTGAATACGCGGTCGAGCCCCTCGGCCTCGGCCTCGCGGCGGATCTCAACGGAGCCGGGGACGACGAGGCCGGGGATGCGGGCCGTGCGCCCCTTCAGCACAGCGGCGGCGGCGCGCAGATCCGGCAGGCGGCCGTTGGTGCAGCTGCCGATGAACACGCGGTCGATCGGCGTGCCCTCGAGCGGCGCGTTGGCGGCGAGGCCCATGTAGTCGAGCTGAGTGGCGATGGCCCGCGCGCTCGTGGCGTCGCCGGCGAAATCGGGATCGGGTACGCGGGCGGTGATCGGCAGCGCCGCCTCGGGCGAGGTACCCCAGGTCACCGTGGGCGCGATATCGGCGGCGTCGATCGCGACATGGCGATCGAACACCGCATCCGCATCGCTTGGCAGGGCGCGCCAAGCGGCGACCGCCTCATCCCAGCCGGCGCCGGATGGCGCGAACGGGCGGCCGGAGATCCAGCCGAAGGTGGTGTCATCCGGCGCGATCATGCCGGCGCGGCCGCCGGCCTCGATGGACATGTTGCAGATCGTCATGCGCGCTTCCATGCCGAGCGCGCGGATGGTGGAGCCGGCATACTCGATGACGTGGCCAACGGCGCCGGCGACGCCGATCCTGCCGATGATGGCGAGGATCACGTCCTTCGCCGCCACGTGGCGCGAGAGCACGCCGTCGATATGGATGCGCATGGTCTTGGGCCGGCGCTGCCACAGCGCCTGGGTGGCCAGCACGTGCGACACCTCGGAGGCGCCGATGCCGAAGGCCAGCGCCCCGAAGGCGCCATGGGTCGAGGTGTGGCTGTCGCCACAAACGAGGGTGAGGCCAGGCAGCGTCAGCCCCTGCTCCGGGCCGGTGACGTGCACGATGCCCTGGCGGGGATCGTCGAGGCCAAAATGAGTGAGGCCATGCCGCCGCGCGTTGTCGGCCAGCGTCGCCACCAGGCCTGCCGCCTCGGCATCCGCGATCGGCTGGCGGCGCGAATGGCTCGGGACGTAGTGGTCGGCGAAGGCGAAGGTGAGGTCCGGGCGATGCACCTTGCGGCCGGCGTGATCGAGCATGCCGAAGCCATGGAAACTGCCCTCATGGACGAGATGGCGGTCGATCCACAGCAGGCAAGTGCCGTCCTCGCGCGCCGTGACGACGTGCGAGTCCCAGATCTTCGCGAACAGCGTGCGTGGTGCGCCCACCTTGACGTATCCCCCTTGCCGGCGGCCGCTCGCGGTCACATTGACAGCGGGCGCGGCCTCATGCGTGAACCATAGGACAAGTATCGAGTGGAATGCGAGACGCCATGAACGAGTTCAGGTCACGGTTGCAGACGTCCCCACCTCTGTTGGCGCCCGGCGTCTACGATGCGCTGTCGGCGGCGATGGCGGAGGAGGCGGGCTTCGAGGCAGCCTATCTGTCTGGCGCCTCGATCGCCTACACGCTGCTGGGGCGGCCGGATATCGGGCTGGTTTCGATGACCGAGGTCGCCGAGGTGATGGCGCGCATCCGTGAGCGGGTGGCGCTGCCGGTGATCATCGACGCCGATACCGGCTTCGGCAACGCGCTGAACACCCAGCGCACGGTGAAGGTGTTTGAACGCGCCGGCGCCAGCGTCATCCAGCTCGAAGACCAGTCTTTCCCCAAGCGCTGCGGCCATCTGCAGGACAAGAAGCTGATCCCGGCCGCCGAGATGGCCGGCAAGATCCGCGCCGCCGTCGACGCACGCGACACGGCGCTGATCATGGCGCGCACCGACGCCATCGCCGTCGAGGGATTCTCCGCCGCGCTCGACCGCGCCGAGATGTATCTCGAAGCCGGCGCCGACATCCTCTTCGTCGAGGCGCCGGAGGACCGCGCCCAGATGGACACCATCTGCGCCCGCTTCGGCGCCCGCGCGCCCCTGCTGGCCAACATGGTCGAAGGCGGCAAGACGCCACTGGCCTCCGTCGATGAGCTCGGCGCCATCGGCTACCGCATCGTCATCTTCCCCGGCGGCCTGGTCCGCGCCCTCGCCTGGGCCGCGCGCGAGTATTTCGCTTCGCTGAAAGCCCACGGCACCACCGATCCCTTCCGCAACCGCATGTTCGACTTCAAGGGCCTCAACGACATGCTCGGCACGGCGGCCATGCTGGAGCGCGGCCGCTCCTACGACACGGGGGCCTGACCATGGCGCTCGACCCCGTCACGCTGGCCGTCCTCAAGGGCCGCCTCGAACAGATCGCCGACGAAATGGACGCGACCCTGTTCCGCGCCGCTTTCAACCCCACCATCGCCGAGGCCCACGACGCCTGCCACGGCATCTACGACGCCACCACCGGCGCGACCCTCATCCAGGGCAAATCCGGCCTGCCGATCTTCGTCGGCGTCATGGCCTTCGGCGTGAAAGCGGTGATCGACAAGTTCACCGGCGACAACGCGCCTGTGGAAGGTGACGTCTTCATCTTCAACGATCCCTATCTCGGCGGCACCCATCTCTCCGACCTCCGCCTGATCCGTCCGGTATTCCACGGCGGCCAACTCTTCTGCTGGCTCGCCTCGGTCGGCCACTGGCACGACGTCGGCGGCGCGGTGCCCGGGAACTACAACCCCGCCGCGACCGAGTATTTCCAGGAAGGCGTGCTGATCCCGCCCGTGCGCCTGTTCGCCGCCGGCAAACTGAACCAGGACATCGTCGACATCATCCTCGCCGCCTCGCGCCTGCCGGTCAGCGCCTACGGCGACCTCAACGCCCATCTCTCCGCCCTCGATCTCGGCGCCGCCCGCATGACCGCGCTGCTCGGCGAATACGGCGGCGAGACCGTCGCCGCCTCGTTCGCCGAACTGACCGCCCGCGCGGCGGCAATGCTGCGCTCCGAAATCGCCTCCCTGCCTGATGGGCGCTGGGAAGAAGAGGATTTCCTCGACAATGACGGCCGCAACGACGCGGCGCTGCGGATCGCCTGCGCCGTCACCGTGAAGGGCGAGCGCCTCACCCTCGACTTCACTGGCTCCGCCGACGCCTGCGCCGGCCCGGTCAACATCAGCCGCGCCACCACGATCGCCAGCGTCTACGTTGCGATCAAGCACTTGTTTCGCGAAGTCTTCGCCAATTTCGGCGTGCTCGACCCCGTCGAGATCATCCTGCCGCCCAACTCCCTCCTCGATGCCCAGCGCCCGAAGCCCACCGGCGGCTACACCGAAACGATCCTGCGCATCATCGACGTCCTGTTCTGCGCATTCGCCCGCATCCGCCCCGACCGCGCCATCGGCAACGCCTACGGCACCATCAACGCCCTCTCGATCGCCGGCACCCGCGCCAACGGCAGCCGCTGGGTGATGTTCTCCTTCTTCGGCGGCGGCCACGGCGGAAATCCCGAAGGGGATGGCCTCAGCCACGGCAACCCGCCGATCGCCACCGCCATCATCCCGCCCGTCGAAATCATGGAAGCCGCCTACCCCATCCGCTTCACCCAGTGGGCCCTGCGCCCCGGCTCCGGCGGCGACGGCGAACATCGCGGCGGCATGGGCGCGATCTACGAAATCGAATTGCGCGACGACGCCGCCGAACTCTTCGTCTTCGCCGAACGCGCCTGCTTCGCTCCGCGCGGCGTGCTCGGCGGCGGCAACGGGGCGATGAACGTCGTCCGCTACGAACAGGCCGACGGCTGGCACACGCCAGCCCTCGGCTCTAAGGTCGTCGGCGTCCGCCTGGCCCGCGGCCAGCGCATCCGCCTCGAAAGCCCCGGCGGCGGCGGCTGGGGCGACCCCGCCAAACGCGATCCCGACGTGGCCAAACGCGACGCCCGCCTGGGGTATCTCGCATGAGCCGCCTTGTCATCGGTGTCGACGTGGGCGGCACTTTTTCCGATTTCTTCCTCTTCGACGAAGCCAGCGGCACCGCCCGCGTCGGCAAGGTCCCCTCCACCCGCGGCCGCGAGGCCGACGGTTTCGCCGCCGGCATCGCCGCCCTCTCCCCCCTGCCCGCGATCTCCGCCATCGTCCACGGCACCACCGTCGGCACCAACGCCCTGCTCGAACGCAAGGGCGCCCGCGCCGGCCTGATCACCACCGCCGGCTTCCGCGACACGCTGGAAATGCGCCGCCGCGACCGCCGCCAGACCTGGGGCCTCACCGGCAACTTCGTCCCTGTCATCGATCGCGACATGCGCGTCGAAGTCACCGAGCGCACCCTCGCCGACGGCACCCTGCTGACCGCGGTCGACCCCGAGGACGTTCGCCGTGCCGCGCTGCAACTGCGCGAAGCCGGCGCCGAAGCCCTCTGCATCATCTTCCTGCACAGCTACGCCAACCCCGCCAACGAGCGCGCCGCCCTCGCAGCCGCGCAAAGCGTATGGCCCAACGCCCACGTCGCGATCTCCTCCGACATCCTCCCGGAGATCCGCGAGTTCGAGCGCACCAGCACCACCGCGCTGAACGCCGTCCTGCAGCCCGTCGTCGGCGGCTACCTTGCCACCCTCGACGCCCGCATCCGCGCCGGCGGCTTCGGCGGCGAGTTCCTCATCGTGCAGTCCAACGGCGGCGTCATGAGCGTCGAGACCGCCGCCCGTCTGCCCGTGCGCACGGCCCTCTCCGGCCCCGCCGCCGGCGTCATCGCCGCCGCCCACATCGCCACCGAAGCCGGCTATCAGGACGTCATCACCGGCGACGTCGGCGGCACCAGCTTCGATGTCTCGCTGATCACATTAGGCATTCCCGCCCTCGCCGCACAATCCACGCTCGATTTCGGCCTCGTCGTCCGCACCCCGATGATCGAGATCACCACCATCGGCGCTGGCGGCGGCTCCATCGCCCGCGTCGACGGCGCCGGGATCCTCCAGGTCGGCCCCGAGAGCGCCGGCTCCATCCCCGGCCCCGTCTGCTATGGCGCCGGCGGCACCCGCCCGACCGTGACCGACGCCAACGTCGTTCTCGGCCGCATCAACGCCGAACGCCCGATCGGCGCCCTCCCCCGCCTCGACGTCGCCGCCGCCGAGGCCGCCATCGCCCGCGACGTCGCCGCCCCGCTCGGCCTCGATACCATCGCCGCGGCCGAAGCGATCCTGCGCGTCGCCAACGCCCGCATGGCCGGCGCGCTGCGCCTGGTTTCGATCGAGCGAGGCCACGACCCGAAGAAATTCGCCCTCATGCCCTTCGGCGGTGGTGGCGGCCTGCACGCAGGCGCCCTGATCCGCGAGGTCGGCCTCGCCCGCGCCCTCGTCCCCCGCTACCCCGGCGTCACCTCCGCGCTGGGCTGCGTCATCGCCGACATGCGCCACGACCGCGTGCGCACGCTGAACCGCATGCTCGCCGATCTCGACGGCGCCACCGTGCGCGCCGCCCTTGACGAAGCCGAAGCCGCGCTCACCCCGCTGCTCGATCGCGCCGGCGTCGCCTTCACCGGCCGCCGCGCCGAACACGCGCTCGACATGAACTACGCCGGCCAGACCCACACCGTCACCGTTCCAGTCCCCGACGGCGATCTTTCTCCGGCGAGACTTCAGGAAGCCTTCGAAGCCGTCTACGCCGGCGCCTATGGCCGCCTGATGCCCGACGTCGCGCTCCGCGTGCTCAACCTGCGCAGCGCCGTCATCGGCGAGCGCCCGAAGATCGACCTGCTCTCCCTCGCTCCCGCCGCCGATGCCCGCATCGAAACCGCCGCCCGCGGCAGCCGCCGCGCCTGGTTCGACGGCTGGCGTGAGACGCCGGTCTACGATCGCCTGGCCCTGCCCGCCGGGGCCGAAATCGCCGGCCCAGCCATCCTGGAACAGCCCGACGCCACCCTCGTCGTCGACCCCGGCCTGGTCGCGCGAACCGATCGCTTCGGCAACATCGTCCTGGAGCGCGCCATCTAGCCCCCGCCAGAGAACCATTTTCCTTGACCGGACGCGGCGCCGCATGGCGTCGTGAGTGCCTCGCAACAAGCGCCCGCCTAGGCGCCGGCTCAAGAACGGGGAGAACACCATGAAAATCGAACTGACGATGCTGGCCTGGAGCGCCGCACTCTGCGTCATCCTGGCAGTTCCCTACACGATCGGATTGATTCTCGAACGCGGCCTCCCCGCCGTCGCGGGGAACCGCGAGAACTTCGCCCCGGCGACTGGATGGCTCGGACGCGCACAGCGAGCCCACCGCAACATGGTCGAGAACCTGATCCCCTTCGCCGCCCTGGTCCTCGCTGTCGTGATCGCCAACAAGACCAGCGGCACAACCACCCTCGCGGCACAGCTGTTCTTCTGGGCGCGCATCCTGCACGCCGCCGTCTACATCGCCGGCATCGCCTGGGTGCGCACGCTGGCCTTCGCCGGCAGCACGGTGGCGATCTTCATGCTGCTCTACGCCGCCGTCGCCTGAACCCGCGACCGCGCCCCTAGAGCGCGATCGCTTGAGGCCCATCGGTCAGAAAGCGTGAATCGCACTCTTCTTCAATAGGTTGCTAGATCATGATTGGTTTGATCTAAACCAATCATGATCTAGAGGCGCGGTCACCGCAGTCCGCCTACCAGTTCGTAAAGCTGCCGTCGCGGCGGTGCAGATGCGGCGCCTCCCAGAAGCGGAACGATTCCGCCTTGACCCGCGCTTCATCAACCTCAACTCCGAGCCCGGGCGCATCCGGCACGATGTATTCCGCGCCATCGAGCACGACCTGCTTGGGGAAATAGGCGCTGTTGTCGAAGCCCAGATGCGCCTCCGTCGGCGTACTGCGCACCTCGAGCCAGGAGAAGTTGGCAACAGCCGCGGAGAGATGAACCGTGGCCGCCGTGCAGATCGGGCCGAGCGGATTATGCGGCATCAGATCAACATAATGTGCCTCGCTCCAGCCCGCGACTTTCATCGCCTCGGTGAAGCCGCCGACGTTGCAGATGTCGATGCGGTTGAACTCATGCAGCCCCTGCTCGATGTAGGGCAGAAACTGCCATTTCGACGCGAACTCCTCCCCGATCGCCAGCGGCACATCGACCATCCGGCGCAGCTGCGCATAGGCCTCCGGCGTCTCGTCGCGGATCGGCTCCTCGAGAAAATCGAGTGTGCCCGTCTGCATCTTCTGGCAGAAGCTGGCCGTCTCGGCGATCGACAGCCGATGGTGGTAGTCGATGCCAAGCACCACTTCCTCGCCCAGTTCCTCACGCGCCTTCATGCACCACTTCGCGGTCACCGGGATCGACTCCCGCGGCTCATAGGTGTCCTTGTTCTCATGGTCCGCCGGCGAGAGGCGCATGCATTTCCAGCCATGTGCCATCAGCAGCTTCGCCTGCTCGATCATCTCCGGCCCGGGCGCAGCCGACGTCGTCGCGAAGGTCGGAATCCGGTTGCGCTGCTTGCCGCCGAGCAGTTGGTGCACGGGCACGCCCAGCGCCTTGCCCTTGATGTCGTAGAGCGCAATATCAATCGCCGAGATCGCCGCCGTCAGCACGCGCCCCCCTTCGAAATACTGACTGCGATACATCTCCTGCCAGAGCGCGCCGGCCAGCATCGGATCGCGACCGGTGAGAAACTGCGCATAGTGCTCAACCGCACCGGCCACCGCCTTCTCCCGGCCAGACAGGCCGGACTCGCCCCAGCCATGAATGCCCTCGTCGGTCTCGATCTTGACGAGCAACTGGTTGCGAATGCCGATCCATACCGGATAGGCGATGATGCGAGTGATCTTCATGGCGTCTCTCCGGGGCTGGTGATGCCGCGCAGGGCGAGGATTTTGGCGTGATGGCAGGCAGTTGCGCGAGCTGATGAGATCGCTTCGAGCGTCGGCGTGACGGCCCGGCAGGTGGCGTCCGCATAACGGCAGCGCGGATGAAATGCACACCCGCTCGGCAGATTGGCGGGATCGGCTACCTCGCCCTGCAGCCGGATGCGCGCCCGCTTGCCGCGCATCCGCGGATCGGCAACCGGCACCGCCGAGAGCAGCGCCTCGGTATACGGATGGCGCGGCGCCGCGAAAAGTTCCGCGGTCGGAGACAACTCCACGATCCGACCGGCATACATGACCGCGACGCGATCGGAAATATGCTCGACCACCGAAAGATCGTGAGCAATGAACAGATAGGTGAGGTGGAACTCTTCCTGAAGATCCTGCAGAAGATTGAGAGTTTGCGCCTGCACGGAAACGTCGAGCGCCGAGACCGCCTCATCGGCGACGATCAACCTGGGGTTGAGCGCCAGCGCGCGCGCGATGCCGATCCTCTGCCGCTCACCGCCGGAAAACGCATGCGGATAGCGGCGGAGATATTCCGGTCGCAAGCCGACCTTGCGGAGCAACAGCGCAACGCGATCCTCCAGCTCCTGCCCACGGGCAACGTTGTTGACCTGTAGCGACTGCCCAATAATATCGAGAACCGTGAGGCGCGGATTCAGCGACGCATGCGGGTCCTGAAAGATCATCCGGATGTCCCGCCGATAGGGGCGCAGCGCCGCATGGTCGAGGGTCGCGAGATCCACTGTCGTATCGTCGGGCCGCCGATAGGTGATGCTGCCGCCGGTGGGATCGACCACGCGCAGGATGGCCCGCCCCGTTGTCGTCTTGCCACAGCCGCTCTCGCCGACCAGCGAAAGGGTCTCCCCCGGCTCAATCGCGAAGCTCACTCCATCCACCGCGCGGACATGCCCGGTCACCCGTCGAAGCAACCCGGTCGTGATCGGGAAATGGACCTTGAGGCCCTGCACATCGAGCAGGCTCATGCGGCGTAGAGATGACAGCGCACGCTGCCGGCATCGAGGCTGTGAAGATCCGGCGCAACGCTGCCGCACCGCCCCGCGATCGCCTGGTCGCAGCGCGGCGCGAAGGCGCAGCCCGGAGGGCGGTTCAGTGGATGCGGAATACCACCCTTGATCGCCGCCAACCGCTGCTGACCGCCGGTGCCGAGCTTCGGGATCGAGCGCAGCAACGCCTGGGTATAGGGGTGCCGCGGCGCATGAAAGATCGAATCAACGCTGCCCTGCTCAACAACTTTCCCGAGATACATTACCGCGACCGTATCGGCGATTTCCGCGACCACGCCGAGGTCGTGCGTGATGAACAGCATCGCCATGCCGTATTCGCTCTGCAGCTCGCGCATGAGATCGAGAATATTTGCCTGTGTCGTCACATCAAGCGCCGTCGTCGGCTCGTCAGCAATCAGCAGGCGCGGCGAGCACGAAAGCGCCAGCGCAATCATCGCCCGCTGGCGCATCCCTCCCGAGAGCTGAAACGGATACGCCGCCATGCGCGCCGCCGGATCGGGAATGCCGACACGGCCGAGCATCGCGATCGCGCGCTCGGTCGCTTCCTGCTTGCTGATGGAATGGTGCAGCAGGATCGTCTCGGTAATCTGATCGCCGATGGTATCGATCGGCCCAAGCGACGTCATAGGCTCCTGAAAGATCATGGCGATCTCGCGCCCACGAATCGCGCGGATCACCGGCCCCGTCGGCGGCAAGGCAGCCAGGTCCACCACGCCGCCATCCTCCCGCGCCCAAAGCATACGGCCAGAGACGATCCGCCCGGGCCGGTCGACAATCTTGAGGATCGAGCGCGCCGTCATCGACTTACCGCAACCGGACTCCCCAAGCACGGCCAGCGTCCGCCCCGGTTCGACAACAAGGTCGACGCCATCAACAGATTTCACCACGCCCTCGTCAGTGAAGAAGTGCGTCCGCAGGTCTTCGATGCGCAGCAGGGCCTCAGACATACGGATCCGCCGCGTCGCGCAGCCCGTCGCCGAGAAAGTTCAGCGCCAGCACCGAAGTGACCACCGCGGCACCCGGTGCAAACAGCAGCCAGGGCGCCGACGCAACGGCACGGATATTCTGCGATTCCTGCAGCAGAACCCCCCAACTCACGATCGGCGGCTGCAGCCCGATGCCGAGGAAGGAAAGTGCTGTCTCAGCCAGGATCATGCCGGGAATCGCCAGCGTCACCGCGGCGATGATGTGGCTGAGAAACGATGGGACCATGTGGGTGTAGATGATCGCAAGGTCAGACAAGCCATCGAGGCGCGCGGCGGTAATGAAATCCTCGTTGCGCAGCACAAGGAATTTCCCGCGCACCTCGCGCGCCAGGCTCGTCCAGCCTATAAGCGATATGATGACGGTGATGATAAAGTAGGTCCGCAACGGCGGCCAGGCGGTGGGAATGGCCGCCGCCATGCCCATCCACAGTGGAATGGTCGGCACCGAGCGAACGAACTCGATCACGCGCTGGATGACAGTGTCGATGGTGCCACCGAAATAGCCCGAGAGTCCGCCGAGCAGAACACCAAGGCTGAGACTGATGGTAACGCCAACAAGCCCGATCGACAGCGAAATCCGTGTCGCATAAAGCACCCGGCTCAACAGGTCGCGACCCAGCCGATCCGCACCGAGCAGAAATAGCGGCTGCCCCGGCTTGTCGACGCCGATGAGGTGCGTTCGCAGCGGGATCAGCCCCCAAAGTTCGTAGGCAGGGCCTTCAGCAAAGAAGCGTACAGGAAATCGATTGCCCGGATCCTCCACAAAAACCCGGCGCATCGCCACTGGGTCAACCTGGACCTTGTAGCCAAGCACATGGGGGGCAAACCCGCCGTCCGCGAACAGATGCAGCGCCTGTGGCGGCGCATAGGTGTAGCGGGTGTTGGGCAGGTCCGGCGGGAGGGGCGCGAGAAACTCAGCGAAGGCAGCGATGACATACAGCAGCAGAATGATAACGCCGCCAGCGACCGCCACGCGATGGCGGCGAAACTTCAGCCAGAACAGCATCCATTGCCCGGCCAGAACCAGCGGCGGCTCGACATATTCCTCGACGGTGACGCTCACTGGTAGCGAATCCGCGGATCAACCCAGGCCAGCAGAATATCCGACAGAAGCGTCCCCAGCACAGTCATCAGGCTCGCAATCATGATGATGGAACCTGCAAGATACATATCCTGCGACAGCAGCGCCCGCAGCAGCATCGGCCCGGTCGTCGGCAGGCTCAACACAACCGACACGATGATCTCGCCCGAGACCAGCGTCGGCAGCATCCAGCCGACTGTGCTGAGAAACGGATTGAGTGCCACGCGGACCGGATAACGCAACAACAGACTGAACTCCGACATGCCCTTCGCCCGCGCCGTAACAACATAGGGGCGATAGAGCTCATCAAGCAGATTGGCGCGCATGATGCGAATAAGCGCCGCCATGCCAGAGGTGCCAATGACAAAGACCGGCAGCCAGATATGCGCCAGCAGATCAACGAACTTCGCCCCACTCCAGGGCGCATCAATCATATCCGGCGAAACTAGGCCGCCCACGCTCTGCCCGAAATAGCGCACCGAGACGTACATCAGCATGAGCGCCAGAAGAAAATTAGGTGTCGCCAGGCCAAGAAATCCAAAAAACGTCACCGCATAGTCGCCCATCGAATATTTCCGCACGGCCGAGAAGATACCGATCGGAAAGGCGAAGGCCCAGATGAACAGCAGCGTCAAAATCGAGATACCGAACGTCGCGCCGAGGCGATCCCAGATCAGCGCATTCACCGGCACGTTCTTCTCGAAGGACAGCCCGAAGTCGCCATGCAGCAGAATCCGGCTAATCCATTTGAGATATTGCAGATAGGCGGGATCGCCGAGCCCGTAGCGATCCTTCAGCGCGGCAATCGTGCCGCTATCCACCGGCGCGCCGCTGGCGGAGAGTTCGGCGATGACGGTCGTCAGGTAATCGCCCGGCGGCAGCCGGATGATCGTGAACGCCATCACCGAAATCGCCAGCACCGTCGGCACCATGTAGAGCAGGCGCCGGAGGATGTAGTCCTTCACTGCTATCGATCGAAATACATCTGCGCGGTCATCGGCGCCGGGCCCCACATCGAGCCCGATTGCGGCAGCGGATCATAGACGTTCTTCAGGTCATTCTTGGCGATGCCGAACTTGTCCGGCCCCTGGATGATGCCGATGGTGAAGAACTGCTCGGCGGACGCTTCAAGAAACGCTTTCATCGCCGCCTCGCGCCCGGCATCGTCAACCGCCGCGTTGACCTTGTCATAAGCAGCCATCAGCGCCTTCACCTCGGCCGGCGGCTCCTCGCCGGTCGCATGATCGCCATACCATTGGGCCCATTTGCGAGCAAAGAAGATCGCCTCGGTCTGGAACGGGAAATAGCAGCGCGGATCGGTATAGACATCGCTTTCGCCGCCGACGCAGTTCCACAGATAAGCTTCCTGCTCATTCGCCGCCTGCATCGCCGTCAGGCGCGACCAGTCAGTGGCACGGATCTGCACGTCGAGGCCAACTTCCTTGAGCTGGCGCTGCGCAAGCTGCATCACGTCCGGATACTGCAAGCCATAGACGTCGGCCACCATGAAGATGATCGTGAAGCGCTTGCCATCAGGCCCCAGGCGGAATCCTTCGCTGTCCTTCTTGTCGAGCCCAGCCTTGTCGAGCGCCGCGGCGGCCGCCTTGAGATCGCGCACGGTATATTGCGTGGCCAGCTTCTCGCTATAGAGCGGATTGCCCTTGCGCACCGAAACCTGCGCCGCGGTGCCCTGCCCGACATAGACGCTGTCGATGATCTCCTGCCGGTCGATCGCAAGCGAAACGCCGACCCGGAAATTCTTGTCGCGGAACACTTTCTGCTTGATGGGATCTGCGATATTGAAGTTGAACAGCAGCACGGCGTCGTTGGCCGGATGGTCCCACACGGTGAAGAAGCGGAAATTGCCGCGCTTCTGGTTGTCGAACAGCGTCGACTTGAACGGCAGCTGCCCGATATGCCGCAACTGATAGTCGATCTCGCCGTTGAGCGCCTTTAGCAACGCCAGCTGAACGTCGTTGACCTGGTCCCAGGTGACACGATCGATGTAGGGAAGCTGATTGCCCGCCGTGTCGACCTTCCAATAGTACGGATTGCGCACCGCGACCACACGCTCGACCGAGCCGTACTTGTTGGTCAGCACCCAGGGATTGAGGGTCGGTAGCTCGGGATTTTGCCAGTAGACGTTGAGGAAGTTGGGGGAGATCTTCGAGTTGAACAGCTGCACCCAGTCCTTCGCCGAGGCATTCTCTGCGAGCAGCTTGGGGATCCCCTCGGCGTTGTACTTGGCATGGAACTGCTTGAGATAGTGCTTGGGATACAGCGTCGGGTATTCGCCGAAGCCGTTGGCGAGCTGTTGCAGGAACAGACCATAGGGGCGGGCGAAGCGAAAGACGACCGTGAGATCGTCCCTCTTCTCGGCCTTCAGCGGCTCGCCGCCAGCGGTGTAGATCGGCGGCTTAGTCGGCGTCAGTTGCGGATTGGAAAAGATATCCTCGTACCAGAACATGATGTCGTCGGCGCCAAATGGCGCGCCGTCGGACCAGCGCATGCCCTTGCGCAGATGAAATGTGAACTCAGTCGCGTCGGCATTGACGTCGACCGAGGACGCTATGTTGGGAACGGCCGTTTTCCAATCGGGCGTCCAGCGCATCAGGTTCTCGTTGGCGATGGCACGGACAAAGTTGTAGTTGTCGCCGCCCCCAAGCACGGCCATGCGCCAGGTGCCGCCATATTTGCCGACACTCTGATGCGGCACCTCAACATACGGCGTCACCGGCAGACGCTGGGAGAGTTCGGGCAGCTTGCCGGCCTTGACGAGCTCGGCCAGCGCCGGCGCTTCCTTGAACGGCTGCGCGGAGGCCGCGCTCGCGAAGACAAGGGCGGCCAGCAGCAAGAGCGCGCTCTTCGTGGTTCCGAATATCGGGCGCATGGACGTTTTCCCCGTATTGTAGGTTGGTCGCCGCATCGGGCGTTAACCACAGCTTCGGACGCGCGGCGTGGCGCCGTCAACCCTTTGCCCAGTTACTTGAGACCGGTCGTTGCGATTCCTTGGATCAGGGTGCGTTGGAAGAACAGGAAGAAGGCGAGCACCGGCAGCAGCGTCAGCACCGCCATGGCGAACATTGCGCCCCAGTCCGAGGTTCCGCTTGAATCGAGGAAGCCACGCAGGCCGAGTTGCACGGTGAAATTCTCGATGTCGCTGAGATAGACAAGCGGGCCGAAGAAATCGTCCCAGGTGAAGATGAAGGTGAAGATCGCCGCCGTTCCGAGCGCGGGCAGCGCCAGGGGCAGCGAGATGTTCCAGTAGATCCGCCAGGCGCTGCACCCATCCATCACGGCGGCCTCGTCGAGCTCGCGGGGAATGCCACGGAAGAATTGCGCCAGCAGGAAGATGAAGAAAGCATCGGCGGCAAGGAATTTCGGCACCACCAGCGGCAGGATGGTGTTCACCCAATCGAGATGCAGAAAAAGGATATACTGCGGGATCAGGGTGACCTGATACGGGATCATCATCGTGCCCAACATGAGCGCGAAACAGATGTCTCGCCCCGGGAAGCGCAGGCGGGTAACGGCGAAGGCGGTGAGCGAGCAGGTCAGCACGTTACCGACCACTGCCAGCACGGAGATCACAAGCGAATTGCGGAAGAACACTCCAAAACTCACCTGCAACCCATTCCATCCTCGGGCATAGGCACCGAGGGCAACGCGGTCAGGCCACAGCGAGATATTGGTAAAAATATCGCTGTTCTGACGAAAGGAACTCGCGAGCATCCAAAGCAGCGGATAGAGCATCACGGTTGACGCCGCGCACAGTACGGCGTGGGCGAGCAGGGAGCGCGGCCACCGGCTACGCTTCATAATGCACCCAGCGCCGGGCGGAGAGGAAGGCAAGCGCGGTGACGGCCGCGATGGCGATGACCAGCAGCCAGGCCAGCGCTGCGGCATAGCCCATGCGCAGGTAGCCAAAGGCTTCCTGGTAGAGATAGAGCGTATAGAACAGCGTCGCGTTGATCGGTCCGCCCGTGCCGCCGCTGATGATGAAGGCGGGGGTGAAAGCCTTGAAGGCCTCGATGGTCTGCACCACGAGGTTGAAGAAGATCACAGGTGTCAGCAGCGGAATCGTGATGCGCCAGAATTGATAGGCCGGCGGCGCGCCATCCAGCGCGGCCGCTTCATAGATGTCACGCGGCAGTTGGCGCAGGCCGGCGAGGAAGATGATCATCGGCGAGCCGAACTGCCAGACGCTGAGGGCGACCAGGGTGTAGATCGCGGTATCCGGGTCCGACACCCAGGATGGACCATGGATACCGAACAGCAACAGGATGCGGTTCAGCAGCCCGTCGCCGGAGAACACCTGACGCCAGAGGGTGGCGATGGCGACGGAGGCGCCGAGGAGGGAAGGGAGGTAGAACAGGGCGCGATAGAGCGGCAGGCCGCGCAGGCCGCGGTTGAGGATCATGGCGATGGCGAGCGCGGAGCCGAGCTTCAGCGGCACCGAGAGCACGACGTAGAGCAGGGTGACGTGGATCGATTCCGCCACCTTGCTGTCGGCCGTCAGGATGCGGACGTAGTTGGCGAGCCCGACCCAGCCTGGCGACTGGATCAGATCGTAGTTGGTGAACGACAGATAGAGCGAGGTCAGCGCCGGCCCCAGCGTCAGGCCGAAGAAGCCGACGAACCAGGGCAGGAGGAACAGATACCCCGCCGGAATTCGTCGGCGTTTCGCCATCAGCCGCGCGAAATGATGTCAGTTGCCTCGCGCACGAACTGGGCGCCGGCGGCGGCTGGGGTAGCGCGCTTGAAGCCGACGGTCTCGTTGGTGCGCAGCAGCAGGGTCAGCACCTCGCCGGCGCCGCGCGGCGGCGGAGGCGGGAGGGGGGAAACCTTGTCGGAAATCTCGGCGATGTAGCTCGACATACGCGTCGCCATGGCATCGAGCGAGGGGGCGATCACTTCGCGCACTTTCTTCGAGGCAGGGATACCACGCTCGACGCCGAGCAGCTTGCCGGCTTCGGTGTCCGCGACGAAGAAGCTGAGCAGCTTCACCGCCTCGTCCTTGTTCTTCGTGGTGGCGGCGATGCTGAGCATCTGCGAGGGCTTGAGATACTGGCCGGACTTCTGGTCTGTCTTGGCGGCCGGATACATGGCAAGGTCGAGCTTCTTTTTGTTGACCGCCTGGTAGCCGACAAGCTGGTTGGAATTCGCGAAGCCGACGAGGGCCTTGCCAAGGGTGAGGACGGAGGTGTCGACGTCGAGCTTGTCGAGCGCCTGGACGTCGGGGGGGACGCAGGCATTGGTCGCGCGCATTTCGGCCCAGTAGGCGAACCAGTCGGCCATGTCCGCCGCGGTGGCGCCGAACTTGCCTTCGGTGGTGTACATTTCACGACCGCGGCCACGCAGCCAGACCTCAAGAGCGGGACCGGAGCCCCCGGCGTCGGTGCTGCCCCAGATGCCGTCGCGCTTGAGGGCCTTGGTGGCTTCGGTCATGCGCTTGGCGAAGTCTTCCCAGGTAACCGGCCAGGAGAGCCGGGCAAGGCCGAGGGCATTGAAGGTCTCGCGGTCATAGACGATGGAGGTGGAATTCAGCCCGAGGCTGACGCCGTAGATCTTGCCGTCGACCCTGCCGCCATCGACTGAGGCGGCATCGAAGCCGCTGAGGTCAAGCTCCTTGCCGACATGGGCATCGAGCGGGAGGAGGGCGCCGCGGCGGGCGTATTCGAAGATATAGCCGTAATCCATCTGCAGCACGTCGGGCAGATTGCGGCCGGCGGCCTGGGTGGCCATGCGGGTCCAGTAGTCACCCCAGCCGACCGTCTCGCCGGCAACCGTGATCGACGGATGCGCCTTCATATAGAGTTCGCTGGTCTTGTTGGTGCGCTCGGCGCGCTCGACGCCGCCCCACCAGTAGAGCCGCAGGCGGGTGGCGGCCTGGGCCTGGGCGCGCAGCGAGAGGAGGCTGGCGGCCGAGGTGCCCAGCAGTGTCCGACGCCCGAGTGTGTTCGTTGTCATCCCGTATCCCCCTTATTGCTGGCACCTGTGACGGCGCTGGTCCTGCACGGTATAGGACGACCCGATAGTGCCGCGCCATACCCACGTTACCCCGGCGCGGGCCCCAGCAGGAGTGCCCCGGTTTGAGCCAGGTGAAGAAGAGCTACGCGATCGTCGGCCTTGGGCATCGGGCGCAGATGTATCTCAATGCCCTGCTTGGGGCGCATGCCGATGACGGGGTTCTGGTTGGGCTGTGCGACAGCAACCCGGGGCGGCTGGGCTATGCCGCCGGCATCGCCGCCGCGGCGGGGGTGAGCGTGCCGACGTTCGATGCGGCGGGGTTCGATGCCATGCTGGCGCGGACGCGGCCGGATCGGGTGATCGTGACCGTGCCGGATGTGCTGCATGCCGATTATATCGTCCGCGCTCTTCTGGCCGGATGCGATGTGATTACCGAGAAGCCGCTGACGACGGAGGCCGAGGCCTGCGCGCGGATCCTGGCGGCGAAGAAATCATCCGGCCGGGCGGTGATCGTCGGGTTCAATTATCGCTACTCGCCGGTGCGGACGCTGTTCAAGCAGGTGCTGATGAGCGGGATCATCGGGCATGTGCAGTCGGCCACCTTCGAGTGGCTGCTCGATACCCACCACGGCACCGATTATTTCCGCCGCTGGCATCGGCGGAAGGAAAACTCCGGCGGGCTGTTCGTCCATAAGGCAACCCATCATTTCGATCTGCTGAACTGGTGGATGGGCACGGTGCCGAAGCGGGTGACGGCACTCGGGCGGCGGGTGTTCTATCGGCCGGAAATGGGGGATGCGCTGGGACTGACCGATCGCGGGCCACGCTGCACGGGATGCCCGGCCTTCGCGCGCTGCGGCTTCCGTCTCGACGTTGCGGCCAGCGATCATCTGACGAAGCTATATGCCGAGAGCGAGGGGCATGACGGGTATCTGCGCGATGCCTGCGTGTTCAGCGATGACATCGATATCGAGGATTCGATGAACGCGCTGATCGAATACGAAAACGGCGTGGTCGCAAACTACGCCCTCACAGCCTACAACCCCTGCGAAGGCTATCGCGTCGTATTCGACGGGACCCGAGGGCGGGCGGAGCTGCTGAATGTCGAGCGGCAGGCCGTCAACGCCGATGGCAGCCTGGTTCGGCCGGCGGCACCGGAGCAGGACCGCATCACCGTGCAGCCGCATTTCGGACGGCCCTATGTGCTGGCGATTCCCCCGACCAAGGGGCTCCATGGCGGGGGCGATGCCGTCATGCTGCGGCGGCTGTTCAGCGCGGCCTCCAACGACGAATATGGCCATGTCGCCGATGAGCGGGCGGGGGCCTGGTCGGCTATGGTGGGGATGGCGGCGAATGCGTCGCTGGCCGCGGGGATGGCGGTGGAACTCGCCGGGCTGGTGGCCGATGTACCGCAACCCGACTATGCGCCAGAGCCGTTCGGGCCGCGCCAGATCTGGCAGAATTTCGATCCTGCGCGATATCCGTTTCTCGAAGGGGCGACGATCCTTTAGAGCGCGATCGCTTGAGGCCGATGGGTCAGAATGCGTGAATCGCACTCTTCTTCAATAGGTTGCTAGATCGGCGTGACGCCGCACCAGTCGGCGATGAATTGGGCCATGGTGAGGGTACAGCGCTTGAGGTCGGCCAGCGACGTGCGCTCGTCAAAGCCGTGGTTGCCCTCGCCTTTGGGGCCGTAGCAGAGGGCGGGGATGTCGTAGTAGCGGCCGTAGTAGCGGGTGTCGTTCACCGCGGTCGTCCGGCGGGCGGCCATTTCGCTGCCGTGGACCGCCAGATGGGCGGCGGCGAGGACGGCTTCGGCGTCGCTGCCGGGCTCCAACACGAACCCATCTGCCTGGAACCCATGCCACACCACCTCTGGCGGATTATTGGCCAGGAAATTGTCTCCTGCCGTGGCTGCCTGCACCACCTTCTCCACCGCCGCCATCGCATCTTTCACATCCGTCGACGGCAACAACCCGATCCGGCAGTCCACCTCACACCACGACGGCGTGCTGCTCGCCCAGTCGCCGCCGCGGATAATCCCTGGATTGAATTTGATCGGGTCGCGAACAGCCGAGTACCAGACGTCGGCTTTCGCCGCTTCGTTCAGCGTCTTGGTATGCGCGATCAGCGCATTGATCAGGTGATAGGCCGACAGGATCGCGTTGCTGCCATCCTGCGCCACCGCGACATGCACCGGCACCCCCTGAACCCGCAGCCGAAACCACAGCGTGCCCGTATGTGTGCGAGTGATCGTGTGCCCCGTCGGCTCCGGGATCAGCACCGCCTCGGCCCGATACCCTCGAAGCAGCGTGGAGAGCGCCCCGTTCCCCGTGCTTTCCTCCTCCGTCACCGTCTGCATATACACATCGGCCGCCGGCTGCAGCCCCGCCGCACGCAGCGCATCCATGGCAAACACCATGCACGAGACGCCCGCTTTCATGTCGTTAGCCCCTCGCCCATACAGCCAGCCATCGCGGATCGTCGCGGCGAAGGGCGGATGCGTCCACATCGCCTCCGGCCCCTCCGGCACCACGTCGATATGCCCCTGCATGATCAGGCTGCGCCCGGATGGGCTCTTCGCTCGGTGCGTCGCCACCACCTGCACAGAGCCCGACGGTTCGACATCCATCATCGGCGCCGCCTTCTCATGCGCGGGCAGCCCAACATCGGCGAGGGTATAGCGATCGACCGCGTAGCCCCGCCGCGCGAAATCCCGCGCGATCCAGTCCTGCAGCGGCGCCTCCTCGCCACGCCGCGAAGGAAACCGCACAATGTCCTGCAGGAACGCAACCTGCTTGTCGAACACGGCATCGACGGCAGCGGTCAAGCGAGCGAGAATTGCGGCATCGGTCATGGCAAGGGGGCCTTGGTCGTTGATCGTGGCAAAAACCTACGCCGCCGCCCGATGCTTGCAAAGCTCACAACCCCAGCCACCACCCCGCCAACGCCCCTCCGCCCAGGACCCATAACGGGCTGATCTCGCTGACCGTGAGAACCACACTGGCGACCCCCGTCAGCCCATAGGCCGCGATCCCCTCCGCCGTACCCCGCGTCAGCGCAATCGCGCTAGCAAAAACCAATCCGATGGCCACCGGCGCCAGCCCCCGCTCCACCCGGTCGCGCCACGGCGCATCGCGAAAATGCTGCCAGGCGCGGGCCGCCAGATGCACCAGCAAACAACTCGGCGCGAACATCGCCACCACCGCAACCGCCGCCCCGGCCAGTCCGCCTACATGCTGCCCGATCAGCGCCACGATGAGCGAACCTGGCCCCGGCGCCACCCGCGATAGCGCGAACAGATCGACAAACTCCCGCGCGCTCATCCAGTGGTAGCTATCCACCACCACCCGCTGCATCTCCGGAACGACGGCATTGGCCCCGCCCACCGCCAACAGCGAGAGAAACAGGAAAAGACCAGCCAGTTGCAATAGAATCGCGATCATGCCCGCCGCGCCAACACCAGGCTCACCGGCAGCATCACGATCAGCACCATCCATAACTTGAACCCGGCAACCCCGATGGCCGCCGCCGTCACCACCATCACCGCAGCGGCCGTGGCACTGCGCACATTGCGCCGCATCATCCGCACGCCATTAGCAACGTTCAGCCCGATCGCCGCTGCGCCAAGCCCCGCCATGGCCGATTCAACGCCCGGCACCGTCCGCACCGAAACGAACCCCGCCCCCAGCACCAGAATCACCGCCACTGGCGCGAGCAGCATGCCAACCAACGCCGCCAGCGCCCCAGCCCAGCCGCGCAACGCCGTTCCGATGAACACCGCGAGGTTCACCCCGTTCGCCCCCGGCGTAATCTGCGCCAGCGCCAGCCCGCCGACGAACTGCTGCTCCCCCATCCAGCCCCGCCGCGCCACCACCTCGCGTCGGATCCATGCCGACATGCCGCCGCCAAAGCTCTGCAGGCCAATCATCAGAAACACCCGCACGATCTCGCTCAGGCTCGGGTGTGGGGCAATCTTGTGCATCAGCCCATCAAACAGGAACCGCACGGCTCTGACCAGACAATACCCCGGGCTACCCGGCCACCCTGGCAATCTGCCGGCCCCTGTCCTAGCGTTGCGGATCATCATCTAGGGAGGCTTCGATGCAACTCGGTGCGTCAATACCGGTGGGCGATATCGGCACTGGCCCCTCTGTCATCCGGGACTACGCTCAGGCCGCCGAGGGTCTCGGCTACGACTATCTCGTCGGCCCCGACCATGTGCTCGGCAAGAACCCCGCCGCGGACACCGCCGGCCGTCGCATGGGCACGACCGCGACGGCCTATCATGACCCCTTCGTCCTCTTCGGCTTTCTTGCCGGCTGCACGAAGAAAATCGGCTTCGCCGCCGGCGTGCTCATCCTCGCCCAGCGCCAGGCCGCCCTCGTCGCCAAGCAGGCCGCCTGCCTCGACGAACTCTCCGAAGGCCGCTTCCGTCTCGGCATTGGCGTTGGCTGGAACGAGATCGAGTTCCAGGGCCTCGGCGAGGATTTTTCCACCCGTGGCGTACGGTCAGAAGAACAGGTGCGGTTCATGCAAGCCCTCTGGGCCCAGCCGCACGTCACCTTCAATGGCAGGTTTCACACGCTTGACGGTGGCGGTATCAACCCGCGTCCCCAATCCGGTCGCGTGCCCGTCTGGTTCGGCGGCCACGCCGAGGCCACGTTCCGCCGCGCGGCAAAATACGGCGATGGCTTCATGCCCAACAAATGGCCACCGGGCGACGATGCCCTGGCCGCCTTCGAGAAGCTGCGCCGGCTCACCCGCGAAGCCGGGCGCGACCCGGCCGACGTCGGCATCGAGGTCTGGGTCTCCCCCGGCGCCGGCACCGCGGACGACTGGCGCCGAGAAATCAGCTTCTGGAAGCAGGCCGGCGTCACCCACGTCAACGCCCACACGACTTTCTCCAGCGCGATCCACCAGCGCATCGCCGGCAAGACCGCCGCCGATCATCTCGCCGCCATCACCCGCTACCGCGCCGCCGTCGCCGATCTCCTGTAGACGCCGACACAGGATTTGCCTTGTCTGCCCCATGCCCGGCATGCTGCGCCGCGGCATGGGTAACCATGCCATTCCGAACAGAGGGAGGCTCCTGATGCGTGTCGTGCGGTTGCTGGCTACTGGTTTGCTGATTGCGGGCGCGTCGCTGGCGGCGCAAGCCGCCGACCAGCCGTTACGCGTTGCCCTCGAGTTCGATCCCGCGCCGCTCGACCCTGCCACCGACGGCAGCTACACCAACCGGGTTGTCACCACACTGATGTGCGACAGCCTGATCGACCTGACTCCCGATCTGAAATTCGTCCCCCAGCTCGCCACCGGCTGGGAGTGGTCGCCTGACCGGCTATCCCTGACCCTGACGCTGCGCACCGGCGTCATCTTCCAGGACGGCACCCCCTTCGACGCCAACGCGATGGCCGCCAACATCCAGCGCTACAAGACCGCCGCCTACTCGATCCGCAAGGCCGAGATGGCCTCGATCTCCGGCACTGACGTGCTGGGCCCGCTCACCCTCCGGGTTAATCTCTCGCGCCCCTACGCACCCCTGATCTCGCTGCTCGCCAACCGCCCCGGGACGCCCTATTCGCCCAAAATCCTCGACCTGCCGCGCGAGCAGATTGCCGCCAAGCCGGTCTGCGCCGGCCCCTTCGCCTTCAAGGACCGCGTCGCCCAGGATCACATCACGCTCGAGCGCTTCCCTGGCTACTGGAACGCCGCTGCCATCAAGCTGCCTGGCGTGGTGTTCCGCACCGTCGTCGATTCCAATATCCGCAAGGTCGACCTCATGGCGGGCGGGCTCGACATCGCCCAGCAACTCGCGCCGACCGATGTCGCTTCAGTCGCCGCAAACGCCAAGTTGAAAGTCTCCAAGTCTCCATCTCTTGGGTTCGTGCCGATCGAGTTCAACGTCGGCAACGGCAAGGCCGCCGAAACACCGCTCGGCCGTGACGCCCGGGTGCGTCAGGCCTTCTCGCTCGCGATCGACCGCGCGGCCCTGAACCAGGTCGCCTTCGACGGCCAATACGTGCCCTCGAACCAGATGGAGCCACCCGGCAGCACCTATTTCGATACCGACCAACCGGTCCCGGCGCGCGACGTCGAGGCGGCCAAGAAGCTGCTTGCCGCCGCCGGCGTGAGCACGGTCTCCTTCACGCTGCGCACCGGCACCGACCCGCTCGACGCGCAGGTCGCGCAGATCATCCAGGCCATGGTCAAAGATGCCGGCTTCGAGATGAAAATCGTCGCCATGGACTCCGCCGCCCTCGTCGCCGCCACCCAGGCCGGCGATTTCGAAGCCACCATGCTGCTGTGGTCCGGTCGCGCTGATCCCGACGGCAACGCCCCGATCTGGCTCACGTGCAAGGGCTTCACCAACTGGGGCCATTACTGCAACCCCAAGCTCGACGACTTCATCCAACAGGGCGCCTCGTTCCAGACGCCGGCCGAGCGCCAGCCCTTCTACAAGCAGGTCAGCGCCATTTTCTTCGCCGACCAGCCCGACATCGTCCTCTACCACTACTCCAAGCTCTGGGGCCTCTCCGCCAAGGTCACGGGTTTCCAGGGCCGCCCCGATGGCCTCTGGCGGCCCGAAGGCATTGCCATCGCGCCGTAGTGCCAACCGGCGTCGGCCCGCGCCGCCGCGGTCGACGCCGCTCCGAACCGGTCAGCCACCCTCGGCAAAGCCGCGCAGCGTCTCCTCGACCTGCGCGGCACGCTCCGGGGCAACATGCCGCAACGCCAGCAGATCGAGCAGGCGTGGATGGCCTTCGCTCCTGGTCAGCGCCGCGGCAAAGGCACATGCGCCGATCTCCGACAGGCTGACGAGTCCGGATGTCAGCCGCAGTGGCCCAAGCACAAAGGTCGTCACCCTCACCGCCCGGCCGACGGGATCCGCCCGCCGGCTGTCGAGGTGATGATACAGTTCGTGGCCAATATAGAGATCGACAGGATCCGCGAAGCGATCACGCAATCCTCCCCGCGCGATCGCCGCACGCAGCAGCTCCATCGCCTGCATGTAGATGCGGATCGTCGGCGGCCGACCGGTGTAATCGGCAAACTGGAAAACCGATCCGAACTTGTTCGCTCCCGAGGGGTATTCGATGGCTATCCCGAGGCTGCGCGCAATGTCGCGCGGATCGGCGCCGGCGGGATAGGCATCCGCCAACCGCCGCCCGTCGGTCGTCGCCGCCGCAATAGCGGCCCGAGCCTGCCCGCCATCCAGCCGGAATGCCTGAGGGTCGAGGCTAAGCAAGTGCCGGTCAAATGCCGCATGGGACGTCGCCACCAGCTCGCCAAGTGAGCGCAGCGGTGGCATCGCGACAGCCCGCTCGAAGCGCCCGGCACGCACGCCGGACCAAGCGGCAAGCCCAGCGCGCAGACGTCCGATCATCAAAAGCCCCGCGCGCCGGGTATCCCGATCAACGCGACCGGCGTTGCGTCCTCCATGCCCGACAACTCCGCCCGCGTGATTCCCTCCGCCTGCGCGAAATTGCTCATCCCGCTGAGATCAAGCACATGCGCCCCGGCAATCATGAACATATCGGGCGTGATGATACTGTCGCCATTGTAGATCGTGATCTCCTCCCACAGCGCCTTCAGGTCGGCGAGCCCACGCCCACCGGCGGACTGGCGAACAACGCCGTCGCTGCGCTGAATCCGGATGACACCCTCGATATCCACGGCGCGGAACGGCCGTCGCTTCTTTTTGAACAGCCCCCCCCATTTGCGCTCGACGACGAGCCCCTGAAACACCCGCATCCGCGGCGTCGCCGCCGCGAGTTGAACATCGCCCGGCGCAACCGCCATCGAATTGGCCGCAATCGTGAGCGCCTCCTCCGCGCCGATCTCCTTCAGCATGTCGTGCGCGCGCATTTCGGAAGCCCCCATCGCAGTGGCCCGAACGCGATGGGTCTTGGGGTCCACCTCAACGGTCACCTCGACATTCTCCGGTGCCGCGCCCAGGCGCACGACGGCATCGAACGCCTCCCGTTTGATCGCGTCGAGATCCTCAGTCCGCGCATTGGGAATGACCCGCTCGACCGTCTCGCGAACCAGCGCCAACGCAACGCCGATCGAGGAGATCACCTCCGCATCGCGCGATATCTGAAACGGCAGTCCTGTCATTTCGGATACGTAGGGTATCAGCGATGCCGCGCCCCCTCCCTCGCCGATCAGGACCGCCTGGTCACGATCAAGCCGATACTCGGCAATCAGATCCTCCACCATCGGAATGACCTTCTTCGCCGCCGCCGCGAGAATCATCCGTGCCGTGTCCTCGACACTCTCCCCAATGGCCGCGGCCAGAACCTCCATCGCGATGCGCGCCGCCGCCACATTGCCCGATGAATGCAAGCCCGGCGTGGCATAGCCCAGCACGTTGGCCGCACAGGTGTTAGTGACGGCATAGCGCTCGCCATCAGCGCAGCGAATGGCAACATAATCCGCCGGGTCGCCGGGCTTCGGCTGGAAGAGCTCCAGCACAGGGCTCTGCATGGTCGTCTCATTGGCGAATGCGGCATATTGCAGGCCCGCGATATGCGCACTCCGCGGCCCGACATCGGTAATGCGCCGTCCGGTGATACGCACCATGCTGCCGCCCGCCACACCGGCAACACGGACATCAAGCGAGGAGACATAGGTCTCGTGCCCGCCGACACGCGCATACTTCACCGTCGGCAATCCGTTGCGGATCACGCCCATATTCGTGCTGGTGCCGCCCACCTCGAAATAGATGCCGTCGGAGACCTTCAGATGCATCAGCGCCCCGGCAACGGAAGCGGCCGGCCCCGACAGCATGGTCATCGCCGGCCGCCGGCGCATTTCCGCGATATCCATGACGCCCCCGTCGCCACGCATGATCATCAGCGGCGCGACGATCCCGGCCTCGCGTACGGCCGCCTCGGTCATATTTGCCGTGTCGATCATCTTCGGCAAGATCGACGCATTGATGACCGCCGTCCGCGTGCGCGTCGTGAGGCCGTAGAGCTTGGTGATCTCATGCCCCCCGGTCGCCGACAGGCCAGCGGCAACCGCGGCCTCCATGATCACGGTCTCCGGCCCGGCATCGTCGACGCCGAACGCACTGCTGGCAACAACGACTTTGACGCCTTCGTTGCGTAGCTCGGCGATGAGCTCGCCGGCCGATCCGGCCGACAATTCCTCGGTCAACACATGCCGATGCGCCGGCTCAAGATGCCGGCCAGGCGCGAGCTCGATCCGGCCGACATTCGTCTGCCGCCGCGCCAGCAACGCCTCTATCCGGGTCGACAGGCCAATCACCCCAACCGTCGCCACATCGCCCTCGAGCAAGGCATTGGTCGCCTGCGTCGTGCTGTGGGCGATAAAGATCACCTCGTCCGGCCCGACCGCGGTCTTCTCGAGCACTTCGCGAAACACGCGGACCACACCCGCGGCCACGCCCTTGGGGTCATCATGCGTCGTCAGCGTCGTATAACGGCCGACCACCTCATGGGTCGCATTGTCGACCAGAACCGCCTTGGTGAATGTGCCACCGACATCAATGCCGATACGAAACGCACGCCGGCGGTCTCCCGCCGGCGTCAATGTCGTCTCCGTCATATCCTCACCCCAGCATCGCGTACGCGATGGCGGAATTCACCACCACCATGACGCAGCCCCAGGGCAAGGCCGTCTTGAGAAACTCCCCATGGCTGATCCTGGTATGCCCGATGGTCCATAAGGTCCACGAATTCGTCGGATCCATGCTGCCAGAAAGGCAGGTCGGCGCCAGCCAGATGGAGTAGAGGAACGGCACCGGCAGGTTCTTGGCCGACAGCAGGATGGCGAGCAGCGCCGCCCCAGTGCCGACAACCTCGAAGGGCCCGCGATAAATGTTGCCGATCCCCCCAAGCACGGCGAAGAGGATCGCCGCCTGCATTGTCGTCTTTGGCAGGATCGGCCCGAACACTGGCGAAAGCGCCGCCACCACCTGCGGCGTCTGCCCGGCAACGATGATCATGCCACAAATCGTCCACAGCGCCGCGATCGTCGCGATATCGGGGAAGGCATCGTAGAAGGTCTTGTTGAACAGGTTGATGCTGCCCTGGAATCCGCGATCCCTGGCGGTCAGCGCAAGCGCGATGACAATCGAAACCAGGAAGGTTGGGATGATCTCCCATTTCACTACCGCAATCATGAAGACCGGCAGCAGCGGCACAATGAACGTGTAGAGCGGCTGGCGCTTGCGTGCGCTGGCGCCAGTATCAATCGCCGCGGAATGCCGAACGCCGCGGCCGCGCATATTGAACCAAACCAGGAGCCAGGCCGCCAGCAGATAGACCGCGCCGCCGATCATCCAATACGTGAGATAGGGCGCCTCATAGGTGATGCCGGGAAACAGCTTCTGCGAGACACCGAAATTCATCAGGTTGACGAAGGTTCCGGCGCCGATGCCCATGGTGAAAGCTGGCGCAGCCACGCGCGGTGGAATGCCCTGGCTCATCATGATCGGCAACGCGATAACCCCGATCGCAATCGCAGCCCCAACGCCATACATTGAGCTGAACAGGAGCGACGTGACCAAGCTGATCACCATCGCGGTGATGGATGGCCGATCCCCGGCAAGTTCCACAGCCGCACGGATCACACTCTCGGCAATGCCGGTCTGGATCAGCACCTGCGCGAACCATGAGCCGAACACGATAATGATGACCGCTCCGGCATAAGCGACACCGCCGCCTTGCAGGATCTTCGACTGGATATCGTTCACGCTGATCCCGGCAACCGCCGACCAGACGATGGCCAGCAGCAGCAGCATGATGATGGGGCTTTGCCCGCGGATGATGAGCACGACCGTGACCAGAAAGGCCACGAGCAGGATCAAGCCAGTCGTCAATTCCATTGGTCGGTTCTCCCCCTTTGTTGCCGGTGGCCGTTTTTGGCCATCCGGATCTCTCTCAGCGGTATCGTTGCATTATCGCTTTAATCTCTGCGTCAATGAGGCTGTCGTCGGGTGTCCCCGCCGCGGCCGCCGCATGACCAAGGGCGGCGGGCAGGCGGACGAAGTGGGCATGCGGGATGATCCGGGCGGCTTCCTCGGCATCATCCTGCGGATTATAGAGATCAAGCGCCGGCGCCATCAGCAGTGTGCGCGCACGAATGCTGGCCAGCGCGGCCTCGGTCGAAGCGAAGCCAGACGTCGTTCCGACGTCATGGGCATCATAGGCCCAGCTCTGATACACCCAGTCGACCGCATGTGGCCCATAGCGGCGCTGCTCCTCGCCGAGTTGGCTGACCAGCAGTGGAATTTTCGCCGCCTCCAAAGCATCAAGCGCCTTCGGCTCCCTGCTGGTCAGCAGCCGCATCACCGCCGCCCAACCATCCCATCCAGGGCCGATCGCTCCCGCCGGCCAGGCCGGATCGGCAAACAATGCGCGGCGCGCCGCCTCGTTCATCGCCACCGACCATGGCCGCGTCCGCGCCATCGGCACGAGCGCAACGATCGCGTCCATCATGCCTGGATGGCTCACACCCCATTGCAGCGCCTGCATCCCACCCATCGATGCCCCAGTCACGCAGCGCAGACGGGAAACACCGAGATAATCGAGCAACCGGCGCTGGCTCGCGACCATGTCCCGGATGGTAAAGCGCGGGAACCGCAGGCCAGGCTGCCGCCGACTGTTGGACGGCGAGGTCGACATCCCATTGCCGATCGCATCGGCGCAGATGATGAAATGCCGCTCCGGATCCAGCGCCTTGCCAGGCCCGATCAGAAAGTCGAGCCGATGATGCGTGGAGCCGATGGCGCACACGCACAAAATCACGTTGCCGCCGTCAGGCGCGAGCGTGCCATGCGTCACGAAGCTCATCGCAAAGTCCGCAATGATGTCGCCACTTTCCAGCGGCAGGTCGCCAAGCGGTGCGACTTCATGCGGCCGGTCGATCCACCCGGGTTGCAGCGGCGGATGACGGACCGCCGCCGCGCTCATTGCGGAAACACGATAACGGAACGGATCGTCTCACCGCGCCGCATGCGCGCAAACCCGTCGTTGATGCCTTCGAGCGGCAACTGCTCGGTGACCAGGCTCTCGAGATCGAGCCTGCCATCGAGATAGAGTTGCGCGAGCCAGGGAAAATCCCGTCGCGGCCGCGCGCCGCCATAGCTTGACCGCGTAATCCGCCGCTCGCCCATCATCGATCCCCAGCGGAACGCGATCTGCCGGTCGACATTCACCTTCCCGAGAATGACAATGTCAGCACCCGGGCGCGACAGATCGAGCGCGGCGCGCATGCTCGCCTCCGCCCCCGCGCACTCGAACACATAGTCCGCACCCCGCCCGCCCGTGAGGCCACGCACCAGCTCAACCGCCGCCTCGGGACCGACCACGTGCGTCGCGCCGAGCTTGCGCGCCATCGCCTGCCGCGCCGAGCTCGGTTCGACCGCGATGATACTCGCCGCACTCTGAATCACCGCTCCCTGGATCGCGTTCAGCCCGACCGCACCACACCCGAGCACCACCACGTGGCTCCCCGCGGCCACCTTGGCGAAGCGGCACACCGCCCCAACCCCGGTCATCACGCCGCAGCCGATCAGGCAGGCGTAGACATCGGGGATCGCGGACGACACCGCAATCGCTCCGCTCTCCGGCACCACGCAGTATTCCGCGTGCGACGAAACCACCGAGAAATGATTGAGAACCCTCCCGCCGATGCGCAGCCGCTGCCCGCCATCGATCAGCCGGCCCTGCGGCTGGTTCCGCTGAAACGGCTCGCACAGGATCGGCTGGTCGCGATCGCAATAAAAACAGTGCCCGCAGCTGGGATTCCAAGAACAAACCACCTTGTCTCCCGGCCGCACCAGCGTCACCGCGCTTCCCACCGCCTCCACCCGCCCCGCCCCCTCGTGCCCCAGCACGATCGGCAGCGGATAGGCGATCTGCCCCTCGATCACTTCGAGGTCGGTATGGCAAAGCCCGCTGGCACCAAGCTTCACCAGCACATCGTTCGGACCGAGGCCGGTCATCTCGACCGCTTCGATCGCAAGCGGCGATCCGGTCTTGTGCAGAACGGCGGCCCGAAACTTCATCGCGCGATCACATCGCCCGCGATTTTGCCGCGCCGGCGTAGAGGATCGAGTTCACCCGATCGAGCGAATCGGCATGAAAGGCAACCGCGTCGGGATCAAAGTCGGAACGTGGAATCGGTTCATGATCAAAATGGTTGTAGGTATCGACACCCCGCACGAGCGAGGCCGTTGTCCGCGGCCCCATCTGGCTGATCGACGTCGGAATATAGCGGATCGCATAGCCGATGCGGCGATGATGGCTGCGGTTGGGATCCGAGCCATGGAAGATCCGAACATGATGCAGCGACATCTGGCCCGGTTGCAAAACCACGTCGACCGCCTGACTACGGTCAACCTCAACGGCGATTTCCTGGCCCCTGCTCAGCATATTCTCTTCAGCATAGGTGTCGTGATGCGCCACCTGCTCGCGCGTCTGGGTTCCGGGGATCACCTGCATACAGCCGCTCTCCGGCGTCGAGGGTGTGAAGGCCACCCAGGCAGTGATCACGTCCGGTCCCGACAGACCCCAATACGTGGAATCCTGATGCCAGGTGATATAATTGCCGTCATTGGCGTTCTTGGTGAAGAACCCGCTGGCCCAGCACAAGATATTTGGCCCAAGAATACTCTCGACCGGGCCGAGAATGGCGGCATGGCGAACCAGATCGTTCAGCCATGGGATCAGGATATGCGGCTTCTGGTTGGTGCGCCGGGACAGTTTGCCGCCCTCGCGCGCCTCAATGGCTTCAAGCCGCGCAACTGCCGCCGCCGCCTCGCTTGCGCTCATCACTGGAAATGGAAACAGAATGCCGTCCCGCGCATATGCCGCGACCTGATCAGCAGCCAAAGTGCCGGCCATCCTGGCTCTCCCCCTCCGGGTAGCGGTTAGTCCCGCTCGGTTAGGGGGAGCATGAGTCGCCCTCACACGACTGTCAAGTAAGAGCTTCGCCCGGCGCGGCGCCCTGCGGGAGATTGGCTCCGGCCCGCCTCGTCACCGCGGTGGACCCGCCCGCGCCATGAAGCTAAATGGCAGGCATGGACAAAACCTTTCTCAAGGGCCTCGCCGCACTCGACCTGCTGGCGCAGAGCGAAGCGCCGGTCGGCGTCACCCGCCTCGCCAGCGAGATGGGCATTACCAAGAGCAACGCGCATCGCCTGCTGAGCGCCCTGGTCGCCGCCGGCTATGCCGAATCCACCGCCTCCCGCGGCAGCTACCAGCCCACCCTGAAGCTCTGGCGCCTCGGCGCGATGACGGTGGCCCGCCTTGACGTCAAAGGCATCGCCGCCCCGCACCTCGCCCGCCTCGTCGAGGAAACCCGCGAAACCGCCAACCTCTCCGTGCTCGACGGCCACGCCATGGTCTACATCGATCGCGTCGAAACCGACACGTATATCCGCGCCTACAATCGGATCGGCGATCGCCATCCCGCCCACTGCACCGGCACCGGCCTGGCCTTGCTCGCCCACGCCTCCGCCGACACCATCGCCGCCGCCATCGCCGCGCTGCGCCCCTACACCGCCGCGACCATCACCGACGCCGCGCAGCTCGATGCGCGCCTCGCCACCATCCGCCAGCAGGGCCACGCGATCACGCGCGCCGAATTCCGCGAGGGCATCAACAGCATCGCCGCCCCCGTCCGGGGCGCCCATGGCCGCGTCGTCGCCGCCATCGGCATCTCCGGTCCGGCCACGCGCCTGAAACCCGCGCGCATCCGCGGCCTCGTGCCGGTCGTCGTCGAAGCCGCGGCGAAGGTCTCCCGCCTACTCGGCGCCCCACCCTCCTGACCCCTCCGTCGCGCGCTTGACGCCGCTGCCCAGCCGTCGCTAGCATTTTCATATAATGATTTAATGTTCCAAATATTGGAACTCATAACTACCCGTTCGGAGGGGAAAGCATCATGCACGCCATCACCGGCCGCAGCGCCTGGACCCGCGCCGACGTCGAGGCCGACCGCTCCTGGCTGTTCCAGCTCACGCCGCGCTGGATCGACGAAATCGACGCCGCCCTCGGCGAACTCCACCGTCGCGGCCGCACGCTCGACACCATGACGCGTGACGACTTCCCCCTGCCCGCCCTCGCGCCCGAACTCGCGCGGCGCATGTGGGGCGAGGTCTGCACCGGCCGCGGCTTCAACGTCATGCGCGGCCTGCCCGTCGAGCGCTACTCCGATGCCGAAGCCGCCATGATCCTCTGGGGGCTCGGCCTGCACCTCGGCCAGGGCGTCTCCCAGAATGCCGCCGGCGACAAGCTCGGCCACGTCTTCAACCAGGGCAAGGATTACGAGGCCCTCAACGTCCGTGGCTATCAGACCAGCCACGAGCTGAAATTCCACACCGACTCCGGCGATCTGCTCGGCCTCATGTGCCTGCGCCAGGCCAGGCACGGCGGCCTCTCCTCCATCTCCTCCGCCCACACCGTCTACAACACCGTCCTCGCCGAGCACCCCGAATACATGCCCCTTCTGCTCCGCGGCTTCGAGTTCGACCGTCGTGGCGAGGAAACCCCCTTCCAGCAGCCGGTCTCCGGCAAGCTCCCGATCTTCGCCGACGTCGATGGCGACATCTCCGTCCGCTACGTCCGCCAGGCCATCAAGACCGCCCGCCCAAAACTCGGCATGCAATTCACCGAACAGGAGCTCGCCGCGCTCGACTTCTTCGACAGCATCTCCCAGCGCGAAGACCTCAAGTTCTCGATGATGCTCGAACCCGGCGACATGCAGTGGGTCAACAACTACACCGTGTTGCATTCCCGTACCGAATACGCCGACCACCCCGAGCCCGGCCGCGAGCGGCATATGTTGCGACTTTGGATCAAGCTGCACGGCTGGCGCAAGCTCGATCCCGTCCAGCTCGACCACGATCCCCAATCCGGCTGGAGCCGCCGCGACGGCATCCTCCCCCGCGGCTGGACCATGCGCGACGGGCGCATGCAACCCGCGCTCTGATCCACAGGACCGCCACCATGCCCAACGACTCCCTCGGCCACGCCGACATCATCCGCCGCCGCGACCGCGCGATGTCCCCCTCGGTCAAAACCTTCCCTATCTTCCCCAAGAATCCGATGGTGCTCACCCGCGGCGAGGGCCAGTACGTCTTCGATGATGCCGGCAAGCGCTACCTCGATGGCACCGCGCAGAACCTCTGCATCAGCCTCGGCTTCGCCCATCCGCTCACCCTGGCCATGACCACCGAGCAACTGCACGCCATGCAGCACTGCACCACCCTGTTCTACCATGAAACCCCGATGCTCTATGCCGAGGAGCTCGCCGCCCAGATGCCCCCCGGCAGCGGCGACTGGGTCGTGCATCTCGTCAACAGCGGCGCCGAGGCGATCGACCTCGCCTTCACCATGGCCCGCGTCCACACCCGCAACTTCGAGATATTAACCCTTCGCAACGGCTACCACGGACTGCAGATGGGCGCCCTCGGCTCCACCGCTTTCGCCACCTGCCGCCCGCCCATCCCACCGCCCGCCGGTTTCGTGAGCGTCCATCACCCGGACCAGTACAAGGGCGTCTTCGGTCCCGGCATAACACCCTATCTCGCCGAAATCGACCGTACCATCGCCGCCGCCACCTCGGGCGCCATCGCCGGCATGATCTTCGAGCCGATCCAGGGGTTCGGCGGCGTCGTTCCCATGCCCACGGGCTACCTCGCCGGTGCCGCCGAGATCACCCGCCGCGCCGGCGGCCTGGTCATCATGGACGAGGTACAAACCGGCTTCGGCCGCATGGGCTCGCACTACTGGGGTTTCGAGGCCCATGGCGTCACGCCCGACATCGTCGTGCTCGGAAAGGGCATGGGCAACGGCCTGCCGATCTCCGGCGTCATCGTCCGCCGCGCGATCGCCGAGACCTTCGCGCAGACCCGCTTCTTCAACACCTTCGGCGCCAACCCCGTCGCCGTCGCTGCCGCCCGCTCGGTCATCAAGGCCATCGCCGCCGAAGGCCTGCAGGCCAACGCCGCCGCCCGTGGCGCCCAGCTGGAGGCCGGCCTGCGCGCTCTGCAGCAGCGCCACGACCTCATCGGCGACATCCGCGGCACCGGCCTCATCATGGGCTTCGAGTTGGTCAAGGATCACGCCACCAAAGCCCCCGCCACCGAAGCCGGCGAACGCGTCCAGGAAGCCCTGCGCGAAGCCGGCTATATCACCGTCCGCGGCACCCCCGGCCGCAACGTCTTCCGCGTCAATCCGCCTCTTTGCATCACGGCGGCCGACATCGACGGCCTGCTCGGCGCGCTCGATACCGCGCTCACCGAGGCAACCTGACCGCGCGGCCCGTCAACGCCCGTCGGCACACCATTCAACGACGCTGCCGGCGGCGACCAGCGCATCGAACTCCCCGCCCGCGACCCCAATCGCGGCCAGGATCTCCCGGCTATGCTGCCCCAGCCGCGGCGGCAGGCGGCGTATGCTGGCGACCTCCAACGAGGCCTGCACCGGCGGCGCGATCAGGCGGATGCGCCCCTCGGTGGGATGATCGAATTCCGGAAACGTCCCGAGCTGTGTGAGGTGCGGGTCATCGAGCAACTCCTCTGGTCCAAGCACTTCGCCCACCAGAATATCCGCCGCCAGCAGGTCCGCCACCCAAGCCTTCGTCGTGCGCGCCGGCATCGCCGCGGCGATCAGACCATAGAGTTCCGGGGTTCGGGCATTGCGCTTCACGGGGTCAGCAAGCTCCGGATCATCCGCGAGATCCTCCCGCCCGATCAGGCGAAAAAAACGCTGCCATTGCGGCGTCGTATATGGCAGCACGCAGAGATGCCCATCCGCCGTCGCGAACGGCCGCCGCATCGGCGTCACGATCCGGCTATACCCCGATGGGCCGCGCGAAGGGATATAGGCATTCCCCGCGAGATGCTCGGGCATGACGAACGCCACCATGCTTTCGAACATCGGGACTTCGAGGAACTGCCCCTCGCCGCTGCGCATCCGGTGGATCACGGCGGCCATGATGGCGTTGGCCAGCGTCAGCCCCACCGCCTTGTCGGCCACCACCGAGGCGGCGAAACGTGGGGCGCCGCCGGCGGCCATGCCGTTGAGCGCGGCGAGGCCGGAGAGCGCCTGGATCGTGTCGTCGGCCGCCGGACGTCCGGCATAGGGACCTTTCTCGGAATAGCCGTAGGCGGCGCAATAGATGATGGCGGGATTGATGGCGCGGACCTCGGCGTAGTCGAGCCCGAGGCCGGCCATGCCGGAGGGACGCACGTTGGAGACGAAGATATCGGCCGACTGCACCAGCCGGCGAAACGCGAGCCGCGCCGCCGGGGCCTTGAGGTCGATCGCCAGGCTGCGCTTGTTGCGGTTGAGTTGCAGGAAGGTGTGTCCCATGCCGGTGGAGATGGTCGGCAGGGTATTGCGGAACGGATCGCCGGCCGGCGTCTCGACCTTGATGACGTCGGCGCCGTAGTCGCCGAGGAGCTGGGTGGCGAGCGGGCCCATGGCGAGCGTGGTCATGTCGACGACGGTCAGGCCGGAGAGCGGCTGGGGGGCGGCGCTCACCGGAAGAACAGCCGCTGGGCGTTGTCGTGCAGCACCGCACGCAGGCCGGCGTCGGACAGCGGCATGGCGCGCGCCGCCTTGGTCGCCCGCGCGAGGTCGAGCAGCGGGTAGTCGGAGGCGAAGATCACTTTCTCGGCGCCTCTGGTGCCGTGCCACTGCCCGGCCATGAACTCCATCAGGGCCTTGGGATAGGCCTTGGGCGACCAGGCGGAGGTGCAGATGTAATAGTTGGCGTGGCGCGCGGCGAGGCGCACGGCCATGTCGTTCCAGGGGTCGCCGATGTGATGGGCGATGATGGGCATGTCCGGGAAGGCCAGGGCGACGTCGTCGAGATGGGTGGGGTCGTTCGGGCCCATGGGCCAGAGCGGGCCGGGCATGCCGACATAGGTGAACAGCGCGAGATCGAGCTCGGCGCAGGTGGCGTAGAGCGGATAGTACCACCGGTCGTTCGGCGCCAGGCCCCAGGGCGAGGGCGTGATGTGGACGCCGACGAGACCGGGCAGGCCGGCGAGCGCGCGGATCACCCGCGGCCCCTGCATCAGGTCCCAGTAGGTGCCAGGCCCGTGCTCCGGCGGCAGGATGGTGGCGATCCAGCGCAGCCGGCCGGCGGAGGCGGCGGATAGCGCCGCCAGCTCGGCATGAAGTGACTCCAGCGCCGCCGCCGTCGACGGGTAGTAGACCTTGGCGGCAACAATACCCCCAGCCACGCCGCTGGCGTCCATCTCGGCAAGGACCTCATCGAGGCTGCGGCGCGGCGCCTCGCCGCCGGGCTGATCGGGGTGATGGAATGTGCTCATCACCCGGCGCAGACGGCGGTCGTCGGTCCACGGTACCACATCCGCCCGCGGTGACGCCCCGGGTCCGCCAATCCACGGCCCGTGGAGAAAGGCGTCGAGGATCGGCCCGTCATACATCGGTCATGCTCCGGCGGGCGCACACTGCAAAATATCTTTCATGCATGCGAAGAGCCTTTCCATAGGCGAAAAATCATGTCAATCCTGACCCACAGCGCGCCCGGCTGCCGGGGGCGCTGCCGTCCTACCGCAAGGGGGACATCCGGCGTCATGGCATGAAGCCGCGCCGGGATCGATGGTGAAGCCGTGAGGCGACAGGTCCGCAGCGAAGCGGCCCGGGCGTTGCGGCCTTTAGGGAGACTTCAGCAATGCCTGCCGATCACGCCTCGACGCCGCGGAGCCTTGTCTCCCGCCGGAGCTTCACCGCGCTCTCCACCGCGGCCCTCGCCGCCCCCTTCGCCAGCGCCCGCGCCCAGGCCAAGCCGGTCACCATCGGCCTGCTCAACGACACCTCGGGCTTCTCCGCCGACCTCTCAGGGCTCGGCGCCATCGCCTCCGCCGAATTGGCGCTCGAGGATTTCGGCCCCACCGTCATCGGTCGCCCCATCGCCTTCCTCAAGGCCGACCACGGCGCCAAGCCCGACCTCGGCGTCGGCATCGCCCGGCAGTGGTACGATCAGGGCGTCAACGCGATCTTTGACATCGGCGTCACCACCGTCGCCCTCGGCGTGCAGAAACTCGCCCTCGATAAGAACAAGATCGCGGTCTACACCAGCACCGGCACCGTTGACCTCACGCGCGCAGCCTGCAGCCCGAACGGCATCCACTGGACCTATGACTCCTATTCGGTGTCCGTCGGCGCCGCGAACGCCAACATGAAGGTGCGCGGCACGAAGAAATGGTTCTTCATGACCGTCGACTACGCCTACGGCACCAGCCTGCAGGCCGAGGCGTCCCAGTATATCCTAGCCAATGGCGGCACCGTGATCGGCGCCGCCCGCCACGCCATCGAAACCAAGGACTTCTCGTCGGACCTGCTGAAGGCCCAATCCTCCGGCGCCGAAATCATCGCGCTCGCCACGCCGACGCCGCTGATCGCCAACATCATCAAGCAGGCCAACGAGTTCGGCCTCGACCGCTCCGGCCAGAAGCTTGCCCCCTTCGGCATGATGCTGAACGACGTCAAAGCGCTCGGGCCGCAACTGACGCAGGGCCTGCTGGTCACCGAGCCCTTCTACTGGGACCAGAACGACACCACCCGCGCCTTCGCCAAGCGCTACTTCGACAAGACCAAGAAAATGCCGAACAGCCTGCAGGCCAGCGTCTACGGTGCCGTCACCCACTACCTCAAGGCTGTGCAGTCCGCGGGCACCGACGACACCGGCCCCGTCCTCGCGGCGATGAAGGCCACCAAAATCAATGACTTCATGACCAAGGACGGCGTCATCCGCGCCGATGGCCGCGTGCTGCGCGATATGCATGTCTTCCGCGTCAAGACGCCCGCGGAGTCCAATAGCGAGTGGGATCTTTATCACCAGGAAGCCACGATCCCCGGTTCGCAGGCCTTCAGCCCGCAAGACGCTTCGTGCAAGATCGCCTGATCAAGGGAGACCGAAACGATGAAAGTCTGGGCTATCACGGCGCATAAGGCGCCCCTCGAATGCGTCGAACTGCCAGATCTCCACGCCACCGGCAGCGAAGTGGTGGTGGAAGTCACACACTGCGGCGTCTGCCATTCCGACCTTCACATGTGGCACGGCGGCTACAAGATGGGCGGCGACAAGTTCCTGTCCGTCGCCGATCGCGGCCTGAAGCTGCCCGCCGCCCCCGGGCATGAAATGGTCGGCCGCGTCGTCGAAATCGGCCCCGACGCAAAGGGCGTCGCCATCGGCGACAGCCGCGTCGTCTACCCCTGGATCGGCTGCGGCACCTGCGACCGCTGCGCCACCGGCGACGACAACATGTGCACCCGCCAGCGCAGCCTCGGCGCCGTGCTCAACGGCGGCTTCGCCCGCCAGGTCAAGGTGCCGCATCCGCGCTATCTGCTCGACTACACCGGCATCAACGCCTCGCTGGCCGCCACCTACGCCTGCTCGGGCATCACCACCTATTCGGCGATCCGCAAGATCGGCCCGCTGCGCAAGGACCAGCCGGTGGTGCTGATCGGCGCCGGCGGTCTCGGCCACGCCGCCATCGCGATGCTCAAGGCCTTCGACCATCAGGCCATCGTCGTCATCGACACCAGCGCCGAGAAACGCGCCGCCGCCCTCGCCGCCGGTGCCACCCTCGCCGTCGATGGTGGTGACGCCGCCATTGCCCAGCTCCTCGCTTTGCCCGTCCCCATCGCGGCCGTCATCGACTTCGTCGGCAACAACGTCACCGCCAACACCGGCATGGCCGTGCTGCCCAAGGGCGGCAAGCTGATCCTGGTGGGCATCGGCGGCGGCGAAATCCTGCTCTCCGTCTCCGCCACCATCTTCAAGGCGCAGACCGTGCAAGGCAGCCTCACCGGCTCGCTCAACGACCTCCGCGACGTGCTCGACCTCGCCCGCTCCGGCAAGCTCAAGCCCTCCCTGATCATTGAACGGCCCAAGACCGAAGCCAACGCCGCCATGCACGACCTCGAGGCTGGCGTCGTGACTGGACGGCAGGTCCTGATCGACACCTAGACCGTCGGGGTTGGGCGGAAGGAAGAAAGAAACGTTCTTTTTGAAAAAAGAACCAAAAATTTTTGCCTGTTGGCTGCGCCGCGACTGACCAAAGATGGCGGCGCAGCCAATCGGGCGAAAGTCATTTTGCTTCTTTTTCTTCAGAAAAAGAAGACTTCCGACCCAAGCCCGATACTGGACAAGCCCATTCCCCAAGCCCCAGAATCGGCCGCCGGACGGTTCCGGCGTAAAGGGGCTTCGATGTCACAGCACGATCCGGTCAAGACGGCAGTGCGCACGCTCGACGTGTTCGAGGTGTTCGCCGCCGCCCGCGGCCCCCTCACGCTCACCGAACTCGCCGCCCGCCTCGGCTCGCCGGTTTCCAGCACCCACGCTTTGATCCGCACCCTGCAGCAGCGCGGCTACGTCTATATCCTCGACGCCCGCAAACGGGTCTACCCCACCAAGCGCCTGCTGATGATGGCCCAGCAGATCGCCCTCAACGATCCCGTGCTCGACCGCATCGGCCCGGTGCTCGCCGCCCTCCAGGCCGACACCCAGGAGACCGTCATCCTCGGCAAGCGCCAGGGCAACGCCATCACCTATCTGGAAGTCCTCGAAAGCCGCCAGACCATCCGCTACGCCGCCAACCCCGGCGACGTGAAGCCGCTGCATTCCAGCGCCATCGGCAAGGCCATGCTCGGCCTGCTCCCGGAACCCGAACGCGCCAAACTTGTCCACGCCCTTCCCCTCCCCGGCGTCACCGCGACCACCATCCAGGACCCCGACGCCCTGCTCGCCGACCTCGCCGGCGGCGCCGCGCGCGGCTTCTTCATCACCCGCGGCGAAAACGTGCCCGATGTCATGGCCATCGCCATCTCCCGCATCGTTGGCGACGAGCCCTACGGCGTCGCCGTCGCCGGCCCCATCGCCCGTATCGAAGCCCACGCTGAGACGATTTTCGCCGCCCAGCGCCAGGCCGGAGCCTCCCTGCAGCAGATCGACGCCGAACTGCGCGGCGCCCCGTAACCCGCGCGCGCTTGACCGAGTTTTTCCTGCGTGGAAAACGTTCTTCGACAATCTGAAAAACGTGCCACGCAAGGACCCATCAATGACTAAACCCTATCGCACCGATATCGCCTGGAGCTCGCCGGATTCCATCACCGTCTTCGGCCGCAGCCTGCCCGACGAAATCCTCGGCCATCTCAGCTTCGGCGACATGGCCTTCCTCGAGCTCACCGCCCGCGTGCCGACGCCGCAGGAATCGAAGATGTTCAACGCCATGCTGGTCACGCTGGTCGAGCACGGCCTCACCCCCAGCACCATCGTCGCCCGCATGACCTATCTCGGTGCCCCCGAGGCCATGCAGGCCGCCGTCGCCGCCGGGCTCTCCGGCCTCGGCAGCGTTTTCGTCGGCAGCGTCGAGGGCAGCGCCAAACTGCTGTCCGAAGCCCTCCCCGACCGCACGGCGGCCCACGACGCCGATGCGCTGGCCGCGGACATCGTCGCCAAATTCGCCGCCACCAAGACCATCATTCCCGGCATCGGCCACCCCTTCCACAAGCCGATCGACCCCCGCACGCCCCGCCTGATCGCCATCGCCGAAGAAACCGGTTTCAACGGCCCCTACGTCAACCTGATCCAGCGCGTCGCCGCCGAGGCCGGCCGCCAGCGGAAGCGCGACCTGCCCTGCAACGCCACCGGCATCCTCGGCGCCCTCGCCTGCGAACTGGGCTTCGACTGGAAGATCTGCCGCGGCCTCGGCGTCATGGCCCGCGCCGTCGGGATCGTCGGCCACATCCTCGAGGAAAGCCGCAACCCCATCGCCGCCGACCTCTGGCTCCGCACCGAGGAAGAAGCCACCCGCCACTTCCGCGAAGGATAAGGTCGAGGGTTGATGTTTTCCGTATGTAGAAGTAAAATTCGATATACGGAAAACACCGCGCGCAAGGCCGCGGCAACAGGGGGTTCGCGATGACGGCCGTCACATTCGACATCAAACCGGTCGCCGGTGCCCTCGGCGCCGACATCACCGGCATCGACCTTGCCGGCGACCTCGCCGCCCCCACTGTCGCCGCCCTCCGCCAGGCCCTGCTCGACCACCTCGTCATCTTCATCCGCGACCAGAGCCTGACACCGGCCCAGTTCTCCGCCTTCGCACGCCGCTTCGGCGAGCCCGTCGCCTACCCCCTCGTGAAGGGCCTCGACGACCACCCCGAAATCATCGCCGTCGCCAAGCTCGAGCACGAGCGCGTCAATTTCGGCGGCGTCTGGCACTCCGACACCACCTACCTCCAGCAGCCCCCCATGGGCTCCCTCCTCCTCGCCCGCGAACTCCCCCCCTACGGCGGCGACACGCTGTTCGCCAACCAATACCTCGCCTACGAAACCCTTTCGCCGGGCATGCGCCGCTTCCTCGATGGCGCCAAGGGCGTCTCCAGCTCCGCCAAGGCCGACGTCTCCCGCACCCGCGAGGACCGCGTCAAATCCGGCGGCACCGAGCAGGCCCGCCAGGAACTCACCGCCGAACACCCCGCCGTCCGCACCCATCCGGAAACCGGCCGCAAGGCCCTCTTCGTCAACACCGCCCACACCACCCGCTTCGCCGACATGACCGCCGAGGAGAGCGCCCCCATCCTGAACTACCTCTTCCAGCACCAGATCCGCCCCGAATTCACCTGCCGCCTCACCTGGCGCCCCGGCACCCTCGCCTTCTGGGACAACCGCTGTACCCAGCACAATCCCGTCAACGACTACCACGGCTTCCGTCGCATCATGCACCGCATCACTCTAGGCGGGGATACACCCCGCTAAGTTAGCGAATTAACTAGGTGTTTAGTCCCGGCATTTGATGGATCGGATCGATGATGAATCTCTCCGGTTCGATTGTCCATCGCTTGCAGATGAATTCGTATGGCGTAAGTCCCTTTAGATCGTGATTGGTTTAGGTAAAACCAATCACGATCTAGCAACCTATTGAAGAAGAGCGCGATTCACGCTTTCCGACCCATCGGCCTCAAGCGATCGCGCTCTAGCGTCTTGAGCCGTCTGGCGAAATTGTAGGCAGCAACGAAGCTTTCGAGATGGGTTCTGAGCTGGGCGTGGTCGTCATAGTGGAAGCGCTCGACGGTCGCCTCCTTGATCGTGCGGTTCATTCGCTCAACCTGCCCGTTGGTCCAGGGATGCTTGGGCTTTGTAAGCCTGTGCTCGATACCATGTGTCTGACAGGCGCGATCAAACGGATGTCCACGCCACATGGCGGTTGGGCCAGAACGGTTCTGTGGCAGATCCGCGAACTGAATACAATTGTCGGTCAGAACGATTTCAATGTTGTAGGGAACCGCGGCTACCAGCGCGTCGAGGAACGCGCGTGCGGTCGCCGTGTTGGCCTTGTCGGCAAGTTGAGCAAAGGCAAATTTCGACGTGCGATCGATCCCGACATACAGATACAACTTGCCTTCAGAGCTCTGCACCTCGGCGATGTCGATGTGAAAGAAGCCAATCGGATAGGCCTTGAACTTCTTCTTCTTTGCCGCTTTGTCGCCTTCGGCATCGGGCAAGCGGGAGATGCCGTGGCGTTGCAGGCAGCGATGCAGAGATGCAGAGATGCAGAGATGCAGAGATGCAGAGATGAGCGCGTCAGATGCGGGATCGTGCCCTGCAAGGCGTCAAGGCAGTCATCAAGCGGCAGCAGGGTATGGCGGCGGAAAGCGATGATAATCGCCTCATCCTCTGCCGACAGAACGGTTGATTTAGGCTCACTGGGCCCGGTCGGCAGGTCGGTGACCGAAGTCCGTTTCTTCCATTTAGCCACCGTCTTCTGGTTGATCCCGTAACGCTTGGCCAGCGCCCTCAGGCTCTCTTGACTATGCTGTATCGCTCGACGGACTGCCTCTCTCGTTGTGGCGCTCCCGTGTAGAACCTGGCCCATAGCGCTTCTTTCCATGCCTGCTAAAATATTGCACCATCAAATGCCGGGACTAAACACCTAGACGCTATCGAGAGTCTCCTTCTTTCTTCGGTCGTACAAAAAGTTCTTCCCCGATAGCACTTATCATATTGTTACTACAAATTTATAACCAATCAATTCACCGATTGTCGAAAAATCGCTACGTTGACAGGTTCGGCTTCGGCGTAGCCCGATCTTATGCACGATTTGATTTCCATCATGCCCGGGCACGTGGTTTGGTGGTGCGAGCATCACCGCATCTCCAGGCAATTCTCATTGATTTTGCCGCCCAGCCGCCAGTTGAACACCGTCGGTCAAATTTTTTTCTCCGTCGTCACCGCTTGGCTGTCACCTGACTCTGCCGATTTGTACCATCATTGTTTTACTAACTCACATTCGGTTCCGACCCCTGCCAGGTCTCGACCAATCCGCTCTGCGAACGCCTCGAATGTAAACTGCCCGAGCCATCGATCGATCGCCGCATCATAATCTGCCCACTCCACTCGGCCAGTGGGCAATGTGAGCGATGGCGGTCGCCCCAACGCGAACTGCGCGACCAGCGCGGCAATCCCGGCCCCAAGCCCGGCGCAGTTTCCGGTCTCCACCAAAATGCCAAGGCGCCCCACCAACCCCGGCAGGTTACCGGCGTCATAGGCCACCGGCACACAGCGTGCTTGCAGCGCCTCCAGAACCGGCACGCAGAATCCTTCATGATAAGATGGCATGACGAAAATATCGGCCTGCGCATAGAGCGCGCGTAGGTCGTTGTCACTGACCTCACCCTCAATACGCACGATGCCGTCAAGTCCCAGTTCAACAATGCGCGCCCGCAGGGCGGCGAGATATTCCATATCGGAGAATGTAATATTCCCCGCCAGCCTAAGCATGATCGGCGCCGCGAGTTCCGGCCGTACGGCAGCCAGTGCCTCGACCAAATCCATCAACCCTTTGGAACGGACAAACCGACCGACAAAAAGCAGTTCCACCGCCCCCGGGGGCCGGCGCACTTTTCGTTCCAATTCTTCATAAAATCGAAGATATAGAGGCGACACGGTAATCTTCATCGGATCTATACCATATGAAATCAAATCATCTCGATTATACGTGCTGTCGGCCCACACTAAATCAGCAGCAGCAATATTAGATCTCTGCCGCATCGATCGTTCGATCACCGGTCTTTGGCTAGCCGGCAGAAAGGCGAGTGGCGTCACGTTATGATAGCGCACGATCTGTCGCCCCCGCCCCGCGTTGCCGACCAGGATCGCGTTGAAAAGATCATAGTAGATGCCGAAGTGATAGATAATCGCGTCCGACTCCATGAAGAACGGATCGAGCAAGATGTCCGCCACCCCGGAGACGATCATCGCTGGCAAATCGTCGAAATCAGTCGCATAAGTGAACAGTCGTACCTCGGCACCCAACTTGTCCTGCACCGCCTGACAAGTGCCTCGGACACTTTCAGAAATGGCATCGTAACGCTTGCAGATTCCGTTCACAATCGAGACACGCATCAGACTGACCTTCCTGTTCACTCGCGCAAACTATCTCTGGCCCGCAGCCACCAGGATCACTTCACTGTCGTTCGCCTCTGGCCGCTGTTCACCGATGCGATGAATTGTGACCCCCGCGCATCCCGTGGGAAGATCGACACGCAGCGTGGTCATCATGCCGGCAGGCGCATACAGATCCGTCCGCGCCACCTCTCGGCCCCCGGCAGCGACGACCACAATCCCGCTCCATATATGTTGCCAAAACGTAACATAAAGCGTCATTGAGTCGCATGGAATAAACACAGAAGCAGCAACGCTACGCAGCAAAAGTCCACCGACTCCGTACGCCGTATCGACCGCCCCGACATCCCCAGCCAGCACCCAATGATCACGATGCACCGGCCGGCGACGTAGGCCGTCCAGCGTAGCCAACCGTTGTGCTGCCACATGCCTCGACTCAAACCGTTGTTCGAACGCCACTCGGCCTGCGGCACCTAGCGCGTCCCGCAATACGGCATCTCCCAGGAGGCGGGACAACGCTGCTGCGAGCGATCCGACATCCCCCGCCTCCGCCAGCAATCCGGTGACTCCGTCCTCGACAACTTCCGGCACACCACCGGCACGACACCCGACAATCGCGCGGCCAAACATCATCGCCTCAACGAATATAAGTCCAAAGCTCTCGAATCGGGACGGCGATGTGAACACATCGCAATTCGCATAAAGCCAACGCAGTTCCTCGTCGCTCACCGCACCGAGGAAGTAAACTCGCTCGGCAATCGCAGATACAGCCTCGTCGGCGAGAAAGCCCGCCCTGGCCGTCATTCCGCCATCGAGCTCAATCGTGTCATCACCGGCAATCCAGATATCCAGTGTCTCGAACTGCGCTAGCAATTCTGGCAACGTTGCCAGTAGTACATCGATGCCCTTGCGCAACTCGAGCCGCCCAACAAACAGCAGCACCAGACGGCCAGCCTCCCGATCCGGTAGCGCCAACGGCCGTCTACGCGGTAGCTTGCTCATGTCCTCGAGCCCGTGTGGACATAGCGCCACGCTTGGCCGGGCGAAGTCGACCCCGTAGCGTTCGCTGAGGGAGTCGAGGATCGCCTGACTAGCTGCAACGATCCCCGGCGACTCTTCCATTAAGAGGCGCTCGAGCACCAGCATCGGCCTACCAAATGTCGCCATCCACAACGGATCGTCACGCAGTTCGACATGAGTATCGATCCACTGGGCCAAGCTGGTCACCACGTTGATGGCCGAGGGAAAACGGCCATCCAGGACGGTTGCCGCACACTCGCAATCCCAGCTCACCCCTTCAACGACATCAACTGGTTGAGCCGCATCAATGCGATAGATCTCCTCCAGCATCGTCGCGCTGTAGTTCCAGATTCGATCAGGTATTGCCTGGCCCTCTGGAAGCATCCGCGGCATCTGGTTCTTTGGCACAATCCGATGGACCCAGACGCCGTCCTCAAGGTCGACGCGATTAACGTCCTGCCCCATGGTGACGACATGAACGGTATGGCCGAGGCCCACGATAGCCCGCGCGATATCGCTGGTATGCCGCGCATTGCCGCCACGAACGCCGGGAGGATAGCCTTGGCTGAGGAACACCAGATTGCGCCGCGGGCCGGCGGCAACCAGCGTTGGAAAATCAACAAACGGCTGCGGTTGCGCAAAGTATTCGCGCGGCCGGTTCCGTCGCTGGCCGGACAGCCCACGAGAAAGTCCAACAGACCACGCGCGTTCAACATCTGCATCGAAAGCTTCGAGATCATCGGGCGTCAGCCGCCCCGCTTGGAGATGAAACTCCAAATCTGCCCGTTGCGCGCGGACAAAGGACAGCGCGTCTGCGACAATATCTGTCATCGCATGCTGACCTCGATTGTTCACGAGCGAAAAATATATTTTGTTCTTGATGACAGCAAATTTTTTGACCGTGACGCGATTCTCATCTCGGATGTGGCTTGGCAGAAACTTGTGGTGAACCCTGGCATCTGGCAACTGTGCGATCACCTGCCCGGTATCAACTAATCGGCAGCAAACATCGGTCTCGTCGAGGTAGAACTCGAACTCTTCGTCAAATCCCCCAAGTGAAACGATCGACGCCCGCCGGAAAGCGCTGTTAGTTCCCTGCACATATGGAAAGACAGCAGTATAAGGATAGTTGAAGTCGCTCGCTGGGGTGTCGAGATTCCATTTCCCGTTGCCGAGGCGGTCGCTTGCGGCATAGCGGTATTGGAGTTCGTAGCCGGTATGGTTGTAGACGACTCCTCCCGCTCCGCCGACCTGTCGATCGTTAAACGGTCGCACAAGCTGCTCGAGCCATTCCGGTTCTGCGACAGCATCGTCATCAATAAAGGCAACGATCTCGCCCGCAGCTGCCGCGATACCGATATTACGTGACTGCGAAAGATTGCGCTCGCTACACTCCAGCATCTTCACCGTCCCCGCGAGGCTGGTCACGTATTCCCGCGTGCCATCATCGGTCGGCCCACAGACAACAATCACCTCGAAGTTCCGATATGTCAGCTGCCGCAAACTGTCGATTGTGGCACGGAGCGCTTTGGCCCGGCCATCGGTATTGATGATAACCGAGACGCGCGGGGACCATACCAGTGCGCGCGCCGTCATGTTTCCTCACCGACACTGGCACCATTCTTCATTGTCAGGTACCGATTATGATGCCGCATCCGCCCCAGACCGCAGCATTGGTCTCGCGGGGCAAAAACCGATGGGTCGGCTCGTCGGCAAACACGCTGTAGACCGGAGTAAGACGATCGATCTGACCAAGCGCCAGGGACTTGCCCTTGACAGCAGTCGATCCGGCGTAATAGCAGTCGTGAAAGAACAGATGCCCGCCCGGCCGGACAAGCGGATAGTAGGCGTCGAATTCGCTCATGGTATGCTGGTATTCATGCAGTGTGTCACAAAACACGAGGTCGGCGCCGCGGCCATTAAGGATTCGACCAACCGCGTCGAGCGTCGCTGGGTCGAGACAACTGCCGGTCAGCACATGGAGAGTCTGATCGGGCTTGAGATAGGTGCGTAGCCGCCCCTCGTTCTCCGGAAACGCCTCTATATCGAGATCGATGATGGTAGCATCGTCGGCGAGGACGTGGGCGGCAAGCCAAGCGATGTTACCTTTATCCCGTGATCCAACCTCAATATAGCTGCGCTGGCCCTTGGCGAGCCGAAAGGCGCGTACGATATCGTTCATATAGGGCTCAGGCCAACCTGGAAAATTGAAGGCACGACGCACCGCCATCGCGACAGCAAGATTCAGCTGATCTGCCGGCGGAACCGTGACATCGAGAGAGGATGGGATGGCCCGGAAGGTGAACGGTATATGCATTTTGTCAGGCCCTGTATCTATTCGTTCCGCCATCAACGCGAACCCGGCGCCCCCGGGCGTAGCGCACTTAAAGATCAAGATCGCCGCGCTTCCATTTCAAACTCGAAGCACTTCCCGTTGCGCCGGCCCGCTTCCAAAAGACGTACGTCATCGAAACCTGCATCACGAAGGATGGTCTCGAGCGTGGCCGGCGTCAAAAGATTGTAATGGTAGTCGCCCTCGTAATCCTGCGCGCCGAACAACACCTCGCGGAATTCAGCGAAGGGATAGGTTCCCGCAGAGCAGGCGTCGAGCATGGCCTGGCCGTCGGGCACGATTGCCAGTAGCCGGCCATCAGGCCGCAACAGAGACTTCCAATGCGGCAGCGTGCGCCGTAGCAGAGTCTCCTGCGGGAAGTGCTCGAGCAGATGAGACGAGCGCAGTTCGACTAGGCTGCCTGGCGGAAATGGCATGTCGTCAGCCTCGGCAACGACATCGACCCCCGGCAAGTCCCGCCGGTCAACGTTTAGATAGCCCTCGATCGGCAAATGGCCGCAGCCGACATTGACCCGCGCGCCGGCGGCCAGCGCCTGCTCGACTTTCACGGGATCGCGGATCAGCGGTTCGGCAAGCAGGACCGCCCCGAAGTCGCTACCCCGGCGCGCGCCGTGATGAAATTCGTACATCAGCTCGCGGCGGATGAACTCGACCCGCCCGTCGAGATAGGCCAGCATCGCCGCGGAATCCTGACGAAAGCGGTCGAAATCGTTGAGCCGTGCCTCGGCGGAGGCAACGAAGCCATGTTCTGCGGCGAGTTGGCGAGCGGCCTCGAGCTGGGCGGCGGATATCGGCGCCAGCTGGGCCGCGACCTCGCTGCGCAGCCCGGCAACTGCCCGGCCAACGGCCTCACGGTTCGGTACGTCGTCGAGCGATGCCTCAAGCGCGCCCAGAGCGTCCCGCACCGCAGTGATCTCGGCCCCATGCGTTTCGAGCTTCGCGGCAAATTCCGTCCGCAGAGTGTCGAAAGAGCTACGCCCAGCAAGGGTAGGCAAGACCTCGGCGAAGTGCGTCACTAAAGCGTTCTGAGCTGCGCGAAGTTCCTCGATCTCGCCCAGAACTGCATCGCTAGCCTCCAGCCGCGCGGCCATAGCCCGCATCGTCACCTCCGCTTCCGCCAGTCGCTCGACAAGCGCGACCTGCCGCACCTCTGCTAAACGAGCGGCCTCTGCGTGGCGGACGACCTCAAAGCCGAGTGCTTTCGTCGATGACACGTGCGACAGGATGGCCGGCAGGTGAGCAACCATCACGCCCACCTCCTCCTCCAGGCCGGTGACGCGCTCGGTCAGCCCCTCCCCCAGACGGGCCTGCAGCGCCTCAACGTCTGCCATCCGATCGGAGAGCCGGCGAGTCTCGAAATGAACCGCTCGGCTGCTCCCCAGATGTGACAACAAAGTCCCGACATGCTGGACTAGCGGCGTCAACTGGCCCTCGACCGACACCAGCCGTCCCGCCATCTCGTCAACGGGAACGGTCGTCGCGCGCGCACGCGACACACCGAGCGCATCGAGCTCTCGGACGGGATCGATCATAGCGGGATCAATGCGCATGGCGTCCCGATAACTGTCAGCAGCGCCCGCAATATCGCCCTGAATCTTCCGCGCATGACCGAGCTGCAGGTGAGTATCGGCGTTTTCTGGCTCGATCACCAGCGCGCGTCGATACGCGGCCTCCGCCTTACCGGGGTGGCCAGACTCCTTGAGGGCGTGGCCATACTGCACCCAAATCGCCGCCCGCATTGGGTCTAAGTCAAGTGCCCGACGATACTCGGCAGCGGCAGCGGACCAGTCCTTGCGATCGCGTTGGATGTCGGCCTTGCGAACGAAATGGTCAGGGCGGCGGCGGAACAGACCCATCACCAAATCAACAACCGCCACGTTCAATCACGATCCGGGCGTGGGATCCATGACGATAGCTTTCTGATCCGCCGATCGAGTGCATCTTGCCGCCCGCGCATTGAGATGAATCCGCCATCAATTGACCAGACGCTGGGAGATTCTGCCTTGAATGTAAAGCCTTGTCTTGATCGGATAAATATGGTCAACCGACGCGTTGGAACATGCACGATCGTTGACCTTTGTGAAAGGCGCGGACTAGAGATTAGCCTGCGGGATACCAAGATTGAACAGGGTAGGGGCGGGATGCTCCTTCCGTGACCTATGTTCAACTCCACGGCCCCGATTGGCGCGACTACAAATTGACTATGTAAAAGGTGGCGGGTCTGAATGTGGCTTTTTGTGCCGGTCGAACTCATTCCGCAGGATGCATCGGATATCTCGGCAACGGCCCCCTGCGTTGAATGTCCGAGTGTAATGAAGTCGCATTTCACTATTTTGTTAGGCTCTCAGGCCACGCAATGCAGGCTCTAAGCGGCATAGGTCGATGACAGGGACGCACCAAGGGGCGCCAGGCATCGGTCAGGCCCTCGCGATCATCGGAGCCGCGTGCCGGCTGCCTGGTAGCAGGTCTCTAGACGCCTTCGCATCGTTGTTGCGTGCCGGCGCCTGCGCAATCACCGAAATTCCCGATGATCGCTGGGCCAAGGACCGCTTCTACGACCCCCGACCCGGGCAGCCAGGCAAGTCCTATACCTTCGCCGCAGGGTGCCTGGACGACGCCTCCGCGTTCGACCCAGCGTTCTTCGGGATGTCGCCCCGCGAGGTGATCCATGTCGATCCCCAGCAGCGCCTGATGCTTGAACTCGTCCAGGAGGCGCTTGAAGATGCCGGCTTGCCCGTCGCAGGACTTGGCCAGCGCAAGGTCGGCGTCTACGTTGGCGGCTCCTCGTTCGACTATTCGGTCAAGGCTGCGGGCGACGTTGCCGCGTCGGACGTTTATTCGATGCAGGGCGGCGCCCTCTCGTCGCTGTCGAACCGCATCTCATATGTTTACGACTTGCATGGACCAAGTTTTACCGTCGACACGGCATGCTCATCGTCCATGGTCGCCTTGCACCAGGCCGCCGAGGCGCTACGGCGCGGAGAGATCGGCATGGCGATCGTCGGCGGCGTCAACATGCTGCTCACCCCGCAACCTTTTGTCGGCTTCGCGCGCGCCTCGATGCTCTCACCGACGGGACGGTGCCACGCCTTCGATGCCCGAGCCGATGGGTATGTCCGCTCCGAGGGCGGCGGAGCATTAATCCTGGTACCCCTCGCCGATGCGATGACGATGGGGGCCGAGATCCACGCTGTCCTCGCAGCCAGTGGCGTGAACTCTGATGGCCGCACCCAAGGATTCTCGCTGCCCAATGGCACTGCGCAGGCCACCCTGCTCCGCCAAGTCTATGGCGAGGCAGGCATTTCGCCAGACGCCTTGGGCTATTTCGAGGCCCATGGCACCGGCACCCCAGTCGGTGACCCGATCGAAGCCGACGCGATCGGCCGGGCGCTAGGGCAACGGCGGAACAGTCCGCTGCCGGTCGGTTCGGTAAAACCGAATGTCGGCCATCTCGAGGCCGCCAGCGCCATGGCCTCGCTGATGAAGGCCCTGATCATCATGCGCAGCGGGCAGATCCCGCGCTCGCTGCTCAATGAGACGCCCAACCCACGCATCCCCTTCGACGACCTCAACCTCACCCTGATTCACGCACCTGTGGTTTTTCCCGCGGGCAGTCACATCGGCGTCAATTCCTTCGGCTTCGGCGGTACCAACGCCCATGCCGTGCTAGGGCCACCGCCTGCTCGGCCATCTGTGGTCGAACAGGACGCCCCTTTGCCGCCGCTGCTACTATCCGCCCACAGCAGCGCCGCGCTGCGCGCCCTGGCAGCGGAATGGAGCGGTGTGGTCAGCACATCTGATCGCCCTCGCCTAGCGGCCAGCATCCGCGGCGCCGCGCGCGGGCGCGACCACCATGCCGAACGTGCAGTTCTCACGGCCACGGACGGGTCAGCTCTCGTGTCGCGACTAGACGCACTGGCCGATGGCGGGAGCGTGCCCGGCCTGGTCACCGGGCAGGCCGTCAAAGGCAGTCTCGCTTTCGTCTTCTCCGGCAACGGCAGCCAGTGGGCCGGCATGGCGCAGGATGCCCTGGCGCTAAGCCCGGACTTCACCAACGCCCTCACGATTGTCGATGCTGCCCTTGCCCCTCGCCTCGGCTGGTCTGTCGCTGCTCGGCTGGCGATACCCGACAGCCCAAGCCTGCGCGACACGTCGATCGCCCAGCCGCTGCTATTCGCGGTACAGGTCGCCCTGACCCTGGCCCTGCGTGGTTGCGGCGTCGTGCCGACTGCGGTTGTCGGGCATTCCGCGGGAGAGGTAGCCGCGGCCTTCACCGCCGGCGCCCTGACCCTGGATCAGGCAGCTTGGGTGATCGCCGCCCGTAGCCATCATCAGCAAGCGACGCACGGCACCGGACGGATGGCGGCGCTGGGCCTGGGCGAAGTCGAGGCCACAACTGCGATCGCGACGATCGATCCCGGGCTGGAGATTTCTGCTGTAAACGCGCCAGGCTCGGTCACCATCGCCGGCCCGCAGGCGGCGGTTGGCAGACTTGTCACCTGGGCGCAGGCGCACGGCATCCCATGCTACCCGCTCGACCTCGAATACGCCTTCCACAGCCGGGCGATGGACCCTATCAAAACGCCACTGCTGGCCGAGCTTGACAGCTTGGTCTCGGCGAAACCCGTTCTGTCATTGGTGTCCTCGGTCACTGGTGACTGGGTGACAGATGGATCATTAGGCGCTGATTACTGGTGGCGCAACGTCCGTCAGCCAGTAATGTTTGCGCCGGCTATGGCCCATTTGGTTGCTGGTGGGGCTCGGATCCTCGTCGAGATCGGCCCGCAACCCGTGCTGCAACCGTATCTGCGCGATGCTCTGCGGGCGGAGGATGCAAGCGGACGTCATTTCGGTACCCTCTCGAAGGACCCTCTGGCCGTCGATCCGATCCAGGACATCGTCGCGCGCTGCCATGCCGCGGGTTTCTCGATTGGCGATACCCGGGCATTCGACGGCGCGCGAACGGTGCGCGGGCTGCCGGGCACCCAGTGGCAGCGGCAGAGCTACGCACTCGTGCCGACGGCCGAGGCCATCCCGGTCGTCGACCCGGCGCACGACCATCCGCTCCTCGGCTTCCGCGATGGAACCGTGCCCGGTCGCTGGCACAGCCACATCGCGGCTGATCTCCATCCATGGCTGGCCGATCACGTCGTTGCCGGCAAGGCCGTCATGCCGGCCGCGGGAATGATCGACATGGCGCTGGCCGCGGCCGCCGCGCTGCATCCGGATGCGCCCGCGCTGGAGATCCAGGGGCTCGAGATTTCGCAGTTTCTGCCACTCGACCCCGGGGCGACACGGGAATGCAGCTTCGTGGTCGAGCCAGACGGCCGCTTCCAACTGGCCTCTCGACCTCGCATGGACGATGCCCCGCCCTCACCACATGCAACCGGGCGCCTGCTGGCAGGAACGCCGGGCGCGCGGAGGGCGGCTCTCCCCATAGCTGCCGGCTCCGTGATCGAGGCTGATGCAATCTATGCCATCGCCAGGGCGCATCAGCTTGACTATGGACCGGCCTTCCGCACTGTCCGCCGGGTTGTGACCTTCGGCGCCGACGAGGCCCGCGTGGCGCTTGCGCCCGCCAACGACCTACCAGCAGAGGCTGGCTGGCTACTGCATCCCGGTGTCGTTGACGGCGCACTACACGCCCTTATCGCCTTTGCCGCCGGGGCAACAGATGCCGAGGATGCCAAGCCGGTCCTGGTGCCCTGGCGTTTCGGACGGATCGTGCTCCTGCGGCCGGAAGGTGGCATGCCGACCAGCGCAAGGTTGCGCATTCGTCGACGCGGGCCACGCTCGCTGGCTGCCGATATTTCCCTCTCCGACGCCAGCGGTGCAGTGCTGGTCGAGTTGCTCGACTGCTGGTTCGTCCGAATGCCGCAGCCGCAGCCGCATCGGCCTGCTCAGTTTTTCCGCACAGATCTGTGCCCGGCCACGGTACAGGCCGTGCGGCCGGCAATCGACGCGGCCGCTCTCCTTCCGGCCGACGCAGCGCCCCGTAGCGCCAGCACCGCCTTCGCCAATGCCTTCTTCACTGCCGTCCTGGTGGAAGGGCTGACCGCAATTGGGGATCTGCCGGCCGATGCCCTGGCAGATCCAATGCTGCGCCATGCTTTGGATTGGCTCGAAGCCGATGACGTCGCGACCCCCATCGACGGACAATGGCGGCTGCATCCCGACCTAGATTTGCCGGGCGCCGACGATCTTTGGCGAACGTTGTTTTATGAGGTGCCTGGCGCGACGGCAGAACTCGCAGCCGCGGGTATGTTGGCCAGTCGACTAAACTCCGCTCTGCGCCCGATGCCAGGTTCCGTATCGGCCGACGCAGGGAAGGTCATATCGACGGCGTTGCTGGAGCAGATGCTCACCGCCTCCGATACCGCCATGACGGCCAACGCGGCCTTGAGCGACGCCACCGCCGGGTTCCTAGCCATTTGGCCGCGAGAACTAGCACTCAGAGTCGCGATCATTGGCCATGTCGGCGCCGACCTCGCGGCAAGGCTGGTGGATAGCCTAACTAGCGCAGTTGCCTCGACGTATATTGAAATCCGCGTCCTCGACGAGTCAGTGCCAACCCTTCAGGATGCGCTGGCAGATCGCACGGTGTGCGCCGTGGTTGCACTGGGCAGCATGCCATCTAATCGCTTCGACCTCGTCGTAAGCCTCTGGACGCTGGGCGGACCGGCCCCTTCTCCCCCAGCCGCGATCGCCGATCTCCTGGCCCCCGCGGGAACGCTCATCGCGGTCGAGCTGACGGACACGCGGCTCATTTCCCTGCTGCGCCAGACCGGCGGCTGGAACCGGGATGGGCGCGATGCTGAAGCGGCCGCCGCTGACCTAGCGGCGTGCGGCCTGTCGATCTTTGGCCCGCAGCCCTTAGGCGGAGAGATCTGGGAGGCGGCACTGCTGACAGCCACCGCGCCGCGTGCCCCAATGGCTGCCGTAGCGTTGGAGCGTCCATGTTTTATCGTCGGAACCGACCTGCCGGCGTGGACGGACGCCCTGCGAACGGTGCTGCCGTCAGCCGTCGTGCTCTCCGATGACCAATTCGCCCCTCACGCGCGATTTGCTGGCGCCGATATCATTTTGGTGCTGCACGACTGCAGCGAGGCTGGGCAGTTGGACCTCGCGTCCGATCTCGCCCGGACGATGGCCGATCTCGCTCGCATGGCAACTGCGCTCGATGAAGTGCCGGATGTCCGATTGCTGCTCGTCGCCCGGGAAGATCCCGCCGGCAACGTCCTGGCCGCAGCCTCCGCCGCCATTCGCCACGTCATCGCAAACGAAACAACCCAACTGACCTGCCGCGCGATCCGTATCGACCCGGCGTTGCCGCTTGATGCCGCCATCGCCGCGCTCATCGACGAACGCGCGGCGGCCGATGAAGAGCCCGACGTCGTGCTCACCCCAGCCGGACGGCTGGTACCACGGCTGCACGCCGGCCTGCCGTCCCTTCGCGATCGCGGGATCCCAGCCGCGAACACAGCCGAGTTGCGCCTCGATGTCGGCCGCCCGGGCCTGCTCGCCTCTTTGCGCTGGCAGACTTTCACCCCCCGTCCGCCGGCCACCGACGAAGTGGAAATCGAGGTCGCCGCGGCTGGGCTGAATTTCCGCGACGTGATGTGGACGCTCGGCCTTCTGCCGGACGAAGCCCTGCTCGACGGCTTCAGCGGTCCGGCGTTGGGCCTGGAATGCGCCGGCATTGTGCGCTCAGTCGGCTCGGATGTGACCGACCTGCAACCCGGTGACCGAGTCATCGCCATGGCCCCCGCCTCGCTGGCGACATCGGTGGTGACGCGTCGGCATGCGGTTCTGCTGCTGCCCGACGGGTTAGATCTGGTTGCCGCGACCACCATGCCGGTCGCCTTCATGACCGCCGTCTATTCACTCGGCCATGTCGGCCGCCTGCGCGCCGGCGAGCGGGTGCTGATCCATGGCGGCGCCGGCGGGGTGGGCCTGGCGGCGATCCAGTATGCCCTGCACCGCGGCGCCGTCGTCTATGCCACAGCCGGTGATCCGGCCCGGCGCGCGCTCTTGAGCCGCCTCGGAGTCACAGGCGTGTTCGATAGCCGCAGCGCCCGCTTCTTCGACGACGTCCTGGCAGCGACCGCCGGCGAGGGCGTCGACGTGGTGCTGAACTCGTTGTCCGGCGAACTGATGACGCGCAGCCTCGACCTGTTGCGCCCCTTCGGCCGCTTCCTCGAAATCGGCAAGCGCGACCTTTACGAGAACACCGCCGTCGGCATCCGGCCGTTGCGCCACAACATCTCCTACTTCGCCATCGATGTGGACGAACTGGCCTCACGGCGGCCGGTCGAGGCAGCTGAGGTGATGGCGGAAATCGCCTTGCTGATGGCAGATGGCCATATCCGGCCCCTGCCCTTCCGCCGCTATGGCTATTCTCATGCCGCCGCCGCCTTCCGGCAGATGCAGGCCTCGGGGCATGTTGGCAAGATCGTTCTGGTACCGGATCACCGCGATACTGGCTCCGCCCCGTCCATGGCGCCGCTCAGCGCCGACGGAACGTATCTTGTAACTGGCGGACTCTCCGGCTTTGGCCTGCAGACCGCGCATTGGCTGGTGGCACATGGCGCACGGCGGCTGGCGCTGGTGTCGCGCCGTGGCGGGGCGACGCCAGGGGCAGACATCGTGTTGGCAAGCTTCGCCGCCGGCGGCGTCGCCGCAACCGCCCATGCCTGCGACGTGACCGACCCCGTAGCCCTGGCACGCACCCTCGCCGCCGTGCGAGCCCTCGGTGCCCCGCTGAGCGGCGTGGTGCATGCTGCGATGGTTATCGACGATGCCGCTCTGGCGCAGCAGGATGCGGCGCGTTTCCAAACCGTGATCGCCCCCAAACTGGCCGGCGCCGCGGCGCTCGACGCACTGACCCGCGACGATCCGATCGATCTCTTCATCCTGTTCAGCTCAATCACCACCGCATTGGGCAACCCCGGGCAGGCCAACTACGTCGTCGCCAACGCCGCCCTCGAGGCCATCGCGGTCAGCCGTCAGTCCGTCGGCCTGCCGGGACTGGCGGTTTGCTGGGGGCCAATCGGCGATGCCGGCTACCTCACCGGCGCTCAACGGGTCGCCGACATGCTGGAGAAGGTGATGGGCGCGCGCCACCTGACCGCGGCCGAGGCGCTGGCGGCGCTGCCCGACGCGCTGGCAACCGGTGCACCGGTGCTCGGCATCGCCAATGTGCGATGGGAGTCGGTGGCCAAGTTCCTGCCCCGCATCGCCGACAAGCTGATGGCGGGGCTGCCGGCCAGCACCCAGCCCGTGGGCGACACCGGCGCCTTGCGCGCCGAGCTGATCGCGCTGCCGGTCGAGGAGGCGCAGGCACGCATGGTCGATATCCTGCGGCAGGAACTCGCGAGTATCCTGCGCCTCCAGCTCGACAGCCTGACGGCGGATCGCGAGATCAGCGATCTCGGGGTCGATTCCCTGATGGCCGTGGAATTGCGGACAGCGCTCGAAACCCGGCTCGGCATCGATCTGCCGACCCTCAATCTCGCCAGCAAGCCGACGCTGCGGGTGATCGCTGCCCGTCTGCTGAAATCCGTGCTCGCCGGACCCGAGGAGGCGACGCAGGCGAACAAGCGCGACCAAGTGGCCGAGCTCGTCCAGCAGCACGAAGACCTCCATCTCACTGAGGATGCCGCCCAATGAGCCGCTTCGGCATCACCGGCGAGGCCAAGGCGCGGCTGCTCGACCGGCTCGGTAACCTCGGCGGCCCGCGCGCGCCAGCGCGAACGGGTGCCGCAGTGCGGCCGCGGCTTGGCGATCCCAAGATCCACGACGAAATTGCACTCATGCGGCGGGCCGGCGAGGAGCTCGGCCTGGAGAACCCGTATTTTCGCGTCCACGCCGGGATGGCGCGTGACACGACGGTCATCGGCAATCGCACGCTGCTGAGCTTCGCCTCTTACAACTATCTCGGGCTCAATGGCGACCCGAGGATCAACCAGGCCGCGAACGAGGCCATTGCCCGCTATGGCACCTCGGTCTCCGCCAGCCGCCTGGTCTCCGGCGAACGGCCGGTGCACGGCCAGCTCGAGGCCGCGCTCGCACGCAACTATGCTGCTGACGACTGCATCGCCATGGTCAGCGGCCACGCCACCAACGTCACCGTCATCGGCCATCTGCTGGGTCCCGGCGACGTCGTTCTGCACGACCAGCTAGCGCACAACTCGATCGTCCAAGGCGCGGTGCTGTCGGGCGCGCAACGCGTCCCGGTGGCGCACAACGACGCCGCCGCCCTCGACCGCGCGTTGCGCCAGGCGGCGCCGCGGGCACGGCGTATGCTCGTGGTCATCGAGGGCCATTACAGCATGGATGGCGACATCCCCGACCTCGCCGCCGTCATCGCCATCGTACGCCGCCATGGCGCGTGGCTGATGGTGGACGAGGCGCATTCGCTCGGCGTCCTCGGCGCGCGCGGGCAGGGCGTCGCCGAGGAATGCGGTGTGGACCCGCGCGGCGTGGATATCTGGATGGGCACGCTGAGCAAGACCCTGGTGGGCTGCGGCGGCTACATCGCCGCCTCGCGCGAGATCATCGACTATCTGCGCGCCTCTGCCCCGGGCTTCGTCTATTCCGTAGGCCTATCGCCGCCGATAGCGGCAGCAGCGCTGGAAGCGCTGCAGATCGTGCAGAACGAGCCGGAACGAGTCAGCAGCCTGCGCGCCAACGCGGCGTTGTTCCGCGACGCCTGCCGGCATCATGGCCTCGATACCGGCCCCTCTATCGGCGCCGCGATCGTGCCGGTGATGATCGGCAGCTCCCTCAAATCCGCCCGCGCCGCACAGGCACTGTTTGAACGCGGCATCAGTGTGCAGCCGATCCTCTACCCAGCCGTACCGGAACGTTCGGCCAGGCTGCGCTATTTCATTACCAGTTGTCACGATGCGGCGCAGTTGGAGCGGACCGCAAAGGTAACCGCCGAGGTGGTCGCCGAACTTGACTGACGACAACGGCAGATCTGTGACCCGCGTGCACGGCTCGTGGCTGGCGAGCGGTGAGAGGTGGCTGCTGGTTTGGCTCGCCGAGCGAATGCCGCGTGCCGTCAGCTCAGACCTGCTCACCGGCCTTGGCTTCGCCGGCGCCGTGCTGACCGGGCTTGGTTTCGTGTTGAGCTGGCTGTCGTCATGGCTGTTGCTGTTCGCCTGCCTCGGCCTGTTGCTCAATTGGTTCGGCGACTCCCTCGACGGCACGCTGGCGCGGGTGCGCGGCATGGAACGAAAGCGATACGGATTCTTTATCGACCACGGCACTGACGTTGCCGGCCAGGTGTTCGTATTCGTCGGCCTCGGCCTGTCTCCGCTGATGCGGCTCGACACCGCGTGCCTGCTGCTGATCAGCTATTGGCTGGCAACGCTGCTGACGTTGATACGCGCGGTAGCAACCGGCGTGTTCCGGATCAGCTATTACGGGGTCGGTCCAACCGAGATCCGCATCGCTGTGCTGCTCTACACGCTGGCGGCATTCCTGTTCGGACCACTGGCGGTACTCATGCCGATCGGCATGATCTCGCTGATCGATCTGGCGAGCGTCCCGATCTTCCTGGGCGTGTTCTGTCTCTATCTCGTCATGATCACCGTTGAATCGCGCCGTCTGGCCGCCGAGGACACCGCCGACGCGGCCTCCGCGCCGCGGCGTAATCCCTAGCCGGCGGCGCCCGGCCGCATGTCTACCCCCCCCGTCATCTATGACACGCTCCGACTGTTGCTCGCAGCCGGGCAGCCGAATCCCCGTGGAATCGACCGTGTCGATCTTGCCTATGCGCAATACCTGTTCGGCGCATGGGATGGTGATTGTTTCGGCATGTTGCCGACGCCCTGGGGTGTCCGGCTGTACGGGCGTGCGCAGGTTCAGGCGGGGCTGCGCCGTATTGCCGACCTTTGGCGCGAAGGACTGCCGGTCGGCGAGGATGTTCGCTTTCGCGATGTCCTCAACTTTCTCGGCAGCGGCAACGCCGTCCAAGGGCCGCAGCGCTCTAGCGCACCGCGCGCCGGGCTGCGCCGACTGAGCGGGCCAGCCGACGTTCTGATGCACACCGGCATCACTTTGGGCCATCAGGTCGCCAGCTCGGCACCACCCGATGCCCTCTACATCAACGTCGGCCAGCTCGGCTGGGCCAGCGGCATCGCAACGCGATGGTTGTCCCGCCGCCCCGACATCCGTCCCGTATTCCTGCTGCACGATGTCATCCCAATCGACCATCCCGAACTGGTCTCACGCTTGGGGCGCTGGTCGCACGCTAAGATGTTGCGGGTCGTCGACCGTCACGCACGCGGCGTGATCTGCACGACAGAGGCGGCCACGCGTCGCGTTCGCGCGACAGTGAACCACCGCAATAACGCGCCCCCCCTCATGCGTGCCTTGCACCTGCCGGTGGCACCCGCCTTCCTGTCACCTCAGCCATCAGCAGCGCCTGTGGCGGCGCACCCCTATTTCGTGGTGTGCGGAGCCATCGAACCGCGAAAAAACCACGCCCTGCTGATCGCCGCTTGGGATCGACTCGTACGCACACTCGGAACGGCCGCACCGCGGCTAGTGGTGGCCGGTTCGCCGGGCGTCGGAGGAGGAGCGGTGCTGCGTGCGCTCAACGACGCGGCCGCTCTCACCAGTCATGTGATGGTCGTCTCGGGCCTGCACACACCGGCCCTGCGCCAACTGGTTGCGGGCGCGCGTGCGGCGTTGATGCCGTCCTGGGCGGAGGGTTTCGGCCTGCCGGTGATCGAGGCGCTGACTCTGGGCACCCCGGTGATCGCCTCCGACCTGCCGGCCCATCGCGAGGTCGGTGGCAGCTTCGCTACCTATCTGCCACCTGACGATCCGAACGCCTGGGCCGCGGAAATCGCCGGCCGCACCGATGACTTCGCCAAACGGGACACACGCATAGCCGCCTACCACCCAGTGGATGAGGCCACCTATTTCGCCGACGTCCGCGCTTTCCTGCTTGAGGTCGCGAACGCGCGCTCGCGCTAGACTGGCGTCCGCAGGGCGCGCAGCAGGTCGCCCCCAATGACCGCTCGGTGACCGAGGCTGCGCATACGGCGGAACTCGGCCGAGGTAGGAAAGCTTCGATACGGACCGGCCCCGATCGTCTGCTCAGCGGCGGTGCCGGCGAGAAAGTCCTTCAGCACGATATCCAGCATCGGCAAGGCGGCCAGATGCAGCGCCTCCGCTGCGGCCAAGCCGCTGATACCTTCTGGCAAGGCGATCTCCGCTCGCGCCAGCACCGCACCAGCATCGATACGCGGTGCCAGACGATGCAAGGTCACCCCGAAGCGCGGCGTCGCTTCGAGCAGTGCGTGGAGCGTGGGCGTCGGCCCGCGCTGCTCCGGCAGCAAGCCAGCATGGACATTGAGGCCACCGCGCGGCGGTACCGCGAGGGTGATCGCCGAGAGGATCTGATCGAAATGAAAAGTGACGATCGCCTCCACACCGAGGTCGCGCAGACGGTCATGAAAAGCGGCGGCGTTCACGTCCGTAATGGTTTCCACGGCAATGCCGAGACGCGGGGCGAGCAGACGCAACGGTGTTGCATCAGCGTCGTCGCCGGGCGCGCGCCGGACCACGCCGGACAGGCGCGGCAGGACGAAATTGGCGGCCAGATAGGGCAGCAGCCCCGCCCCCGAATGCGCCAGCAAGTGACGCGCCTGGCCAAACACGCCGCCTTTCTGCGGGCGGAACGGATCCGACAGTGCCACAAGGGCAAGATCCTGGTGCCAGTGCGCGACGAATTGGCGAACCGCCCGGGTCGCGGCCAGCGCCTCCAAAGTCAGCAGGGCCACGCGAGGCCGCGGGTGGGATGGGCTCTGCACCTCGGGGTCAGGTCCTGGTATGGACAGAATTGTTCATGGTCCGAGGATGCTAGCATGAAGCGCCTGACACCCCAGCGCATCGTCATCACCGGCGCATCGAGCGGCCTCGGCGCCGGGCTGGCCCATGCCTATGCCGCCAAAGGCATCGCGCTCGCATTGATCGGGCGAGATCAGGCACGGCTTGCATCGGTCGCGGCAGCGTGCCGAACCAAAGGGGCCGAAGTGATGACAGCCAGCATCGACGTCAGCGATGCCGGGGCCATGACAGCAGTTCTCGCCCCATTCGAGGGCGTCGCCCCGATAGACTTGGTGATCGCCAATGCGGGTATCGCACATGGCAGCGACGCCACTGGGGCGCTTGAGAGCCCGGAGGCGGCGACGCGCCAGATCGCGGTCAACCTGATCGGCACAATCAACAGCATTGCCCCGCTGCTGCCGGCAATGCGGGCGCGTCGGTCCGGGCATATTGCCGTCATTGCCTCGGTCGCCGGCTATCGCGGGCTGCCCGACAGCCCGGCCTATTGCGCGAGCAAGGCGGGCGTCCGGATCTATGGCGAGAGCCTCCGCGCCGCCCTCGCCGGCGACGGAATCGCAGTCAGCGTCGTCGTGCCGGGCTTCTTCACCAGCCCGATGTCGCGCCGTTTTATCGGCGCCCAGCCACTGGCGATGTCGCTAGAGGCGACTGTGCGTCGCGTCGTTTCCGGGCTTGACCGGCGCGCGGCGCGCATCGTCCTGCCACGGCGCCTCGGCGTGCTGCTGCAAATCGCCGATCTGCTGCCGGCGTCACTCGGTGATGCGGTCATCCGCCGCTTCCGATTTCACATCGCCGGATCATGACGTGTGGTCCGATGGATACATCAGCGCCATGTACCATTGGTCGGCAAGCCGCCGCACGATGGGCTCGAAACAACCATCGAGCACAGCAATAGCCTCCTCCAGCGAGAGTATTGACGGGTCGTAGGCCGGCTGAACGCAGGTGAGAAATTGTGCGCCCTCCACCCGTTCGCAATGCAGCGGCAGGATCAGGGCGCCAGCCCGACGCGCAAGCCGCACCAGTTTTGCCGCACTGCCGCCAGGCGGTGTCGGCCCCCCGAAGGCAGGGAAGCGACATACGCCACCCTCCTGACCGTCGGCGGCGAGGAACACCACGCCGCCCGGCCGCGACAACTGGGCCAACGCATGGCGCCACATGCCGGGCACCGACTCGACCATGGCGATCGGCAGACGGGCACGGGTAACGGTGGCGATTCGGGCACGTGCGACACGCTTGGGCAGGTCGACCACCACCAGCAGACGATGGGGATGGCGCAGCGCGACCTGCGCCAATGAGACTTCCCAGTTGCCGGTGTGGGGAAAGGTGACGATTACCGGCCGGCCGCTGGAAAAGGCTTCATCGAGTGCCGTGACGCCATCGAGCCTGGCCCGCCCGGCACGGACAATGCGGCCAACGGCGGCGAACTCGGCGAAGGTGCGTCCGGTCGCGCGCCATAGCCCGGCCAGCCGTGCCTCAGTGGCGGCGGGATCCGCCGCCAGCGCGGGGGCGAGCCTGAGCAGCAGCGCCCGCGCCCGTGCGTCCGCCACCGGATTCGCGCGCCGGCCGAGCCATGGCGAGAGTGCGGCGCCGAGGCCGGAACACGCATCGATGGGGAGAACCCGCATGAGGTAATGCAGCGCGTAGTCCAGCAGGTCGCCGGTGGTCACCTCACCGCCTCGCCTCAAGCTGCATCGGCAGGCCGCCGGATGGCCGCAGGCTCAGCCGGCAGACCGGGGTGACCTGCCATCCCGGTCGCAGCCGCAAGCGAAAGTGCTGTGCCAGCGTGGCCAAGCACATCACCGCCTCCGTCAGCCCGAACGCCGAACCGGTACAAGTCCGCTGGCCGATCGAAAACGGCACATAAGCGTAGCGCGACGGCAGCCCGGGGCCACCTGGCATGAACCGGTCGGGGACGAACGCATCGGCATCCGACCACAGCCGGCGATGACGATGCAACAGCCAGGCGTTGAGGATCACCAGCGCCCGCGCACCGACCTTACGGCCGCAGATCTCGCCATCCTCGCTTGCCTCACGCGCCTGCAACGGCACCGGCGGATACAGCCGTAGCGTCTCCTCAATCACCGCGCGGGTGAAAACCAGCCGCTCCATATCGGCGAACTCAGGATCGCGCCCGCCGAGCACCGCATCGAGCTCGGCGTGCAGGCGCACCTCGCTCACCGGGTCCTGCGACAGGATGAACCACGCCCAGGCCAACAGGGCCGCGGTAGTCTCGTGCCCTGCCATGAACAGCACCGCGGCCTCGTTGCGAAAGGCCCGCCGATCCATCGGCACCCCGCTCCCCGCCAGCGGTGTGTCAGCCATGGCACGCAGCAACGAGGATTCTCGGCCGGGTGGCGCGTCGAGCACGGCCGCGATCAGGTCATCAAGTACGCGATGAATCCGCGCGGCCGACGCCTGCACGCGGCCGGCGCGCGGGCGCGGTAGAAAGTCGGGCAGGCCGAGCAGCGACATCACGTCGGTCTGGCCGATGATCGCCTGGTAATCTGTGAAGGCCTCGACAACGCTGGTGGCCGCGGCGCTGCCCAGGGCACGGCCGAAGATGGTCGTGCAGATGACGCCGGCGGTCATTTCGGCCATCGCCGCCAAAGCGTCGATCTCGCTGCCGTCACCGCGTGAGCGCCACTCCGCCAGCCGATCCCGTGCGCCCTCGGTGATGTTCGGCGCAAGTTCGGCGAGGCGCGAGACATGGGTGACACCGGCAACCACCCGGCGGCGTTCGCGCCAGGTCTCGCCGTCGCTGATGAACAAGCCATCGCCGATAAGCGGCGCCAAGGCGTGGCGCTGCTGCGGCGACTTACGGTTGTAGATGGCGGCCTTGTCGATGAAGGCCTCCTTCACCGCTGCCGGCGAATTACAGACCACGACCTGGCGGCACAGCATACGGTAATCGATCAATTCGTCCTCGAAAGAGGATTCCGGCCAGATCGCGATCAGATTGCGCCGTGCCGTGCGCAACAACTCAAGTGGCGGCAGCCCCCGCGCCGGCCGTGGCGGAAATGGCGGGATGTAGGGCGGCGCACCTGCGCTCATCGCGCGACCGCGGGCGAGCCGAGCAACCGGCCATAGAGCTCGGCGATCCGTGCGGTATAGGCGTCCATGGTGAACTCCGCCGCCCGTGCCCGGCCGCGCACAGACAGCTCGGCCAGCAGATCAGTATCTGCATCGAGCCGGCGGATCGCCTCAGCCATCGCCATGCTGTCGCGCGGATCAACCAGCAGCGCCGCATCCCCCGCAATTTCTGGCAGCGAGGTGACGTTCGAGGTCAGCACCGGTGTGCCGAGCGTCATCGCTTCCAACACCGGCAATCCGAAGCCCTCGAACAGCGAGGGAAACAGGAGTGCGCGCGCGCCACGCATCAGGGTGAACAGCTGCTCGGGCGGCAGATAGGGAATGCGCCGTACCCGCTTGAAGGAGGAGATCACGTTGCCGGCAATGCGCCAATTAGCAAAACGATCATCACTGATGCGTTCAAGTTCGGCCTTGTTCTGCCACCCCTCGCCGCCGGCGATGATCAGCGGCCTGCGCGAGCCGGAGGCGGCATAGGCATCGATGATGCGCGCGACGTTCTTCTTGGGCTCGAGCGCGCCGACGAACAGGTAATAGTCGCCGACGTCCAACTCGAACAGGTTGGCGAGGTCGCGCGCGACGTCTTCATCCGAGCGATCCACCACGCGCTGCGGCATAGTCACCGCCTGGTAGGTATTGGTGATGCGATGCGCCGGGACGCCGAAGAGGGACATGATATCGTTACGAGAATACTCCGAAACCGTGACAATGTGGTCAGCTTCGGCCACCAGTCGGGCAATCAGGCGGTAAAAGTAGCGCTTATTGTCGAGCGTCATGTAGGGCAGCCGCAGCGGCACCAGATCATGGATCGTGACGATGTTCGGGCAGCCCGCAATGCGCAGTGCCAATGGATGGCTTGCGTGAAACATGGCCGGCGTGTGAGGCAAGCGCACCCGCGCCAGACGATCGTGGACGAAGAAGGAGGCGCGCGTTTCCTCGAACAGGCGCGCCGCGACATAGGTGTGTCCAGCGCCCTGCGCCTCGATCCCGGATGGGCGGACGACGACGTCGGCACGGGTCATCACCTGCGGCCGGAAGCCGAACGGGCCGCGCAGCACGCCGCGCACAGCATCGCGCGCCGGCTGCACCCACGGCAGCAGCGGCTTGCGGACGGCATCGAACAGCGTCACCTCGGAGAGTACCGGGTTGCGCGGATCGAGCCGCCGGTCGGTGCTCATCAGCAGATCGGTGCCATAGCCGGCGGCGCGGGCCGCAGTGGCGAGATTGCGCGCATAGGTGGCGATGCCGGTGCCCATCCGCATCACCGTGCCGCTCTGATCGAGCAGGATGTCGCGGCTCACCGGCGTCAACCGCCCTCTCGCGCGAAATAAAGCAGCCAATCCTCGCCACGGCGCGTGCCCAGGACGGTCTCTCTGGTCACCGGAACCGTATCGCCATCGAAGTTGATCTCAGCGACGTTCCCGTAGATGGCCGCCAGACGTGCGAACAGGCCGGCAGGATCGCTGCCGCGGCCGGTATTGAATTCCAGCACCATCGCCGGAGGTGCCTCGGCCAGGATCGTGGCCATACCTGCCACGATCGCCTCCTCGCCCCCCTCAGCATCGATTTTGATGAAGTCGATCGGCCCAACGCGGCGGGCAATCGCATCGAGGCTTGTGGCCGGCACCACCATCTCTTGTCCGGCCCGCCCATGCGCCGGGCCGACCGCTGCGTTCTTCGGTTCGCCCTCGGGGGCAAAAAAAGCCACAGAGCCGTCGGCTTCGGCGCCCAATGCGGCTTCCACCACCTCCGTATAGCCCGCGTAGCCGTTGAGCTGCACCGAGCGGCGCAACAGCGTGGCTGTGTCCGGATTGGGCTCGACAGCGATGACCGCCCCGGCAGCGCCGACAACGTCGGCCAGCAGCATCGTGTAGTAGCCGAAGTTTGCCCCGACATCGACTGCCCGCATGCCCGGCTTCACCGTGCGGGCAATGAAGCGGGTCAGCCATATCTCCCAGAAGCCGTCCATCATGACATGGCAACCGAAGCCGAGATCGGAGGTGCGCAGAAACATCTTGTGGCGCGTCAGCACACGCGCGAGCACCACATCGCCACCGATGGGAACGATCTGGGTACGCCGCTGGATCCCGGTCTCGAGCGCCGCCCGGTCGAGCGTGGCCAGGTCGCTGGGATAAAAGTCGTGCATGGTGCGTTCGGGGGGTCCGGAAAGCGTAGACATCAAGTCCCGCATGAGACGGCGCATGACACGCTCTATGCGGCCTGGCCGTCGGAGTGTCAACGTAACGGCCAGCGCCCTTGACGGGCCGAAATGGCAACCCTACCACTGCCGAACCGCGCGGAGCGCTGTGCGAATCGCTTGCGGATAGGCCGCGGACCGCGGCGTCTATTCGTTCAAAACGGGGAGCCCGACTCATGGTTCGCACAGCCGTGTCCGCCCGTATCCTCCTCCTCCTCGCCGCCGCCGGCTGCACGCCGCTGCCGCGCCAGGGCCCCCTAAAAAGCGAGATGTTCGCCGCCAATACCAGGTTGCCCGAGGTGGCGCTGGTGGAAATGAGCAGCGATGTCGCCGCCCTGCTGGAAGCCAGCCGGCCGGCCACGCTGCAAGGCACATTCGGCGACTACCGCCCGCCGCGCGAGCAGCGCATCGGTATCGGCGACGGCGTGCAAATCACCTTGTGGGAAGCAGCGGCCGGCGGCCTGTTCTCAAGCCCGGTGGTTGACCGAGTCAGCGCCGGCACGCGCTCGGCCGTGATTCCCGAGCAGGTCGTTGCACGCGACGGCGCCATCACCGTTCCCTTCGGCGGCCGGGTCGAGGTCGCCGGCCGCACGCCGCCCGAAGTCGAGAGAGTCATCGTCGAGCGCCTGTCCGATAAGGCGATCGATCCCCAGGCACTGGTCAGCGTAGTTCACAACGTCAGCAACACTGTCAGCGTCATCCGCGATGGCGGCCAGGCAGCGCGGGTGCCACTCAGCGTGCGCGGCGATCGTCTGCTCGAAGTGCTCGCCGGCAGCGGCGGCGGCGGCCAACTCGGCAACAGCGACACCTCAGTGCAGATCACGCGCGACGGCCGCACCATGCGGGTGCCGATGGCAGCCGTCATGGCCGACCCCCGCGAGAACATCTTTCTGCAGCCCGGCGATGTCGTCACCCTGCTGCGCGATCCGCAGACGTTCACCTCCTCCGGCGCCCTGGCGAGCAATGGTGTGATCCCCTTCGACGTCCCGGTCCTGTCGCTTGGGCAGGCGGTGGCCAAGGCTGGCGGCCTGATCGACGATCGTGCCGATCCCACCGCCGTCTTCGTCGTGCGCTTCGAAGACCCCGCAGTCGCCAGCCGCATCGACGCCGCCGCCGGCGTGGCGCCGCTGGCTGGCGGCGTGCCCTCGATCTACCACATCAACCTGCGCGATCCCGCCGCCCTGTTCCTGGCCCAGCGCTTCCCGATGCGCAACCGTGACATTCTCTACGTCGCCAACGCCGAATACAACGACGTGCAGAAAGTGTTGAACATGCTCAACCTGCTGCTGACCCCGGCCTTCACCGCCTCCTCGGTGAAGAGCGTGGTCAAATAGGCGGGTCCGCACCGGCATGATACTTGCCGGCCCGCCCGGGCCACTGATCGATGCCATCTGCGCATCCCTCGCGGCCGCTGCTGGCGACGCTCTTGCGATCGTCCACGAAGGCACTGGCACAATCACGTCCGAACGGCCGCACCGGCTGCATGTCGCCATGCTTCCCAACGCCGCCGACTGCGTCGACGCCGATCGTTTGTTGCTGGCCGCTGACGACGCCGAGGCGAGCTTCGCGCGCTTGTGCCGGAGCGGCTTCGGCCCGCTGGAGGCGCTGCGCCAGCTGACCGCGTGCAACGCCGTGCTCGGCAGCCTCGCCGCCACCGGCCTGCCAGTCCTGACCAGCGTGACCCCAGTCGACATTGCCGCCATCCTGCACCGTCTCGGCCTCGCCGACAGCACCGCGCACGCCATGGCATCGCCCGCTCCACCCGATCCGCCGCCGGGCGCGGCCGCTCTCGCGATGCTGTCCACCGTCCTACCCAAGGGCCTTACCTTCGCCCGCGACCTCATCCGTCAACCGCTCGTCTGGCCGCTCGCCTGCTTGTTCAGCGGCGATCGGCCGAACGAGATGGCCCCCGAGTGGGTCGAACTCGCCGGCCCCTCACGCGTGCTGGTCTTCGGTCCCTACTTCCACCTGCCGCCCGGCACTTGGCGGCTACGCACGCGCCTGCGCTTCTCGGCGGCCTGCGCCGGCACCTGGTTCGCCGCTGAACTGCACGGGAGCACGCGATACGGCCGCTGCCGTTTCGTAGCCGGCCCGGAAGGCCTGTTCGCCGCTGACTTTACCGCCGTGGTGCCAAGCCCTGACGAACCACTGGAACTCAGGCTTGTGCTGGAACGCGGCGCCATCGACGGCGAGATATCACTCCTCGACGTCACCCTCACGCCAATCGACGCGCTAGAGCGCGATCGGTTGAGGCCGATGGGTCGGAAAGCGTGAATCGCGCTCCTCTTCAACGAATTGCTAGATCATGATTGGGTTAACCTGAACCAATCATGATCTAGAGCGCGATCGCTTGACGCCGATCGGTCAGAAAGCGTGAATCAAGCTCTCCTTCAATAGCTTGCTAGATCATGATTGGTTTGATCTAAACCAATCATGATCTATAGCGTAACATAGGTGGCGCAGCCACGCGCGACGTCGTCGAACACCCGCCCGCGCCCATCCTTCAACACCAGCACCCGATCGCAATAATGCTGCACCACGTCCATGGCATGAATCGCCAGGATCATGCCGCAATGCCGCCGGGTCTCGAACAACTCGCGCATGCACTTTTCCTGGAAGCGCTGATCGCCAACCGTCAACACCTCGTCGATCAGCAGACACTCGAAATCGATGGCGAGCGACAGGGCAAAGGCCAGGCGCAGCCGCATGCCGTCCGAATAGAAGCGTACCGGCTCGTAGATGCTGCGGCCAAGCTCGCTGAAATCCATGACGAAATCGAACGTGCGATCGAGCGGCGCGCCATAAATGCGGGCGATGAAGCGCAGGTTGTCGTAGCCGGTCATCTCGCCCTCGAACCCACCGCCGAGCGCCAGCGGCCAGGACATGCTGAGACCGCGATGGACATGGCCGCTGGTCGGCCGGCGCAGGCCAGAGAGGATCTTGATCAGCGTCGATTTGCCGGCACCATTACGTCCGAGAATCGCCAGCCGCTCGCCGGCGGCGACCCGAAAGCTGATGCCATCGAGCACTCGATGCGGGCCGCGCACCGTCTCGAAGTCCTGCACCAGGTCATAGGCCGCGATGGCCCGATCCTGCGGCGGCGGCGGACGCGATGGCCGACCGAACCAGGCCGTCACCGCGGCGGCTCAGGCCGAAACAGCGCAAATACAGCGAGGCCGCAGAGAAAGACGAGCAGGGTCCATAGCGCCGGGCGCGAATTCTCCGGCTCGTCGGACTGCTGGGGTGTCACGATGCGCGTGACGTAGGCCTGCTGCCGCTCTGCATCGAGCCGCACGGTCTCCAGGACAGATAGGGCGGACACGAAGCTCTTGGCCGCGAAATCACGCAGCAGCAGAAGCCGTTCGTATTCAGCCACCCGCGGCGCCAGCGACCCGTCGCTGCCCGCGAGCCGGCCACGCTCAACCTCGATCTGGGCCTGCAGGGCCGCAAGGCGCGCCTTCAGCGGTGCGATCTGCGGGCTTTGGCTCTGGCTGTGCAGAACTACGTCGAGCTGCGCTGAGGTATCCACCGCCTGCAACGTCAGAGCGGTAATGGCGGCAACCACCGTCTGCGACAGGGCCGTCGGATCAATCACCGACCAGCGGTTGCGGAACGCCGTCAGCGCATCCTCCGCAGCCATCGCGTCAGACCGCGCCCGCGCTACCTCGGCGGCGGCCACTCTGATCGCGTCGCCCCGGGCGCGCTCATTCAGCCGATTGACCAGCGCCTCGCTGCCGTCGAGCAACACGCCGGCGAGACGTTGGGCGTCCTGCGGCGCGAAGCCCTGCACACGCAGGGTCGTGATCCCCGTCGAGGAATCGTATTCCGCCGAAACCAGCCAGGAGAGATATCGGAAGAGATCCTCGTCGCTCTGGCCACGCAGCCGGCCCGGAAAGGCCCAGAACGGATCGGAGGCCGCCGGCCGCAGAACGTCGCGCAGCCCGGCCTTGTCGATCAGGAGACGCATGGCATCGCGCGACTGCAGAAAGTCGCGTACCGCGTAGGAATCGTCCTCCCCCAACGATTTCGGCGCATCCTCGATCGACAACGTTGCCCCGGGCATCCGGCCGGACTGGCTGGTCCGGCTGATGCTGAACCGTGCTTCCGAGACAAAGCGGGGAACGGCGAACGCGAACAGATAGGTCCCGCACAGGGCCGTCGGCAGCAGGACACAGAACAGGAACCGCAGCCACGGTCCGCGCCGCGGCGCGGGCGGCGGCACCGCCGGACGGGTGGCACTCTGCAGCGGCACCAGCTGGACGACGTCGTCCATCGCCAGATTTGTCCGGTCGTCGGGCATTGCGCGCGCTTACCCGCAGAAGTTGGAATTCGCCACGCGCGCATGCTAGCATCAAACGACGCAAAAATTGAAGCGTCGCCTGTCGATGAGGCCGGGCGGCCCGACATCAACGGCGAGGACGACCTCGATTTCCCAGTCTGACATCCAGAAGCTGCCCTTCCCGCGCGGCCGCTCCCTTGCCGCTGTCGCCGCACGGCCGCGACGGCGGTTCACCCGGCTGATCTGGGCGCTCGTTCTGCTGAGCCCGACCTGGGCCGCGGTGCTCTATTACGGCGCCTTCGCCACCGACCGCTACGTCGCTGAGGCCCGCTTCGTCATCCGCACCGCCAGCAAGCCCGCCAACGCGCTTGGCGGGCTTGGCGCGCTGATGCAGCTCTTCGGCATGTCCCGCTCACAGGACGATGCCTACGCCGTGCGCGACTACCTAACCTCGCGCAACGCCGTCGCCGAACTCGGCCGTCGGCTTGACCTCGCGACGATCTACCACCAAAGCGACGCCGATCCGCTGGTGCGGTATCCCTCGCTGCTGTTCGGCCCCTCCCAGGAGGAATTCTACCGCTATTTCCAGCACCGCCTGTCGGTCTATGTCGACAGTAATTCGGGGCTGACCGTGCTCGACGTCGAGGCGTTCAACGGCGGCGACGCCGAGCGAGTCGCCCACGCGCTGCTGCTCCTCGGCGAGGAACTGATCAACCGTCTCAACGAACGCATGCTCGGCGACGCCGTTCGGGTCGCCGCCGACGAGGTCGCCCGAGCCGAGCATCGCCGGGTCGAGAGCGAGATCGCGGTAACCGACTTCCGCAACCGCGAACTGATGCTGGATCCCTCGAAAAGCGCCGCGCTGCTCATCGAGCTGATCGGCCGCCTCGGCGCCGAGCTTGGCGTGCTCCGCGCGGAAATCGCGGAGACTCAGGGCAATGCCCGCAACAGCCCGCAGTTGCAATCGATGCGCCAGCGCGCCGATGCATTGGAACGACAGATCGTCATCGAGCGCGGCCGCGTCTCCACCGGATCGGACGGGCTGGCCGATAAGATCGCCGCCTACGAAAAGCTGATGCTCGAACAGCAGTTCGCCACCCGCGCCCTCGACCAGGCCCGCACCGCGCTCGAGGCCGCGCGGACCGAGGCGCGCCGCCAGCAACTATTCCTCGAACGCGTCGTCGAACCGGTGGTCCCCGACGAGGCGACCGAGCCCCGCCGCCTCCGCACCATCTTCACCGTTCTCGGCTTCAACATCATCGCACTCGGCATCTCCTGGCTGATCGGGTCGGGCATGCGCGAACACGCCGCCGGGCCACGCGCATGAGAATGCGCAGCGACCCCGAGGCGATGACCCTCGCCGATCGCTTCGATGTCATCGCCGCCCTCGTGGTGCGCGACCTGATGGCACGCTTCGGCCGCAACAGCCTCGGCTTCGTCTGGGTCGTGCTGGAACCGATGATCCTCACCGCCGGCGTCATGGTGCTGTGGAGCGTCATCCGCCCGGCGGTCTACCACGGCATCCCCGTCGTCGCCTTCGTGCTGACCTGCTACATGCCGCTGACCATGTGGCGGCACATGACCAACCCGCTGACCCGTATCCTGCGGCAGAACACCGGCCTGCTCTACCATCGCGTGATCCTCCACAGCGACATCATCGCCGCCCGCCTGACCCTCGAATTCCTCTCGGCCTGCACCGCGCTCGGGGTCGTCTACTTCATCGTCCGCACCATCGGCCTGGTCGATGACGTCGCCGACCCCGGCCTGCTGCTCGCCGGCTGGCTCTATACCGCCTGGCTGTTCAGCGGCATCGGCATGTTGCTCGCCGCCTGGACCGAGACCTGGGACCTCGCGGACAAATTCATCGCCCCCGGCCAGTATCTCGCTTTGCCCATTTCCGGCACCTATTTCATGGTCGCCTGGCTGCCTGGCTATGCCCAGAAGATGATCCTGCTCAACCCGATGGTGCATTGCTTCGAGATGTTCCGCGCCGGCTATTTCGGGCCAGCGATCGAGACCCATTACGACGTCACCTACCTCACTCCGTGGTGCATTTTCTTCTCCATCGCCGGCCTCGCGGCCATCCATCACGTCCGCAACCAGATCGATAACACCTAGATCTCGATTGGTTTCGATCAAACCAATTACGATCTAGCAAGCCATTGAAGACGGGCGCGATTCACGCTTTCTGACCGATCGGCCTCAAGCGATCGCGCTCTAACCGACCGCCCACGGCCATTCCCTGCGCTTTGCGCTTGACGCGGCCATTCTCTGGCCGCAGACACCCGGCACGCAAACACGGACATACACGCCCGCATGCGCACCGTCGCCGACATGCTGTTCGACATTGCCCTCGCCTCCGGCCGCTATGCCGATCCACGGGCGCTCGCCCGCTTCGACAACCGGACCTACAGCCAGAACGGCGAGGATGGCGTGATCGCCGAAATCTTCCGCCGCATCGGCGTGCAGAGCCGCTATTTCGTCGAATTCGGTGTCGAGGACGGGCGCCAGAACAACACTCGCCTGCTGCTCGAGCAGGGCTGGCGCGGCCTCTGGATCGATGGCAATGCCGACGCCGTTGCCAGCGCCAGCGAAATCTTTGCCGCCTACATCGCTTCCGGCGCGCTGCGGATCGTGGCGGCAACCATCACGGTAGCGAATGTGTCGGCGCTGCTCGATGCCGCCGAGGTGCCGGCCAGCATCGATTTCCTCTCGCTCGACGTCGATCACAACACCTCGCACATCTGGCGGGCGCTGAACCGACGCACCCGCGTTGCCTGCATCGAATACGCCGCCTCGCTGCCCGCTTCCGCCCCCCTGGAAGTGCCCTACGACCCCACCGCCACCTGGGACGGCAGCAACTGGTTCGGCGCCAGCCTCAAGACGCTGGAACTGATCGGCGCCAGCAAGGGCATGCATCTGGTCGGCTGCGAACTGACCGGCGTCAACGCATTCTTCGTCGCCGCCGAGGACACGCATGACCGCTTCCTTCCCCCCTTCACCGCCGAAGCCCACCACGAGCCGCCGCGCTACCAGGCCAACGGCTCGCGCGGCCACATGCCGGCTACGCAGGCTCGCCGCTGGCTGACACCCGCCGACGCGATCGGCGCGGCGGACACCACCATCGACGTCCGCGGCGCCGGCCCGCTGTCCTTCCGCCTCCACCCCACCGCCGATCCCTGGGTGTCCGGCGTCATCCGCCGCGGCGACCTGTTCGACCCCCTGATCCTCACCGCCCTGCGCACGCTGCTCGGCCCCGGCGACACCCTCCTTGATGTCGGCGGCAATATCGGCTGGTTCACCGTCATCGGCAGCCGCCTCGTCGGTCCCACCGGCCAGGTCATCGCCATTGAACCCGAGCCAGCCAACGCGGCGCTCCTGGCCGCAAACCTGGCGGGCAACGACTGCCGCAACGTCTTGCTGCACCAGGTCGCCGCCGGCGCCGAAGCGACCACCGCCCGGCTCTACCTCGACACCGAGAATTTCGGCGACCACCGGATGGCCATCGCCAGCGCGCGCACCCGTTGGGTCGACGTCGACGTGCGGCCACTCGACACCCTGCTCGACGGCGGCCGCCAGCGTGTCGACCTGCTCAAGATGGATACCCAGGGATCGGAAGTCCACGCGCTCCGTGGCATGCGAGCCCTCCTCGCGACCAATCCCGCCATGCGCATGGTCATTGAGTTCTGGCCGCACGGCCTGGAAAACTGCGGCAGCGATGCCGCCGACCTGCTGGCGCTGCTCACCCGGCAGCCCCGCCTGTTCTGGCTGATCCGCTCCCAGGCCAGGATCGACCGCATCACCCCCGAGGCACTGCTCGCCCTGGCCGATGGCGAATTGTCCCCCGCCAGCGAAGGCCACGGAGACATCGTCGTCCTCTCCGCCACGGACGAGGCCGGCATTCAGCGCATGGCGGCGCTCGAAACGCCGACCTGACGCCCACCGGCGCAATCGCCAAGCGACGTCGCACATAGTTTCTGCTACACTCGCTCCCCACCCAAGCGTTGGCCCGAGCCCGGACGCAGCGATACCAACCTGAAGGCCACCCTGCTCCGATGCTGACGCCGTTCTCTCTCGATGATCTCGGACGCCTGTTCGACTCGCGCACCCTCACCAAGGGCCGCTCCCTGGTCCTGCTCGGCCACGTCGAGGCCAGCATCGGCGACACCTCCATCGCCGTCACCGTCGACCATCTCGGCCAGCGCCATGCCGGCAACATAGCGCCCGCCCCGCTCGGCCACCGGACCACCTTCGTCACCGCCTGCAGCTGCGGCCGCCACGCCTGCGTCCATGTCGCCGCCGGCGCCCTGGTCGCCCTCGATCGCTTCCCCGCGCTGCGCAGGCCCACGCGGAGCGCCGCGCCGGAGCCGCGCACCGCCCCCGCCGTCGACGAGCGCCAGCGCCTGATCTTCGAGCTCTCCCCCGGCGAGCCGCCACACGCCTGCTTCGTCGCCACCTTCCTGATCGGCGAGCGCACCGGCACCCTCACCGACACCACCCCGGCCCGCATCCTCGCCGACCGCGCCAGCAGCGAGACCACCCGCATCATGGCCAGGATGCTCGGCGGCGGCGACACCGCCCGCAGCCCGGTCCCCTCCGCCGCCGTCGCCTCCGTGCTCGGCCTGCTCGGCCGCCTCGGCAAGGCGCGCTGGCATGCCACCGGCAAATCCCTCCGCCTCGGTGAGGAACGCAGCTTCGCCGCCAACGTCCCGCCCAACCTGCCGCCCGGCTCCGCCATCATCCTCGGCGACCTCGGCCCCTGGTACGTGAACGCCGAAACCGGCGCCCTCGGCCGCGTCCGCCTGCGCCAAGCCGTCGCCGCGCAAGCCGCCACCGCGCAACCAGCCCC
>Ga0164297_10000095_pt1 | contig 106171 bp, 101 predicted proteins | sample GEODES058metaG_FD_113539 | JGI IMG/M metagenome (GOLD analysis project Ga0164297, IMG submission 113539) | Dystrophic lake water microbial communities from Trout Bog Lake, Wisconsin, USA - GEODES058 metaG | ecosystem: Environmental > Aquatic > Freshwater > Lake | place: USA: Trout Bog Lake...
ATCTTTCATAAGCGTTTGTTTTATTCCGGCGATAATTAAAAATGGCTATTAACACATGTAAGTAATAACAAGCCCTTTAGGGGTAGGGGTGTATCAGTTAGATTATTGCACTACGATCTTCTGCGTTTCCCGACCCTGGGCTGTAGTTACCGTAACAAGGTATATACCCGGCGGTCCGTCTATATGCAGCGGTATCGGTTGAGCTGTTGCTGTGTGCAGCTCTTGCAGCGGCCTTCCCACAACATCTGTTACCCGCAGGGTAGCAGTCGCAGCCTCCATATGGTGCAGGTGTATCACCACATCACCATTGCTCGGATTAGGGGATATGCATAGCGTTCTATTATCGTCGGCCACCATATCTACCTTACTCCAATTACCTATTTTCCGGACTCTCTCATTTACCATATCTGCTATATATATCCCCCCCTCGGTATCTATTGCCACTCCCGTGCAGGCATCCAATTCACATGTTATTGCTAGTCCATTATCGCCACTATAGCCGCCTGTGGTTCCGGCTATTGTAGTTATGATGCCACTCGCGTCAATTTTCCTTATTCTGTCTGATTCAAAGTCAGCTAAATAAACATTACCCAACCTATCTGCTTTTATCCCCTCGCAATTTATTTGAGCTGCTGTAGCCGGACCACTATCTCCCGTAAAGCCGGTTATCCCTATCCCAGCTATGGTTGTAATTACACCAACATTGTCTATTTTCCTGATACGAAAACTATCGTTTATATACACCTGTTCATTATCATCAACGGCTATTTTTATCATGTCAAGCGAGCTTACCTGCGCCATTATTGCAGCGCCATTGTCCCCACTGTAGCCCGCTACCCCCGTGCCAGCTATTGTCCTAATGATACCATTGGTATCTACCTTACGAACGCGACTATTGCCGGCATCGCAGATATAAATAGCCCCCCATTTATCCGCCGCAACGCCGCACGGCAAATCCAATTTTGCATTCGTAGCCGCAGAGTCATCTCCACTATAACCCCAAGTCCCGGTGCCGGCTACTGTCGTAATAATACCTGTACTATTATCTACTTTCCTTATACATGCGCAACCTATATCGGCAATAAACAGATTGCCTTTGCCATCTATAGATATGCTAGTTGGTGAATTCAAAGCCGCATTTGTAGCGGGGAAATGATCACCATAATACCCGGTAACTCCCGCCTGCCCGGCATAAGGCCTTACCATACCAGCTGTGTTTATTTTTCTTATGCAGCTATTCCCCGCATCCATCACATATACATTACCTGCAGTGTCCACTGCTACATCTCTGGGGTTGCAAAATTGTGCATCAGTAGCCGGGCCGTAGTCTCCACTATAAGCACAGTCTATGCCGTTACCGGCTATGGTTCTTATTATCTGTGCCCGCGTACCGGCGCTATATAATAGCACTATAAAAACGCAGCAATATTTTATGTGTTTATTCATAGGTGTTGGTATATTAAAGTTACATCACCTGTGTACCATTTCCAAAATTTGTTCACGAACGGTCGTTTTTGTTCACGAACGGTAAAAACCGAGGGCTGTAGACAATAAAAGGAAACATATCCCGATGATAACCCCCCCCCTTCAGGTAGCGCCAGGCTCGTGACTTAGCTGGCATCCTTTATTTGCTTCGTTCGTCGCAAGAGGAGCGTTGCTTCTGTGGTTAGGAATGTCGGCCCTGCCTCATGAAAATTTGATGGAAACTCAAAGCTATCCCTCCACAATATGCCGCATATCGGTATGGTAGAATTTACAGGCGGGCTTCAGGCCGCATTCTTCACATTTGGGGCGGCGGGCCACGCATATGTAGCGGCCATGCAGGATGATCCAGTGGTGGGCAATGGCCAAGAGGTCGCGGGGAATGTTGGCTACCAGCTGTTGTTCTGTTTGTAGTGGTGTTTTGGCTCTTGTAGTGAGCCCTATGCGGGCCGACACCCGAAACACGTGCGTGTCTACCGCCATACCCGGCTGCCCGTAAACAACAGAGACAATGACATTGGCCGTCTTGCGGCCCACACCGGGCAGCTCTACCAGCTCGTCTATTGTTTCGGGTACTTTGCTGTGAAATTTATTGACCAGCATATCGGCCATGCCCATGAGGTGCTTTGTTTTGTTGTTGGCAAAAGTGACACTGCGTATGTAGGGTTCCACATCTTCAAATGTGGCCTTAGCCAATAGTTCTGGTATCGGATAGCGATCGAAGAGGGCGGGTGTTACCATATTCACTCGCTTGTCGGTACACTGTGCCGACAGGATAACGGCCACCAGCAGTTCATAAGGATTGCGATAGTGCAGCTCGGTTTCGGCATCGGGCATGTTTTTTTGAAACCAGTCTATCACAAACGCATACCGTTCCTTTTTTGTCATACTGCAAAATACTATACTTAATTGTTGTGCACAAAAAAGAAGGGCCATGAAAGCCCTTCCGAATATAAACCATTAAACCAATCCTATTCCTTATTTACCTGCTTCGAAAGCCAGGGCATAACCATTCATGCAGTAGCGCAGGTTGGTAGGTGCCGGACCATCGTCGAAGACATGGCCCAGGTGGCCGCCGCAACGGGCGCATTTTATCTCGGTGCGGGTCATACCCGCTGAATTATCTTTTATTTCCATCACGCAGCTTTTGTTCAGCGTCTGGAAAAAGCTGGGCCAGCCGGTATGGCTATCGAACTTAGTGGTGGAGCTGAACAGTGCGTTGCCGCAGGCAGCGCAATAGTAGGTTCCCTTTTTATAGTTGTGCACATAGAGGCCTGTCTCCGGTTGCTCGGTACCCTCCTCCCGCAAGATGTTGTAGACCTGCGCGGGTAGTATCTTCTTCCACTCGGCATCCGGCACGTGCAACTTGCCATGATCGGTGTGCGAATAGTATTGGTTCTTCTTTTCCCAGCTTTCCTGAGCAAATACCGCGGTAGCGGTTATGGCCAACAATAAGAGTGGCAGTAATAACTTTATCCCTTTCATGATCTTGTGTTTGTGAGTAAGTATTAACGTAGCAAAAAGAAAACCGGTTTTTTGAGGACCGGCTTTTTAGTTTTATTTCACATTTTGTATGCTTAGAAATTATCTGCGGTAAATGGACGCTCACCTTTTTTCTCGCCTGTGGCCGCAGCTATCAACGATAATATGGCCCCTAACAACGTTGTCATAAAAATAGTTCCTCCCACCATAAACACTGCCCAATATTTATTCATCATATTCATACTTGTGTCAAGCATTTCATCCGTCATTTTGGGGTTTTTTGCCGCCTCTGTGCGGGCCATTTCCAATGCCTTTGTTTTCATGTCGGGGAAGACATAGCCCTGTGCCATAGCCCACACGGTCATTATCACCATGGCAATAAGACTAGCCTTGAAGCAACTACCATAAATATTGGCGAAGGTCACGAACCCGTCATTAGCCTTTGAGTATGCCCTGGCATTAAGTATGAGCAGAAGTAGGAAAGGAATATAGGTCACATAGGATACCCCCTTTACAAAAGCCACACCTGTGACATAAAGTATAACCCCGGTAATGATCATGGCTACGCCTGTAAGCGCTCCGTACATTAAATGTGTTTGTTTCTTTTTCATAGTTTTTCGTTTTGATGTTATGTTTGGTTATTGATCGCGGTTTAATTACTCCGCCAATTCGGGTCTGTTCTTTTTCACAATAAATCCCACTATCAGGCCGGGCAGGCAATTGTACAAAATAGTCATCGACAGGTTCATCAGGTTATTACCAAGGCTGAATTTTTTTGACTCTGCTATCTGCCTGTCAAAGTCTGCCGATGTTTTGGCTACCTCTTCCGGCTTTACTTTTTGCAGCCATGCGATCGTTGCATTTTTTAAATGGATCGCATAATCTTTGTCAATATACTGAATGTAAATGTAGTTAGCTACAAAATTGAGTGTGGTAGCGATCAATATCATAATAAATATAACACCGAATGCATTTTTGAAAGAGAGGTACCCACCATTTGCCTTTCTGATCTGCACCGTAAATAAGCCAATGACTACAAATAGCAAAATAGTTCCCGCCGCCTTGATGATCCTCGACTGGTCCAGATTATCTACCTGCTTCAGGGCGATGGTGGTGATGATAGCGTAGAGCACACCAGCTACTACACCATAGAGTGCTGCTTTCGTGTTCCGCTGCTGAGCACTGAGTTCTTCCATTCTATTTATTTATCTCCAGTTTGCCATTGTTCACAATGCCTATCACCTTGCCCGTTAATTCCTTATCGAGGAATGGATTGTTTACCCCCAGCGACTTTTTACTTTTTGTAGTTGGCGTATACTGCATGGTGGTGCTGAACAGCGTCAATGATGCAGGAGCGCCCTTAGCTATTTTCTTATCTGCCAGTCCGAATATTATTGCAGGTGCCGCGCTTAGTATTTCTGCGAGCCTGTCCACAGGCAGGTAGGTGTTGAGCGCACTCCACAGTACACTGAATGCCACCTCCTGTATGGCCATACCATCTGCTGCGTATTCAAACTCCTTGGTCTTGGCGTCCCACTCCTGTGGCCGGTGGTGCGATGCTATGCAATCTATGGTGCCATCTGCCAGCCCCTCAATCAGAGCCAGTCGGTCTGTTTCACCGCGAAGCGGTGGTGTTACCTTGTAGGCACTATCGTAGCTGGTAAGCATATCTTCCGTTAGCGACAGGTGGTAGGGTGTCACCGAGCAGGTGATGTTCAGTCCGTCTTCTTTGGCCTGGCGTATCATGGCAACGGTCTCAGCTGTAGAGACCCCGGTGATGTGCAGTTTAGAATCCGTATAGCGCAGCAATTCTATATCGCGGTACACCATGAGTGTCTCTGCCAGTGCGGGTATGCCTGCCATGCCGAGGCCCGTAGATACCACACCTTCGTTCATTAATCCGCCTGAAGCCAAAGAAGCGTCGACGGGCATTTGCGTCACCGTGCCGTTAAAGGCTTTTACATATTCCAGCGCTTTCAGCATGAGGTTGGCGCTCTGCACTGGTTTCCATCCGTCGGTAAATGCGGCAGCACCATAAGTGTGCATGTCCATCATCTCCGCCAGATCTTTGCCCTCGGTATTTTGTGTGGCAGCACCCATGGGGTGCAGGCTTACGGCATTTCCTGCGGCGCGCTGCAGTATATATTGTATACTTGATTTTGTGTTGATGACCGGCAGTGTATTCGGCACCAGCAGCACATCGGTGAATCCACCGGCAGCTGCGGCCGCCATACCGGTCGCTAATGTTTCCTTTTGCTCATAACCGGGTTCGCGGTAGTCGGCAAATACATCTATCCAGCCGCCTGATACGCATACTTCTTCCTGCGTACTAAAAACTTCTTTTCCGTCGACAGTTACCGTGAACGACTCCTTCTTGCTTTTCTTTGCTGCTTTGATGCCGGTGATTATACCATCTTCAATAGTAAGGTCTGCTATTTGATCGTGCAATGCAGAGCGCGTATCTGCCACTTTCACCTTACTGAGGTTAATTTGCATGGTAGTGATTGTTTTGTTTTTTATTGGCCGAAAAACATTGCTTCTGGCCCTGCTTCCGGTTTTACTTTGTTCTTGCCAGCAGCCAGGTTTCTGCTGTCAGCATCACGAGGGATAAAATTACACAAACTTTCCATAGCGGAAAGCTGTCGGCCCCTTTACCGGTAAAACTACCGTTGGCTGTCATCTCCGGCCATTTGATGTTATCGCCTTTCCAGTCCTTTTTGAGAGCGCTTATATCCCTGTATTCCAGTATCGATTCGTTTTTGTTCTGGTTGATGGCCACCTTGGTGGTATCTCCCGCAGGGGCAGCCAGTGTATAGAAACCGGGCTCCTGCACCGACTGCGCGATGAATACATCTACGCCAGAACCATTGGGACGCTGTGGCGGTATGACGTCCATACCCTTACCGTAGATGTGCAGTGTGTTTCTTTCTGATGAGTTCATTTGCGGCAGATAGATGGCATCCTGCGCTCCGGCAGATATGGCATAAATATTACTGCTGCTGCTCTGCATGGCCATTTGATAAAGGAATGGCGTGAAGAAATAGCTGCCCGGGAAGTTGCCCGACTGCAGATCGGCAGATGTGGCGCAGATGTACAGCTGTCCCTTAGATGGGGTATACCTTGCCAGCAATGGGTCTCCGTTCCTGAAGCTGAGTACAGACTGCTGGTTGGCACTCAGGCCGGCTGATATACTGTAATGCCAGTTGGCCACAGGCAGCTGCACATTATCCGGTATCTTTTCAAACAGGTCTTTGACCAGTGCGCTGCCTTGCTGCAGCGAACTTGCCGCCTGCACGGCTGTGTCTATTTTGCCCAGTTGTATGTCTCCGGCCAGTTTCAATCCGGCATTCAGCGCATCGGTATTGCTGGTTCTGTCGGGGAAAATGCAGATGCTCTGCCCCGCCTGCAGGGCACCGCTGATGGTCTTGCCCAGGGTGGCATCTATCTTGGTTATTCCGTTCAGTATTACCAGGTTGTAGTTGTTCCAGTCTTTCGGAGATGCTGCCACGTCCAGCTGATTGAGCCGGAAACCATTGTATGCCCTGAAGGCTGCCTGTATGTAGGGGTTGGCCTGCCCTTCGTTCAGCGCCAGCACGGCCAGGTTGGTTGCGCTACGAGCCGTGATCCTGAAGGTATCGTCAAATTTTACGGCTGCGTCGTTGAGGGTCAGCTGCAGTTGCTGCCAGTTGGCGTCGTTCACCTGGAAGCTCAGTGTATCCAAACATTCATTCTTATCGTTGAAGGAAAGGGTAGCGGCGCTTTTTACCTGTCCGTTGATAGTGAGTTGCAATACCGGCGCTTCTTTCGGTGCCTTGCCCGATAGTTTAGTCCTTACCACCAGGTTGTTGGTCTTACCGGTTTGCAGTATAGGTATGGTAAGGTAAGCTGTATCAATATAGATGTCTTGTGCGTCTTCGGCCTGAACGGGTAGCCCGTAAAAGACGATGTTCTTCATCAGCGCATTATCCGGCTGCACAGGGAAAGCCCCCTTTTGAAAATCGGAATAGTAATAAAGGTCGCCGCCGTTCAGGTTGTCGTTCTGCAATATACCTTGTGCTGCGGCCGCTATCTGGTTGACGGTCTTTGTTGCAGGGGAGAGGTCGGTACCGCCTATTTCTTTAATTACCTTACTGGCCGGCTCGGCATGGTAGCTAGCGGGTTTGTCGTTAGTGAGGTAGAGGAAGCGGGTGCCTGGCGCAGCATGGGTCACTTGTTTTACTGCATATTCTTTGGCTATATCCAGCATCGTACGGGCACCCTTCTTTACACTCATGCTGTAAGAGTTATCTATATAGATGATCTGTAACCGGTTGGGGCCACCAGCCTGACTTTTATCTTTGAAGAACGGTTGTGCAAATGCAAATATGAGGAAGGCCAGGAAAAGCAGCCTGGCTGTCAGCAGCAGCTTGTAGCGCACCTGCGATTGTTTCCTGCTGTTCAGTTGTATATCCTTCAGGAAACGGGTATGCGGAAAAAACACCGTCTTGTACCTGCGCAGGTTAAACAGGTGTATCAGCACCGGTATTGCCAATGATAGTCCGGCCGCCAGAAAAAGAGGATATAGAAAGCTCACCGAACAAATATAAGTAAAGCGTTTTTCCCCGCCAGTCTATTATTTCCCAATCTGGCGTTAAGAATTAAAGATGTGTTTTTTGTTTATATTGTTTTTCGTCCCCTCCTGTTTTATACTCTCTGACCGAGCGGTCGTTTTTCCTTATTTTTACGTCCCCATGATCACTCCTGCCATCGAAAACCCTGATATTGATAATATACCTTTTCGCAAGGCAGCCCTTTTTGTCAATTACACCCATGAAAACATTTTCCTGACGGGTAAGGCCGGATCGGGAAAAACCACGTTTCTTAAATACATACGCTCGCAAACCAAAAAGAATTGTGCTGTTGTGGCACCTACGGGTATCGCGGCTATCAATGCAGGGGGAGAGACCATACATTCTTTTTTACAGCTACCCTTCGGGCCATTCATACCCGATAGTGCCGGGGGCTTTGGCGCCCAGCCCAGTAATGTAGAGGATAAACATTCTCTGCTGGCACGCCTTCGTCTGCGCGATAGCAAGCTGCAACTCATTCGCAAACTGGAGCTGCTGATCATAGATGAGGTGAGCATGGTGCGCTCTGATCTGCTCGATGCTATGGACGTGGTGCTGCGCCATGTGCGCCGCCAGTACCACAAGCCATTTGGTGGCATACAGGTATTGTTCATCGGCGATATGTTTCAGTTACCACCGGTGGTGCAGCAGGACGAGTGGGAGATACTTCGCGGTTATTACCCAAGCGCTTTTTTCTTTGATGCACGGGTGTTGCGCGAGGCGCCACCTCTCTACATCGAGCTGTCAAAAGTTTACCGTCAGAAGGATATTGTTTTTATAGAATTGCTGAACCGTATCCGTACCGGTGATGTAACGCAAGACGACATCAATACACTCAATGCCCGCTTCGATGGCTCAGGCATTAACAAGGCGGGACACATCGTTCTCTCTACCCACAACCAGACAGCCGATACCATCAATCAGCAGCAGCTGGAACAGCTACCGGTGCCGCTGCATAAATATGAAGGTAAGATAACGGGCGAGTTCAACATAAAGAGCGTTCCCGCAGAAATGGAACTGCAGCTCAAAGAAGGGGCGCAGGTCATGTTCATCAAAAATGATTCGCAGTCGCCCAAGCGTTTTTATAACGGTAAGATCGGTATCATAGATAATATCACGGATAAAGGTATCCGGGTTTCTTTTCCATCTGAGCCCAATAGTGAGTCGATACTCGTAGAGCTGGAAAAGTGGAAGAATATTCGTTATGCATTGGATACCCAGAAGGGTAGTGTGTCGGAAGATGAGATAGGGTCGTTCACACAATACCCCATACGCCTGGCCTGGGCCATCACCGTGCACAAGAGCCAGGGGCTTACCTTGGAAAATGCTATTGTAGACCTCAACCGCTCCTTTGCTGCAGGGCAGGTATATGTGGCACTTAGCCGGTGTACCAGTATTGAGGGATTATCGCTGCGCAGCAAATTGACTCTGGAGAATGTATTTGTAGACCAGCGCATCATTGAGTTTGCAGAAACCGAGATAGACGACAACGAGCTGGACAATAAATTGCAGCAGGGCATTCGTCGCGCCAACCTCAACCGGTTATTGAACACCTATGATTTTTCAGAGTTGTCACTGGCGGCTGAGCAGTTGATACTGGAGCTGGCCAAAAGAAAGACCGGTCCGGCTTTGCTGAACATGGAGCTTTCAGAAAAATTTCTACAGGATATTAAGGCTGCGCAAAAACACGCTTTGTCTTTTCACCGGCAATTAGAGTCGCTTTTTGCTACAGCTAACGACGCTCAGATACAGGAGCGGGAGAAGAAAGCAGCGGACTATTTTTCCACAACTGTGTTTCTTCCTGCTATAGCTCAGATAGAAGAACACATGAAGTCGTTCTCTACACAAACCAAGGTAGCCAAACAAGTACTTACCTGGAAAAAATTCAAGATGCTGCTGGATCAGAAGAATAAGGAGATGGTGGGGTAGCGTTTATTTCGGTGTGTCTCTCTTTTTAGCATGCAGGTAGGGTAGCAGGTCTTTGTCCCTTATTTCTTTTCCATTCACCAGCACCATAAGGTCGGCTTCATACTTCTTATCGTCGTCTATAAATTTGAGTTGTCCTATTGGTCGGTTAACGGACACGCTGTCGGCATTCTGTACATACACCGTATCCAGCATCTTGTATATAAAAGTTGCTTCGGGATATTCGATGACTATTATCCAGCCATCGTCTGCTTTGCGCTTGCCGGTTATCTTGCCTGCGCCTGATGCATAAATTATGGCAGATTCTGAAAACAGCGTTACACCATCTATGGGATCAAGGGTTGGGTTGGCTATGTTGAATAATGAGTCGCCCTCGAAGTAGCCGTCAATAGGCGGCCTGGAAACCTGAAATGTTTGTGCGCGGCCCATATCGCTCATTATTAGAAAAAGGCCGCATGCAAGCCATATATTTTTTTTCATTGACTTTCGTCTATTCTGTTACGAAATAACACAAATTCCCTGGATTAATATTTTAACCCTTTTTCTACCTATGGTAATCATAAAACTTTTTCTCACCTTTATGTATCCCTACGGGGCACAAAACCAAGCTTAACTTTTTTACAAATGAAATACTTACCGATTCCTTCAAAGCTCTATGAGCAAAACAGGCAACGTTTCATCAAAAAGATGAAACCAAATTCTTTGGCCATATTTCCTGCCAGTCCCGTATTTCCTAAAAGCGGAGACGGCACCTATGGCTACAAGCCCGATGCCGATGTAATGTGGCTATCGGGTATCGTACAGGAAAAAACCATTGTGATCCTTTACCCGGATAATCCGGATAAAAATGCCCGTGAGGTGCTGGTGCTGCTGCGCCCTAACGAGCTGCTGGAAAAATGGATGGGCCATAAATTGCGCAAAGATGAGGCTACTGCCTTATCGGGTATCAAGAATGTGCAATGGTTAGATGGTTTCGATGTGCTGCTGCAGGTGATGATGAACAGCGCCGATACAGTGTACCTCAACACCAACGAACACAACAGGCTGGATACAGAACTGCCGCGCACCGATCTGATCTTCGTACAGGATGTAATGAAAAAATATCCGGTACACACTTATGATCGCGCAGCACGTATCATGAAGGAGGTTCGTGCCGTGAAAACGAAAGAAGAAATAGAAGTAGTGAAGGAAGCGGTGAACATCACCCACAAAGCTTTCGATCGGGTGCTGAAGTTCATACAGCCGGGTGTTATGGAGTATGAGATAGAAGCAGAGATCACACATGAGTTCCTGCGCAACAGGGCTACCGGCCACGCTTATGGCTGCATCATCGCTTCCGGCGATCGTGCTCGCACATTGCATTATGAAGAGAACAACGCAGAGTGTAAAGATGGTGAGCTGATACTGATGGACTTTGGTGCCGAGTATGGCAACTATAATGCTGACATGACGCGTACTATCCCTGTCAATGGTAAATTCACCAAGCGCCAGAAAGAAGTATACAATGCCTGCCTGGCCGTGCACAACCATGGTAAAAAAATATTGAAACCCGGCCTGCTGTTCCCCGATTATGTAAAAAGCATTAATGAGGAAATGGAGCGCCAACTGCTGAAGATAGGGCTGATCACCAAAGCCGATATCAAAAATCAGGATCCTGAGAATCCTGCTTTCCGCAAATATTTCTATCATGGTGTTACCCACCATCTGGGCCTTGTGGTGCATGATGTAGGTTCTTACACCGATGCCATCAAAGAAGGTATGCTGTTCACCATTGAGCCGGGTATCTACATTGAGGAAGAGCAAATGGGCATCCGCATCGAGAACAATATATGGATCACTAAAACAGGCAACATCGATCTGTTTAAGAGCATACCGATAACTGTAGAAGAAATAGAAGCAGCAATGAAATAACTTCATTCTTCCGTTCACAAAAAAGGCGACCATTGATTGGTCGCCTTTTTTATTCGCTGGTTGCTATATTACTCCACAACCACCTTTCCGCTATAGTTGATCGTTGCTGTTTGCACATTGATCATGTATACTCCTTTCGGTAGTTGGCTCAGGTCTATTTTTGTTTGTGCTGCTGTTACTGCTGTGGTGCTCATTTCCTTACCCCACATATCGCGTAGTGTAGCTGTGCCGTCTATCTTACTCGCAGTTGTTTTTATGCCAACCGTCAGTTCAGATGTTGCCGGATTAGGATATACCATCACCACTTCGTCCTTGCTCAGCTGAGCGACTTTTGTTGGTCCGCCATAGGGGGTTATCGTTCCAAAGGTGGTGTGCTGTTTAAAGTTAACATTCAGCATCGTGTCTGCACCGCTCGCCAGGTCTATAGTGGCTGATGGTGTTGTATAGTAATCAAAGTCCGTTGGGAAGATATCGTAGCTACCATACGCCAACCCGGTAAATGAATACATACCACTTGCATCTGTATATACGTACGTGAGTATGTTAGTGGCTGTGTTCCTGATGTAAGCTATCATTCCAGGTACCGGCACATCTGCACTGGTGCCCTTACCCGCACCCGATACGATCAACCCACCGATGAAGCCCGGGCCACTTGGCACTGTGCCATACATCATGCTTATAGGCAGTGAGTCTGTTGCTGTGGTGTGTGCTGCCGCTGCAGCAGCATACCAGTATGGTGTAGACAAAGAATAGGTTGGCATATATCCGCTCACACCCGGTGCATCTCCGTATATCAACTTGCCCTTCACCATATAGTTGCCGGCAGGCTTTCCATCAAACTCAAAGAACGGTGTGCCGCCCTCAAGACAGGTAACCATTGAGTCCTGTGCTATAAGGCTACTGTCTGCCGGGTTGAATTGTATGAGCCATATTTTTACATCGGTCGTATCCGGCGCGGTGCCCGAGAAGGTAACGTGTCCTATGATCCTGTTCGCGTTGGGTGCCACTGTGGCTGTGTCCATGCAACCATTTACATCTGTACCTGTCACAGTATATGTTACGGCAGTTATTGCTGCTGTCGTGGTGGTGCCGCAAGTTGTGCAGCTCAGGTCTGCCGATGGAGCCCAGCTATATGTTGCCGCTCCGGTAGCAGATAATGTTTGCGCAGAACTACATATTGTTGTTGCAGATGCAGAAACAACAGGCAGCGCATTTTCTACTATCGTTATCATGCCCGTATCTGAGCAACCATTTACATCCACACCCGTTACCACATAGGTACCAGCTGTTGTTGCCACCGGGCCTGTGCATGCTGCACAGCTCAACCCGGTTGATGGGCTCCAGTTATAAGTAAGTCCGCCGGTTGCAGTGAGCGTATCGCCGCCACCTGTGCAGAAACCCGTGTGTGCTGCCGTTGCTGTTACATCTGGCAATGCATAGGCTGTATAGGTGATCGTTGCTGCCGTAGTGCCGCAATCGTTGGTAAGCGTGTAAGATATGGTCGATGTTCCGGCGGTGGTGGTGGTCACCACTCCGCCTGTTACTCCAATTGCTGCTGATGTGCTGCTCCATGTGCCCCCGCTTGTAGTGTCAGCAAGCGTGCTGCTGCCTCCGGCACATACAGCCGCTGTACCCGCAATCGGCGCTACGGTTGGTGCCGTATGTATATCCACCACATAATCTACTGTTGATGTACCACACACATTGGTAGCACCGCATACTATTGTTACCGTACCTGGCGCTATTGCGGTAATCACTCCGGTTGAGCTGATCGTAGCGCTTGTGGCCGGACTGCAGCTCCACACTACCCCGGTTGTGCTTTCAGAGAGTGTTTCAGAAAGCCCTGCACACAATGTCGTTGTTCCTGTTATGGGGCTAAGCACTGGTGTCGCATATGTGTTCAGTGTTTTGGTCGCTGTCGCTGTGCCGCAGCTATTGGTCACGGTGTACGATACTATTGATGTACCTGTGCTAACGCCAGTAGCTACACCCGCGGTTGTTACCGCGGCAATAATCATACTGGTATCACTCCACACACCGCCGGATACTGCATCGGTCAACGTTATCATTGATCCAACGCAAACGATAGAATCTCCCATTATTGAGTCTACGGTTGCAAGAGGATTAACGGTGATCCCGGTGGTTGCCGTATGCGTTCCGCAAGCGTTGCTTATGGTATAACTTATGGTTGCTGCGCCACTACCTACACCAGTTATCATACCTGTAGTGTCTACTGTTGCCGCACCCGTGCTGCTCCAAACTCCGCCCCATACACTATCTGTAAGTGTTGTAGTTGCTCCGGCACAAACTGTTGATGAACCGGAAATTGAAGTAACGCTTGATGGTAATACCGTAACGTGTATGGGATAGTTAAATCTAGGATAATCGTAAATATCTTCCCAAATTTGAAATGTATATGTTCCCGAATCCGCTATACTTATGTTCGGTATGATCATTGTAGAATCATCTCCCAAGATAATACCGCTATAGGCGCTGTCGGCGGCCGTCCAGAAAGAATAGATTTCAATATAATCCGGAGCCGTATATGCGCTTGTAAACGCGGGGTTTACATTATAAAGGAAATTTGTGTAGTAGCCACGGGGTGAATGCATTGTATCTGCCGCACGTAAGAACAATGTGTCTCCGGCGCAAATGGTAACCTCAGACGCAGGCAGACCTATTGGTGGTGCGGTCATTCCTAATACACTAATAAAACCGGAATCGGTCGTGTCCGCCCATGATGGCACATTATGCACTATGCACGTTTGATGCTCTGAGTCGGTCATGTTCGTCATTGTGATCGTATAGGTCATACCGTAAAATCCGGAATAATCATATGTGTGGCTTGTTGCAGGCGTGACACTATTGCTCAGGGGAGTAACCGTTGTGGTGCCATCTCCCCAATTGATGAATGCCGACATCAGGTAGTCGCCATCATGAATTGCCGAACCATGTGCGACGCCGATAACTCCGCTTGTAACACCACCCAAAAGCAGATCGTCTGAAAAACCAGAGGACAATGTATAATAATAACTACAGTTAAACGGCTCATGCGGTAATGAAACCTCATCATGTAAAGTAATCGAACAACCCCCACCGGTTATTATTACTGTATATGGCATACTGTATTCTGTATCGTAGGTCCATGGCTCAAGTGCATATAATTCCGAATCAACCACTCCGGTATATATAGTGTTTACGTGCCCCCCGGTTCCTGTGCTGCCGTCTGGAAAGCTCCATGCAAAACTGTAATCGGAATAAGACAAGTCCAATGCAATACCAACCGTAACATATGTGCTATCCAGCCTGAAGTGGGCGCTATCGACAGCAACAGGAAAATAACTCAGACAAGCAGGGTACGAATAATATATTGTATTTGTCAACGAGTCAGAGCAAACAAGCGTGCTTGTTGCAGAATCATAAACGGTCATATACATGGTAACCGGTTCCGTAACCACATAAGCATCTATACTATCAATAATGGCTTCTGTTGAGCCTCCGGGAAAGGCTAAACTATATGTTGCTGTTCCTGGGCCGGTATAAACAGTGGTATTTACGATTTCTCCTGCATACGGATCTCCTGTCGTTGCATACGTTTGATGATAAGTAAAACTCGGCGAGCATTGCGCCATGCCCTTTTGCGCAAGAAATAATAATGCGATCAGTGTAAGTAACTTTTTCATAAGATTTGGCTTTATAAGGTATAAAATGTGGATACTGTGTTAAAAGTACGCCGTAAACTTTACATAGATAAATATTTAGCGGGTTTAACGCACCAAAAACAATGCTTTTGCGGATCATTAACCGTTCTTTTACCGAAAGTTAAAAGAACGAAGCCGTTTGGCGGGCGGGCATAAAAATGCAGCACATGAGTATGCTGCTGTGAGTGCAATATTTTTATCGATAAATCAATTCATTTTAGCCGGTACTATCAGCTGAAATTCGGGTATTGCTACTGTGATCTTCTTCTTGTTAAAAAGATTTTCTATCAGGTAGGTTCCGTACATTTTTCCCATGTCGCTGCGTAGTCCTGCACCCGAGGTGTATTGATAGGTATTCCCCGGGTCTATTACCGGCTGTTGGCCTACTACACCCTCACCCTGTACCTCGCGGTGGGTACCATTACTGTCCAGTATATGCCAGTGGCGGCTCAGTAGTTTTATAGGGAACATAGTCAGGTTCTCTATGCTTATACGGTAAGCAAAGAGATACTCCGAACTCAATGGATTGGATTGGGTAGGCTGGTAGAATGTTTCTACCATAATACTAATACCCTCTGTAACCTGTTGCACCATATTCTGTTATATTAGCATTACAAAGCTAATGAAAAAATTCTATGTTTATATGCCCTTCTTTCCTATTTTCTCATTGATGTTGTCCATCACCAGGTCTCGCTCATAGCCTTTTTGCATCATAAACCTGAATACTTTAGCTTTCTTCGTGGGTACGTTCTTCTCACTCTTCAACTCAGCTATTTTTTTATCTATTAGCTTATTTAGTATCCTGTCATATTCTTCGCCATCTATCTCGGTCATTCCCTTCCTGATGCAGTAGTCTGATATTTTTTTCAGTTTTAGGTGCTGCTTTATTTTATCTCTTCCCCATTGCAGCATCCTGAATTTTCCCCGGGCAAACGCTCTCGCAAATCGCTCTTCATTAATAAGTCCTATTTCTATCAGGTCTGCGATATGGTGCTCTACTTCTCTCGTATTACACCCAAGCTCATATAATTTATTCCTTACCTCGCTATGGCACCTTTCCTGGTACCGGCAATATTTAAGAATCGCGGCCTTTATTTCCATTAATAAAATAAATAATGTTTTAAGTTCTTAATAGACTTTACTTGGAAGCACATTGTCGCATTTTTGTCCATTATCTCCCCATATACACCATCAGTATTTGCACATCACTCGGGTTCACACCGCTTATTCTGCTGGCCTGGCCCAGTGTCTGAGGTCTTATTTTTGTCAGTTTTTGCCTGGCTTCTGTCGACATCGATGTCAATTTATCATAGTTAAAGGTTTCCGGTATAGCCAGCTCTTCCAGAGAGGCCATTTTTTTCACCATTTCCTGTTCCTTTTCTATGTAGGTGTCATATTTTATCTGGATCTCCACTTGCTCTCTGGTCAGTTCATCTACATCTGCCAGCAGGCCGTTGAGCTCCGGCACCAACTTTGTTATTTCCTTCAGGCCTATATTAGGTCGCAGTAGTAGCTTTAATGCCCGGGTCTTTTCAGTCAACGAAGCTGATCCTATCTCTTCCAGCATTCCGTTTACCATACCCGGCTCTACAGATATGTCGGCCATCTTCTTTTTAATATCTGCAACATCTGCCTCCTTCTTCCTCATCAACTCCAGCCTTTTATCTGATGCAAGACCAATGCTATGCCCCAGCGGTGTCAGCCTCAGGTCAGCATTATCTTGCCTCAGTATCGTTCTGTATTCCGCCCGGCTGGTAAACATGCGGTAGGGTTCATCAGTTCCCTTATTAATAAGGTCGTCTATCAGCACTCCTATATAAGCGTCGCTCCTTTTAAGTATTACAGGTGCCGCCTCCGCCACTGCACGGCTGGCATTAATACCCGCCATCAATCCCTGGCAGGCTGCCTCTTCATATCCGGTAGTGCCATTTATCTGTCCGGCAAAGAAAAGATTCCTGATCTGTTTGGTCTCCAGCGTCAGCTTCAGCTGCGTTGGCGGGAAGTAATCATACTCTATCGCATAGCCCGGCCTGAAGAATTTTGCCTTCTCAAAACCCGGCACCATGGTCAGTGCTTTATATTGTACATCCTCTGGCAATGATGTGCTGAAGCCATTGACGTATATCTCTACAGTATCCCAGCCTTCCGGCTCTACAAATAGCTGGTGTCGTTCCCTTTCTGCAAACCTTGTTATCTTATCTTCTATACTAGGGCAGTATCTTGGTCCGCTACCTTTTATACGTCCCTGATACATGGGTGACTGCTCAAAGCCGGTCTTTAGTATATCATGCACTGCCTGACTGGTATAGGTGATCCAGCAGCAGCGTTGTTGTTTTGGTTGTATGCGCTCTACGGGCAGGTAAGAGAAGCCTACTATCTCTTCGTCCCCTTCCTGTCGCTCCATCTTAGTGTAGTCCAGGCTCCTTCCATCTATCCTCGGTGGTGTCCCTGTCTTTAGTCTGGCGGTTTCAAATCCTAGTTCTACCAGCTGTTCGGTTATCCCCGTTGCTCCTTTCTCCCCTATTCTTCCTCCACCAAACTGTTTCTCGCCTATATGGATCACACCATTAAGGAAGGTACCGTTGGTAAGTACTACACTTTTAGCCCTTATTTCCTGGCCCATTCCGGTTACTACCCCTTCTATTGTTCCACGTGAAACAATTAAACCCTTCACCATATCCTGCCAAAAGTCTACGTTAGGCGTCTCCTCCAGCATCTGCCTCCATGTACTGGCAAACAGCATTCGGTCGTTCTGCGTCCTTGGACTCCACATACCCGGACCTTTCGACCTGTTCAACATCCTGAACTGGATCATACTCTTATCGCTCACTATCCCGCTATAACCACCCAACGCATCTATCTCACGAACTATCTGCCCTTTGGCTATGCCGCCCATAGCAGGATTACAACTCATTTGGGCTATCGTTTGCATGTTCATGGTCACCAACAAAACCTTTGAACCCATATTGGCAGCAGCAGCGGCAGCCTCACAGCCCGCGTGTCCAGCCCCAACAACTATAACATCATACTCAGGAAACATGGTGCAAAGGTATATCATAAATCAAAGATAAAACCCAATGTTCCACGTGGAACAAAATACCCGTATCTTTGACTGTGTTAGTTAGTAACACCACCAAATCAGCAATAGGTAAAGACAGGACTGATGTTCCACGTGGAACCAACCAAACACCAATGACTGGCACAATAAACCAGGCACAAAACCGTTTAATTAACGATGCGGAATAACTACTTGACAACAATAGCACTGATATTATCAATGACTTTCGTCGCTGGTATCACCTGGGCTCAGGTAACTACTGATGCACATCAGAAGAAAAAGCATATTGCCACACCATATTTTGGCTTCTATCATGGTCGTCAACTTCTGGACGTTGGCAACAATGGCTATAAATGTAAAAGATGCGAGTCTATGAATAATGGCTTTGTCGTAAGGATGCCTCTCGTCAGCCATTTTAAACTGGAAGCAGGACTACAGTATAATTACACCCTCGGGCCAAACTCCATTCTTCCTGCCAAAAAAGGTCAACTCACGAATCGCAATAGTTCTATCACCCTACCGATAACAATACAATACTACATAAGACCAGACAAAAGAAGACTGCGACCATTCTTTGGATTCGGCGCAATGACCAATGTATTCGATCAGAAGCAGCAATTCTCACTAGGCGATGGAAGCTCATATCCTTCCATGGCTGGCACAAAATATGTAAGCATACTGTTCACACAGGGAATAACATTTGCTATCAGCACCAAGATAGACATCACAGAATCCATACATTTCATGCCGCAGCAGGAAGGAAGCTCTGTCGGATTTAGTATAGGCATAGGCTTTAGAATGCCATAATTAAAAATTAAGCGCGCAAAGTAAATGCTATAATATCAGAAATATATTACCACACATAACCAGCGCTTAACTAAAACAATTCCAACCCTCATTACCACACAACATAAACTGAGAGGTGTGCATCTTAGCCTATGGAACTTTCTTCTGATTCATTCTGTATAGAACGATTTGCTGGTCGCAATATGCCCTTCCACTCTTGGGGAGTATGAGCATCCTCCACTTTAAAATTGCCGATCTTAGTTCTGCGTAACTCCTGTAAGTATCCACCACAACCTAGCGCCTCACCAAAATCCCTGGCTAGCGACCTTATATAAGTCCCCGTACTGCACAACACTCTGAAGTGAACTTCGGGCAATGATATCTTTGTAATTTCAAATTCTCCTATAGTAACAGCACGTGCATCAAGAACGATCTCTTTCCCCGCTCTGGCCAGGTCATAAGATCTTTTACCATCTTTTTTTATTGCAGAATGTATAGGTGGCACCTGCATAATATCTCCGGTAAATTGCTGTGTATTATCAAGGATCATCTGCTCACTGATATGATCATACGGTTTAAAATCGTACGGTTCACTTTCTTTATCATAAGTCTCTGTCACGGCACCCAGATGTATTACACCGGTATACTCCTTCGGTAGCTTCTGATAATCCGATATTTTCTTGGTCAACTCACCCGTACAACAAATCAGCAAACCGGTAGCTAAAGGATCCAATGTACCACAATGGCCTATCTTTGCCCGGCTAACAATCTTGATCTGATTCACCGCATCATGCGATGTCCATTTATAAGGCTTATCTATAAGTACTACCGCACCCTTTTTTAGTTCGGCAACTGTTGGTGTTGTCATCATTAAGGCAAAGATAACTATTACTATAAAGCGGTTACAAAAAGAAGGGGCTACCGTTTGGTAGCCCCTCTGTATTCAGTTACGATCTGAATAAATTATTTAACAACAGTAAACTTCTTGAATGTTACTTTATCATCAGCATTGATAACCATGAAATAGTTACCAGATGGCAGAGATGAAGTATTGAAAGTATACTTATCATTCTGAACATTATCATGAGACACTTTGCTTACTACCTGAGCAGAGCTATTGATAACTGTATAGGTAACCTTCTTAGCAGTGCTCTTCAGGTCAACTGATACGTTTACATAATCAGCAGCAGGGTTAGGGAATACAGATACGTTCGCAAAATTAGATACATGATTAACAGCACTAATATGGCTTGTAGTTGTAAATGGCAATGCAGGTATGAGACCTTTTTGTGTGCTGTAAGTAACCGAATCGATATCGTATGAACCTACACCGTCAAAAGACCAAGGATACCAAGGTGAAGTCGGATTAGAGAGCATACCAGCAGCACTTGTATTCCTGTCAGCTTCCCAGATAGGGTTGTAGTATTCATAATACTTAGCACCGGGAGCCTGAGTACGGCCATAAGCACGTGGGTAACCATCTACCACACCATCAAGACCAAGAGCAGTACCTGTAGCAACTTCTGCACCTATAACATACCAGGAATTAGAAGAAGTGAACACCTGATCAAAACCTTCATTAGTTGTATCACCACTAACAGGAACACTGAAGAACTGGAAAGATGAATCAAGTACACCATCAAATGCCTTAGTACCAACACCTATCATTGAAAGCTCGTCATTTTGCATCAGGCTGTCCACAGGTGTAGAACCAGAACCATCAACCCATTTGAACACATAAATATTTACAAGACCATTCAACAGACCAGGACCTGAAGAAACAGAAAACTGAACATGACTGAATACATCACCACCATTAGCTATGTAGTAAGGTACACCCCATATGTAAGTTGGGTTAGTTCCACCATAACCTGTATATAGTGCCGCATAAGGACGATTGTTCGCGAAATCATAACGTCCTTTAGAGTACAAGCTATCTGTAGCATAGAACGAATAGTTGACCGTATTATCGCCAGGAAAACCATCTACTGAGTCAGAAGATATGGTGTAAGTCAGATCAAATTGACCGGGACCGGTAACTGTAGGCAGATCATAAGGAGCTGCATAAATAGTAAATACAGAGTCTGTAACATGAAACACCGACTCCAATGTATTAGAATCAGAGTGAACTACTGAAGATGAACCACCTGTTGGCGTCCAGCTCAGGTCTGCTTTTACTTTTACGTTGTTCGCATCATTGGTACCATAGTTAGCAACAAACGCACCATCGATACCTTTATAAGCTAATGGATGAGCATTCAACTGGCTATATGGAGTTGCATTGTTAACAGGTAAGCTATAACCCTCTGGTACTAAGCCTAGGTCATTAGCATGTCCGCTGCTCCAGGTAAGCAAAGTAGTTAAAGTTACCGGATTACCCATATTCAACTGGCTCGCAATTGCTAAACCATCTTCCAGAGAAATCATGTATACTGGTATAGTAACAGATGCACCGCTAGCGCCGGCACCCATGCCTACTGGACCACCAGAAGCATTGTTAACTATTACTACAGCTATAGCACCTGCATTTTGAGCTTGTAAAGCTTTGTAACCAAACTCACATGTACCACGCCAGATCAACGCGATCTTACCGGTGAAATACCCTGCAGCAAATGGGCTGCAACCGTTAGTATCAGGAACAGGACCCGCAAACTTAAGAGGCTGACAAACAAATGCCTGAGGAGCACCGCCCCACATAGTTGTTCCACCACTACCGTCGTTGGCTGTAGTGTAAATTTTGTCACCTGCAATGGATGATGGTGCACAGATCTGGAAACGCACGCCTACGTAGCTTGAATACCAGTTAGGGGTAGTGCTAGTACCTACTGGAGGGAAAGACAAGGGCTTAGATGTCGATTGCCCGTTAGCAGTACTTGCCAAGCCGATAAAAGATGCAATGACAAGGGTTCTGAAAAAGTCTAAATACTTCATGTGAAAATATATTTTAATTTGGTCAGCAAATTAGAACAATAAATTTACATTAACAAAAAATTTACCCCTTACGGGGGTAATATTTTCAAAAAACTAATTGAATTAATGTAGTGTATACTATCCGCCAAGACCTAATTGAGCACTTAATTCCAGCATGCGCTCTATAGGTTTTTTTGCTGCAACACGTAAATGCTCTTCCATGGTTATCTCAGGCAACTCATACTTCATACATAAGTACAATTTTTCCAATGTATTTAGCTTCATATGCGGACAATCGTTGCATGCACACGCATTATCTGGCGGTGCTGCTATAAATGTTTTTTGAGGACTATTCAATCTCATCTTATGTAGTATACCAGCCTCTGTAGCTACTATAAAAGTATCCGCAGCATTGTTCTCTGAATATTTCAACATTTGAGTAGTCGACCCTATAAAATCTGCTTGTCGCAACAACACCTCTTCGCACTCAGGGTGAGCCAATACTAATGCTTTAGGATGGCGCTCTTTCAACTTGATGATCTTCTCCAGCGAAAATATCTCATGCACCATACACGCACCATTCCACAACAACATATTGCGTCCGGTTTGCTTATTGATATATCCACCCAAATTTCTATCCGGCGCAAATATAATTTTCTGATCAGCAGGTAAACTCTCTACGATCTGCTGTGCATTAGAGGATGTGCATATGATATCGCTCAATGCCTTGATACCGGCAGAACAATTGATATAAGAGATAACCAAATGATCCGGGTGCTCATCCTTGAACTTTTTAAACAGCGGTGGCGGACAGCTGTCACTCAATGAGCAACCTGCCTTTAGATCCGGCAGCAAAACTTTTTTAGTTGGGTTGAGTATCTTGGCTGTCTCAGCCATAAAGTGTACCCCTGCAAAAACGATAATATCTGCAGATGTCTTTGCTGCATTTTGTGCCAGGCCCAGGCTATCCCCTATATAGTCTGCAATGTCCTGTATATCCGGCTCCTGGTAATAGTGAGCAAGTACAACGGCATTCTTTTCCTTCTTCAGTTTATTTATTTCTTCAAACAGGTCCAGCGTCGGATCAATTTCCAGATCGAGAAAGCCTTTTTTTTGAAGATCCGCTTCAGCAACTCCCAAATTCACATTCATATTAATTATTCTTTATTTTTTTTAAAAAGAAAAGCTATTACTATTAGGTGTGGGGATAGGGGGAAAGAAATATGCTATTCCCATTGCAAAATTAGTGTCTTATAGTTTATCAACAGTTAACCAACGGTTTTCCACACAAAGAATTAACGCCGTTACTGCTATCTAACACATAAAGTGTGAATTGTGGACAGAAAGCAATGTTAGCAAATTATTACGCGTTAATATCGTAGAAGGGTGTGTATAACTACCACATGAAAAAGGATAAAAAAATTTTCCCTGCTCATGAGTAGTAACAGCTTGTAATATGTGCTTGTTTATTAGACAGTTGTACACAGTTATACACATAGTTTTTTTCCGTTTCTTAACCCCGCAAAAGCAACTGCTCAAATTGGCGTTTATAGTTACTTTTGCCCTCACAATAATAATTATGCAGCTACCTGAACATTTATCAATAGCCTATTTATATAAAGGACAGCAAAAATTGTCCCTATCTGCGGAAGCCACACAGCGCATCGCCCACAACCGTGCTTACCTCGATAATATTTTAAAACAAGGAAATACCTACTATGGCATCAACACTGGTTTCGGCTCGTTGTGCAATGTGCGTATTAAAGATAATGAATTGTCGCAGCTGCAGGAAAACCTGGTATGCTCTCATGCATGCGGTATGGGCGATGAGGTGCCTGAAGAAATAGTGCGCCTCATGTTGTTACTTAAAGTTCACGGGCTCAGCCAGGGATATAGCGGTGTGCGCACAGAAGTAGTGCAACGCCTCGCAGATTTTTATACTTTAGGAATTCATCCCGTGGTGTTTGAGCAAGGCTCACTCGGTGCTTCCGGTGATCTCGCTCCGCTCGCACATTTGTGCTTACCTATATTGGGTAAGGGTATGGTCTATTATAAAGGTGAAAAAATGCCGGCAGCCAGGGCACTGGAGATAAATGGTCTGCAACCTATGAGCCTGGCAGCCAAAGAAGGTCTGGCACTGCTTAACGGCACACAATTCATGAGCAGTTATATATCATGGTCGCTCATGGCAGCTAACAGGTTGCAGGAGTGGGCTGATGTTATAGGTGCACTTTCTGCCGATGCTTTCGTTGCCAAAGACGAACCGTTTAAACATCCTATACACAGGGTGCGCCCGCATAAAGGACAGATAGCAACCGCACAAAGAATTTTAAAATTATTAAGCGGCAGCGAGATACAGCAGCAGCCAAAGGAACAGGTGCAGGATCCGTATTCCTTCCGCTGTATGCCGCAGGTGCACGGCGCTACAAAAGATGTAGTAGATACCGTGACCAACGTTTTGGAAACAGAAATAAATGCTGTGACCGATAACCCCATCGTGTTTCATGATGAAGATGCAATAATGAGCGGCGGAAATTTCCATGGCCAGCCACTGGCACTGCATGCCGATTTTCTTGCAATTGCAATGGCTGAACTGGCTAACATATCTGAAAGGAGAACTTATCTGCTCGTAAGCGGACAAAGGGGGTTGCCTCCGTTCCTCGCACCCGAAGCAGGACTGAACAGCGGCTTCATGATCGCGCAGTATACTGCCGCATCTATCGTTAGTCAGAATAAACAATTTTGTACACCATCATCTGTAGATAGCATAGTAAGCAGCAATGGTCAGGAAGACCATGTGAGCATGGGCGCCAACGCCGCAGTGAAATTACGCAAGGTGCTGCAAAACGTGCAGCGCGTATTAGGTATAGAAATATTGACAGCAGCACAAGCGCTGGAATTCCGCAGGCCAAAGAAAACATCCCCAGAACTGGAGAAAATATTTGCCGAGTTAAGAAAGACAACTTCTTTTATGGCAAGCGATACCGTGCTGCACGACGGCCTCATAGCCGCAGAAAATTTTCTGAACAGTAGCGTAGAAGAGGTATTGAACAGGTAGTAACCAACACCATATCTTGATGACAGATCCATTGTATATAGTTTACCAGTGTTATGGCAACGAAGGGATATTTTATGAGTGTGCCTATGCGCTGCTCTCCCTGTCGCGCCTGTATAGCGCCGATGAACTGAGTAATGTACAAATATGGATATACACCGATAAGCCGGAATGGTTTCAGTCTTTTAAAGATTGCCCGCTCCCCATCCACTACAGGCAAATAGATCAGGCAACGATACAAGAGTGGAAAGGCAAAATAAATTTTGTGCACCGCGTGAAGATCGCTTTGCTGCAAGACCTGTGCAACGACAAAAAGGGAAACGTGATCTATGTAGATACCGACACAGTATTTACTCATCACATAGATAAAATGTCGCAGGATATTAACGCAGGTAAATTATACATGCACGTGGCAGAGGGTATGGTAAGTGATGAAGGCAACCCGGTATTGAAAAAACTAAATACTTACCTGCACAGCGCCTCAGCACCCAAAAGCGACAAACCGCTCTACAACTTACAAATGTGGAATGCCGGTGTACTGGGATTCGGTACGCAGCATAAAGAATTGCTCAATGAGGTCCTGCACTTTACCGATTCGGTATATCCGCAATTTCCAAAGCACATAGTCGAACAATTTGCTTTCTCTGTCAGCTTTCAGCAGGCAGCCACCATCAAGGCGGCCACTCCTTATTTATTGCACTATTGGAATCTCAAAGAAGCGCGTATAGTGCTTGCCGATTTTTTCAGTCATTTCAAGAACAGCAGTTGGGCAGAGTTGGTGGCTTACAGCCGCCTGTTGCAGATGCATGTGCTCATGCAGGAAAAAGTAAACTTTCTCCACAACAGAAGTGTTATGGATAAATTGATGAAAAAGAAATGGCAACCCCAAAAGTATAATTGGTCGCTATTAATGCAGCAGCTTTAATAGGGTATCAATAGCCATTTGATTGTCCACATTGTTTATAGACTCATAAATGTCTTCCTTCTCATTTTGTGTCAGGTGAAAATTTAGTTCAGCAGCACTCTTGGTTTCCTCAGGTACATAAGATAATGTAACATAGTGCAGATGCCCATCCAGGAAGTGAGGCGAATAATCTTTCAGAAAGCTATGATTATATGATTGGAATGCCTCCCACTTATTCTGTATCACAAATAGCGGATCCATGAGCATATGTACCAGTGATGTTTCTGTTACCGCCGCGCTCACGTCATTTTCACGTGTATCCCGTATCTCCAGGAATATGGTGTTGTGCACATTTTTCTCCAGCCAGCCCCGCAGTGTATATAAATACCTGCTGGCTACCTCTGCGCCAAAATTATCCCGCAGCCCTGCATCCATAATATTCATAGAGGGGTTCGTAGGCAGTCGCACCACCGGCAACACGAACGGAAAGGTTGCGTTCATGCGCAATGCAGAAGTGAGCCGGATATTGTAAGGATCCAGCCCGGCAAAAAAAGTACCATAATCTACGGCATCTATAGGTGGTGTTTTTTCGCCCAGGGAATATTCAGGTTGGGTCAGGTAGCCCAGGGGTTCATTACCAATCATTAGTTTGCGGCCATCATTTACAATGGTCCCGTTCACAATGAGCATAGGTATTTGCCCGGCCGCTTCACGAGCACCAAAGTAACCGATACTTTTATCCAGCAGCCCGTCGGTATTGCTTACCAACTCCTGTTCCATGGCGTAGCCACGGTCCCGGGTATAATGATGTCCGGCTATGGTTATTTTGTTGAACGGAGAAATAAGATCTACACTTGCCAGCGAAAAGATGATCGAGTTCAGCAGGTCTTTACCCACATTATCCTGGTATACCCTGCTGTATGGGTCCTTACACAACCCCTGCTGGTAGGCATCGTGTATGCTGCGCCAGTAGGCAGCGCCTATCATGCCGCCAGATGCCCCCGTAACAAGGACAGTATGTTTGAATAATCGACCATGCGTCACACTATCGAGGTACTGCAGCGACCGGAACGACCAGTATGCCGAGCGCGAACCGCCACCGCTCACGGTTATGACAACTAAAGAAGAGGTGTCTGATTGGTCTGAAATAGCTTTCCATTTATCCAGCCGGCCCTCTTCTGTTTGCTTGTCTTTTTCAAATCGTTGCGGCGTAAAGATCCTGTGCAGGTTTTTATAGTCATACTCTGGCAGCTGCTCGGCGGGCAGTTTATAATTAAGGCCATATGCTATGCTGCGCAAGTCAAATGCTTTATACTTTACCATAGCAGAAAGCAGCAACACAAAGATCACCCACCCCAGTGTCTCCCAGCTTTTCAGAAAATATTTGAACGCACCCACAAAACCCAGGATAATGGAGAACAACAACAAAAAGCTGGCGCCCGCCGGGATACGCAGTAACGGCTGGTCCATAAAAATGCCCAAGATCAGCAACGCCACGTAGGCAAAGAACGTGGCAAAGATAACATTGCGGTGGTGGCGGGTAAGTATAGTATTCAGCACCCGCGGATGATAGTGCTCCAGGTCTTCGCTCTTTTTTATTTTAAAGTGGCCGGATATAAAAGAGCGCGCTGGAATAATGTCTATATCATAATCAAGAGAATCATATGGAATAAGACTGCGTATACGCGCAGGGTTGGTAATACGAGATAATACCGTTTTGAAAAAATCGCGGCTCACCCGAAAGAAATAAGCAAACGAAATAAGGATGATGAACAGAAACCCCAGGTAAAATCCTACTTGCATGAACAAGACCGTACTTACCGGCGTGTGCTCATCATACACCTGAAAACGGATCGTGACTACCGAATAGAAAACAAGGAAGGCCAGCGGGATGATAAAATTGTTGAAACTGTAAATAAGGAAGGCATGGCGCGTGGCACCCATGTAGGGCATGCGCTTACTGTGAATGATAAAGGTGGTGATGTGCCACGTCATCATAAACACGGCAAATGCACCTCCCATAAGAAACATGCTGAAATAGTTGATCTTACCCAGGTACTCGGGTGCGAGGAACAATGACGACGCGCCAAAGTGTGAGGCAAAATTTCCGGTGATCGTCAGCAGCAGGATCAGCCAGAAGATCAATAGCATCTGGTACTTACGAAAATGCAGCAACAGTAGCTGAACGGGTAGAAAATAATAAATGCCCTGAAGCGCTCTTTTCATTGAGGAGCTATTGATTCTTAGTTCAATCTACGAAAAAAATAAGGAAGCAGGGTTAAGAATTTATAAACGACAAGACCATTCAGCCATTGGTCTGTTACGAACGCGGTCTGACACAACAAGAAACTCACACAGCAGGACGAAACATGTCACCCGGAATTAATCCCGAATACTTTCGGGAGGGCCGGGGGTGAACTGGCCAGGAAAGCGCAGTTAAGAATCTATTTCCTTCTTCATCAGCACATCGGTCTGGTGATCCTTTCCCAGGATGAATGGGTGCGAGCCGAACAGGGAAAACCCCCACCGCTCATAAAACCGTATGGCACCATGATTGTGTTCCCACACTCCCAGCCATATCAGGGTATATTTCCTATCACGGGCATAGTCCAGGCAATACTGCATCAGTGTGCTACCCACCCGTTTATTTTGTGCGGTATGTAATATATATATACGTTCTATCTCCAGGGCCAGGTATCCGCCCAGCTCCTCCGGTGTTTGTGTGTCCCTCACTTTTGCATAGCCCACAGCCTCGGTGTCATCAAAGACCAGGAAGAATATATTGCCCGTATCGGCCAGCTCAGCAGTTATTTTTTCCACTCCCATCTCTGCAGCTACATACAGGTCCATATCCTCCTCGGTATTATATGCGGCAAACGCATGTACAAAAGTGGTTATACCAAGTTTGGTAAGCAGGAGAACGTCGGCTACGGTGGCACGGCGTATGGTCAGGTCAGACAATTGATATGTTCGTTTTCTAATGGCAAATATCACGATTTGGTGGAAATTGACGAAACCGAAAGATCAGGGCACGCAGGACATCACAATCTGCGAAATCTTTTAATCTGACAAATCTGCGATTCAGACGACATCTACCCAACACATTAACAAACAAACAAATATATTTTATCGTACGGGAAAATATGCTGCAAATTCACTAAATCTCGTTTTTTCGCATAACTTTGCCGTCCTTATTAAAAAACAAACAATCCTACATGGCGGTAATACAGAAGATCAGGAATAGATATGGTAAGATAGCGGGTGGCGTCATTGCCATAGCGCTTATTTGTTTTATAGTTTCAGATGCTCGTAATGGTAGTTTCGGCGGCATGTTCGGCGGCCACGATAATACAGTTGTAACGGTTAATGGTACAAAGGTAGACTCTAAAGAATACGAAACACGCGTAAAAGAGTACGAAACCCTTACCGCTATATACAGCAACCGCGGCCCTATAGACGATGCTGCACGTGCACAGATCAGGGAGCAGGTGTTACAGTCCGTAGCTTATGAATCAGTAGTCAACAACATTTGCGATAAAATGGGCATCATCACTTCTGAACAGGAAAAGAAGGACATGATCTATGGCGCTAACGCCAGCCCGCTTGTAAAACAATTCCAGATAGAAGGCCGCCCGGTTTTTGTAAATCCTGATACCAAACAGTTCGACCCGAACATCGTAAAGGAACTGGAAAAAGAACTCGCACAGAACGCTGCTAAGATCGATCCTTATGGCAAGCTGAAAGAACAATGGGAAGCCGTTAAGACGTATGTTGTGCGCATGGCTCGCATAGATAAGTTCAATGCAATGATGGCTAGCTCTGTATATGCTCCTGTTTATGCAGCAACCCGCGCAGCCAACGCAGCTAACCAGCTGGCGTCTATCAAATATATTAAAGTACCGTACACCTCTGTTGCCGATAACGATGTTAAAGTTACCGACGATGATATCAAAGCATTTATGGAAAAACATAAAGCTTTGTTTGAAACAGAACAGGAAACAAGGTCTGCTGACTATGTGTCTTTTGAGATCATACCAGCATCTGCCGATACAGCACGCGCTGTTGGTTCCCTCAACGAAATAAAAGAAGAATTCGCAAAGACAAAAGACAACCAGACTTTCTGCGGCAACAAAAGCGACGATCCTTCAGCATACTCTGAGGCATATGTAAGCAAGACTACTTTCGGTAGCCGCTATGCAGATACGATCATGAGTCAGCCTGTTGGCACAGTATATGGTCCTTATTTCGAGAACGGTGCATTCAAGATCACTAAAGTTGTTGATAAGAAGGAACTCCCTGACAGCGTAAAATGCCGTCACATACTGGTGAAGATAAAGGAAGGCCAGAACGAATTATTATCTGACAGCCTGGCTAAGAAAAGGATCGATAGCGTTGTAACTGCCATCAATAGCGGCGTATCTTTCGACTCAATGGTGGTTAAAGTATCTAACGACTTTGATCCACGTAACCCTAATCCTAAGGGAGAGTATACCTTTACGTTGCAACAGCGTCCCGGCATTTCTAAAACATTCGGCGATTTCATTTTCGAAGGGCACACCGGCGAAAAGAAAGTGATAAAGGCAGACAACAGCAAAACCGGCGGATACGTTGGTTATCATTACATAGAGATACTGGAGCAGAAAGGCATGGGCCCAACGATGCAGGTAGCAACTATTGTCAAGAACCTTGCAGCAAGCGATAGCACGATAAACGCTATATTTGGTAAAGCAAATGAGTTTGCGGCTAAGAGCCCTAACGCAGCAGAGTTTGACGCTAACCTGAAAAAAATGGGTGTGGACAAACGCGTTGCTGATAACGTAAAAGAAAACTCATTCACTATGCAAGGCCTCGGCCCTGCAAGGGAAGTGATCAAATGGATGTACACTCACAAGGTTGGCGAAATATCTACAGATCCTTTCCACATTGGCGATCAGCGTTATGTAGTAGCTAAGCTCACTAACATACAGCCCAAAGGCATGATGGGCATCACCGCTACTAATCGTCCTGCTCTCGAGCAGAGGGTTCGTGAAGATAAAAAGGCAGAGATCATAGCTAAGAAATATGCAGGCCAGGGTCTGGATGCAATTGCACAGGCCTCAGGTGGTCAGGTGGCACAGAGCGATTCAGTGCTGCTCAGCGGCGCCATGATTCCGGGCTTGGGTTACGAACCAAAGGTCGTGGGCTACTCTTTCAACCCCTCTTTCCAGCCTAACACGGTATCTCCGGGTATCAAGGGTCAGGGTGGCGTTTACTTCATCACCGTCCTCAGCCGCACTACAAAACCAGCCGATCAGATGGCTCAGCAAATGGGTATCATGCAGGAGCGTCGCCAGACAGAAATGCAGATGCGCAACTACCTCGGTCAGATGTTGCAGCAGTCTATGCTCAAGGGCATGGACATCAAGTACAACTCAGCAAACTTCTAAGTATCAGAAGCAAGATATACAGCGAGCCACCCCACAAGGTGGCTCGTTTTTTTTGAAAACAACTACCAAAACCAACTAAATAAATGTTATGCGGAGGTACGAGGGGGAGGTGGTTGACCACAGCACATGACCCCCGCTTAACACGAGATCTGCACAACAACCCCCTCTCCCAGGGAAAGGGTCGGGGCGAGGCGTTACATTTATTTATATGGCATCATGGCCTCAAAAGTGTACCATCATGCCGATTTCTTTTGTTCATCTCATAGGCTCAACAGAACTTTACACCAATAATAGTTCTTTGAAAAATAGAGATGGGCGGCCCCACTCCACGTCATTGCGCCGTAGGTGCAAAAGCTTTGTAGCACGAAAAGACGATATAGGGATAGCGATCCGCAGGTTCGCAACAACAACCAGGGCTTACATCACTTCCGGTTCCGCATTTCAAAACCGGAAGCCATCGGAAGTCCCGGAAACACAACGCATTGAAAATCATGCACCGTCCATAGAGAAGCTTCCGATGGCACACAAAAAACCAGATCGGAAACCAACATGACTGGCGGAGCTGCACAGCTGCTGCAGATCGGTGAAGAAACCGGAAAGGGTATGCAGCGCCGCAAAATATAAACAATTGAAAACCAAACGTATTTTTGATACAACTTCCGATTTGCAGTAAAAACAAAAAAAGGCAATTCAGTAAAATAGAAGATACAAGAGGGTAACATATAAAACACAGATTCGAACTTAGCAGCACATTAATTAATATGGTAGCACAACAAAATGCACAAATAGCAGAACGCTGGTTTGCCGCGTTCAACACAAAAGACCTGGAGGGTTTATTGGCTCTGTATGACGACAATGCAGTGCACTACAGTCCTAAGTTAAAGATCCGCCAACCGGAAACCAACGGACAGGTTACGGGTAAAGCCGCACTAAGGGCTTGGTGGCAGGACGCTTTCCTCCGCTTCCCGATGCTGCAGTACCTGCCCACCACATATACACCAAATGACGACCGCGTTTTCATGGAGTATATACGTAAGGTTACAGGAGAACCGGATATGCTGGTAGCCGAGGTGCTGGAGATACAAGAGGGAAAAATAGTAGCATCACGGGTCTACCACGGATAGTCGGGACTACATGTTTAGGTTTTGCCCTTTGGGGGTTTTGACTTTTGCCTTAATATGACTTACCCACAGAAATGTGGAGCGCAAACAAATTATCCACCGTTGCAACTGGGGTTGCGCATTCGCCACGGTAGCGGGTCTTTGGCAAAAGCAGTGGCTGGTTTGTTGATATTTTGTTGGCAGCAACAGAAAACGCGTACTTACCTTTGTGCCACAAAACCCTATCTATTATGCGAGGAAGACAATTATTCAAAGAGGTCATCGGTAATGATGAAAACATACAAGGGAACAAGCCAGGCAGAAATGAAACTTTACTGGCCAGGCGCAACAAATGTTTGTTGACAAGGTATTTCTATTACGGCCACCACAGAAAAAAGGGCTATGAAGAAATACTGCAATTGCTGGTTACGGAGTTCTTTATTACCGGAGAAAGAATAAGCAGGATACTGCACCAGCATAGCAAACAGATTATTGAAATGAGAGAGAAGAAAATATCAAGGTACCATATGCAGATCCTTTGGCCACACTATAAGTGGTGATAGCATTTAACTAATTTATATGGACATGGTGTTTAATCATTTAAAAAAAACTTTGTAACTTGTACTAAATGAGCGAACGCATTTTTACTTTATTTGGTGAGGAGATCATACCCGAGCAGCAAAAAGCGGTAGGTAGAAGTCGTGCTAAAAAGAAGGCCGAAGAAAAGAACGATGCACCGGAAGAAGAGCAACCGGAAGAAGGGAATGCACAAGTAGCGTCCGCACCACAGGAAACCGCTCCGTCGCAGGAGCCCGAAGTAGAGATCACAGTAGAGACAGAAGGGGTCCTGGCAGAAGCACAGATGCTACCCGTTCAGGAGGCGGTGGTTGCGCCAACAGAGGAAACAGAACTCCCAAAGAAGAAAGAACGCAAGCCCAAAGCAGAGAAGAAAGAAGCCCCCAAACCGGAAAACCTGCCTGAAGACAGGAGGGGCAACAAGCAATATTTTTCCATAGGTGAGGTCGCAGAACTCTTTAAGGTAAAGACATCACACATCCGCTTCTGGACAAACGAGTTTAAACTGAACGTACGCACTACCCGCAAGGGAGACAGGTTATACACCACTGACCAGATACGGGAGATACGCGCCATACATCACTTGGTAAAGGAAAGAGGTTTTACACTCACCGGCGCAAAAGCGAAGCTGAAGGCCCAGAATAATATGGACGTAGAAACCGTAGACCTGAAACAATCGCTGCTGCAGCTGCGCAACAAACTGATGGCTATAAAGAACCAATTGAAATGACGGGGATGAAAGCGATAATAACAGCAATACTATTGTTGGCAGGCATGCAGACTATGGCACAGACAAAAAACTACGACACACTCAGGGACGCCGAGAACGGACAATTGGTTTACAAGGGTAGTTTCACCATGAGCGATCTGAACGCAGAGCGATCATTCGAATGGATGCGCACCGGCGCTGCAGAATACACACCCGATGCCAAAGACATGGAGGTGCTTACGGCACATTTGGGTCAGTACAAGCTCATCATATTTATGGGCACCTGGTGCGATGATTCGCATAACCTCGTCCCCAAGCTTTGCAAAATATTGAATGTAGCCAACTATCCGGCGACCAACGTTACGCTCTATGGCGTAGACAGGGAAAAGACAACGGGCAGCAAAATAGAAAAGACCTACAATGTAACGCTTGTACCCACCATTATCATCATGGATGGCGATAAAGAAAAGGGCCGGATCACCGAGACCGTTGACAAGAGTGTAGAAGCTGACATGAGAAAAATAATGGGTCTATAAGCTACCCGTGCAGCAGCAATAACGAGATGATATCAAAAAGGAAATGCGCTATAATATTGGCGACAATGTTTTTGGTCTTCACATAATATGCGGTCAGCACTATACCAATGACCAGCGCACTCAGGAAATGATTGAGCGTACCATACGCGAGATGCGCCGCCGCGAAAATAAGAACAGGAACACATATCGCAATGATCTTGTTTCCCGTTAATTGTTGCAAGCGGCTGATAGCATACCCCCTGAAAAAAGTCTCCTCAACAACACCCGCCCGAACAGCCAGCATAACTTTAAACCAGGCAGGAAAGTGGGATATCTTATCCATCAACGGTTCATGAGGCGGACGGGCTTTGGTGATCATGAAGTATAAGATGCCATATACGATCACCGCACCATAAATGCTGATAAGTATCAGTAATGAAAGTCCTGTAGAGCGGAAGAAGTTGTGTTGAAAACCCAGTGCTGCAAATGACTCGCGCTCTCCATATTTTACGATGATGAATAACATCAATAATAATAACCAGACAATAGTCTCTTTGACCATGGAATCAAGAACGGGACTATTATGAAAAAATGAGAAATGGAAAAAAGAAAAAAGGATAGGCAGAACAAGGGCTACAAACAGCCCGGTATATTTATAGTTGGTAGTGGTATTCATAAAGGATGATAGACACAAAGCTATATTTTTTAGACTTTGTTTTATGGTGGCCGCGATAATAAATACGATGCCACACGGGAATTAACCCAACTTTATCTTTCCCATTAAACTGTTTTCCCCTATAAAAGGGCCTTTTTGCTACCTTTGCACCCATGCGTCGTCTTGCGGCTAAATTATTGCGATCTTTCCTGCAGGGGCTTATCTTGCTCAGTCCTATAGCCATCACGGGTTATTTGCTGTATTCGGTTTTCGATAGTGTAGATAATCTGGTGCCGTTCAGGTTAGGTCGGGGTGTCGGCTTTATCATCATTATATCGCTGGTCACTATAGTAGGCTACCTCGGTACCAGACTGTTTGTAGGCAAGTGGCTGTTCGATGCATTTGGTCACGTATTAGAGAATACCCCGGGTGTAAAGTTTATTTATTCCGCTATCAGAGACATCATCAGTTCTTTCGTTGGCGACAAAAAGAGATTCAATAAGCCCGTTTGGGTGCGCGTAAGTGAGGCGCCCGAAATGTGGCGAATAGGCTTTCTCACACAGTCAGACATGACCTCTCTGGGCATGGCCGATCAGGTGGCAGTCTACCTTCCCCACGCATATGCCATATCGGGTTGGGTGATCATCACCGACAGAAAAAACGTAAAACCGGTTAAAGAAATGACATCGGGAGAAGCAATGAAGTTTGCAGTAAGCGGTGGCGTAACAACAGTAGTAGATGAGTCAAAGTAAGATCAACTTTAATGCAGGGCCGGCCATGCTGCCTCCGGAAGTTCTTCTGGAAGCCGCAGAGGCGGTGCGCTCTTACAAAGACACTGGCATATCTATACTGGAGCTGCCTCACAGGGGCAAGGCTTTTTTGGAGATCATAGAAGAAAGTAAAGCATTGGTAAAGGAGTTGTGCAACATCGGTGATGACTACCATGTGCTGTGGCTGCAGGGTGGGGGTAGAATGCAGTTTGCCATGATACCCATGAACCTGTTGTCTAAACAAAGTACCGCGGGTTATTTAGATAGCGACCACTGGTCTGCAGAAGCGCAGGAATATGCGCGGTATTATGGAGCGGCAAACGTTCTGGCATCTTCAAGAGATACCAAATACGATCGCCTGCCACAACTACCGGAGCCTGTGCCGGCCAACCTCACGTATGTGCACTACACAACCAACAACACCATATACGGTACACAATGGCATGATGTGCCTACCGCTCACAGCCCGCTGATCGCAGACATGAGCAGCGACATATTCTGCAAGACCATTGACTACGGCAAGCACGCCATGTTTTATGCTGCGGCACAAAAGAATTTGGGTACACCAGGTGTTGCTTTAGCGGTGATACATAAAGACCTGCTGGCGCAAATGGCCGATAACCTGCCACCAATGCTTAGCTATAAAGCACAGGTAAAAGAAAACAGCGTGTTGAATACGGCTAATGTTTCAGGAGTATATATCTCATTACTCATGCTGCGCTGGATAAAAGCCCGGGGCCTGCGGACAATAGAAAAAGAGAACAGGGCAAAAGCAGAATTGCTGTACAAGACCATAGACGCAAGCAATGTGTTCAGCCCCCATGTGCAGGTTGTCGCCGACAGGAGTTTGATGAACGTATGCTTCACCGCAAAAGAGAGGGCAACAGAACAAGCATTCTTAAAGTTGTGTGCGGAAAACAATATTACAGGAATAGAAGGACATAGATCTGTTGGTGGTTTCAGGGTTTCGCTATACAATGCGGTTCCTTACAGTCATGTAGCACAACTGACAGAACTCATGAAAGAATTTGAAACAAAAGTTTAATTTGGTACCCGGAAAAACAAGCAAAAAATATAATGGCAATCATTACTCCATTTAAAGGCCTGAGGCCAAGAAAAGACCTGGCAGCGCAAGTAGCTACCCTACCCTACGATGTGATCAGCGTGGCTGAGGCAAGAGAATTCAAAAAGGATCAGTACAACTTTTACCATGTGACGCGGTCCGAGATAGATCTGCCGGAGAATATAGATGTGCATACTACTGCAGTATACGAGCGCGCTAAGGAGAACCTGGAAGGCATGATACACGACAAGATTCTCGTACAGGACACCGAACCATGTTATTACATCTATGAGTTGGTGATGAACGGCCGTTCACAGACGGGTTTAGTGTGCGGCTCGTCAATAGATGACTATAACAAAGGCATTATCAAAAAGCATGAGTTCACCCGTCCTGAAAAGGAACTGGACCGTATCAACCATATCACTACCACCGGTGCCCAAACAGGTATCGTGTTTCTGGCGTATAATGACTGCGCTAGTGTACAGGATATTATTGATACCTGGAAGAAAACACACGCACCGGAAAATGATTTCGTGGCCCCCGATGGTGTGCGCCATATTTTCTGGAAGATAGATGACTATGCCAAAGTAGCATCTATAACGCACAACTTTGCTACCGATGTGCCCTGCACCTACATTGCCGATGGTCATCACCGCGCAGCATCAGCAGCAAAGGTGTGCAAAGAAATGCGCGACAACGGATACTCCATCGACGGCAATGAATCCTTCAATTATTTTGTGACCTGCATATTCCCTGAAAGCCAGCTGGAGATAATGGATTACAACCGCGTAGTGAAAGACCTGAACGGGAAAACAAAAGATCAGCTTATCTCCGAATTGCACGAACAATTCGATGTGGTAAAAGTGGGCAAAGAAGCAGTGAAACCTTTAGTGGCGCATGAGTTTGGTATGTATATTGATGGTGAGTGGTACAAGCTTACCTCTAAGCCGGGTGCGTACTCTACCGACCCAATCGGCATACTGGATGTATCAATATTGCAGCAGAACGTGCTGGATAAGCTGCTGGGCATTAAAGACCAGCGCACAGACAAACGAATAGATTTCGTGGGCGGTATTCGCGGAATGGAAGGATTGACCAAAAGAGTGGACAGCAAAGATATGGCTGTTGCATTCTCTATCTATCCTGTTACTATTCAGCAATTGTTCACTATTGCAGATACGGGAGAAGTAATGCCACCAAAGAGTACGTGGTTTGAGCCTAAGCTCCGAGACGGACTGGTGGTGTATACAATATAACAGAAGAAAAAAAGCAAGGTTATGGAATACAGAAAGATGGGGAAGACCGGCTTGCACTTGAGTGCATTGTCATATGGTTCGTGGGTAACCTTTAACCGCCAGGTAGGTGACAACCTCGGCGACAGGCTGATGAGCATTGCGTATGACAGAGGCGTAAATTTCTTTGACAATGCGGAAGCCTATGAAGGCGGAAAGTCGGAAGAAGTAATGGGACGAATACTCAAGGCAAAGCATTGGGACCGCACCTCTTACTGCGTATCCAGCAAAGTTTTCTTTGGCTTGTATGGCAAAGATAATAAGCCAACACAACACGGACTGAGCCGTAAGCATATAACAGAAGGGTGCCACATGGCGCTGAAGAGGCTGCAGATGGATTACCTCGACCTCTTTTTCTGTCATCGCCCGGACCCTTCTACCCCGATGGAAGAGATTGTATGGACAATGAACATACTCATTCAGCAGGGGAAGGTCCTGTATTGGGGCACCAGTGAGTGGAGCGCATCAGAAATACAGGAGGCACATAGGGTAGCGCGAGAGTTGCACCTGATAGGCCCGGCAATGGAACAACCACAATACAACCTTTTCGAGCGCCAGAAAATGGAGCATGATTATTTGCCACTTTTTGCTGACGAGGGTATGGGTACGACCACATGGAGTCCTTTGGCGTCCGGGTTGCTCAGCGGAAAATATAACAATGGCATACCGGAAGGGTCAAGGCTCTCGATTGAAAACTATAGCTGGCTCAAAGGCTTATTGCTGGAGCCGGCACGCATAGAAAAAGTAAAGAAACTGGCTGTCGTAGCCAGCTCATTGGGCACCTCTTTAGCCACCATGTCTATAGCGTGGTGCCTGCACAACAAGAATGTGACTACCACCATCCTCGGTGCAACCAAAGAAGAACAACTCCTTCAGAACCTGGATGCGCTGGATGTGTACCTGAAGATGACCGGCGACATAATGAATGAGTTGGATGCCATTATGGGAACCAAGCCCCAATAAGAGATCCTTTTAAACGAACGCCTGCTCTAAAACAGGCGTTTGTTTTTTTTGACGGAGGCAATGTATGTGCGCACATCATCGGCCGGCTGCAGCCATAAGATCATGAGTACATACACGATAATGATCACGGCACTGCGCATCATCACATCTATTGCCGAGTGCACATACATATGGCGCGCGGGATTGAAAAAATGCGGAAAGAAATAACCGGCGGCAGCCGAAACACCTCCTGCCAAAAGAACCAGTAAAGTGTTTTTTGAAAAAGGGTTCAGCTTCCATTTCCACCAGACAAAGAGCATCTTGCAGACGTTGAAGACAATAATAGATCCGGCAGTGCCCCAGGCAGCACCATACAAGCCGAAACGCGGAATGAAGAGCCAGCAGGAAATGTAGAGGAGGACGGGCAGCACCAAAGTGATGCGGAAATTGTATTTATAGTGCTCGGAGAACGCGATCAACTCTCCGTTCAGCCCGGTGGCCATATCCACCAATCTGCCGAAAACAAGGATCACTGCGATCGGGGCAAAAGAGGAATAGTAAGAAGGCAGTATGGCCGTAGCATTGTTCAGATTAAGGCAGATGACATTGAACATCACCATAGCCACAAGTAGTATGTTGATACTAGACCGGGTGAACAGGTCGCGCACTTTAACCATATCCTTGGCATGATAAGCCTCGGTAAGAACAGGTGTTGTACTTTGCGCCATAGCCCTGAAAGGTATTTGCGACACAGAAGAAATATAAACGGCAAGCGTATAGATACCAATAGCACTCAGCCCCTCCTTATAGAAGATGCCCAATAGAAGAGCCGGAAGATTTTCTACCAACGTGATGGAAATGCTTGCCAGCAAATGCGACCAGGCATAGTTAGCAATGCCCTTATACTCGGTTTTGGAAAAGACGCCAAAATCTAATGAGAAACCAAATTTGCCTGTGCGTAAGGCCACCACTCCCAGAAACAGGATCGGGACTACGCTCACCAATACCGACCAGGCAACAAAAGAGCTGAAAGAAAGCAGGCCAAAACAAAACAAAACAATGAGCAGGATATTGAGTACCCGCAACAAGATCTCTCTTGTGAATGTAGATAAAGCAGTCTTCAGATTGATGTAAGCAAACGACTCCAGCAAAACAATGTAGCACCAGATAAACGCATATACCGGGAACCATACAAAGTACTTATTTACCTGTGCTGCATCGGCCGGGTCTTTGTATAAACCAACGAGCTGTTGTTTAAAGATGTATGCGAGTATGGTGAGCAGAATGGTAATGGCTCCCGGGGCGCTGAAGCATATGGTGAGCAGCATGCGTCGTTTGGGGGCATCATCCTTATACCGCTGAAAGAACATATACAACGTGCTGTTAAGCCCGAAAAGACAAAACTGCGATATAACCAGAGAGGCATAAGTAAGATTGCGGGTAAACCCGAAGGCCTGTGTATTAGGCAGGTACTTTGCTGAATAATACATGAACAGCGCACCAAGCACCGCGCCGGAAATGGTGACAATAAAAGTTTTTACAGACTGGCGAAAAACAATACCCATATTAAGATCAGTGGAACAAAAGTACACAATGACTATTCCGGCTATAAAGATAGGAACAGAGGGAGTACCGCAGCACACTTTCGCTGATAATATAAAAACGAGGCGCTGTCGTTGTGCTCCGGCTACCGTATAAGCTGCAGGTTACCTTTTAGCGTGCCTTTCGAGCCATTAAGTGTAAAAGTGACGTAATACATGTAAGTCCCTATTTCTTGCGGCACCCCATTAAAGATGCCATCCCACCCTTTGCTGATATCTTTGGTGGTGAAGACCACTTCTCCCCAGCGGTTATAAATAGAGAATACAAAGTCGGAATAGGCCGACAGGCTACCCAAAACTTTGAAAAGATCGTTTTTGCCGTCGTTGTTAGGTGTAAAAGCGGTAGGCAGCCAGATATCGCAAAAATTATAGTCTATCTGCACGGTATCAGAGGCTGTGCCGCAAAGGTTGGTGGCCTGCACCCAGTATATGCCCGGAGCACTTACTTGTAATGAGGAGCCGGTGCTGCCATCTGACCAGAGGTAAGAAGCGCTTTGACCGCCTACAGACAACTGAATGGTACTGCCGATACACACGGTAGTATCACGACCCAGGTTGACAGAAGGGGAAACCCCGTCGGTAATAACAATAGAGTCTGATGCAGAACAGCCGTCAACAGTAACAAACACCCCATAGGTGCCCGCCTGCGCAATGGTTATAGAAGACGATGTGCTGCCGGTATTCCATAGGTATTGAGCACCGGCTGGCTGCGGAGAGGATAATATGAGAGGCTGGTCATTGCATATCGCAGCATCCGGGCCCAGGTTCACCACAGGCAGTGGCTTAAAGTTAACATTGATAGCACCTCCTGTAGTGCAGCCGCCAACTGTTACAGATAGTGAGTAGGTACCGGATGTGGTAACATTAATGCTGGCAGTGTGCGCACCTGTACTCCAGGTATATGATGGAGCCACATACGCATCCATAGAGCTTAGCGGCAGCGATAAGCCCGTGCATAAAGAAGTGTCGTTGCCCAGATCAACCGCAGGGAACTGATTAACAGTAACAACGATCGTGTCTCGTGATGTACAAACGCTGTCGTACGCGATCAACCAATAAACACCCGAGGTGTTGACGGTGATGGTTGGCGCAGAACTACCCGTACTCCACGCGTAGGTGTAGCCAGGAGGGTGTGGTGAGGAGAGCGTAATGCTGCCGCCCTCGCAAAATGTGGTATCGTTGCCCAGATGCACTGGTGTGCCGGGGGCTACGGTAACATTTATGGTATCTGCCGCGCTGCATCCGTGATTACTGACAACAAGCCAGTAAGAGCCGCTGGTGAAAACAGGAATGGTTTTCGTTGTGGCCCCTGTGCTCCACAAGTAGGTGCTTCCAGGGGGTTCGGTAACATGCAGGGCAAGACTGTCGCCGACACAGAATGTGGTATCCCGGCCCAAATAAACAACGGGGGTGGGATATACACTAATGTTCACTGTATCCCGTTTTGCACAACCGCTGTTGCTTACCTGCAACCAATACGATCCCGATGAAGAAACGGAAATAGAGCTAGCTGTACTGCCGGTGCTCCACAAATAAGTGTAACCGGGCGGTTGGGGTGATGACAGCGTGCTGCTGCCGCCAGAACAAAAGCCAGTGTCCGGACCGAGATTAACAACCGGCGTTGGTATGACAATCACCCGTATCGTATCTGTAAGCGTGCAGCTGTGTTCGTTTACAGTAACGGTATAAGTAGTCGTAGCGGTTGGAGTAACTGTGGGATTCAGAATATAGCTTGCAGATAAACCGGTTGTTGGTGTCCAGATAACCGAGGTTATAGAATCCGGATGATGAATAGAAGGTGCCAGAATTGTGGAGCCTCCGTAGCAAAGCCTTACGCTGTCTGCCAAAGTTATGGTATCGCATGGTGATGGTGGTGCTGCACAAACATAACTGTTGCATGTGGTATCACTTTCTTTCACCAGGCTGTTAATACCGGTTGTCGAGGCAATGGTGCCAACAATGTTTAGCCCATGTGCATTCATGGGAATAGCCTGAGCGTAGTTGACTTCTGTAACATTGAGGGTGTGAGTGCCGGGAGCCAGATAAACGGTAGCGGTGAAAGCAGTAAATGTAGTAAAATTGGTAAGCGTAAATCCGCCGGCCTGTGAGAATAAGACAGGGCCGCCGTCGATATTCATGTTCGAAATAAAATTGTCATTGGCTATTTGAAAGTTAAGCCTCACGCTATCTGCGCCACATGTTCTGAATTCCCGGCTTAGTATGGCATAATAGCTGCTCGTATTATCTGTAGCATACCCGGTGCCGTCATAAAAATTGATCCAACCGCTATTGGGATTTGTGGCCCAGGTATAGCCAGACAATACTAATGGTGGTATTATCCATGCCTGATAAGGAGCTGTGCAACCACAAATAGCCGCACAGGGTGCAGTGATATAGCTGACGGACCATTTAGGGTCGTGGCTACCCCCGGCGAGAGCGGTTCCGGTAACAGGGTTATAGCCCGTGTTTACTGTTAATGAGTTTACGAGACATTGCGCTCCTACCTGAGCAGACAACAGCAAAAAAAAGGGTAAAAGCAGGTACTTCCTCATAGATATCAATTCTCGCATGTGATGGCTGGCGGGCCAAAGATATAAAAAAATAATTTATACCACAAAAACAACAAAACACACATTTGTTATAAATCACAGATGTTGTGCGGAGCAAATATAATAAAAGGATAAAGACAGGGATGTATGCTTTATGCGACCGATGGATAACATTCCTAAAAAGCAAATAACAAAAAATGAATGAACATGCATTAACATCAACCCTTGCAAATTCCCCACTTAAACGTAGCTTTGTCTATCCAAATTCAGCTTTTAAGTAAGTAAAAATAAGATATGAGTTTTTTATTGCTGGCGGCAGATCAAAGCACACCGATCAATTATTTCCCGATAGTACTGCAAATCATTGTGGCGATCGGCTTCGTAGTAGTGATGATGGCGGTGACGCACCTCCTAGGACCGAAGAGAAAAACAGAGGATAAACTGATCAACTTCGAGAGCGGTATTCCCTCTGTAGGTAATGCACGTCAGCCGATGGGCATTAAGTATTTCCTTGTGGCTATCCTCTTCGTTTTGTTTGATGTAGAGGTTATTTTCTTCTACCCATATGCCGTCAACTTCCGTTATTTTATTGCACAGGGAATGGGCGATAAGGTGTTTATGGAGGTAGTATTATTTGTAGCGTTCTTTTTATGCGGGTTCATATATATCGTTAAGAAGGGAGCTCTTGATTGGGAAGACTAGTTTTTAAATTAAAAAGCAAAAATTAAAAAGCCCATTTTAGGGGGGATTTTAGAACAAAAAAGATAAACGTTGCTGGAATGAGCTTTGATGAAAAGCCCTATGATATAAAGAAGCGGTGCTTTCATTTTTCGGGACAACTCATAAAATTCATTAAAGGAACACAATATGACTGAATACACTTCTCGATCTTTGATCAGCTTTTAAGATGTGGAACATCTGTAGGGGCTAATTTGGTAGAAGGAAGCGGCGGAAGTTCAAAGAAGGATTTGATCAATTTTTATCACATTGCATTAAAATCTGCAAATGAAACAAAGTACTGGTTGTGTATAATAAGAGATAACCTGGATAGTAATAAAGAAAAACGAATGCCTTGATAGACGAGGCAAATGAGATATCAAAAATAATAGCATCGAGTATAATTAAAATGAAGGGATTAAATACCGCAGAGTGATTATTGAGTGATAAGGGGTTTGTGTAAGCGGATATTTTTAATTTTTAATTTTTAACTTTTAATTTTTATGTCAAGGCCGGTTCAATATAATACGAAAGTGAAAATGGTGGAAATGCCTGAGGGCTATTCCGGAGAGGGATTTTATTCTACATCGTTCGACAAGGTGGTAGGTCTGGCCCGAGCCAATTCTTTATGGCCATTACCATTTGCCACATCTTGCTGCGGTATCGAGTTTATGGCAACGATGGGCTCTAACTACGATCTGGGCCGATTTGGCGCAGAGCGTATGGGTTTCACACCACGCCAGTGCGATATGCTGCTTGTAGCGGGTACCATAGCCAAAAAAATGGCTCCGATCTTACGCCAGGTATACCTGCAAATGGCAGAGCCTCGCTGGGTGATAGCAATAGGTGCGTGCGCCAGTTCGGGCGGTATATTTGACTCCTACTCTGTATTGCAAGGTATAGATCAGGTAATACCTGTAGACGTATATGTTCCGGGTTGCCCGCCAAGGCCGGAAGGTATACTGGACGGGATACTGAAGCTGCAGGACCTTGTGCATAACGAGAGCCTGCGCCGCCGCAACAGCGACCAGTACAAGGCACTGATGGAAAGCTACTCAATACAATAAGAACAAAGAACAGGTAACACAGCATATGGCTCTGACCAACGAAACAATACAAAAAAGACTTACCGATAAGTTTGGTGATCAGCTCACCGAATGGGAGAGCCCGTTCGGGTTGCTCACATTCAGGGCGCCCGCAGCCTCATCGCTGAAGGTATTGCAATTTCTTTATGATGATAGTGAACTGCGGTTTCGTTTTATGACGGACCTCACCGGTGTTCACTATCCTGACAGAAAGGATGAAGAACTGAGCGTTGTATATCATTTACACAACCTGATAGACAACATACGCCTGAGGATCAAGGTATATGTGCCTATAGAAAAACCGGATGTGTTTTCTGCAACACAACTATTCTCTACTGCCAACTGGATGGAGCGTGAAACGTTCGACTTCTTCGGCATCAACTTTGTTGGCCACCCAAACCTTATTCGCATATTAAACGTAGAAGAAATGGACTACTTTCCGATGCGTAAAGAATACCCGATGGAAGACCCTACAAGAAGGGATAAGGACGATGAAATGTTTGGCAGATAATAGAAACCGGTTACCACAATGACAGAAATACAACAACATCCGCATCATATAAAGCTTTCTGAAGAATCACTTCAGAAGCAGACGACCACGCTGAACCTTGGCCCTACGCACCCTGCAACACACGGCGTATTCCAGAACATAATGGAAATAGACGGCGAGCGAGTGCTGGAGACGGTTCCTACAGTTGGTTACATACACCGTGCATTTGAAAAGATCGCGGAACGCAGGCCTTACTACCAGATAACACCCCTTACCGACAGGCTTAACTATTGCTCGGCCCCAATTAACAATATGGGCTGGCACATGACGATAGAAAAACTGCTGGGTATAAAAACGCCGAAGCGTGTTGACTACCTGCGTATCATCATCATGGAACTGTCGAGGATAGCAGACCACCTGGTGTGTAACTCTGTAGTAGCGGTAGATACCGGTGCGTTGACCGGTTTTACTTATGTGTTCCAATACAGAGAAAAAATTTACGAAATATTTGAAGAGGTATGCGGTTCCCGCCTTACGACCAACATAGGCCGTGTAGGAGGATTTGAACGCAACTTCTCAGCAGCATCCTTTTCTAAACTTCACGGTTTTATGGAGACCTTCCCTAAAGCTATGAAGGAGTTTGAATCGTTGCTGAACCGTAACCGTATATTCATGGACCGCTGCATAGGCGCCGGGCCTATCAACGCAGAGCGTGCGCTGAATTATGGTTTTACCGGACCTAACCTGCGTGCTGCAGGTGTAGACTATGATGTGCGCGTTGCACAACCATATTGCTCCTACGATGAGTTTGATTTTAAAGTTCCGGTAGGCACCACAGGTGATGTATACGACCGCTACATGGTGCGCAATGATGAGATATGGGAGAGCATGAGCATCATAGCGCAGGCGATCAATAAACTGGATGCTTTGGAAAAAGAGTTTCCTGAGCAGAAGGAAGTGTTCTATGCGCCAGAGGCCGATCATTTTCACCTGCCGCCGAAAGAAGATGTTTATACGAAGATGGAAGCACTGATCTTCCACTTCAAAATGATCATGGGTGAGATCGATGCTCCGGCAGGAGAAGTTTATCACTCGGTAGAAGGTGGTAATGGCGAGCTTGGGTTTTACCTGATAAGTGATGGTGGCCGCACGCCGTATCGCCTCCATTTCCGCAGGCCTTGTTTCATTTACTATCAGGCATACCCTGAAATTGTAAAAGATGGTTTGTTGAGCGATGCCATTATTACGCTGAGTAGCCTCAACGTAATTGCGGGTGAATTAGATGCATAAGAAAAGATGTTTTAGACGCAGTATAGCTTAAGCGTCTTATTTATAAAGAGAAACAAATGAGCATTACGTTTTCGAAAGAACAGTTAGAGAAAGTAAAGGAAATAATAGCCCGCTATCCAGAAGGAAAGCAGAAGAGTGCTCTTATTCCCTTGCTGCATATGGCACAGGATGAAAATCAGGGTTGGCTGGATGCGCCTGCTATGGACTATATAGCGGGCCTGCTGAATATACTTCCAATAGAGGTGTATGAGGTGGCGTCTTTCTACAGCATGTTCAATATGAAACCTGTCGGCAAATACGTATTTGAGGTTTGCCGCACCGGCCCTTGTATGCTCAATGGCAGCGATGACATTATAGAGTATATCAAAACAAAGCTGAACATTAAAGAAGGAGAAACAACCGCAGATGGATTGTTCACTTTGAAACCGGCTGAGTGCCTTGGTGCCTGCGGTTATGCACCAATGATGCAGTTGGGTAAATTTTACAGAGAGCACCTGACAAAAGAAAAGGTGGATAAGTTAGTAGATGAATTACGGGCGCAAGCCAAAAACTAAAATATGGCCTTCGACCTAAGTCTCGAATTTACATTATCAGCTAAGCCGGCAAGGGTGATGCAGTTGCTCACCGATGCGGCACTGATAAGGAAGTGGAGCGGAGAAGAAGGAGTGGCAGAAAAGATCGTAGGTGGGAAGTTTGAAATGTTTGGTGGCTGGGTTACTGGCAAAGTGCTGAAGGTAAGTGAAGACGAACTGGCCTATACCTGGCGGTCGAGCGACTGGAGTGAAGATGCCGCGGCATCAGAAGTTCATTATTTATTGAAGAAAGACGAAGCGGGAACAAAAGTGATACTGAAGCACACCGGACTACCCAGCCAGCAAGAGGCTGATAGTCACAAGAGCGGATGGACGGATTACTTCTTCGACCCGATGGAAGACTTTATACTGATCATTGATAAGAGTTGAAAAACATTATAAACTCAAGGCGTTGGTTCAAAGCAGTTGCTTTTAACTTTTGACTTTTGACTTTTGATTTATAAAATGGCTGTAAAATTATTATTGGAGAACGCCCACATAGAAGGCATCCGTTATTACGACACATATCGTAAAAACGGTGGTTATCGCGCAGCTGAAAAAGCGCTGAAGATGACACCTGAAGAAATTGTGGAAGAAGTAAAGAAAAGCGGCCTTCGTGGTCGTGGTGGTGCAGGCTTCCCTACAGGTATGAAGTGGAGCTTCCTGGCTAAGCCGGAAGGTGTGCCTCGTCACCTGGTGTGCAATGCGGATGAATCAGAGCCCGGCACATTTAAAGACCGCTACCTGATGGAGTTTCTGCCACACCTCTTTATCGAAGGTTTGCTCATCAGTAGCTTTGCACTGGGCAGCAACAGCACCTATGTGTATATACGCGGAGAATATGCATGGATACCTGATATACTGGAGCAGGCTATAGCAGAGGCTAAAAAGGCCGGATGGCTGGGTAAGAATATACAAGGCACTGGCTTTGACTGTGAAATATACGTGCACCGTGGTGCGGGCGCTTATATATGCGGAGAAGAAACAGCGTTGATAGAATCACTGGAAGGTAAGCGCGGTAACCCGCGTATGAAGCCACCATTCCCTGCGATACAGGGTGTGTGGATGCGTCCGACAGTTGTGAACAATGTGGAGACCATTGCTGCGGTGGTGCCTATCATCAACATGGGTGGTGATGAGTATGTAAAAATAGGCGTAGGAAAATCTACAGGAACAAAGTTGCTGTCTGTTTGCGGTAATGTGAACAAACCGGGTGTGTATGAAATAGACATGACCTGCTCAGTAGAAGAATTCATATTTAGCGATGAGTATTGCGGTGGCATACCGAAGGGCAAAAAGCTCAAAGCTTGTATCCCTGGCGGTTCGTCAGTACCTATTGTGCCGGCTAACCTGCTACTGAAAACAGCAAAGGGCGAGACCCGCTATATGAACTATGAGAGTTTAGCTGACGGTGGCTTTGCTACCGGTACTATGATGGGATCAGGTGGATTTATTGTGATGGATGAAGACCAGTGTGTCGTTCGCCACACTATGACCCTTGCCCGTTTTTACAATCATGAAAGTTGCGGGCAATGCAGCCCATGCCGTGAGGGTACCGGCTGGATGTACAAGATATTGAAGAACATAGAGTACGGAAAGGGAAAGATGAGCGATATAGACCTGCTATGGGATATACAGCGCAAGATAGAGGGCAATACAATATGCCCGCTGGGAGATGCTGCCGCATGGCCAGTGGCTGCTGCCATCCGCCACTTCCGCGATGAGTTTGAATGGCATGTAAAGAACCCTGAAGAATCGCAGACAAGAAATTTTGGATTGGCTCATTATGCTGATCCGATACATGTGCCTGCTAGTGCTTAAACAACATTAATTTTTGACAGAAAATGTCTGAAACACCAAAATTTAAAGTAACGGTTGATAATATCACTATCGAAGTGCCTGCGGGAACTACGATACTGAATGCGGCGAGGATGATAGGTGGTGATGTGACCCCACCGGCAATGTGCTATTACAGCAAGTTGAAGGATAGCGGAGGAAAATGCCGTACCTGCCTGGTAGAGGTAAGCAAAGGATCTGAAAAAGACCCGCGCCCGATGCCTAAGCTGGTGGCCAGCTGCCGCACCACAGTAATGGATGGTATGGAGGTAAAGAACATTACTTCTGAAAAAGTATTGGATGCCCGTAAGGGTATCGTTGAGTTCTTACTACTCAATCACCCGCTGGACTGCCCGGTATGTGATCAGGCCGGCGAGTGCGATCTGCAGAACCTGAGTTATGAGCACGGATCTGAAAAGACCCGCTACGAATTTGCGCGCCGTACATTCGAGAAGGAAGACATCGGTCCTTATATATCTCTGCACATGACACGTTGCATTATGTGTTTCCGTTGTGTGTATACTGCCGATCAACTTACTGACAAACGCGAACATGGTATCCTGGAGCGTGGTGATCATGCTACCATCAGCACCATGCTTAGCAAGTCGCTGGACCATGAATTCATTGGTAATGTAATAGATGTGTGCCCGGTGGGTGCGCTTACCGATAAGACTTTCCGCTTCAAGAACAGGGTATGGTTTACCAAGCCAGTAGATGCACACCGCGACTGCCCTACCTGCAAAGGCAAGGTGCGCCTGTGGATGCGTGGCGAAGAAGTATTCCGCGTTACTGCCCGTAAAGACCAGTGGGGTGAAGTAGAAGAATGGATATGTAACGACTGCCGTTTCCACAAAAAGGAAACAAAGGACTGGGTAATAGAGGGTCCGTCAGCTATTAAACGCAGCAGCGTTATAGCTCAGGGCCACTACTCAGGCAATGTAGGCACCAAGAAACAGCCGGTATATATTGACAAGGTGATAGGTAACGAGCCAAAATACTTGCTGAATATTCATGATGTGAGTGACGTGAACAGGCCGGAAGTAGATCTGTCGAAGATTGAAGGCCCGGCGCACTCTAATGATTTTAAGGCAAACTGATAAGCATAAACAGATCGGAATATCGGGAGGTCGCTCCAACAATTCTGAATCTAAAAGATAATTTTTTAACTAACTAAACTACTTTTGCGCCACTATGCTGTTACTGAATATTGATGCAGCGCTCATTATAGAAAAGGTTATCCTCATTTCAGTTATACTGGGAGGGTCGCTTGGTGTGGCTATGTATGCCACCTGGGGAGAGCGTAAGGTTGCTGCGGTAATGCAGGACCGTATAGGCCCAAACCGCGCAGGTCCATTTGGCTTGCTGCAACCGCTTGCTGATGGATTGAAACTATTCTTTAAAGAAGAGATCATACCCGATCGTTCTACCCGTTTCATATTCATATTAGGCCCATGTCTGGCTATGCTTACTGCACTCATGACTAGTTCTGTGGTGCCATGGGGTCCCGACTATGTGACATCTACCGGCCGTGTTATACAGTTTCAGGTAGCAGACGTAAACATCGGTATCCTGTTCATTTTTGGTGTTGTGAGTCTTGGTGTGTATGGTGTGATGCTTGGTGGCTGGGCGTCAAACAATAAGTTTTCGCTCCTCAGTAGCATCCGTGCAGCATCTCAGGCTATCTCTTATGAGTTGGCCATGGGTATCAGCCTTATCGCACTACTCATGATGACCGGTTCTTTATCATTAAGGGATATCGTGTCTCAGCAGCATGGTTTCTGGCAGGATGGCTATTTTACCTGGAACTTCTTTAAGCAGCCGGTGGGGTTCGTTATCTTCCTCATATGTGCATTTGCAGAGTTGAACAGGGCACCATTTGACCTTCCGGAGTGCGAGAGTGAATTGAACATGGGCTACCATCAGGAGTATTCCTCAATGAAGCTCGGGTTTTACCTGTTTGCAGAATATATCAACCTGTTTGTAAGCTCGGCGATCATCATTACCCTGTTCTTTGGCGGATATAACTTCCCGTTCATGGATCAGGTAGCCGCGTCTATCAATCCTTTATTATTCAGTTGCCTTTGTATCATGGTATTGCTGACCAAGGTAATTGTGATGATCCTTTTCTTCATGGCCATCAGGTGGACGCTTCCGCGCTTCCGTTATGATCAGCTGATGAAACTGGGATGGAGATCACTGATACCGCTGGCACTGGTAAATATGCTGATAACAGGTGCCGTGATATTGTGGGTGATAAAGAAGTAAGTAGTAATATATAGTATCGAAAATATAACGAGGACAGGAAAGAGAGTATAATGGAAAAACTAACTAACAGATCAGTACAGGTAAACCGCAGCCCGATGACATTTTCGGAGCGTACCTACCTGTGGTCTATAGCTAAGGGATTAAAGATCACATTGGGCCACGTTTTTAAGAAAACGGCTACAGTGAGCTACCCTGAAGAGACGCGTCCGTTCAGTCCGGTATTTCGTGGTTTACATATATTGAACCGCGATGAACAAGGGAAAGAGCGCTGCACCGCATGCGGCCTTTGCGCACTAGCCTGCCCTGCAGAAGCCATCACTATGGAGGCTGCAGAGCGTAAGCCGGGAGAAGAGAACCTGTACCGTGAGGAAAAGTATGCGGCTAAGTATGAGATCAATATGCTGCGCTGCATATTCTGTGGTTATTGCGAAGAGGCTTGTCCTAAAGATGCGATATACCTCACCGAAACTGTAATGCCGGCCAACTATAACCGTAAGAGCTTTATATATAAGAAGGAAGATCTCCTTATTCCTAACACAAACAAACAAGGATAGTTAAACAGAGTATGGATATCTATAGTATTTTATTTTGGGTATTATCAGTCATCGCTGTCGGGTCGGCACTGGGGGTCATCTTCAGCCGTAACCCGGTCAACAGTGTGATGTTCCTGATACTTACCTTTTTCGCAATATCTGGTCATTATATATTGATGAATGCCCAGTTCCTGGCTATTGTAAACATCATCGTTTATGCAGGAGCCATCATGGTACTCTTCCTTTTCGTTATCATGCTCATGAATCTGAATGCGGACGTAGAGCCACAAAAAGGGCAATTGGTGCAGCTAGCCGGTGTCATATCCGGCGGTGTGCTGTTCCTTGTTGTGCTGGCAGCCATCAAGAGTGCGAAGGGAGAGGTGATAGATACACACTCCACAGACATTGGCCTCATAGCTAATCTTGGACGCGTATTGTTCACCAAGTATGTATTACCGTTTGAAATAAGCAGTGTCCTGTTCCTCAGTGCGATGATAGGTGCAGTGGTAATAGGAAAGAAAGAACCGGTGCACGAAGGAGTAAAAGACGAGCAACACAACTAAGAGGTTGCAGAAAAAGGAGATTTACATTATTGAACTTGACCATAAATAACAAGAGAAATGCCGGTTAACTCATCACACTATTTGTTTTTAAGCCTGTTGCTGTTTTCTATCGGCATTATGGGTACGCTCATGAGGCGCAACGCCATTATCATATTCATGTGCATCGAGCTCATGCTCAATGCGGTGAACCTGCTGCTGGTGTCGTTCTCTAAGCAGTATGGCGACGCAGATGCACAGTTATTTGTGTTCTTCATCATGGTGGTAGCGGCGGCCGAGGTGGCTGTGGGGCTGGCCATCATTGTCATGATGTATCGTAAGGTGCACTCTGTAGATATAAATATATTGAACAGGCTTAAACACTAATACAATAATAAATGGGCAGCCGACCGCCCGATCTAGCAATAAGAATTTTTGAACAGCATATGTCGCAATTAGTATATTTAGTACCTCTTTTTCCGTTAATAGGTTTTTTAATTAACGGATTGCTATGGAACAAAATGCCCAAGACACTCGGGGGCATTATTGGTTCCGCAACTATACTCGCATCTTTTTGTGTTTCATTGGGCATATTCTTTGAGGTAAAGAGCGATGCGTTTCACGGCCCGGTGATCGTTACCCTGTTCGACTTCATCCAGTCCGGCAAGATCTCTATACCTATGGCCTTCCAGGTAGATGCCCTGTCTTCCCTGTTCTTGCTCATCATTACAGGCGTTGGTTTTCTCATTCACGTATATTCTACCTCATACATGCACCATGATGAGGGTATGGTCAAGTATTTTGCTTACCTCAACCTGTTCGTTTTCTCTATGTTGCTGCTCATATTGGGTGCTAACTATCTGGTGATGTTCATCGGTTGGGAAGGTGTGGGCCTTTGTTCTTATCTGTTGATCGGCTTCTGGTTCAAGAACAGGGAGTATACCAATGCGGCTAAAAAAGCATTTGTGATGAACCGTATAGGTGACCTCGGCTTCCTGATAGGTATGCTGCTGGTGCTCCTCAATTTTGGCACGCTTACTTACACCGATTTCTTCGGCCAGATCGCCGGTGGCCACGCTGCACCCCCATCGTCTATTTATACCTGGATAACGATCTGTTTCTTCATTGGTGCTACCGGTAAGAGTGCACAGATACCATTGTATACATGGCTGCCCGATGCGATGGCTGGCCCTACACCAGTGTCGGCACTCATACATGCGGCTACCATGGTTACAGCCGGTATCTATATGATAGCGCGTAGCAATGTATTATATTCTTTAAGTCCATTTACATTACATATCGTTGCCATCATAGGTCTGGCTACAGCTATTCTTGCTGCCACCATAGCCACGGTGCAGTATGATATCAAAAAGGTTTTGGCTTATTCTACTGTCAGCCAGCTGGGCTTTATGTTCCTTGCTTTAGGCGTAGGTGCTTACACTACCGCTGTGTTCCATGTGATGACGCACGCTTTCTTCAAGGCGCTTTTGTTCCTTGGCTCAGGCAGTGTGATACATGCCATGGGCGGTGAGCAGGACATCCGTAAGATGGGTGGATTAGGCAAGCACATGCGCATCACGCAGGCTACGTTCTTTATCGGTTGCCTGGCTATATCGGGTATTCCGGGGCTGTCTGGTTTCTTCTCTAAAGATGCGATACTGGCAGATGCCTTTGCGCATGATCAGGTGTTATATGTATTGGGTGTTGTTGCAGCAATGATGACGGCCTTTTACATGTTCCGTCTCTACTTTCTCACTTTCCGCGGCAGCTTCCGCGGCACAGAATATCAGCGCCATCACCTGCACGAAAGCCCTGCGGCTATGACCATTCCGTTGATCGTATTGGCCATATTGTCTGTTGTGGGTGGTTATGTGGGTGTGCCGGAAGTGCTGGGTGGCCACAACGAAATAGGCAAATTTCTTGGTAGTGTGGTGACCAATTTCGGTCAGCATGAGTTGGAGAAGAACACGGAGTTTATGCTCATGGGTATATCTGTTGGTGTATCGGTGCTGATGATAGCCGTTGCGTATTCTGTGAACCGCAAACCAAAGTTTGCAGAAAGCAAGGGCCTGGCAAAAGTGCTGGAAAACAAATGGTATGTGGATGAGCTATATGAAGCAGCCATTGTGAAACCAATAGAAGGCTTGTCTCGTTTGTTAGATCGTTTTGTGGAGCGGATGGGCATAGACGGTCTGGTAAATGGTGTAGGTAAAACGGTAAGGTGGGGTGGCGATAGGCTCAGGTTGCTGCAAACCGGTCAGGTAGGATTTTACATCTTTGTCATGGTGTTGGGTATAGTGGCGTTGTTTACGCTTAGTTTTTTCTGGATAAAATAGTAAGTGAAGAGGCAGAAGTCTGAAACAAGGTAAACAAGTCAGGATCAATGCTCTTTAATGATATACAAAACAATAACAAGGTTGTTACCCGGAACAATACTTTTGGGTTTTGACTTTTAACTTTTGAATTTTAAAAATGGTCTTAATATTTTTAATACTCATTCCATTAGTTACAGGCGCACTGTCATTCGCACTAAAAGGCGATAGCGCTAAGGCACTGGCACTGATCAGTACCACCATAACACTGGCATTGTCGGCGTATATAAGCGGGCAAAGCTATCTTCAGCCACTCGGGCATCCTATGATGTTCACCCATTCGTGGATACCGGTATTGGGCACGCAACTGAGCTTTGTCGGCGATGGCATGAGCAGTATGCTCTGCCTGCTCACCGGTATTGTAATGATGGTAGTCATGATCTCTACCATCAATAAAGATGTAGAGCGTGGGGGGGCTTTCTTTGGCTTTATGCTGCTGGCTCAGGCCGGCCTCATGGGTGTTTTCCTTGCCAATGATGCTTTGGTATTCTATATGTTCTGGGAACTGGCGCTGATACCTGTTTACTTCCTCTGCTCGCAGTGGGGTGGTGAAAAGCGCATACCTGTTACTTTCAAATTCTTTATCTACACATTTGTGGGTAGCCTTATGATGCTGGCGGGCCTTATATATCTGTCTACACAGACACAAGGCATGAGCAGCTATGCCTGGGAAGACATCAGGCGTGCCGGTACGGCGCTACCGCTGGCAAAACAGCAGTGGCTGTTCTGGCTCATCTTCATTGCCTTTGCTATCAAAATGCCGATATTCCCTTTCCACACGTGGCAGCCTGACACTTATGAGCAATCACCTACCCCTGTTACCATAGTGCTGAGTGCATTGATGGTGAAGATGGGTCTGTTCGCAGTATTGCGTTGGTTGTTGCCTGTATTACCTGCTGGTGTTGCTTACTGGTCAGATACGGTTATCGTTCTTGCGGTGATAGGTATAGTATATGCGTCTTGTCTGGCTATAGTGCAGACAGATATGAAACGCCTTATAGCTTATTCATCTATTGCGCATATGGGCCTGATGGCTGCGGTGGCGTTTACGCACAGCAGTATAGGTATGCATGGCGTGATCGTGCAGATGTTTAACCATGGTATTACCATTACCGGCATGTGGCTTATAGTAAGCATGGTGGAAAACCGCTGGGGTACCCGCGATATGACCAAGCTGGGTGGCATGGCCAGCACCGCTCCTAAAATGGCAATAGCTTTTGTTATTATATCTCTGGGCAGTATAGCCCTGCCGCTTACCAATGGTTTTGTGGGTGAGTTCATGTTGTTCAATGGTCTGTTCAGCGGTAATGAGGCAAATGCCCTCACGCTTACCGTGATAGCAGGATTGGGCATCATACTCGGTGCGGTGTACACGCTGAACATGATACAGAAAACTGCTTATGGGGAGTCTGTGACCATGGTGATAGCTAAGGATCTGAGCATTAATGAATATTTGGCATTGGCTGTTATCATCACTATGGTATTGTTCCTCGGGGTCTATCCAAAACCACTGCTGGACCTTACTGCGGGCGTGGCAGGCATGATAGCGAGATAATAAAGTTACGTGTTGACTAGTACCTCAAAGTACGGCATTTGCAGACTTTGAATATTGAATCAAGCATTTTGAAATAAGATTATGAAGGCAATAATTGCTACTACAGTTTTTGGTGTTATTATGATGTTCATCGGGTTAATGGTGGACAATAAGAAAACTGTGACCTCAATAGCGGCAGTATTGATGCTGGCGTTGCTGGGCGTAAATATCTACGAATTGTGTACCACATCGGCCAACAGCCCGGCGCTGATGTTCAACAACATGTTGCGTATCGATCATTTCTCGATATGGTTCAATACGCTGATGACAGGCTGCACCATGCTCTATGTATTGCTGATAGGTGGTGAGATAAGGAAAGTAGGCGCCCATGTGGGTGAATATTTTGCGCTCATCTTCTTTATCCTCTGTGGTATCTATCTGCTGTCTACTTATAATACACTACTTATGTTGTTCCTGGGTATAGAGATCATGTCTATACCGCAATATATACTGGCAGGTAGCGATAGAAAGAACCTGAAGAGCAGCGAAGCTTCACTGAAATACTTCCTGATGGGTGCGTTTTCTACAGGTATCCTGTTGATGGGTATTACCTTGTTATATGGTGCTGCCCGCTCGTTCAACATTATGGATATGGTAGGTGTGCTGCACAGCGATTCTTTGAATCCGCTGGCACTGGCAGGCATCATGTTCATCATCATTGCACTGGGCTTTAAGGTGTCTGCTGCACCAATGCACACCTGGACACCGGATGTGTATGATGGCACTCCTGCTCCGTTTACAGCCTACATGGCCACGGTGGTAAAAGCCGGTGCGTTCTTTGCCTTCCTTCGTTTGTTCCATACCGCATTCAATCTCCTTAGCGATCACTGGATATTGATCATTGCCGTTATAGCCGCCGCTACCCTTTTGGTAGGTAACGTCACTGCCGTGTTCCAGCAGAGTGTAAAGCGCATGCTCGCCTACTCTTCTATAGCCCAGGCCGGATTCATGCTGTTTGCTATTATTGCCGTGAATATGTTTGCATGGCAGGGTATGATCATCTATGCGGTTGCGTATAGCGTGGCAACCATAGGTATGTTTGGTGTGCTGGTGAAACTTAAGGACTACACTTACGATGGCTTTAACGGCCTGGCCCGTAAAGAACCATTGCTTGCTTTTTCTGCTACTATCTTCCTGTTCTCTCTGGCGGGTATACCCCTGACCGGTGGTTTTATGGCCAAGTACTATGTATTGCTGGCAGTAGTGCAGCAGGGCAACCTGATGTGGCTGGTGATCTTTGCATTGCTGATGGCTGCAATAAGTGTCTACTACTATTTCCGTGTCATCATTGCCATGTACTTTAAGCAGGGCACTCCGGAGCTCAACTCTCCGGTAACCATGGCCAATAAAGTAATGTTGCTCATTACCTGCCTGATAGTGATACTGATAGGTATTATGCCGCAGCTTTTCCTGAACTGGATGTAATTATCAGCACAAAATATTTAAGAAAATGGCCCGCACTGCGGGCCATTTTTTGATAGCACATCTTTTTGATAGCACATCGTAGAGACGCAATGCTTGCGTCTCTACAGGAATGAAATTGCATAATACCCGTAATATTTTCTAAGTTTGGTATAAATTCAATGCATGGCATTAAGCAGGTTTTGGCTGGTCATTATTCTTACCTCGGTTATCTACATCTTCGTGCTGTTGATGACCGGCAATACCTATTCTATAGATTATGTGGTGAATGGTAAGAAAGATGACCCGCTGGTGGTGAAGGAAATGTTCCTGGATAAGGTGCCGCAAACCTTACATGATAGTCTATTGGCTGCAAAAGATGGGCGGGTTGTCGTGCACGTTGCCAAGCCATTCAACGATACCGTTTACACGCTTGATAAGAATGTGGTTAAGGTGATGGTGGGTAAGCAGGGCACCGACGGCATATTGCCTACATGTAAGAACACCCTGGTAGATATCCTGTTTCCGCTTGTGGCCAGTCTCGCTTTCTTCTGCGGCATTTTGCAATTGCTCATAGATTCAGGGGCATCGGAAAAACTGGCGAAGCTGCTAAGCCCGGTATTTATAAAGATATTTCCGGAAGTGCCTGCAAACCACCCCGCCATATCGTACATGATGCTGAACTTCGCCGCTAACTTTCTGGGACTCGACTCCGCGGCAACACCATTCGGGCTAAGGGCCATGCAGAGTCTGCAGGAAATAAACCCCGACAAAGAAAAGGCCAGCAATGCGCAGATCATGTTCCTGTGCCTGCATGCGGCGGGGCTAACGCTGATACCTACATCTATTATCGGTTACCGTGCTGCACAGAATGCGCATAACCCGGCTGATGTGATGATACCCTGCATCATCACATCATTTTTAGGTACACTGGCGGCATTGATCATCGTGGGCATCAGGCAGCGCATCAACTTTAAGAGCGCGGCATTACTGCTCTCCATTACCGGTGTGGTGGCTATGATAACAGGTTTGTTGATGTATATCACCCACCTGAACCTCATAGAGAAGAATCACTTCACCAATAATATCTCTAACCTCATCCTGCTGCTGATCATTTTTGGTGTGCTTATTTATGCCTTTATACATGAGAAGCATTTTGCTGCCGCAGATAAAGACATCTTCTCTTCGTTTGTAGAGGGCGCATCAGAGGGATTGAAAACAGGGGTAAGGATATTCCCCTACATATTGGGTATGCTGGTGGCCATATCGCTGTTCCGCAATAGCGGTGTATTCGAGATCATATCTGGCTGGATAGCCAAGGCGTTCCTAGCAATCAATGTGAACAGGCAGATAGTAGATGCGTTACCTGTGGCATTCCTTCGTCCGTTCAGCTCAGGCGGTGCGCGCGGCTTCATGATAGACTCCATGCAGACTTATGGGGCAGACTCATTGACGGGCAGACTGTCGTGCGTGTTCCAATGTGCAGCAGAAACAACCTTTTACGTAATAGCTGTTTACTTCGGCAGCGTGAAGATCAAGAACACACGATACACATTATCTACCATGCTGCTGGTTGATCTGGTCTGTGTGATAGCCGCGATATTTGTTTGCCTTGTGTTTTTCAAGTAGGGCAGCGATAAAAGAAAAGCGGCACATCATTGATGCGCCGCTTTTAAGAATGACTGTTGTTTTATTAGTTAACGACGGGTAAGTAACTATATTTCTTGCCATATTCCAGCATCTGCTGGTAGAAGTTATCAGGGTATTCTACGTCAACATCTTTGATCTCGTCTTTTGTGTAACCATCTGACATGTATACTTCGGAATACTTCGCGACAAGTTTTGGCTGAATGAAACCACGGTATGGCTTGATGCCCAGTTTGGCGAAACGTTCCAATATTTCTTTGTGCAAAACCGGATCCACCTTAACGCCATAGTTCTCTACAAGATCCTTACCGGCATTGTAGTCACCCTCTGACTTGATTCGCTGTATCTCGCGGAGCAAGTCACCAAATATCGTACGCAGTTTGTTGTAGTCGTTCACCTGCACATAGGTCTTACCATCGCGCTTGATGAATTGCACTACGTTATCCTTGCTGCCCTTCTCAAAAGCCCAGTGAGCTATGAGTGCGCGATTGCGCATGTGCGCCTCTTCTATCTGGTCTCCCGGTTTCAGGCGGGTGAGCTGTGTCATCAGGCCATTCATCATGTAGTTGTCATAAGCGGCCTTAGCCACATCCATATTTGGCATCACACCGATATCTACCAGTTTCTTATCGTTGACGTAGTAGAGACCTACCAGGTCTGCACGTGCTTCTTCCAGGCAACTCGCATAGTTCTTCAAGGTCTTGTCTGTAGTCTCTACACCGGGGTTTATCTGTCCAGATGCGTGACCGATGCACTCATGCATGTCGGTATGCAGATCAGATGCCAGAGCGCCGTACTGCTGCATGCGCTTCCTTACCTCTTCATTGGTAGCAAACTCCTCGAGCATGCCACTCTTGGCACTGGCTATATTGTAGGAGTGTATGATGTTGCTCAGAGATACGGATTTAGAACCATGCTCTTTACGTATCCACTCTGCATTAGGTAGGTTGATGCCAATGGGTGTGCTTGGTGCTGCATCGCCGCACTCTACTATTACAGTTATCGCCTTAGCGGTAATACCCTTTACGTTCTTTTTCTTATGCTGCGCCATGATGGGTGAGTTGTCTTCAAACCATTGTGCTTCTTTAGCAATAGCCTCTAGCCTTTTGGTCTCTTCCATATCGCGGAGGGATACGGTGCTCTCGTAGCTGGCCTTCTTGCCAATGGCATCGAGGTACACTTCTATAAAGCCATTCACCACATCGATGCGGGAGTTGACATCACCTACCCATGCAACGTTGTAATCGTCCCATATCTTTAGGTCGCCCGTCTTGTAGAATTTAACGAGCAATTCCAGTGAGTGTTTCTGTGTTTTGTTTTCTGATACGGTTATGGCTTTCTCCAGCCAGAAGATGATCTTATCAATAGCCGGGCCATACATGCCGCCACTTTTCCAGGTGTGCTCTGTTATGGTGCCGTCTTTCTTCTCCAGCTTGCTGTTCAGCCCCCATGATGGTGCATTGCCCTTGGTATCAAACTTGTCGTAGAAAGCTTCAACTTCTTTCTGGCTAACACCCTCGTAAAAATTGTTGGATGAGTTAGCGATGTTATCGACGTCGGGGCGGAGGTCTACCACCTTTGGCTCGAAGGTCATATCATAAACGATGGGCTTTATGCGGTTAAGGAAAGCAACAGTGCCCTCCCCTTTTTCCTTTGGTAATGCAGACTCATCGCAATGGGTAGCTACGGTGCTGAAGTATTCAAACGAGCATTCAGGAATGAATTTATCGTTGCTGTAGTGATGGTGGTTGCCATTGCTGAACCATACGCGGCCACAGTAATCTTCGAATTTCTTCCATTCGGCGCTTTTCTTATCGCCCTTGTAGGTGCCATACATGGTCTCAATGGTCTTGCGCAGCAAGATGCCATGCTTACTCTTCTGATCATAAATGATGTCGCGGCCACAGAGTGCTGCTTCATAGAGATAGTAGGATAACTTTTTCTGCTGCAGGCTCAGTTCGTTGAAACCGGGAACCTGGTAACGAAGGACTTGCAGATCAGCAAAAGACTGCGCCTCAACATTGAATTTGGGGTCATAGGACTGAGCCTGTGCCGTGGTGCCGGATAATTGTAAACTCATGAGTGCTATTGCGGGAACAGCCCATTTTTTTGCGTGAATAAATGATCTCATTAAATAGTGTGTTTTGGAAACAATGCTTAAAAGTAAGAAAAAAGCAGGTGGCGGGTGGCGCGTCTTCTGTTGAAAATAGACGGTGCACGTCTTAATGAATAGATGTGTTGTACTTTTAGACACAAAATGTAGCAGCAGTGGAGCCTAGGATAGAAACTATCTCTGAGAAGAAACTCATAGGTAAACGTCTTGAAATGTCGTTTGCAGATAATAGAACCGCCGAGCTTTGGCGTGGCTTTATGCCCCGGAGAAAGGAGATCACCAACAATCTGAACGGTGACCTGATCGCTATGCAGATATACAATAGTGATTTTTGGTCGACACCTTTTGACCCGCAAAGGAGGTTTGAAAAGTGGGCGACGATCGAGGTGGCAGATCTGGAACATGTTCCGGATGGCATGGAGACTTTTACATTGGCTGGGGGTATGTACGCAGTATTCCTATACCAAGGCCACCCAAAGGACGGAGCCCAAATGTTTCAATACATTTTCGGGACGTGGCTGCCCTCTTCCGGTTTCTTATTAGATAACCGTCCGCATTTTGAAGTTCTTGGGGATCGATATAAAAACGACAGCGACGAATCGGAGGAGGAGATATGGATACCCGTGAGAGCAGGTGTCTCCTAAGTGCCGGTTACCCGAGGAGTAACATAGCGTGCCACAAGATGGGTCGTGAAAGGAGAAGACCACCAAAGAAAAGTGGTAATAGATAGGCCACAACACATTTTGCTATTCTTAACGTTTGGATTCTTACCTTTGCACAGCGAGGAAGAAGGAGTGTGTAGACCGATGTTCCTATCTCATCTTATTAACGTTGAATATATGAAAGTATTTTAAAATACTGTTTTTTGCCTCGTTAGTTTCAGTTATTTTTGCGGCCTAATTTTTAATTTTTTTACATGGTTATCCTTATTTTCTTTTTCGGTGTATGGTATGCATCGCTATTTTTCCAAACATTTTTCCATCACAGGTATGCATCTCATGCAGCGTTTAAAATGAGCCAGGGGTGGGAAAAAGTCTTTTACGTAGGGTCATTCATTTTTCAGGGGTCGTCCTACCTAAGTCCGAGAGCCTATGCGGTGATGCACCGTATGCACCATGCATATACCGATACAGACAAGGACCCGCACTCCCCATCGTATTCAAAAAACCTGATGGACATGATGTGGAAGACCTACGTCATATATGCCGGCATATCTAACCGCACTACGGAAGTAGATGCGAAGTTTACCAAGAATGTTCCTGACTGGGCCAAGTTTGACAAATTTGCCGGGTCTATCTGGCCGAGGCTGTTCTGGGTGGCCTGCTATGTTACGTTTTTCGCTTTTTTTGCTACCAGCTGGTGGCAGTGGTTGCTGCTGCCAATACTTATCGTAATGGCTCCGGTACACGGTGCCATTATCAACTGGTATGCTCATAAGTTTGGCTATGAGAACCACGACATGCCCAATACCTCTAAAAACCTGCTCCCGATAGATATACTGATGCTGGGCGAGTCATACCATAATAACCACCATAAATTCCCATCTGCCATCAACTTTGGCAGGAAATGGCATGAGATAGACCCGATCTATCCGTTCATACTGCTGTTTGGCAAATTGCACATTATACAGCTGCCCGCAAAGGGAGCTGTGGTGGAGAACAGGGAGTGGTAATTTGAGCGTGAGTGTGGACAGCGGGAGCGACTTGATAAATAGGTGTGGCACACTATAGAAGTGTGCCACACCTACGTACAATTCTTTACTTTTGCTACATGAATCTATCTGCTCCTGAACATATAGCCAATTATATAGGCGGACAACTACAAGCGCCGCTGAATGGCAACTACATGGACAATGTGAACCCGGCGACGGGAGAGGTATATAGCCAGACACCGGATAGTGACATTAAAGATGTAGATGCCGCTGTAGCTGCTGCGAAGGCTGCTTTTCCTGCATGGAGCGTGACAACCCTTGAGGACAGATTTAAGATACTGAACCGCATAGCCGAGCTGATAGACGAAAATCTGGATGCACTGGCGCTGGCGGAAACTAATGATAATGGTAAACCATTGTGGCTGAGCAAGCGGGTAGATATACCTCGCGCATCATCTAACTTCAGGTTCTTTGCTACAGGTATCATGCACTTCAGCACCGATAGCCATAATATGGAAGACAAGGCCATCAACTATACACTGCGCCAGCCGATAGGGGTGGTGGGCTGTATCTCCCCGTGGAACCTGCCTCTTTACTTGTTTACCTGGAAGATAGCGCCGGCACTGGCTGCGGGCAATTGCGTGGTGGCCAAGCCAAGTGAGGTAACGCCGATGACCAGCTACCTGCTGAGCATTATTTGCAAAGAAGCGGGACTGCCTGACGGAGTACTCAATATTATACACGGTGGTGGACCTAAATGTGGATCGGCAATCGTTGCCCACCCGCAGATAAAGGCGATATCCTTTACCGGTAGCACGCGCGCAGGCAAGGATATAGCAGCGACCGCGGCACCTATGTTCAAGAAGATATCGCTGGAGCTGGGGGGGAAGAACCCGAACATCATATTTGCAGATTGTGATTGGGAGAAGATGATGCGCACCACGATACAAAGCAGCTTCAGCAATCAGGGGCAGATATGCTTGTGCGGTAGCCGTATACTGGTGGAGGCGAGCATCTATGAAAAATTCAAAGAAGAGTTTATAGCCAAGGCGAAAAAACTGACAGTGGGCGACCCGCTGGACGATAATAGCCGCCAGGGTGCGATAGTGAGCAAGATGCACTTTGACAAAGTGCTGGGCTGTATAGAGCTGGCCAAGGAAGAAGGCGGCAAGATATTGCTGGGCGGCCACGCGGTGAAAGGTACAGGGCGCTGCGAGAACGGACTATTCATAACTCCTACAATAATAGAAGGGCTGGGACCTAACTGCCGCACGAATATGGAAGAGATATTTGGCCCGGTAGTGACCATACAACCATTTACTTCCGAAGACGAAGCGCTGACCCTTGCTAACACAAGTGACTACGGCCTGGCCGCAACCATATGGACACAAGACATAAGCCGCGCTAACCGGGTGGCTGCTAAAGTGCATAGCGGTATTATATGGGTGAACTGCTGGCTGCTGCGCGACCTGCGTACACCATTTGGTGGATTTAAGAATTCAGGTGTAGGCCGCGAGGGTGGCTGGGATGCACTGAGATTCTTCACCGAGCCGAAGAATGTGTGTATAGAGCTTTGATAGATGCACGCAATAGATACCATGAGCTGTATTTTGAGGACGCAGAGGCTTGTGAGCTGTGTTTTATAGTTTACCACTATTACACCGGCATATAATCATTAAACAGGGGCGACTATTTTATATGGAACTAGTCAATTATTGTAATGAAACATGTGAGTGGGATGGTAGCATGGAAGTGTTCATGCTGGCAAAACATCCAAGTGGTAATCTTTGAAAAGTCATCAGGCTAAAAGCTCGCAGGGCTTCATGCCGGTGACGCGCTTGAAGGCTGTGCTGAAGTGGGATATGCTGCTGTAGCCCAGTGTGTTGGCTACGTCGGTAACGGTCTGGCCGTTGGTTTTTAATAATTCCTTTGCTTTATTGATACGCACTTCCTGCTGATATTCGTGAATGGTTTTACCTGTAAGGGCTTTGAATCCCTTTTTGAGGTAACACTCGTTCATGGCCACTTTGCGGGATAGCTCCTTGATGGTGTGTGGCTGATCTATATTCTGCTCTATAACTGCCAGTGCGGCATGTATCTTTTCGCGCTCACTATCATAAGCCAGGAAGCGGCACGCAGGCACCTGGCACACCATGAAAGGGATGGCAATACACTCTAATGCACGACGAAGCAGGCTGATAGCTGTGTGGCTGAGGTGCAACGCCTTAGTGAATGGTGTATGCGACTCATCGGTTCTTAGCTGCTCCAGCATGATGACGGACTGTCCACAGACCGTGAACTGCTGCTCCGTGGCCTGATCGAACCGAAATGGCAGATTAGCCATAAGGGTTTCGACAGGATACTGAGCAAAGAAATCGGGCAGGAACTGAATGGAACAAATGTTGACGTTTTGAGAGGTGTTATCGGCCTGCTGCAGGTAGAATAGCTGCATGCAAAAACGGTTCTCGTCTATAGGATAAAGGTATAAGCGACCTTGTTCTTCAGGTTGGTTGTTTTCCGGCAGCCATACCTCCAGCCATTGCATATTGATGTTGTTGCTGACAGCAACATCACTACCATGGAGTATACGTGCCTGATCGCCCAGGAAACGCTCGAGGGGAGTGACATGTTTTTTAGCAATGGCAGGTGCTTTTGGCATCGGTGCAAAATTAGGGAAAACGGTATCGATACGGGTTTAGGAGGTGTTTTTATGACTTTGGGGTGATAGAACCCCTGTGCGCCTTGTTCACGCAGAGGGCGCGGAGTTTATTTTAAAGAGGGTGTTACGGTCTATTGAGGGCGCAGAGCCGGTGAGTTTTATCACAAGGGGTACAAATCTCATTTTCTTCGGATGTCGCTTCGTCTCAATCCCGAAAGCATTCAGGAGAGGTAATCGCAATGACAAAAAGTAGTAGTTATTTAGCGCCATCGGGGTTGAGGAAGCCCATGATGACCCACCAGCGGAAACGCTCGAGCATGATGAACTTGCTGAACTGGCCTTTGAGCAGGAAGCCAAGACCATAAACTACGGCATAGCCCCACTTGGCTACGTACTCGACGAATTTTTTAATGAGGGCGCCTGTCTGGCCATTGAGGCGGAGACGCTCACCACCGCCAATGCCCATGCTGTGGCGGCGCACATAGTCTTTATCAAACTTATTGGCCTCGACAGCGTGCAGCACCCATACATGAGGCAGGTAAAACACTTTGTGACCGGCTGCGAGTACCCGTTTGTAAATGTCCTTTTCTTCGTTGGCCAGCAGCCCTTTGCCGCTACGACCCAGGGCTGTGTTGAAATAGCCTACCTCATCGAACACTTTTTTGCGGAAGGCCATATTGGCGCCACACGGGTAACGCTCCTTAACCAACTGCTTAACAACAGGCCCCTGATCGAAATTGCCTACGAGGCCAAAGAAATATTTAGAATACCAGTCGGCGGGTTGGGTAAGGAAGTAGGGCACTATCTTACCACCAACGGAATATGTGTCAGGATGCTCATTGAAGAAAGAAACAATACCCTGCAACCAACCCGGCTGAGCATCAGAGTCATCATCGAGATAAGCTACTATTTCGCCGGTCGCCTCCTGCGCGCAACGATTGCGGGTAAAGGCAACGCCCTGGTTGGTCTCGGTATAAAAACGGAAATTATAATTGGGGTGTTCCTGCTTGTAGGCTTCCAGTGCTGCAAGGGTGTTATCGGTACTGTTATTATCTACCACAATAACCTCGTATTGGCTCTTATCAAAGTCCTGATTGAAAATACTTTCTACTGCCCTGATGATGAACCGGGCCCTGTTGTAGGAGCAAATAACAGCGGAGACTTTGAATGGATATGCCATGAAGAGGTGCAAAAATAGTATTATTTGAGGATAGTTATTTAGACCGCCGTTGTAGCAGATAAATATTAACGAAAACGATTAATTTTATAGTCTATGAAAAAGAACCTACTAACATTATTACTTTGTGTGGCATGCGCAGCAATATCATACGGACAAGATAAGCGACCTGTATCGCCACCCGTCGAGCCTGTACCTCCGGAGACCCAGATATTTACGGTTGTTGAAGGGCAGCCGGAACCTCCATTTAACATGAGTGACTATATTTCCAGGAACATGTATTATCCCGACTCGGCTATAAAACATCATATACAAGGACGGGTACTGGTTCAATTTGTAGTCAATGAGGATGGGAGTATTTCTGATGCGAAAGTCCTGAAGGGAATTGGGTATGGGTGCGACGAAGAAGCGCTGCGAGTGCTGAAGATGATGCCGCCCTGGAAGCCAGGCAAACAAAACGGGAAACCGGTAAAAGTTTATTTTACACAACCGATAAGTTTTAAGCTTTAAACGCGAATAAAAAATGAAACAGGTATTATTAATACTCAGCTTGGCGTCAGCAGCGATATCTTATGGACAATCGGGGACGGGAGATGTAAATGGTATAGACCCGGCGGTAGCGCAGCCACAGATATATCAGTATGTGGAGCAAATGCCAAGTGCACCCTATAGCCTGGGGGAATACCTAAGTCGAAACATACACTATCCAGACTCTGCCCGGAAGGCCGGGATAGAAGGACGTGTGATAGTGAAATTCGTTGTGGGAGAAAGCGGCAATATTAGCGATGCTCAGGTTTTCAGGGGTATTGGGTATGGCTGCGACGAAGAAGCCGTGCGGGTAATTAAAAATATGCCGCCGTGGAAGCCGGGCAAGCAGAATGGTAAGGCAGTGAAAGTATATTACACTCAACCAATAGCCTTTAAGCTAGAGACGGAAAAGAAAGTAGTAGAAAGTGGCCCGACGGGAATAGCCCCGGTAGACCCTACCGGAAATGTGCAAGCTCCGCAGCCGCCGAAGGTATATTCTTATGTAGAGCAGATGCCTAGCGCGCCGTATGAGATGAATGAGTATCTCGCTAAAAATATTCATTATCCTAAGGCTGCACGCAAGGCGAGTGTGCAAGGGCGTGTGATCGTTCAGTTCGTAGTGAATGAAGATGGGAGCATATCTGATGTGAAAGTATTGCGTGGTATTGGTGCGGGCTGTGACGAAGAGGCTGCACGGGTAGTAAGGGAGATGCCTAAATGGAAGCCCGGTAAACAGAATGGGAAAGCGGTAAAAACGTCATTTACCCAACCCATATCTTTCAGGCTGGAATAAAAAACGGAGACTAATATAATAGTGAACAACACCGACAAGATGAAATATATATTCCCCTTCTTTTTATTTTTAGTGGTCTCTGCTGTGCATGCGCAAACAAAACCAGATTCTGTTTATGCAGCTGTGGAGCAAATGCCTCAGGCGGGCTATGACATTACTGAATACATAGGCAAGAACCTTCGGTATCCAGATTCTGCAGGAATGCATGGAGTGCAGGGGCGAGTGATCGTAAGGTTTGTAGTGAACAAAGATGGCAGCATAGATAGCTGCTCGGTAAAAAGAGGAATAGGAGGAGGCTGCGATGAGGAGGCTGTGAGAGTATTAAGCGCTATGCCGCCATGGCAGCCTGGTATGCGCAACGGGCAGCCAGTAAGAGTAAGCTTTTCTATGCCGGTGAAGTTTGCGATAGATACAGCTGCGGCAGTAACAAAAGCGGATACAGTCGCAGTGCCAGAGGTTGTAAAAGTGGAGACCGAGCCAATGATAAAGAATATAGATTCTATAATAATTGCAGACTCTCTGTTTGCCCTTACTCTGGATAAGCCAACCAGCGATGGCCTTGCTCCAGGATCAGAGTATCGCGCAGTGAAAATGCGATATCCTGAAGAAGCGCTTGCCAACGAAGTAGAAGCAGTTGTTGTTGTTCGGTTCAGGATAAATGAAAACGGAATAATGGACAGGTGTACGATATTGCGAGGAAAAGGATATGGCTTCGATATGGAAGTAAAAAGGGTTTTATCGCTTATACCAAGGTGGAAACCATCAACAATAAATGGTAAACGGGTAGCAGTATATCACACTCAACGCTTTCCTTTTAAGCTCAATTGAGAGAACAAAAAGACTGATAAAGGGAGTAAGGATGTCTTTGATTGATTCTTATGAGCAAACCACTAATTTTATCCGCATAAACATTGATATGATAGCACTACATCTGAAAAGATAATGTATACCTTGCCGGTAACATTCAGACTGGAATAAATACACTCTTTATGAAACATATACTCTCCATTTTCTTATTACTGACAACTTTTGTTTCGCATGGGCAGACCGGTTCTGTGGCCGGGGGTGACCCTGTGTACCAGGCTGCGGAGCAGATGCCGCAAGCGGGATATGATATTAATGAATACCTGAGCAACAACCTGAGGTACCCGGACTCTGCCGGCATAAAAGGTATACAGGGCCGTGTGATAGTAAGGTTTGTGGTGAACAAAGACGGCAGCATAGACAGCTGCTCGGTGAAAAGAGGAATAGGTTATGGCTGTGATGAAGAGGCACTGAGGGTGCTGAAATCGATGCCGCCATGGAAGCCAGGCATGCAGAACGGGCAACCGGTGAGGGTAAGTTTTTCGATGCCTGTGAAGTTTGCAATAGATACAGCTGCGGCGCAACAAGTGATGCCCAACCAACCAGATGAGAAAGGTGTATACACAGCTGCGGAGCAACAGCCAGCCCCCCCTGCTAATCTACGAGAGCAGATGTATGGGAACGTACATTATCCTAATGCTGCAGAAAAGAACAATATTCAAGGAAGAGTCCTTATCCAATTTATTGTCAATGAAGATGGCGGTATATCTGACGCAAAGATATTAAAAGGAATAGGTGGCGGGTGTGACGAAGAAGCGCTACGTGCTATAAGACATATGCCGCCATGGAAACCAGGAAGACAAAATGGTGCCCCTGTGAAAGTATATGTTACGCATCCGATAGAATTCATTATTGACAGGGGCAAGGCAATAATAAAAACAGACCCCGACCCACCGAGTGAAAATGAAATCGAACACCCTCATCCGACATTTGATCTTAATAAATATTTTGCTGAAAAGGGACATTATCCCAAATCTGCACTCAAAGACAGCATCAAAGGAGTTTTGGTAGCTTGTTTTTATATAAATACAGATGGTACAACAGAGCGCGTAAAAATATTAAACGGTATATGTCTCAGCATTGATAAAGAAGTTTCATCATTGCTAAAGGGTATGCCGCGATGGACGCCATACAAAGAAAAAGGGATCAAAAAATATGTCCAACATACTATTGCTGTAAAGTTTGATATTCGGAATGGGGTGCCTGTAATAGAGGAGGTTAAAGACCCCGAAACACAAGGGGCAGGACCAGCTTATAAGCTAGATGACTACTTATTTCATAGTGTAAAACTTCCCGAAATTTCTAAAGTCCCTACGTCATCAGAAAATATCCTCATGATAATATTTGATGTTGATCAAAATGGGAATATGGATAGCTTTGAAATAGTAAGGAGCGTAAATGAAGACCTCGACAAAGAGGTATTACGTGCTTTAAAAAACATGGAACAGTGGATACCTGCAAAAAATTATGGGAAATCAATAAAATCAACCGCGGGTTTGCTTTTCAGATATAAAGTTGTACAAGGAAAAACGATAGTTGAAAAAATAAGTCTGTCTAAGCGGTTGGAATATAAAATAACGGAGCCATATCCTCCATTTTTGTGGACAAGATACCTTAATGAGAATCTCCAATATCCGAAAGAAGCAATACATGATGAACGGCAGGGAAATGTAATGGTATCGTGCATTGTAAATGCAGACGGTACTGTCAGCAGATGTAAAATTGTAAGCTATTCGGCATATGAAGACCTGAACAGGGAGGCTTTGAGAGTAATAGGCGCTATGCCCAGATGGAAACCGGCAACAATTGACGGCATACCAACACCGATGCTTTTTACGCAAATAATAAATTTCTCTCTAGATTAAAAGCCTTTTTCAAATGTTCTACTTTTGTACCCAGAACTAAGAAATCATGCTCTCAATAGACTTATCAGGAAAAACAGCACTTGTAGGCGGAAGTACACAAGGAATAGGACTAGCCTCGGCACAGGCAATGGCATCGCTAGGTGCCCGCTGTGTATTGATGTCGCGCAACGAAGAAAAACTGAAAGCTGCGGTAGCTACGCTGGATACTTCAGCCGGACAACAACACACTTACCTGGTAGCCGACTACAGCCAACCGCAGCAGGTGCAGGAGGCAGTGGCTGCATTTACAAAGGATAATACTGTACACATACTCGTAAACAATACAGGCGGCCCTGCAGGCGGTTCTATAACCGGTGCCAAACCGGAGGAGTTTATCAATGCATTTCAACAGCACCTTATCTGTAACCAAATCATTACCACGCTGGTAGTGGAAGGGATGAAGAAAGAAGGTTATGGAAGAATAGTGAACATCATTTCGACATCAGTAAAAATACCACTTCATGGCCTTGGGGTATCTAACACCATACGCGGAGCTGTAGCCTCGTGGGCAAAAACGATGGCCAATGAGTTGGGTCAATACGGTATTACTGTGAACAATGTATTACCGGGGGCTACATCGACCGAGCGACTGGATACGATACTGAACAATAAATCGGCCAAGAGCGGAAAAGAAAAAGCAGAAGTGGAACAGGAGATGCTGGGTGAGATACCTGCGCGCCGATTTGGCAGGCCGGAAGAGATAGCTGCCATGGTGGCTTTCCTTGCGTCGCCCGCTGCGGGGTATGTAAATGGCACTTCAATACCTGTAGATGGTGGCCGCACGGGCAGTATATAGGACGGCTCACTAGTGGAATAACCAATGTTAATAACATGTGCGTTTTGACAGTTCCATAACACACAGGCATAGTTTTTGCATCTCTTTTTAATTAACTTTGATGTAAACCGCTCTATTATGTTTGATGACGATTTTGATGACGACGATTTTGATTCTACGGAGGAAATATTGAGAAGGTATGAGGAGGTGAAAAAGGGCGACTCGGTAAGTATATTGGATGAGGAAGAGTTTGAGACTGTAATAGATCATTTTTTTCAGAATAGTAACGAGGAGCAGGCGCTCCTCGCTTGCGATATAGCCCGCACTTATTACCCCTTCTCGCCCTCTATAATGCTGCTGAAGGCAGAGATACTAACACAGGCACAGAAGTATGGCCAGGCGCTGAGGACGCTGGATGAAATGGAGCAGTATGACAGCAACAATATAGATGCAGTGCTGCTGCGCTCAGATATATTGCTGGCCCAACTGAAGTTTGATCAGGCGGCGCTGTGGCTGGAACAACAATCCAATCAGTTTCAAGGGAAGGATAAGACGGAGATACTGCTGGAGCTAAGTGATGTGTATGATGAAAGCGAAGAGTTTGACGCGGTATACGAAACGCTGAAGCGTGTAATAAAGATAGACCGCAGAAATGAAGAGGCCCTGCAGAAGATCTGCTTCTGGGCTGAGTTTACCGGAAGACTTGAGGAAAGCATAGCCCTGCACACGCAACTTACTGATGAAGACCCTTACAATGCTTTAGCCTGGTTTAACCTGGGTGCTGCCTATCAGGGGTCTAAACAATTTGAACAGTGCATAGATGCTTATGAGTTTTGCGTGGCGATAGATGATAAGTTTGAATTTGCCTACCGAAATATGGCCGATGCCTATATGCGACTGAAGTGGTATGAGAAAGCACTTGACGCACTATCTAAACATGTAGAAATAGCCAAAGCCGAAGATGTGATATTTGAGGCGATGGGCTATTGCTGGGAAAAGAAGAAGGACTATCCGAGGGCGCGCCATTACTATCGTCAGGCATCGCAGCTGAGCCCGCAGGACGATTCTATCTTTTACAAGATAGGAGAAACCTATGCAAGGGAGAAACAGTGGGATAAGGCCGTAAAGTCATTCTCAGTTGCCCTGCACCTGGATAAAGACAACGCCGCTTACTGCATGGCAATAGGCAACTGCCTGATGGAAATGGACGTGAAGAGCGAAGCGCTGGTGTGCTACCTGAATGCCGTGCGCCTGAAGCCAGGCAACAAGACCACATGGGTGGCGCTGGTAAAAGGCCTTTATATGACGGGATATTACGACGAAGCGATAACCCAGCTGGAAGTGGCAAGAGAGCATTGCGGGGAGAAAGGAGAGTTCAACTTTTACCATGCTGCAGCCTTGTTTGAACTGGGAAAGGTGAAAGAAGGTATGCTGCAACTGGAGAAGGGATTAAAAGATGCACCTAAGAAAGTGAAGGTGTTTACGAGTCTGAATCCCGAATACCTGCTGCGCTCTACTGTAACAGAACTGATAGCCAGGTATAAGAAGAAGTAGCGTATATCAGCAAAGCAATATTGGACATTTTTGAGCGCCCCGACCATGTGTCGGGGCGTGTTGTTTATACAAAATAAGAACCATATAAAGCGATAAGGCAGCAGGAGTTGCACCGGCAAATTTTTTTTAGTGACGATAACATGTAAAGCATTCACTGCCATTGGAATAACCCCAAAGAAAAATGCATGATGACGTGAAAAGTGGTGCATGATGACGGCATAGACGTGCATGATGCGGAATGATTTTGTGCAGGTAAAAAAGCTGATGCACCTTTGTGCCACAAAACAACGATTTCCCTATCATGACAGAAAAATTCAGGAAAATAGACAGACAATATGTGTTGTCGGACAGCTCGGTAAACGTGTATGGATTTCGCCTGCTGACCTCAGGTTACCAGCTGGATGCCTTTCAGAAAAACCCGATAGGTTACTATATGCACCGCAGGGAAGACGGCATAGCCCTGAAGTGGGATGACCTGCATATAGAAGACGATAAGATAATAGGGGTGCCGGTTATTAACTTATCGAATGCGCGAGGAGAGCAGACCTGCGACGAGGCAGAACACGGTTTTCTCAATGCAGCATCTGTGGGCCATATTGTAGTGCTCGAGTATAGCACCGACCCCGAGCTAATGCTACCCGGACAAACAGGACCGACCATAACGAAGTGGTATAACAAGGAGTGCAGCCTTGTGGATATACCCGGGAATTGCAATGCCTTGACCGCACTATATGACGCGCAGGAAAATGAGATCAACCTGATGGACCTGGGAGGCGCAATGCCGGTCATTGCCGGCAATGAGCAGCTGCTGGCCGGCATAAAAAAGAGCATGAGCCTTACAATGAATGAACAGGAAGGCGGTGTGCTGGCTGCGATACAAGATCTTGTAGAAAAAGCGGTAGGCCTGGAGCAAGAGAATATTGCGCTACGGAATGACAGGATGCAACTGCAAACAAAAATAGATGACTTGAATGAAACCAGACTGCGCCATGAAATAGCAGCCCTGCTGGACCGTGGACTAGAGGACAAGAAAATAACAGTAGGCCTGCGCGACCGGCTTGCACAGGACTACGCGACAAACCCTGAAGGACTAAAAGCGTTGCTGGCAGCAATGCCGGCTTACCGATCGATAGCGGAACAGCTAAGAGCGAAAACTGATACCACAGAAGCACAATGGGCATGGGATGACTATGAACAACATGACCCTACAGGTAAAAAGCTAAAAGAGCTAAGGGCTAACGACCCAGGCAGATACAAAGAACTATTTGCAAGAAAGTTTGCCGCATAAATAAATTAAAAATAACACGGGAGCCGGAGGTGGGTTTTTGGCAAACAATTGTGAGCAGGGTGTATAGGTTTTTAAAAAACTATGTTTTTCCCCATCCGTTTATCCCGTTTATTTTTCCTCTTACAAAATTTTCCTCCTTCCTTAAACAGATAAATGCCGCACGAAATTGCTGCGCATTATCTACTTCTGCCCGCATGGGCTGTCCAATCAACTAGTGGCTGCTGTGATATGTAGCAGCCACTCTCACCAATAATCAATTACTAAATCAAATATCAATATGGCAATTCAAAGAGAGATCTGGCAAGATCACATTGAAGGGAACCTGTTTAAGAACAATGAGTTCCTACTGGCATCAACAGACGCGGGGCAGTATGTGCTGCAGGGCAGGGTGGTGCACATACCGCAGGCAGGCGTGACGCCAAATATTCAGAAGAACCGCTCGTCGTTGCCGGCTACAGTACTGCAACGTACAGATGCAGACATAACGTATTCGCTGGACGAGTTTACGTCTGACCCTATACTAATACCACATGCGGAAACGATAGAGCTGAGCTATAACAAGCGGGAGAGCATACTCTCTGAACATGAACTGTCGCTGAAGCAAACTATTGCTGACAACATTCTGGTTTCATGGTCTCCGGCTTCAGCGACAAGCCTTCTGCGTACAAGCGGTGCGGCGACAGCATCGCACCTGGACAGTACAACAGGTAACCGACTGAGGATGACGGCCAAAGACCTGAAAGCAGCACAACTGCAGCTGAACAAACAAAATGTGCCAATGGAGGGACGTTATGCATTGCTGAGTGCAGATATGTTTCAACAACTGACAGATGATATGTCTATAACGCAGTATCGCGACTTCAGTTCGGCTTATAATGTGAAGGATGGAGTACTGGGAAGGATATTTGGCTTCAACATTATGATGCGCAGTAATGTAGTAACCTATACTAACGACAGCACTCCTGTGGTGAATCCATATGGCGCATCAGCGGCATCAGCAGATAATGATGCAGTGCTATGCTGGCAGGCGGATGCACTGGAAAGAGCACTCGGTGATATCAAATTCTTTGAACGTGTGGATGACCCAACTTTTTACGGTAATGTGTATAGCATGAGTGTGCGTATGGGTGGCCGAAAGCGTCGTAACGACGGTAAGGGTGTGGTAGCAATAGTGCAGACAGCAAGCGCATAATGGTGCAGGAATAGATAGCCGATGTGCTAATGCTTGGAGCGGCAATGACCACACAACAGCCAAGGACTTATCTATAAGGCACAACGATGGGCAAAGCAACTATCTAAGAAAAGACAACAATGATCTCTGAAATAAAAATATGGATACTGGTGGCGGTGGCAGGCGCCATGGCAACGATAATGGGTTTTATCGTAAAGGTAATAACAGATCAGGTACTCAAGAGGCTGGATGAAATTGTGATGGAACTAAAGCAACTGACCCATGTGACGACGATACATAAAGAGCAGATAAAGGGCCTGCAAGAGCAGGATGTCATGCTGCACCGCCGCCTGCAAAACCATGTGAAGAGAATCAGAGCTTTGGAAATGAAATAATAAACAAATCGGAAACCAAAAACCCTAATCATGTTCTGTACAAAAATGAAAAACCAGGTGCGCATTCTGTTGAAAGAGTTCGACAGCTATATAGACGCGCATATAGACACCGCACTGCTGATAGCAACAGGAATAAAGAATCTACTGGCATCGCCCGTAGCAGACATTGTCACCGATATCATTCCAGGAAATATAGACGATGCTGTAAGAACACAACTTTTGCTGGCGCTTGACAAGGCTATACAAGCGTTAACTATAGCAGATACCTGCAAACAATGCCTGGACATTAATGATAAGCTGAAGTGTTTTGTGCAGCAATTGAAACAACACGACCCGCAACTGCAAGACGCACTTTTGCAAAAATTGGCAAGCCTTGTTGCAGGGCACCTGGATGGTCTGAGGTTAAAGCAATACCTGTACGATCTGTACACACAAGCCAAATACAGTACAACGAAATAGAACCGGAGATGAATGAAGAGAAGCAATGTAACCCAGCATCTGATATTGTGTCGCTGGCACTAAAAGCGGCACAAGGACAGGTAGGACAAGCTGAGCAACCAAAGGGCAGCAATAGTGGGCCAATGGTAGATAAGTATTTGCGATCTGTAGGGCTAAAACCAGGATTTGCATGGTGTCAGGCATTTGTATACTGGTGCTATGAATATGCAGCGGAGCATTTAAACAAACAAAACCCCGCGCTAAAGACAGCGGGTGTGCAGGATTGCTGGAACAAAGTACCTCATAACAGAAAGATATTGGCGGCAGAAGCAAGACGGGGCGCAGGAAAAGTGTTACCAGGGGATCAGTTCATATTGTTGTTTGGTAAGGGAACAGGCCATACAGGGATGGTAGAAAGAGTTGAAGGCGCTGTGATATATACGATAGAGGGCAATAGTAACAATGATGGCAGTAGAGAAGGGTTTGAAGTAGTAAGGCATGAGCGTTCGATGAACGATGTTGCCCTACAAGGATTTATAAGGTATGCATAACAAAAAAACAATCAGATGAACTACGCAAAACAATATTTTGACAATCATAGTGCAGTAGGTGTGCTATACTTTACCAGCGACAAGCTGGCGTTCTTCGAAGAACAAAATGCCCTTAACCATGCGGCACATCTTGATGACACCACAGTTCAGGAAGTAACGAGGGAAGAAGTAGAAGCTATGTTCGAAGGCCTCGAACTTGACGAAACAGATGGATTGGATGAAGAGTAATCACAAAACAAAAAGAGAAATAACAAATGGGCAATGTAAATATAACGCTGACCAACGGCCAGTTGGGAGCAACCCTGCAAACTAATGATGGTATAAGCGGGATAGTGCTTACGGGAAACACAGAAGTTGGCGGCTACACGGTAGGAACAACGGTGCTTGTGACGAGTCTTGATGAACTTACTACAAAGGGTATAACAGCAACACACAATCCCTTTGCTTATCGTCAGGTAAAGGAGTTTTATGACGAAGCAGGTTCGGGAGCGCAACTTTACCTGATGCTGGTGCCATCGACAATGAAAGTGAACCAGATGGCTGACGTTTCTAATACTAACGGTGCAAAGAAACTTTTGGACTATGCGAACGGCAAGATAAAGTTACTGGGCATAATGTCTGACGACGATGCTGTATATGCTACGCCTCCGGTAATAACTGCCGGCATTAATCCCGATGTATACACGGCAGCGACAAACATGTCTGTTCTGGCTAATAATTACTTTCTTGCGGAAAAGCCTTTCAGGGCTGTAATAGGAGGAACATCCTATAATTTAAACTCGCCGACAATCACCGATATGACGGCAGGAACAAGCAATAACCGTACAGCGATCCTTCTTGCGGACACAGTTTCCGGTAATGGCGCATGTGTAGGTTTGTTTCTGGGCCGCTTGTCTTCTGTACCGGTGCATCGCAAGGTGAGCCGCGTAAGAACCGGTGCATTAACAAATACTGCCGCCTTCCTGGGTTCTGCAACTGTGGAATCGGATCCAGCTGATCCGGGCATCATTTCAGGAAAAGGCCTTATAACCTGGTGGACATTTCCTAATGTATCCGGATATTTCTTCAGCGGAGATGACACTTGTAGTGCAACTACTGATGACTATCATTTTCTGGCAAGAGGAAGGGTAATAGATAAGGCACACATACTTGCGTATACAACGTTTGTGCAAGAGGTAGACGATGAAGTACCCGTGAACGATGATGGGACTCTTGATGCCGGTTTTTGTGAGTGGCTGAGCAAGCAAATAGAGAATCAGATCAACAACACGATGACTGCGAATAAGGAAATAAGCAGCGTGAATTGTCTGATAGACCCGTCGCAAAATATACTAAGCACCAACAGACTCAATGTAGTGTTGAGGATTGTGCCGGTGGGATATGCATCTGATATTGAAATAAGCTTGGGTTTTAGTAACCCCGCAGTATAGGTAAAGAAGCTAAGAAATTGATAACTCTAAACGAAAGATTGAAATGGCAGGAATAACATTTTTTGATAGTAAAGAATGTGAGTGGGCTGACATGACCGTGATATTTTCCGGGTCACCCCTCACAAAGATCAGAGGAATAAAATACAAAGCATCGAAGGATAAACAGTTACTGCATGGAGCGGGTGATGAGCCAATCAGCATTCAAAGCGGCAATAGGAGCTACGAGGGTCAAATAAAAGTGCTCAAGAGTGCGATAGACGAGATGAACAATGCTGCTGTCGGTGCCGGAGGCAATGACATTCTGGATATGCAATTTGACATAGTGATCACTTATAAAGCACAGGGAGCAAGACCATTGCAAATAGACACACTCTCGGGAGTTGAAGTAAAGGATTTTGAAAAAGGATGGGATCAGGGAGCGAAGAATATGGATGTAACGTTGCCGATAGTATTCATGAAGTTAACCTCTAAATAGAACAACTATGTACCATAAACAATACGCTGTGCAAACAGAAAATAATGGGGGAAATACCGCAGAGCTTCTGAGCGGGCAGGCCACAGAGCAGCAGATAGCCGAATGGAAGCTGAAATACAAGTACGGCATATATGCCATGGAGGTAGATGGACATATAGGCTATTTTAAAAACCCGGGCAGAAATGAGCTGAATTGTGCAATGAGCAAAGCAGACAGGGATAAGGCTCTTGATGTATTTGAAGAACTGGCCAACCTAACATTTATAGGCGGCAGTGAAGAGCTGCTAAAGGACGACCAGATGTTTATAGGTATAAGCCAAGAACTGAAAGTGAAACTGGAAGGTAAAAAGGCAAAACTGGTAAACTTATAGCGGGGTCGGGTGGAGGCCCGGCACACGACCCCATAGGCTACCTGGAAACATTAATTGAATACTACTTACCGGGTCTGGACCACAGGTCGCTTAGCGACGAAGTTTTTGCTCAGAAGATTGCCCATCTTCAGTATATCCGAGACCGAAGCTGATGCCGTTTATCTCACCCTTTATTTATCAGAATATGAATTCAATTTTTGCTATTCCCGATTTATTTTCAAGTATTAATACCCTGCTTGTATTTAATACCGCGCTCGAAAATTCAACAATAGAAATAACAAAGCTTAATGAGGGGATAACAACATTGAGCAAAGTAATAGATAAACTGATCTCCTCGCTAGCTACTATCACGAGAAATACATCCCGCAAAGACTTTTATCTACCTCTTGAGGGAAGAACAGCACAAGAGGAGGCGCAAGGCATTGAAGAACACACAGAGGACGAAGAAGCGGACGGAGGGGTTGAAAAAGTGTTCAAGACAACCCACAATATTATAAAAATAACCAAGAACGGTTTTGAGGGAATTGAACATCTTACAGAGCTTCCCCATGCACTCGGAAAGGTGAAGAAAGGTGTGGGTATTTTGGATGATGCTATGGAGGCCATTGGTGGATTGGAAGAGTTATCGGAAGCAACAGGAATGCTTGACGGGTTGGCAGCAGGAACAGGGATGCTGGCTGGAGCAGAAGGCCTAGCTGTTTCCCTGATCCCTACGGGGCCATTGGGCTGGATTTTAGGGGCTGGCGCATTGTTGTCAACCGGTATCTTGTACGCTACCAGAGAGCATGAATCACCCTCGATATCAATTGCAGACGAGGGTAGAGAACTCATTGACCCCCAGCGATGGAGCGACGTCAATAAAACAATGGAAATATATGGTCCCAAAGCGCTAGATGAGCGACAGAGTCTGTATGATGAGTCTGTTAGGCCATACATGATAGAGAGAGTATCGAAGCGAGATTGGAGCGGAATGAAATTTTTTGGTGAATCTGCTGAAAGTAGCAACACTGAGGCTGCAAAATCAACATTCGATCCAATCAATAGGACTTATTTATCGGAATGGGCAAACCAATACTTACATTTTCAGCCCCCTAAAGAGCAACAACTAGCTAAAATGGAAATGCGAGATAAGATCGATGATATTAAGCGAATTGTCCTTTTCGACTCGGTATTTGCAGGTCGTTACCGGACTGAAGAAAGAGGTCGACAAGAAATTGTCAGGACACAAAACCAATATGACCAACGCAAAGCGCCTCAGATATTTAAACTTCCAACAGAAGACGAATGGGATGATGTACTCCGCGCCGAGAAGGGTCTTTCTTTGAGAGAAAAAAGGACCGAACGAGCTCAAAGAGCTGAACCCAAAACAGGAGATGCTCGTGGATCTTTCCGCCAGATCACCATCAACCTAAACCGACCTATGATAGAGCACTTCACTATAACCACAAATGATAGCAAGGAGGGACTGAAAGACTTTAAGCATAAGGTAGAAGAGGTTCTGTTGGAAATACTTAACAACGTAAATGTAAATTGATATGACAACAACATCTTTTGACCTTGCCGGGTTGTTTGAACAAACATTTGGCTATAAAACCAAAGCATTCGACCCTGAATTTACTTCCACCCTTGGCGATAAGGGTCCATATCGCACAGAGGTCGGGGCTACCGGATCGCCATATTATGCCACAGATGGGATGCATACAGAATACTTTATGCCCGTGACCCTGAGTTATAACGAGCAAGGAATATCTGGAACTAACCAGGTAGAGTGGCAACTACCCTACCCCGTGATAACAATCAATAGTAAGAAGACGATCATAGAAACTCCGCTTACCGAAAGGAGAGGAACCGTCAAGGAATTTATAAATATTCAGGATTATGAAATCGTTATTAAAGGATTTATCATTCAGGTGAATAATGAGTTTCCGGAAAGTAAGGTAACTAATCTCAGGAATCTGTATGAACAAAATACCCCACTATCTATAAAATGCCCGCTCACGGATATTTTTCTGTTACGTCCGGATCGGAGCGGAAGTGATCAAGTAGTGATACAAGAATTGAAGTTTCCTGCTATAACCGGGGTCAAAAACGTGCGGCCATATGAACTGCACTTAGTTAGCGACGAGCCATTTAACCTTATATCTATTTCCTGATGTTTATATTGAATAGCGATATTACTATAGGTAAGTTCCATTTTAGTGGAGTTAACAACGTGCGCATAACCAGAACGCTGCACAGTATTGTAGAAACCGCAATTATCGAGATACCTGCTAGAGCAAAACTGGTAAAGAATGGGAAGGCGGATGCAACCGAAGTGGTGACAGGCAAACAGTTTTCTGACGGAGATGCTGTTGTCATTCGATTGGGATACAACGGAGATCTTAACACAGAGTTCAAAGGATTTGTGAAACGGAGAGACCTGGGTTTGTCGCTTACAATAGAATGCGAGGGATATAGTTGGTTGCTAAGAAGGAACAAGGTGAATATTTCGCAACAATCTATGAGTGTGAAGGATTACCTAAGTGCGGCAATAAAAGGAATAGACGGGCAATACACAATAAAAATAGACTGTGAGCTCGCATGCGAATTAAGCAATGTACAGATAAACGGCAATGGTATGGATGCTATTAACAGCCTGGGGAAATATACGGATGGGACAGTGTCTTGCTTCTTTAAGGAGCCGGATGTTCTGTGGTGCGGGCTATTGTATACAAATTATGCAGAAGGTGACGATGTGCTAAACAAAGGTAAGGTTGATTACAGGTTGGGGTATAACGTGTTAAAAGACAATAGCCTGAAACAACGAATAACAAATGATGACCCAATTGAAGTTAGCTACACAAAGCGGCTGTCTTCAGGAGACCTGGTATCTGGCGTATCATCGGTATTCAAGAAATTCAAAAGAACCCATAGTAAGATCCTTAACCAGATATTGAGTGCTTCGGTACTTAAGAAGCTTGCCGATGAAAAGGCATATATGGTCAACTACGCTGGTTATGAGGGCTCCTTGCAAACCTTCCTATCTCCCAAAGCCTCGCCGGGATATCTTGCTTATGTGACAGACAGCAATTATGAAGAAAGGAATGGGACGTATGCTATAGAAAGCGTAGAAACTGTGTTTGGAGTTCGCGGTGCAAGAAGAACCGTAGAAATAGGTGCAAGGTTGGGTTTTAATAAAACATAAAAAACATGAATAAAAATGCAGCGAAAATAAGAACCAGCATCAGGACTCTTGTGAGCAAGCAATATGAGATAATAAGTGGTACCGTGATAAGTGGATCGGTAGATGCAGATACGCTTACAATGTCGGTGCAACCCTCGGATGGGGGCATGCCGATAGAAGGCGTAATGCTAAGTACCATAGTAAATACCGACAGAGGGTTGGTGTTGTTTCCTTCAGATGATAGCAATGTAGTAATAGGATGTATTGATGGCCCGGGAGAATGGACGCTTATTAAGGCTAACAAGGTAGATCGTGTATATATTAAACTGAATAGTCTGACCTATGAGATGGACACAGAACATATTAGTATTCAAAATGGGGACACTGTTTTAAAGTTAAGCGATAGTTTGTTTATGATGAAGACGGGCAGCGAGAATATGTTTACGTTTCTCAAAGATCTGCTTACGTATATCAAAGCATTAACGGTGCCCACCCCTTCGGGAACGAGCGGCATACCTATAAATAGTTCAGATTTTGACTCACTGATAACCAGACTTGATAACCTTTTAACCAATTGATATGGCGCTAAATATAACAACCCTTACCTCGGCTTTACAAGCTGCTTTTTTGGCAAATTTAAGTGAGCCTACGGCAGAACAAACAACTCAGGTACAAGTCATGAGCAATAGTATAGCTTCTGCGATATTAACCTTTGTTGAGAGCGCTACGATCACTTATTCGGCGGGGCTCATTGCCCCTCCCGGTGGAGGCCCTGTTACGGGTGTATTTGGTAGTACAATCAGCTAAAACAACATCAGAAACATCATGGCAAAACAAATGATAGACATCGGTCTTGACGATGCAGAAGATCTGAATATAAAGGACGGCGATTTTACCGTTGAAGAAAGTACCGCACAGCATCAACGGCAATTAATCCTGAATAGTAAAGGTGAGTTCAAAGAAAACCCGACAATAGGTGTAAGCGCTTTCGAATACTTTGATGATGAGAGTATGAATGATCTTATTCGTGCAATAAGTGTTGAGTTTTCCAGGGATGGCATGGATGTTCAAAGCATTAAGATCAGCCCTCAAGGTATCATAAGAAGTGATGCCTTTTATAAATAGTTAACTAGTAAAGTGAAGCAATGAAAACGACAGTAGCAAAAGCAAATCAATCATCACTTGATCTTGTAATAATGGCTTGCGGAACCATGGAAGGAGCTATGCAGATAATGGCTGCGAACCAACAAAGCCTTAGCAACAATCCATGGGTATATACAGAGTATGTAATACCCGACGATATTATAACTGATACAAGTACACTTGATTATCTGGCTCAAAATAAAATAACGGCAGGCAATTTGGTTATTATGATATAGAACTATTCACAAGGGAATCATGGCAAGAACAATAGAAGAAATACAGCAAGCGATAATCAATACAAAAGAAGCGGATCCGGTGCTGAGCGGATTAACGAGCACAAGTAACGTCTCCGTCTGGAGACTATGGACTTACATAGTTGCCGTATGCCAATGGGTTTTGGAAAATCTCTTTGACGCCCACCGGCAAGAAGTAAGTAATATACTTGCGACACAAAAGCCACATACGCTGCAATGGTATGTTACAAAGGCAAAACAATTCCAATATGGTGTTGCGCTGCCTACGGGAGGTGATAGTTATACAGCACCAACAACCGACCCAACTATAGGGATAATACAATATGCTGCAGCCGTGGAACTTACAAATCTTGTAAGACTAAAGGTGGCAACGATAGGCGCGGGAGGCGTGCTTTCGGCTATTTCTGCGCCGCAGTTGACCGCTTTTGAAGCCTATATGCGGGTGATAAAGGACGCAGGGGTGCGCATTCAGGTAACGAGCGGGGCTGCCGACGTTTTACAACTGGCGCTGAATATATTTTATGACCCTTTGGTTTTGGATAACACCGGAGCCCGGTTGGATGGCACGAGTTATACGCCAGTGAAAAATGCGGTAAATGCTCTATTGAACAGCTTGCCTTTTAATGGTCTTTTTGTTATCAACAACCTGATTGCAGCCCTGCAGGCGATTGACGGCGTATTGATAGGATATGTGACCGGTGCAGCCGCAACGTATGCATCATTGCCACTTACCCCAATTACCGTTGAGTATACTCCTGATGCAGGTTATATGGTTCTTGATGACGCCTTTTTTGATGCAAATATTATTTATACAGCACATGCTCCGATATAGGAGCGTAAAACAAACGAACAGATGGCTACATTATTTTATGATATCAACTGGGGTTCGCTCATATATTATCTGTTACCGGTAAGGCTAAGGAATGCAAAGCAAAGAAGTTGGTTAGGCGCGCTGCTTAATCCCGTCTACGATACTTATGTTCAGTTCTATCAGGGGAGGACAAACAACCTATATGAGTTGGCACACAATAGCCAGGTTGTTTACCTTGAGGGTATATTGAATGACATTTTTGATGGCGGCGCAGGAGGAATCTATATTGCAGATGGTGTCATTGCAGATCCTTTATATGTTTTTCTCACTGCAGAGACAGAGCCACTGTGGCTCGGGCTATTCAGCGAGGCTGGCTCAACGCCCTACCCGGACCCTCAATGGTTGTTCACAAACGCAGAGACATCTGTGACTGGTTACCAGTTTATTGTAAAGGTGCCTTCCTACCTCATGTTCGACACTAACAGGATGAAAGCTGTAATAGATAAATACAGGTTGCCATCAAAGAACAACTATGGTATAATAACCTACTAAACAACAAAGACAAAATGAAAAAGATTGATTTTACGCACGCCGGAGGGTTTCCGCTTACACAGGAAAACATTGATTATTTGCAGCAGGCATATACAGAGTGTGTTAACGCACTCGCAATGATGGGTAGTGATGGCACGACACCGATACTTATCAGCGGTATGGTGCCCTCCATACCTTCGCCCGGAAGTACTTCTGTTACGGACGGCTGGTTCTTTTACAACGGGGAAATGGTCAGGTTTACGGGAAGTGCAGTTACGCCTACAGGTGCTAATGTGCCGATTATAGTTATATCTCCTGCTTCAACAAACCTTACTTACTATGATGGCAGTATCTACCCTGCAGTATTGAATACTACGGCTACACTTACATCAGGACCTCCGGTCACAGACGCTACTCATGTTCCGCTAAGCGCACTGCAGCCATTCCAGGTGATATTTGGTCTTAAAGGCAGAGAGACAGGATGGAACAGCATTTTTGTGAATACACCGGTATTAAACGGCGGCGTAAACGGATATATATACTATAAGAAAAATTTTCTCACTAACACGTTGCATATACGGGCATCATTGAACGCCAATAATGCACAAAATTTTTCCGGCGCGCCGGCCGCGTTAAACTCACTCATGGGCACATTGCCGGCAGGGTATATTCCTAACAATATTGTTTATTTCACTACGTACTATTTTGCTTCTAACCTTTTCAAAGATGACTTAGGTGTTTCCTGGGTAAAGCAATTGACAAGTATAGTAAACCCCTCAGGACAAATATATATCAATTTTTTGAAACCCGACACCTCTGTATTGGCGTACACCGTGATATTTAACACCATTATTCCGCTTGATTAACAGATCAGGCGCGAGAAACATTTTGACGCGTGAATAGGAGAATATAAACAATGATGAATAACATGGATGTTATGAAAGAGGCTACGATCTTCAGCAGTAAAGAGCCAAAGCCGGCAAAAGACCACGATTCGAGCATAAAATAAACAAGATGGTGCAGCAAAATGAGGAAACCGCTGTACACAAGAAACGGCATCCACCCCATATTCTTTACAGATGGCTGCTGGTTGATGTACTCAGACAAGTTTCTTGGCATCAAAGCGTTAAGCACATTCGTGCGCAAATAGGCTATAAAGACAGTGGCACAGGCATGCATACCAGCGGTGGTCATAAATGTATCTATTGTTGCACCCAGTAAAAAGCCAAGGACCAGTAATACCCATACAGGGGTTTCGAATGGTAATAGGAGAATAAATAAGGGGTATACAAAAGGGATGAACAGTGCGCCGGCCGGCTCGGAGAACCAATGCAGGGTCACCTTGTTGAGGATAAAAACCTGCAGGACAACAATAATGAAAAAGCGAAAAATATTTTTTAAGTAACCGTTCATTATTTGCTTTTTGCGGATGAGTCTTCCAATTGTTTCTTTTCTGCGGCCATCAGGTTGTTGACAATATATACATACTGAAGGTTTCGGAAATTACTTGCCGGCTTCAAGGACAGCTGTTGCAGGCCATTTTTTTTATTTACCTCTATTTTTGCTACAGTGCCTATCAGCACATCCGGTGGAAAGAAGAGAGAAAATGATGTAGTAAAAACAGAATCTCCCTTTTTGATCTTTGCTTCCTGCGGCATGTCTTTCATAGTGAACATTTCCGGTTGCTCATTATCCCATGTCGTAGATCCGAATGTACCATCTTTTAGTTTAGCACTCACAGGCTGCCTTCGGCTCATAATAGATAATATAGTAGCAAAGTGCGCAGACACATGCTCTACTTTACCAACGAGCCCTGTACCAGACAATACACTCATGCCTTTGGTAATGCTATCTTGCAACCCTCTGTTGATCGTGATGTAATTATTTACCTCGTTGACTGAATTATTGATCACTCTTGCCGTACGATACCTGTAATCTGCAAATTTAACAATGTGCGTTGTCGTATCTGCGGTGCTTAATTGCCTGTGTACCGGCATGTCTTTCAGTGTGTCAATGCTGCGGTACTGATCGATCATTTTTCTCAGTCTTGCGTTTTCACTCAGCAGGCTGTCATTCATTTTCCCCAGGCTGATATAATAAAACAGGTCACTCTGTTTTTTATATGCCAATCCGGTTACCGCATTGGCAGAGTTGAGCATATCATCTCCCTGGAGCGTGTGAGAATTGGCAATAAGTATAAAGCATATTATTTCGAGTACCGCAAATAATATGAGGTTAAAGAAGCGGCGTATAATGAGAATAAAATTGCGCACTTGAATTCCCCCCATGTCCCGGTATTGCCGGGACAAATATTTTTAAGTTTTCAAAAAATTTACTTCATCAGGAATGGCATACGCACAATGTTCTTAAGCGCCATACCTGTGCCACGCACCACTGCACGCAGCGGATCGTCTGCCACATGAACAGGTAGCTTTATTTTATGCGATATGCGCTTATCTAACCCGCGTAGCAGTGCACCGCCACCTGTGAGGTATAACCCACGACGATAAATATCGGCCGCAAGTTCCGGTGGTGTACTCTCCAAGGCTTTCAGTATGGCCTCTTCTATCTTAAAAATTGACTTATCCAGTGCTTCTGCCACTTCCTGATAAGATACCATGATCTGTTTAGGAATTCCAGTAACTAGGTCGCGTCCGTTTACGGCAATATCATCCGGCGGATTATCCAGATCTTTAAGTGCAGACCCCACGTGTATCTTTATTTGCTCAGCGGTGCGCTCACCTATCATAAGGCTATGATAGCGGCGCATAGCTTCCATGATATCACCGGTAAACTCATCTCCTGCTATGCGTATAGATTGATCACAAACGATACCTGCCAACGCGATAACAGATATGCCTGTAGTACCACCACCGATGTCAATGATCATGTTACCTGTAGGCTCCTCTACATCAATACCTATACCCAGTGCTGCAGCCATTGGCTCGTGTATCATGTATACCTCTTTTGCCCCAGCCTGTTCTGCCGAGTCTCTTACCGCACGTTTTTCCACTTCGGTGATGCTTGACGGTATACAGATAACCATTCTCCAGCTAGGCGGGAACATTGGTTTCTTAGGGTAAACGAGCTTTATCATTTCCCGCAGCATACCTTCTGCTGCATTAAAGTCTGCAATAACCCCGTCTTTTAGCGGACGGATGGTCTTCAGGTTCTCATGGGTCTTTTCGTGCATCATCATCGCCTTTTTACCCACCGCCACAATTTTATTTGTAGTGCGGTCTATGGCTACTATCGATGGTTCGTCTACAACTACCTGGTCGTTATGTATTATTAAGGTATTGGCTGTGCCAAGATCAATCGCTATTTCCTGTGTTAGAAACTTAAAAAAGCCTAAAAAGCTCATTATGGCTGATATTTTATAATTATCGCAAAAGTGCGAAAAAAGAATGTCTATTTGAGGGTGTTTGGCCCGATTCTCGCAAAATTATACAAATAATACTGCCAAAATGGAATTTATTACACATTCTCAAAAATGTTAATTGTGGCTTTTGCCAAAACACATAAACACAATAAATATTCAATAAAGATGCACTGGATTGGTTGCCGATAATTTCGGCAAAATTGAATTACTTTTGCACCCCGGGCGTTGAGTCCATTTTCCATCTGCTCAGCGCCCACCTATTGCTGAATTATTTTTTAATATTTATTTTTTATCTTTAAAGATGCCACTCGATCTTTCCATCAAAAGCGTACTTATCATTGGTTCCGGGCCTATCATTATAGGACAAGCCTGTGAGTTTGACTATTCAGGATCTCAGGCTGCCAGAAGCCTCAGGGAAGAGGGGATAAAGGTGATCCTGATCAACTCTAACCCTGCCACCATTATGACTGACCCAATTGTGGCAGATAAAGTTTACCTCTTGCCGCTTACTGTGGAAAGTATTGAGCAAATACTGGAAGAGAACGAAATAGAAGCTGTGCTGCCAACAATGGGTGGACAGACTGGTCTTAACTTGGCGAAAGAAGCGGATGAACTAGGCATTTGGGAGCGATATAACGTAAAGCTTATTGGTGTAGATATCAAAGCAATAGACAAAGCCGAAGACCGCGAATTATTTCGTAAGTGGATGATAGAGCTGGGGGTACCTGTTGCACAGGCAAAAACGGCGAACTCTTTGCTGGAGGGTAAAGAGTTTGCACAGCAGATAGGACTGCCTATCGTTATCCGGCCATCATTTACACTTGGGGGCACCGGTGGCGGCATCGTAATGCATAAAGATGAGCTCGATGGAGCACTGGACAGGGGGCTTACAGCGTCACCTATGCATGAGGTGCTGGTAGAAAAGGCTATGCTTGGTTGGAAGGAATTTGAACTGGAGTTGCTGCGCGATAAAAATGATAATGTCGTTATCATTTGTACCGTTGAGAATTTTGACCCGATGGGAATACACACGGGAGACAGCATCACTGTGGCTCCCGCAATGACCCTTAGTGATACGGCTTTTCAACTGATGCGGAATACAGCCATAAGTATGATGCGCGACCTTGGCAACTTTGCCGGCGGCTGCAATGTTCAGTTTGCACTGAATCCGGAGACCGAGGAAATTATCGCAATCGAAATAAATCCGCGCGTAAGCCGTTCATCGGCACTCGCATCAAAAGCTACGGGGTACCCTATTGCGAAAATCGCGGCTAAACTGGCGGTAGGCTATTCACTCGACGAGCTGAAAAACCAGATCACACAAACTACATCGGCATATTTCGAGCCTGCCTTGGATTATGTGATCGTAAAAATGCCTCGTTGGAATTTTGACAAGTTCAAAGGTGCAGACGATACGCTTGGCTTACAGATGAAATCCGTAGGAGAGGTAATGGCTATTGGCCGTACATTTCCTGAGGCGCTGCAGAAAGCTTGTCAGAGCTTAGAGAATAACGCCACAGGATTGTCCTACATAAGCCAGCAAAGGCTGAGGCCCGAAGAGATAATAGACACACTGAAACGACCTACCTGGGATCGCATATTCAGGATCAAGGAGGCTATTGCCGCTGGAGTATCGATAAAAACTATCAGGGAGCTGACACAAATAGACCGGTGGTTTTTATACCAGATACAGGATATCGTTAAATTAGAAACAGTTATCAAAGGGTATAAGCACTTGGACAAGTTACCGGACGATATTCTGTTTGAAGCAAAGAAAATGGGATTCAGCGACGAGCAAATAGCAGAGCTGATGAAAGACTGTACTGCGGAAGAGGTATACGAGTTTCGTAAAGCCAAAGGCATAAAGAGAGTGTTCAAAATGGTTGATACCTGCAGTGCCGAATTTGAAGCCAAGACACCTTACTACTACAGTACATTTGAGGAGAGATCGATAGCCACAACAGGCAGTAATATTTCTGTATCAAGCAATGAGAGCAACTTATCCAATAAGAAAAAGGTAATAGTACTAGGTTCCGGACCCAATCGTATTGGTCAGGGCATTGAATTCGACTACTGTTGCACCCATGGTTTGCTGGCAGTAAAGGATCTTGGATATGAAGCCATCATGGTAAACTGTAATCCGGAGACTGTGTCCACAGATTTTGATATTGCAGATAAGCTTTACTTTGAGCCTGTGTATTGGGAGCACTTGTGGGAAATCATAGAGCACGAACAACCATATGGTGTTATTGTCCAACTAGGTGGTCAAACAGCATTGAAATTGGCTAAGCGTTTGCATGAAAAAGGTATAAAGATCATAGGTACTTCTTTTGACGATATGGATATTGCAGAAGACCGCGGACGATTTAGCGATATGCTGAAAGAGTTGAATATCCCATATCCTAATTACGGGACAGCTTATACCACAGATGAGGCAATTGAAGTTGCCAAAGAAGTAGGATATCCTGTATTGGTTCGCCCATCTTATGTGTTAGGCGGGCAACGAATGCGCATCGTGATCAATGACGAGGAACTGGAAAAGAGCGTAGTGAGTTTGCTGAAGCACCTGCCGGGTAATAAAATACTTATAGATCATTTCCTGGACAGATGCCAGGAAGCAGAAGTGGATGCTATATGTGATGGAGAAGAGGTGCATATTATGGGAATGATGGAACATATAGAGCCGGCAGGCATCCATAGTGGAGACAGTCACGCGCTGTTGCCTATATTCAATCTTGGCCCGCTGGTGGTTGAAGAAATGGCAGACATAGCTAAAAAGATAGCATTAAGACTGAATATAAGGGGGCTTATTAATATACAGTACGCGATAAAAGACGGTAAGGTGTTTGTGATAGAGGCCAATCCGCGTGCCAGCCGCACTACGCCATTTATCGCAAAGGCATACGGTATACCTTACCTGAATATTGCCACCAAGGTAATGCTGGGAGAGCAGAAGTTGAAGAACCTGAACATAGTGCAGAAATTGGATGGCTTTGCAGTAAAAGAACCTATATTCAGCTTCAATAAGTTTCCAAATGTAAATAAAGAGCTTGGACCGGAAATGAAGAGCACAGGTGAGGCCATTCGCTTTATCAAAAATTTGCGTGATCCGTGGTTCAGGCAACTGTACAAGGAGAGGAGTATGCACTTAAGTAAATAACAATTGTGATCTTGGGAAGTAAGGAGTTCGTAGCGATAATCAAGCAGAGATACACCTGTAAAAAGCGTATATTTTAAATATTTTCCACAATATTTACTATATGAAACAGTTTATTGGCTGTGTGATTGCAGTGTTTTTATGTTGTGTGCAATTGTCGGCTCAAATCGTTATTTATAATACTTCATTCCCTTTCGGGGTGCCGGGTAGCGATAGCCTGATGGTGACGACTTACAACAGTGCTATTCCTGCTTTAGCCCCTGCAGTGGGAGCAATGTGGGATCTGAGCACTGTTGAAGACTCTACTCCTGTATTTTTTCAGTATAGGATTCCCGAACCCGTGTACACATTTGCAGATAGTGATCAATTCAATTTATTCGGCTTTGGGTACCAGGGTAATGTAAAACAGTCGATTGTTGTAGATTCTTTTTCTGCGAGTGGTATTTTGACAAGGGGGGGGAGGTATAGCCTATCTATTCTTACTTCAGGCTTTACCGATAGCCTCTTCATTGACTCCCAAGATGTCATTTATGCACACCCCAGAACAATAATCAAATTTCCTGCAACTTATGATAGTGCCTGGTCATGTACATATAACCACGACCTCATCTACCATTTATCTATGGCCGCATATTCTTATGATCACACTCCGGGATATGTGCGCACATATGCACAAGAGACGGATAGTGTCACCGGATATGGTATGTTGCGTATTAAAGATTACGGGGGTAGCCCTTCTGCATATTTTAATGTTTTACAAACACGTATCCGCACGATTACCACCGACAGTATATTTCTTGCCGGAGCACCAATGTCTCCGCTGTTACTATTGCCATTAGGAGTTACACAAGGCAAGACTGATACTGTGTATGAGGAGTGTTATTATCGGTTGCGAGAGGTGTCGCCATTGGCCAGGATACAGTACAAAGATGCAGCATATACTCAGCCATATAAATGCACAACTCATGTGCAAAGACTGACGCCGACCGGAATAATAGAAATACGTAGCGAAAAGAAAGTATCAGTTTATCCTAATCCAGCAGGGGCTAATACTTTCTTCATTGACATTCCGGAAAATGATGGTGTCTGGTCTTATGAGCTCCTCGATATAACGGGTAGACAGGTATATAAAGGAGTGCTGCGTGGTAATTCTGAAACAAGAAGCGTTCTCCTGTCTGATGAGATCAGATCAGGGATATATTTATTAAAAGTGGCGCAGAATGACAAGGTAATATCTGTGAATAAACTTCAGGTGATCAAATAATGTAGCGCCTGCCACGACTCTATGATTCTAAAAAACGAACTTTCAGTTTTGAAAGCCCCATCTGGAATGGCGGTTGCAGTGATGGGCCTTTTACTACTTGGGGCCTTATTTTTTTTATAAAGAACGGATGCGTTTTGCCGACGCATCGCTGATAGCTTTCCGGATCATCAACGAACATCATATCTTTATTGGTGAGCATAGGTATGGGTGCTTGCTCACGCAGGGATCATTGCGGGTCGGCGGCAGGTTTAAGGCTATATAGTGTCTATTGCTTATGGTGTTGAACTCAGGATATGACCGATCGCTTGTATTTTATATGAAGAGCGAATATATGGTTTGGCAATAATAGCGTCTGCAACTTTTGTAACGAGATACCTACCGCAATTAAAGCCAAAGAAGATAACGGTCATCATTAGCACAATATATCTTATAATCCGTGCTTGTACATCCTTCGCTATTGCCGTTTTTTCGACTAGCGTAAAATTTCTGACTGCTGTAGAAAACGCGAAGAAATAAAGACGTCAATAAGCTGATTCCGGCAAAGAACAAAAAACAAAGGGCAAATTGCTGATGGATTGGGGGGTATTACCATCGAGAGTATACTACTTTCGAAAATCACTGGGGCTTGCTGACGGTTAGCTTTTATATAAAAAGCGCTAAAGCAGAACCTATCGATATAGCCAATACGATGATACTCTGTTCTTCCTTGGGCGATACAAATCTGATGAACAGAACAATAGAAATTTTTTAAAGGACATAACAAGCGCTATCACGAATTAGGTTACCAGGAATTGATACAGCTATCGAGAGTACGCAGCAGTATTGAACTTATATTTTCAATTGTAAACTCCAAATAACATAGTTGATCGCAGTCAACGAAGAGTTTTTTACGCAGGCGGGGCTAAAAACGTAACTTTGAATGCATCAATATATAAACGATAATGGAGAAGAAGCCGAAAGACACACAGGTAGTTATGTCAGAATTGGTCTTGCCAAATGATACTAATACCATGGGAAACCTTATGGGTGGCCGCCTGATGCATTGGATGGATATTGCAGCAGCCATAGCGGCACAAAAACATTGTAATTGTCCGGCAGTTACCGCTTCGGTAGATAATGTTTCGTTTTCTAGCCCTATAAAGCTTGGAAACTTGCTCACTATTGAGGCTAAACTAACAAGGTCGTTTCATACATCAATGGAGATATATCTTAAAGTTTACGGGGAAGACCTTTCGGCGCAATACAAGTATCTCTCTAATGAAGCATACATGACCTTTGTTGCGCTAGACCCCAACGGGAAGCCCAGGAGTGTTCCTGAGCTTGTACCAGAGACAGATCTGGAGAAGAAAATGTATGACGGAGCACTGCGTCGCCGGCAACTTAGGTTGATTCTTGCAGGAAAAATGCAAGCCCACGACGCCGGCGAATTAAGGGCACTGTTTATGCCTCAATAGTAAATTGCACATAACATCAACACAAAAAAATGCTTTCAAAAATTTCTGTTTTCTGGTTTAGAAGAGATCTGCGTCTTGACGATAATGCCGGATTGTATCATGCGCTGAAAAGCGGCGTGCCGGTAATGCCCATATTTATTTTCGATACCAACATTCTTAACGATCTTGAGGATAAAAGAGACAGAAGGGTTGATTTCATACACCAGGCTTTGTTGCGCTTGCAAGACCAACTGACAGCAAAAGGGAGATCCTTGTTAGTGATGAATGGAAAGCCGATAGAATGCTTTCAGAAACTTATTACATTGTATAGTGTGGCTGACGTTTACACCAATCATGACTATGAGCCTTATGCAGGTAAACGAGATGATCAGATCAAAGCATTCCTCAAGGAAAAAGGCGTCGGCTTCCGCACCTTTAAAGATCAGGTCGTTTTCGAGAAGAGTGAAGTTGTAAAAGAAAGCGGGGAACCTTACACTGTCTTTACGCCTTATAGCAGAAAATGGAAGGAACGACTTACTGAATTCGATCTAAGAGCGTACCCAACAGAAAAATACTCAGGTAACTTCTATAAACAGGCGTCAATCAACGTCCCTACTCTTGTTGAAATTGGGTTCGAAACAACAGACATAAAATTCTCTGAGCCTGAGCTGAATGCAGCAATTGCAAAGAGCTACAGCAGCACAAGAGATTATCCGGCCGTAAGGGGCACTACCAGACTCAGTATGCACTTGCGTTTTGGAACAATTAGCATCCGTAAGCTGGCCGCAGAGGCTAAAGCGTTAAATGAAACATTACTTAATGAGCTGATATGGCGTGAGTTCTACATGATGATACTCTGGCATTTTCCGCATGTAGTGGGCCAATCATTTAAAAAGGAATACGACAACATAAACTGGCGAAATAATGAAACGGAGTTCAGGTTATGGTGTGAGGGAGAAACAGGGATTCCGATAGTAGATGCCGGCATGAGGGAGCTTAACACGACCGGATTCATGCATAACCGGGTACGGATGATTGTTGCCAGCTTTCTTACTAAAAATCTATTGATCGACTGGCGCTGGGGTGAAGCTTATTTCGGAGCCAAACTGCTTGATTACGATTTGTCAGCAAACAACGGCGGGTGGCAATGGGCTGCAGGGTGCGGTTGTGATGCGGCACCGTATTTCCGTGTTTTCAACCCTCGCCTGCAAACCGAGAAATTTGATCCGGAATTAAAGTATGTAAAAAAGTGGGTGCCTGAATTGGAACAATTGACCTATGCACAGCCAGTTGTAGATTTGGCAGCATCTCGCGAAAGGTGCCTAAAAGAATATAAGCGCGCGCTAAACAGGCAATAATGTTACCCCCCAGTGCAAACAACAGTTTGCACTGGGGGGTAACCCTTTTAGTGATAGATAACCTGCATGCCTAGCCTTAGCGCAATATCTCGCTCCAATTGGGCACCACGGCTTTCTTGCCAATCAGGTAACATATGTACTTCATCACACTCCAGCATTTTTTTGATGTCGTTGCGTACTGCATCGTCCCATGTGTGGGTGTGGTCGCTTACCCCTAGCGGCCTCACCACATGATAGCCCATGCTATGCAGCTGCTCTGTGATCATGTTAAATTTGCTCTTTACCTGGTCTTTGGGCAGGCCTGTTATTTTTCCTGCTACGTATGCTGTCCTGTTCATGGTCGGTGGTTTTAAAATGGTGAATAGGTATACTGAGTTATAATATACTAAAACTATGCCACGCGTGTATCGTTTTATTAATAGACGTAAGGTGGTGATAGTCTGTTGGGTATTGGTAGATAATATCTGTAAGAGTTAAACAAACAGAGACAATACCGTTCTCAGAAAAGATAAGGTTGTAGGGGCTGGTCGGTAATTTATTTTACGGGTATGCTCCATAAAGGTGAGCAAAGCCTCTCTCTTCCGCGGTGGCGAGGTGCGTTTATGTTGGCTGAATGATAGATTGATATGGCTGGTGCCAGTGGTGGTCTTTACCCCATAGGAGTCGTTAGTGTGTGTCGCGTTTTTCATATTAAGCAGCTTTTTTTGTTTCTATATAAAAGAGTTCATCCTGCACTACTCTTATTCCTATTTCCATCAGCACTGGTGCAACTTCTTCTTTGTTCCTGTCGGCAAGCAGAAGGTCTTTGGCGGGTTCTTCATTTGTTCTTACATATCCGGGCAGCCGGTTCCGTAATTGAGCAAGAATACCATTCCAGTCGTTCCCCTTCGCTGTTTTAAGTCGTGGGGTACCCAGTCTGAATCCTGCAACTCCCCACTGTGTGCCAATACTTCTTCGTTTAGCAAAGAGTTTATTCTTATTCACGGTGCAATACTGCTGCACATATTTAAATGCACTGGTTTTATTTTCATTAGTGCGTTGCAACTCAGCCTCATACTTTTCAAGCACTTCATTTATCTCTGTCTCTATGGCTTTGTTTATCTCCAGTCCCCTGAGACCAGCCGCATAATATCGTGCCATCGCTTCCTCAAATTGTGCCGGTGTTATTGCTTCGCCCGCGCGTTGGGTTGTCCGTATATTCATTGTTATAGTATTTGTGTTAGGTAGGTTTGGGGTTGGACTTACGCAGCAAGGCTGCTCATTTTCTTCAGCATTGTCTCTATAATTAGAGTGGCATATTTGTCGTGTCGCAGGTCTATCATTTGCCATAACTGATAAAATGCCACTGCTTCTGTGCCGCTCAGGGATAGCGTATACTCATCCTGTTGTCTTGCTGCCAGCGCAGATAAGTTATGCCGTAACTCTTGCATATACTCTTTTAGCAGCACATGATGATCATTGGCAGGTTGAAATGACGCCGACATTTCACCACATATTTCGGTAAGGGCCTCTAGGCGCTGATGGCTGAGGCGTACCCTAATACTTCTTTTCTTAACCATTGGTTCACTGATTTTAAAGCTGATTGATATTTTTCGGTAAAACGTGGGTCGCCGGCTGAGATAAGCATCGCTGCTCTTGCCAGCCCATTGATGATAGACGTGTGATCTTGGCCGCCAAACAAAACGGTGATCTGCTGCAGAGTTATCGTAGGGAAATAATGGCGCAGCAGGTAGGCGGCAATAAAGCGTAGGTCTACTATGTCGCGCGCTCTTGATTTGGCAGTGTACATCGAGTAGTCCATGTTCATTGATGCAGCTATTACTTTGAGCATTTGCTCGGGTGTTTTTGCGGGGTGATCTGTTGGACACAGTACAAGGGTTACGCGCATCCCTGTCTTGTTTTTGATTTGGTGTTCAGCGGCACGGGTTATATCGCGTGCGGTAGTCAGGTGGGGTGTTGCTCGGTATTGCATATTGTATAGTTTTATTGTTTACGGAAATTGATTGTGATCAGGCCGCTATTCGCTCGCTTTTGTGTCGGTCTACTAGTGCGGCTATATGGTGCAGATTGCCTTTGCACTCTTCAGTCATGGATGTTATTATCAGCTCATCTGTTATACCATTAGCCTTGCAGATCAGTTCCACATCATTAGGGCCTGGCTTGCCCAGGGTAATAAATCTGCGGCCGAAGGTGTTATATATCTTGTCATAGCCGGGTTTTCCTATTTGTATGCCGCTGGTTATTCTTAGCCGCAACTCATCATTGCCTACTATCACGGCACCCGCAGCGCCAGCTAGCGTGTTGGTTATCGCCACTACCAGTTGCAGCACCCGGTCCTTAAGCAAGTGCGCATCGTCCAGTATCAGTAGCGGAAGGTCTCTGGATTTCATACGGGCAATAAAGGTGTTCATCATCTCCGGCATTGTTCCTTTGGTTTCTATGCCGGCACACTGCATAAGACCTGTCATAAAGGTTCGACGGTTATGCTCTTTGCTACAGGGCATATAGTATACCTGCTCTCGGTTGCGCTGATAATGTTTTGCTGTAAAGGTTTTACCCAGCCCGGTATTGATGGCTACACCGTAGGCCATTGCGTAGTTTTGTGCGTCGGTGAATAGTATGTTCAATAGCAGGGTGGTGCAGGTATCGGCTGAATGCCATTCTCCGCAGTAAAAGCCGACTTGGCGTGCAACATGTTGCCATAAGCGGTCGCTGAGCAGGCTCCAGTTGTCATTTTTTATTTGTGATACTACCGTTGGACTTACATCTTGCAGGCTTGCTGCCGCTTGTGCCTGCGTGTCAAAATGCTCCGTATACCGTATCAATGCATTCTTTACTTGTAGTTTCTGTTCATGTGTCATATGGCTACTGTTTTTTGTTTTCATGGTAGAGGTTTAGGCCTTAGGGGTGACGTAAGAGATTTCCGACATTTTTTTTGGAACAAATAAAATTATTCCTGTATTTTTGAGATGGAATGACCCTTAATTCGACACAAAGATATTCCAAAATTATTGGCAATTCCAAATTTTGTGGAAAAATTGTTCTAACTTTGTAGCCATGAACTTAGCAACCAACCTAAAATTTCTCAGAAAGAAAAAGGGCAAAACGCAGGATGCGCTTAGCTCAGAGCTTAATATTGGGCGTACAACATTGGCCAATTATGAGGCTGGTGTTAGCGAACCCAATGTGGATACGCTATGCACAATTGCCAAATATTTTGGAATTTCGGTTGACACCCTGCTGTCAAAAAATTTGGAGGCGGGTGATAATGTTATCGAGGTTTCCGCCGCAAGCAACGGACATATTGCAGATCAGTACAACGGTATTCCTCGCATCATTACCGTAGATCAGCAAGGCAATGACAACATTATATATGTTCCGGTAAAAGCAAGAGCAGGCTACCTTTCTGGCTATGGCGATAGTGAGTTCATGGAAACTCTTCCGACCTTCCGTCTACCGGGTTTAAGTAATTCTACCTACAGGATGTTTGAGGTAGACGGTCCATCAATGGCTCCCAATATATTGCATGGCGACAGACTAATAGGCGAATGGGTGGATGATCTGGAAAAGGTGCGCGATAATCGGGTATACATCATAGTGCATAAAGGGGGCGTAGCAGTAAAGCGGGTAATAAACCGCCTTAAAGAACGTGGTAAATTTTACCTTAAGTCAGATACAATAGCACACCGGCACGAATTTCCCACAATAGAAATAGACCCCGCAGACATAAAAGAGATATGGTACGGCAGGCTCAAAATCAGCAGCGACTTCACAGAACCGGCAGAGGTTTACCATCGTTTGGCAGACCTGGAAATGGATGTCATGGAGATGAAGCGAATGCTCAAGAGTTAACCGTTTTGGTGAAAACTTGTGAACAACCCCCGCTAATATTACCGCAATATTAAAATTGAGTTAAGAAAATGATTTTTGCGGGGCTTAAAAACTCATTTTAAAAACACAAAAAATTTAATGTCTGGGGTTAAAACTGCCATTTTAAGCTTGAAATGAGCAATATATGGGGTAAAATACTACCTATGTTAAGAAAAACGCAAAAAATGCTTTGTTAATTCAATTTCTTGTAATAAATTCACCCTCTGATTACAACCTTGGCCTAAGTTAACATTATGTTAGGGTTACCAAATAGGGTTATTTTTTAGCAAAACAATCTTTAAAGAAAAACAAATAGTATGAAAAGACCTTTGTTACTATTGGTATTACTGCTTACAGTTGGCTTTCAGGCTTTAGCTCAAAAGCATACAGTTACGGGAAAAGTATTGGACGAAACCGGACAGGGATATCCCGGCGCGGGCATCATGGTTAAAGGTACCCAGCTAGGTACAGTATCTGATGTCAACGGGGATTTCATGCTCGATGTTCCGGATGGCAAAAACTTTCTCTTGATTCAGGCGTTGGGTTACAACCAGATGACCATTAACGATTCTGGACAGCAAACCATTATTGTTCGCCTTAAGCGCAGTGCCAAAGAGCTGGAAGGCGCCGTGGTAACCGCTCTTGGAGTAAAAAGGGAAAAAAGGGAGTTAGGTTATAACTCTACAACACTAAATAACGACGAGCTTACCGCAGGTCAAAGCAGCAGTGCCATTTCCGGCCTTGAAGGTAAGGTTGCAGGTGCTAATGTCACCAGTACAACTGGTGGTCCGGGCGGATCTACCCGTATAGTTCTTAGAGGTGAGAAATCAATTTCCGGCGACAACAACGCACTTATGGTTGTTGATGGGGTCATCATCAATAACTATGACAGAACACAATCAAATCAGCTCACTCAGGTAGACTTCGGTAACTCAGCTAATGACCTGGATCCAGATGAGATCGAATCAGTAACCGTACTTCAGGGGCCAGCTGCCGCTGCTCTTTACGGCTCTGCAGGAGCCAATGGTGCGATCATGATAACCACAAAACATGGTTCGCACAAGTCTGGTGACAAGAAGAGCAAGGTTGATGTTACCTATAAGGCAACATTCACATTGTCCGATGTATTGAAATTACCAACAACACAAAATCAGTTTGGTCAGGGCTCTATTTATACAGGTATTGTTGATGATCGTGAAGATAACTTCAGCTGGGGTTTACCGTTCGACAATAAGATCAAACCTTGGGGCCAGATCATCGATGGTAAAGAACTGGTGAAGCCTTATTCTTACGTACCTAACAACTACAATAACTTTTTCCAGAGAGGCAGAGACCTTAATAACTTCGTATCGCTTTCTGGCGGTAATGAAACCACAACCTACTTCCTGTCTATAAATACACTTAACAGTAACGGAGTTGTTCCAAGCACTTTCTATAATAAGTATAGTGTAAGGTTCAATGCAAGTACACAACTGACTAATAATATATACACATCAGTAAATGTAAATTATATTAACTCTTATTCCAGGGCTGAAAATAGCGGACAGTCTGCAGGTGGCGTAATGCAAAGCTTGTTGCAGGTGCCTACAGATGTTCCAATCGCAGAACTTAAAAATCTTGGAAGTGTATATAACTCAATGGACTTTTTAGATACAAATGGTATTCACCGCTACGGATATTTTAACGCCTATGCTAAGAACCCGTTTTGGGCTGCTCAAAACTATGATAACAGAAACAAGACAGATCGTATCATAGGTGACTTGAATATTGGTTATAAGAAAGGAGAGTTCAATGTTTATGACAGGGTAGGTATTGATGTGACCAGCGACAGAAACTATTTGAAATCCCCTAAATATGATGTTTTGCCTTATGACCAGACAGCATTATATGCCGGCAATGCATACATTTCTCAAGGTGGTTACAGCGAGCAGAACTATAATGGCCTGCACTTTTACAACGATTTCGTAGCTAACTGGACGCATGCTTTCAATAATAATTTTGGCATCAATGCGCTCGCCGGTCAAAACGTTACTATGTTAAATGACGGAAGTCTTAATGCAACGATTGACCCGACTACCAATGGTTTAGTTATTCCGGGCTTCTACAATTTCTCTAATAACCAGGGGCCTATATCTGTGTCAAATCCATTGACCCAGATGAGGACAATAGGTGTATATGGTGATGTAAAACTGAATTATCAGCGTGAGGTCTTCTTGGAGATGACTGCACGTAACGACTGGTCATCAACTTTACAGCAAGATCACAACTCTTATTTTTACCCGGGCGTTAATGCTTCATGGGTATTTACAGAAAGGTTGAACGGCACTAAATTTAAAGATAAAGTGCTGAACTATGGTAAAATTCGCATGGGTACTTCTGGAGTAGGTAAATCTGCACCGGCATATGCTAATAACAGTGCCACCTATGCTCAGAATTCTATAGCTACAGCATTCGGTTCTGTGGTTCCTCCGTTCAATGGTGTTTCTGCCTTCTCTATTGGTAATACCTTCGGTAGCAATGGAATCAAACCGGAGTTAACCCGTGAGTATGAAGCCGGTTTCGACCTTTCGTTCCTGAAAGACAAATTGATACTTTCTTTCACCTATTATAATGACCTTACACACAACTTGATTACTTCAGTTCCGGTTTCTCCTTCTTCGGGATATTTGTTTGAAAATGTGAACATAGGTGATATCAGCAACAAAGGAGAAGAACTCACCATCAGGGGTACACCTATATCAACTAAATGGGGCTTGAAGTGGGATCTGTTCGCTACTTACACACATAACGTGAATAATGTAGAAAGCCTGACAAGCGGTCTTAATCAAGTTACTTTAGGTGGTTTCTCTGGTATGGCTATTGTTGCTGCTGTTGGCCACCCAATGGGTACGTTCTATGCTGCTGATATCGCATACACTGCTGATGGCCATGCTATTGTTGACGCTAGCGGTAACCCGATACCTACAACCAAACCCGTTTACAGAGGCTCTTATCAACCTAAATTCATGGCCTCATGGGGAACAGACCTTTCTTATAAAGGAATCAAATTGCACGTATTATTTACCACAAAACAAGGTGGCCAGTACTTCAGCAATACTAAACTGTTAGAAGACTTTGATGGTAACGCACCTGAAACCGCAGTTAACGGACGTAACCCGTATGTGTGGAACAACTCAGTACAGCAAGTTGGTAATACAAACAACTATGTGACCAATACTACTAAGTTCGTACCTTATAATTATTGGGTAAATGTTGTAGGTCAGAATTTCGTACCGGCTCAGGGACTGGTAAATGCCAGCTACATCAAGCTGCAGGAGATCGCTCTGTCATACAGAATACCAACCAAGTACTACCAGAAAACACCGTTTGGTGGTCTGGAAGCAGGTTTGTTTGGTAATAACTTGATCCTTTGGACTCCGAAGAGCAATCCGTATGATGATCCATCTGAGTCATCAGCAGGCGCAACTTCAAATGGTCAGGGTTTCAACTTTAATGCCCGCCCTTCTTTAAGAAACTATGGTGCATTCATTAAAGTAACTTTCTAATCATAAAATAATTAATTGTATGTTGAAAAATAGAAATCTCGCAATTGTTTTATTGATCTGTCTGGTTACTGGCATTTCATCTTGCAGAAAATACCTGAATGTCAATACTACTCCAAACGGTTCGCAAACAGTGACTGTGCAAACTTTGTTGCCTGCAGCGCAATTGTATGTAGGTTCTTCATTAGGTGTGGATCTGGAAATTGATGGCTCTTTCTGGGCTCAGTATTGGACACAGAACCCGAATGCCAGTCAGTACACGAATCTGGATAAGTATACCATCGGTCAGGACGGTTTCTCCAATCCGTGGACTAACCTGTATGCTGCCGCCGAGAACTTTTACCAAATGGGTAAACTGGCAGATTCATTAAAGTTGAAGCAGTATAAAGCTATCTCAGTTTTGATGCAGGCATACACATTCCAACTCATTACTGATGGATGGGGTGATGTACCGTTCAAACAGGCCTTGAAGGGCCAATACGCCGACGGACATTTGGTTAACCCTAAGTATGACTCACAGTCTGTTATCTATTCTAACCTTCTGGCTATGGTAGATTCTGGTATGGCTTTGATCAACACATCAGATCCTGCAGGTCCTACAACTGATGATCTGATATATGGAGGTAATATGGCTGAATGGCAAAAATTCGGTAATACCTTGAAGCTTCGTTTACTGATACGCGAAAATAAGATTAACCCAACCGGGGCACAAGCTGCAGCAGTAGTGTTTTTTGCCACAAATCCTTCTTTCCTGGCTACACCTGCCGACAATGCAGTTATCGCTTACGGATCAGGGTCAACAAACAAAAACCCTTTGTATGCTGAAGAAACAGGCCTTAATTCCACACAGAATCTAGTTGGCAGTAAATCATGCATTGACAGCATGAACTCAAACAATGACAACAGGCTGTATGCATTCTATAAGCCGGCTTCCACTGGTTTTGTTGGCCTTACCCAAGGTATCATTGCCAATAACATCACTGTAGGTAGTTATTCTATACCTTCCAGCACCGTAGGCGGAGATGCATTGAACTCAGCTTCCACGAAGGCGAATGTTAATTTTATGACTAGCTATGAAAGCTATTTCCTGCAGGCTGAAGCTGCTGCTCTTGGGTGGTCAGGTCAAAACGATTCTTTGATGTTCATCAATGGTATTCATCAGAGCTTCCTTGCTTATGACGCTGCACTGCAGGCCCAGGGCCCTTATGCTTCGGCTGGTACAACAACTCCTTCAGGTGCAGTTTTGGCTGCAGACGTTCCGTTTACGGGTGAGTTAGCGTTCTTCGCTTATACTTATGGTGATACATTTTTCGTTACTCCTGCTGGCACACCGGCGCCATCTTACTGGTCTATCTACCCTAGTACGGGGTCTCTGGCTCAGAAATTACGTTGCATCATTACACAAAAGTGGTTCTCAATGTGCGGAAATCAGGGATTTGAAGCATGGACTGAATTGCGCAGAACAGGATATCCTGACTTCCTGCCTTTCCCATTATTCGCATCTCCTAAGCAATTTCCAAAGAGATTCTTATACCCTACATCGGAAAGTACGGTTAACGCTAACTTCCCTGGTGTAGCCTCACTAACCTCTAAAATGTGGTGGGATCTGTTTTAATTAATATCATAAAAAATTTCTTCAATGAGAAAAATAATCATATTGTCGGCTTTAGTTGCATTTGTTGCCGTAGGTTGCAAGAAAAAAGTAAATAGCGTATCTACTGAGGTTACTGTGTCCTATCCTACTATTTCATTCGCAGGAGGCAATGTATATTTCAGTATCCCGGTAGGTGGTGGCTTACCTGCAATCTCAGCAACTGCATATGACTCTTTCTACAAAGAGGTGGACAATGTTGTTCTGGATCAGAGCACATTAGACAACACCACTCCCGGACTGTATATCGTTACCGCTACTGCCCAGAATAAGTATGGCTTTACCGGGACAGCAAACGTATACGTCGCGGTTACCAATATTAACTCTGCTATCAATCTTGCCGGTACCTATGCACGTATTGACAATAGCAGTAACTACTTGGTAACAGTATCAAGACTTGCAAACGGTTTATACATGTCAAGTAATATGACCGGTAATCCTGCTGCGGTGGATCCAGGCGTTTTTGTTCAGACAGATGACACAACCATCATTGTTCCTTCTCAGGTTACTCCAGGTGGCACATTATACGGCACAAATGCAAAGGTGAGCATGGCTGTAGCAGATACTACTTATCGGTATATACTCGGACCATCATCTAATTTTTCACAATCGACAAGGATTTTCCAGAAGCAATAATTCTTTCATAATATCATTCTGCAGCCTCGGCACATGCCGGGGCTGTTTTGTTATGTGTAAGAATTTTCTTAAATCCATTACACAAAGTAAACCCTATGTACCCTAAACTGCTTATTACCTCGTTACTAGTATTTTCTGTAGTGTCCTGTACCAGGCACGATGCGCAGAAACTAACTTCTCCGAAACTGGATGAGCCATTTAATGGACTGATTCCATATGACGCTTCAGGTATAGCAGGCGTATTCCTGATATCAGTATAGGAACAAATGGACAAACGGCGCACGGAGCTCTGCCTCCTCAATGCCCAATGACCCCTCTTTAACATAAACTCTGCGTCCGCTGCGTGAAAACCCTCGGTTGGGAAGCAACTCGCAGACAACGCATCGGCTCTACCTCCTCTGTGTGAAATACTACCCTGAGTGAACATTTTCACACCAGCATAAACTTGTCCGCATCATTAAGAAAGGGCAGCGAAGTGC
>Ga0164297_10000096_pt1 | contig 105585 bp, 87 predicted proteins | sample GEODES058metaG_FD_113539 | JGI IMG/M metagenome (GOLD analysis project Ga0164297, IMG submission 113539) | Dystrophic lake water microbial communities from Trout Bog Lake, Wisconsin, USA - GEODES058 metaG | ecosystem: Environmental > Aquatic > Freshwater > Lake | place: USA: Trout Bog Lake...
GCCAACGCCACCAACATACAGATAAAGTACTTGTCCAGGCGTCACCGACAAATCACACTGCACTCGTCCACCCTTCGCCACCGGATCCGTACCACCGTCCGTATAGGGAGCCCCACCGGATGCCCCGGCCATATCAACTCCAAGTCGAGTGACGCCTGCAGGCACGGTATAGGTTTGCACACTACCTGTATAATGAAACGTAGTCTGGGCTGTTACGCGAAGCGTAAAAAGGACACCAATAAAAATTAGAAGGGTGCATTTAACGAAACCGCTTCTTATCCGACGTAGTTGCTCATTAACTACTTTCTTAATGTGCGTTTTAGACATAATTTGCTTTATTGAGTACAATTCTTTCATCGTTTCTGTTTATCAGCATCAGTGATCTTAACGGCCAAAACTCCCCAGAATGTGTAAATAGTAACTAAACTAATCACACACTAGAAAGAAATAGTATGGCAAATGATTTTGAGCAAAAATAATCGCATAATTTTGGTTTACAACAATTTTAGCAATAAAATAAAACACAATGTGACAAGATGAAGTGTGCCCAATGCAGCTACTGGCAATACTCTGCCTTCCACACAAGTTTTTCCAGGTTCCAACGGCTAATTATTGCGGAGCGGTCCTGTTTTCTTGTTTTCCATTTCTTTTCATGCGGGAACCACACTTCCGAAAGTGCACTCCATACTTCTTCCTTACTCGCAGTAACGATGAACACCTTGCTATACTGGCTACCCATGCAAACGAAGATGGACTGGTCTGCCAACATGGCTACGCTTCCGCCACTATTAAATGTCCTGCTAGCGCCGCTTTCAACAGAACAGACGTAGTCCCAAAGTTTCCGGATAGAATCTTTGGCGGCTTCGGGGAGTCTTAATAATACTACGACAGGAAGTGAGTCTCTTACCTGACAACTATTGTTATTAAAGAAAAGCAACTCATTGCCCTGCAAGATCCTTGGGCAGTGGGGATTGCAAAACAAGCCATCACCCTGCCGTTCCGGCCCGGGTCGATAAGTATCGCCGTAGATGTCAATTATCCTGCCTTCCGGGTAAGCAATTTTTAATATTCGGTTCAGATTGCGGAAACCAAGGTAAACGACCCGTTTGTCTTCGTCAAAGAAGAAGGAATTCTCATGCGGATCAAACTTTAAGTTGGTATCTGCCGGGCTGAAATAGTCATAATCGCTTCCGACAAGGTGCTCAGCTGATTTCCATGACCAGACTTCTTTGCCGTGAATGTCATATTCGGTTAGGATGCTAAAGCGCGCCTGCTTATACCCAGGGATAGCTTTGTCTGAACCGGTACAGTCGACATGCTTTCCGCTCTGGTCTGATACCGTCCTGCACATAAGTATCTCAGCACGCATGGTCATGTAGTGGCCATTCGCAAGCTTCGTAAACTCGTGATGGTAGTCATATCGAGTAGTGTCTTTGCCATTTACATCATATGCCTTTCCCTTCCACAAAATATCACCATTCAGGTTTATCTCGGTCGGCACGCCATGTAAAAAGGTTATCGTGCTGTCGGCCGTGAACTTAATATCTGTTTCAAACGGACCAAGGTTGCTGCTGTCTGGGATGTACCACACGGGACTGCCCTTCATGTCATAGAGCACCCCTGCCGTATTAACGGAAACATAATAGTCCTTATGGCTGCTATCCGCAGGTTGAATTATTCTCAGTCGAAGTACTGATGTGTCTACCCTCTCGTTCTTGCCAATATTAAAATGGAACAGCGCACTGTTCCCAATGACCTTATCACGCTTGTGGTATAGGATCCTCCAGGTGTAGTAAACACCAAAAGAAGGCATCTCCATAACAACATGTGTTTGATTTACGAGCTGAGAAGACGCAAGATGGGCCGTAAATGAATCTTCTGAAGAAAAATCACCTATGGCAAGCTGCATTTCAAAAATATCCGCGTGGCGAAAATTGGGGAAAGCAAATCCTACCAATCGATAGTTCAGGCATTTGCCTTCTTTTGGCAAAACTTGTGCGGACAGCACACACGGCAATAAGATAAAAAAAAACAGATTTGAGTATCTCAACTTCAAAGACATCTTCCTGAAAATCATAACATCTAGTAGACTGGTTGCACACCCTTTGATTTCCAATAATCTATTATTGGATTAAATGGTCCATATTTATGCTGCACCTCTGTAAAACGATCGGCATATGGCGCTTTGTCGTAGTCGATCGCCTTTTCTGAAGGTATGGGATAATCAAAACTTTTCGGCGTAGGACGCTGATGAGCACGATCATCGTTAACAAATGCAGCAACATCAAGCGCATCTGCGTCGCTGAGGATCGGTTTTTGCCATGTGGCTTTATCATGAGGCATATTCGCTTTCAGCCATTGTGCCTGCTTAATGATCCGGTGCATACTCGAACCTGGTTGGTAGCCGTACTGGCCCCATAAAGGCGGATAAGTATAACAGACGCCATCGGGGCGCATTAATCCTTGCCCATCTGTGCCATGGCACCTCTGGCACTCTCGCACATATACAGCTTTGCCTCTTTCCGGACTGGCGGCAATGTCTGGAAATATTACCGGGAGGTTCTTTTGACCGTCAAATATTTTTCCTTTAGCAACGAAACCATTAATCCATTTCAGGTAAGAGAGGAATGCGATCATCTCTCTGCTGTCGAGCGGAAGCGGCTTTCCATTGTGCGGGCGCATAACACAATTATTGATTCGCTCAGCAAGCGTGAGCACCCTCCCTTCCCTGGGCCTGTATTGAGGGTAGTTATCGTGTGAGGCCATCAGGTTGAATGAATATGGCTTAGTTCCTGCTTCCTGATGGCAATTAGTGCAGTTCATTTTATTACCCAAATATCTGCCGCTCACGCCCTCTGGACCGATATAGTATGAGGTATTGATCATCAATTCACGTCCATACCTGACAGCATCTCCAAACTTATCGTGAGGCATGAGACTTGTATCTACTATGATGATCGACGGTGTCTGCACTACCTTTACGGCTGCATTTTCTTTTTCGCTGGTTCTACTCGTGCATTGGCATAACTCGGACAGAATCAGGCACGCAACTGAAATTTCAATAAATAATAGGCGCTTCCGCATGATACAACTAAGAAATTAAGGCATAACCGATGCAAATGCAACAAGCTGGGCGCGTACTGCAAGCGTCCATTTCAGCAGCTCTCCCTCTTGCGTACAAAAGTAGCATCAAATTGTACAAAGATACGCTCGGTTGCCCGATTATCAACAGAGTGGTCGATGTAGTAGAGTTTGCCAAAGACACAAAAAAGCAGGTTTGTCCAGGCAGGGAACGCTGAAAGCATAGCTGCTGCCGGAAAAGTAATAGCCCGAATCCTACCAGCGACCTATGACCAAAGCCGATCACTTATACACGTCCTTCCAGCTAAGGTTGGAGATGCAGAAGCGCGTGGGGCGCTCCCAGTCATTCTCATCCATCCCATCGGGGCTGCGGAAGCAAAAGAGGACGTTGTCCATGATAGTAGTAAAACCTACAGTGCCGTCCATCTGGTAAGCCATCAAACCGGTTGCGGGGCTGCTTATGGCGGTCAGTTGTGCCGCTGTGATGCGGGGAACGAGCAGCCCCTTTTAAGTGGACGATGCATCTAAAATGGCGCTGCTATTGGCAGCGGTGCCTGTTGTGCTCACTGCCATGCCTTGCGCATTGGCATTCTGGTATGGTGCGATAGTTATAGCTGATAACATTGCGAGAAAACATCTCTTCGTAGATATAACTTATTTATTGTAGAGAAATATTTAATTCCAAATGAATGAACTTAAATATAAGAACTCCTATTACCGCTTACTCAGCTTTCGTGAACTTATCCTTCTTCAGCATGGCGCCATGCTCGTCAAAAACTACGATCATGTACACCGCTGAAGGGAGCGACGCAATATCGATGGTTGACGCATCATTTTGCTCCAGCACAACCTTACCATCCATCCCCACAATCGCAATATTTACCTTAACCGACGCCTGAACGGTCAGTTGATCGGTTGCAGGGTTAGGGAATATGCTCACATCAACACCTGTGTTTACATTCTGAACTATTGAAGAACCACCAGAGACCACATATCCCGCTGATGTATCCGCACAACCATTGCCATCTGTAACGATAACATTGTAAGTGCCTGTTGCCACTGCATTGTAAACGCTGCTGGTAGCACCTGTTATCGGCAGGCCATTATGCAACCATTGGTAAGTGCTGAAGGAACCGGTGTACAATATTGAGCCGGCGCCATGAGATATGACCGGATGCGGTGCGTTAAGTACGGATACGGACGACAATATTTCGCTACAAATGCCTGAAGAGACCGTTACTGTATAAATACCGGCAGTATCCGCCGCATACGAAGCGCTCACTGCACCCGCAACCACATTGCCGTTGCGATACCACTGATAACTCAACCCAGTTGCACTGCTGAGTACCGCAACCACAACCGGGCTGCCATGACAAATAGTGCCGCTGCCTGTTGCCGGAGCAAGAGACATAGCAGGGAGCGTATCGGTAGTGAAGAGGATACTTGCAGTAGTGCTGCATCCCGCACTTATATCAACTGTATAAATTATGGTAGCCGTACCACCACCTGCAGCAGTAACCACACCGGCTGTGCTCACCGTTGCCACGGTTGTATCGCTGCTACTCCATGCACCACCCGGAGTGGCATCGGACAGCAACACCGTGGAGCCCACGCAACCATCTGAAGATCCTGTGATCGCATCGACAACAGGACTCGCTACCACATTAATTGTTGCATAAGCAGAATTGCTGCATCCGAAAGCGTTTGTAATTGTATTGGCAACAAGGGCAGACCCTATAGCATTACCAGTAATTACACCAGTGGCAGCACCAACGGACACTATAGTGGTATCACTGCTACTCCAAACACCACCTGCGTCACCGCTAAGTGACACCACCGAACCTATACATATGCTGGTAGCCCCTGAAATTGCTGCAGGAACCGGCAGTGTATCCACTTCTACGGCCATTGTTGCCGTTGAAGAACAACCTGTAACAGCGTCAGTCACTGTGTAAGAAATCCCTACAGGTCCGGCCGCAATGCCATTCACTACACCTGATGCATCAACTGAAGCAAGCAGATAAGAACTACTGCTCCAGTTGCCACCGGTGATAGCATCTGAAAGCGTGATCTGGTTACCGACACAAACATTTGCCGCACCCGTGATGGCTGCCACTGCAGGCGGAGTGATCACCGTATCTGCAATGCCGATCGACGAAGAACATCCAAAAGCATTAGTAACTGTATAATAAATAGTGTCGACGCCAGCTGCAACTCCGGTAACAAGTCCCGTTGTTGCACCCACGGTTGAAACCGACACATTGCTGGAAGACCATGTACCTCCCGGCATATCAGATATCAATGACGCTGTAGCGCCCGGACAAACAGATGTCACACCAGAAAGCGCATCTAGCATAGGGACTCCGTTCACTGTAATACCCGACGACACGGTAGTGGTGCAACCGACGCCACTGGAAACCGTATAGGAAACAGAAGCCGAGCCGGCCATCATTCCGGTAACAACGCCTGTGGTTGCATCTACAGTTGCTATTGATCCGTCGCTGCTGCTCCATATGCCACCCGCAGTTGCATCGGCGAGCGAAACAGCACTACCTGCGCAAATACTCATTGGACCGGATATTGTATCGACTGCTGGCGGAGCCACAACAGATACGATGGTGAAAACAGTTGTGCTACATCCAAAAGTATTTGTAACCGTATAATAAACGGTATCGGTACCCATTGCCAAAGACGTAACCACGCCAGACGCATCAATAGATGCTACAGACGGGCTTGCCGAAGACCAGGATCCGCCCACAACAAAATCGGACAATGTAGTTGTAGTTGAAGGGCACATGCTGGTGCTGCCTGCAATAGTATCCACAACCGGTTCAGGATTCACGGAGTAGCTGCCTACTACCGAGGCACTGCAGCCAGCAGCATTTGTATACGTATAAGTAAATGACGTTACTCCGGAACCTATTGCTGAAATAACACCAGTAGCAGCGTTAATCGTTGCAATGGTTGTGTCGCCACCCGACCATACGCCACCCATGGTTGCATCAGTAGCGGCAGTTGTTCCGCCAGGACAAACACTTGTAAGCGGATCGATCGCATTCACCACCGGCAGCGGATTCACCGTCAGCGGCATTACTACAGCCGAGGTGCAACCAAGTCCGTTTGTCACCATATATGTGATCATCGCGCTACCTGCAGCCACACCGTGCACATTGCCCGATGCGTCAGCCGTAGCAATAGTAACATCGCTGCTGGTCCACACACCACCCGAAGTGCTGTCTGAAAGTTCAACCGAACTTCCGATACATACAGATCCGCTGCCTGCTATTGCAGCCACTACAGGCGGCGCAACAACAGTGTCTGTCGCAGTAACCACAGCACTGCATCCAAAAATATTGGTAACGCTATAAGAGATGGTAGTAACACCAGGCGTCACGCCGGTCAACACACCTGTTGTCGCATCAATTGTTGCAACAGTTGGATCAGACGAGCTCCATGATCCTCCAAACACAGCATCTGACAAAGTGGTGGCCGAGGCTACACATACCGCGCCGGATCCGCTGATAGAAGCTGTTGAAGGAGAAGGATTCACCGTAATACCCGCAACTGCAGAAGACATGCAGCCAGCCAAATTGGTAATTGAATAGGAAATAACCGCAGTACCTGATGCTACGCCAGTTACATTACCTGACGCGTCTGTAGATGCAACTCCAGGATCGCTACTTGACCATACTCCGCCAGTTGCCGCATCAGTGAAGCTAAGTGTTGTACCCGGGCACAGCGTCGTCGCGCTTGCAGATATAGTGCCTGCATCAGGAGCCGCATTTATTGTGTCAATATAATCAGCAGAAGAAGTACAGCCGAATACATCGGTGATCGAATAAATGAATGTTACATTACCCGCACCGGTAGTGTTGATACCGCCCGTGACAGCGTTGATCGACGCTATTGAAGCATTGCTACTGCTCCATGCCCCGCCAAAGGTAGCATCGGTAAGTGTGGACGGATTGCCCACACAAATGCTGGTTGGACCAGATATTGCAGAAATAGCAGGCAGCGGATTCACCGTGACCATGGTAATTACTGAAGCATTGCCGCATGTACCGGAGACTGTATAAGAAATATTAGCGGTACCTGCAGCCATACCCGAAACAACACCCATCGTGCTGACACCGGCAACCGCAGTATCTGAGCTGCTCCATGTACCACCCATAACTGTATCGGACAATGATATAGACGAGCCTGCGCAAACCGTGGTCGTCGTGCCGGTTATTGATCCAGCATTGGTACCTGGCAGAACAGTGATACCTGCAATGGCAGAACCAGAACCGCAGGTGTTGGCAACTGTATAGCTGACTGTAGCTGCGCCTGAATTAGCACCAGTGATGATGCCTGTGCTGCTTATGGAAACGATCGAAGGGTCGCTGGTGGTCCAAGTGCCACCTGCTACGCTGTCTGACAAAGAAGCTGATGCACCCGGGCAAACAGTTGTAAGACCGCTGATGACACCTGCACCCGGTGCTGCGCCGACATTGATGGCAGCAATTGCAGAAACGGTAGAGCAACTGTTCACAACGGTATAAGATATGATGGCCGCACCTGCCGAATTACCGGTAACAATGCCTCCGCTATTCACACTGGCAATTGCCGCATTACTGCTGGTCCATGTACCACCGGTTACGGTCTCTGTCATGGTTGTTGTATTACCTGAGCAAATGAATGAAGAGCCAGAAACGCTGCCCGCGTTAGCCAGTGGATTCACCGTAACAAACGCTGTGGCAACTGCCACACCGCACATATTGGAAATAGAATACGAAATAGTTGCCGTACCCACTGCTACACCATTCACCACGCCCATACCGCTGACCGTAGCCACTGGTATATTACTGCTACTCCAGGTACCGCCCACAGCGGTATCGGACAATGTGAGTGAATTACCCTGGCAAACCGAAGTAAGGCCGGTAATAGCACCTGCATTAGGTTGCGGGTTGACCAGGATGTCGTGAGTAGCATATAATGTACCGCACGTTGTTGTAGAAGTATAAGTGATGGTGGCACTGCCTGCTGCAACACCTGTTACAATGCCGGAAGCATTCACAGTGGCTGCGGCTATGTTGCCTGAGCTCCACGTACCTCCGCTTGCTGTACTTGTCAAAGTGGTCTGTGTGCCTGCGCAAATAGAAGAAACACCGGATAGAGTACCTGCATCAGGTGCTGGTTCTACAACTATGTCGGCTGTTGCTACCGCAAGTCCACAGCCATTATTCACCTCGTAAGAAATGATCACCAACCCAAAGGATACGCCTGACACTACCCCGCCGCTGTTCACGGTAGCTATAGAAGTGTCACTGCTACTCCAACTACCACCGGCGGTTGTTTCGGTAAACGTAGTTGCATTGTCCTGGCAAAGTGACGTGCTGCCCACGATAAGGCCTTCGTCCGGCGATGTGGTCACATGCACCGGAACGGAAGTTGAAGCCGAGCCACATGATGTTACCACAGAATAAGTAATATTCGCTGTACCTGCTGCATTTGCCGTAACCACACCCGATGCAATTACAGAAGCGATCGCGCCGTTGTCGCTGGTCCAGGTACCACCCGGAACAGAACTGCTCAATGTAGAAGACAAGGTGATACAAATAGAAGTAGCCCCGCTGATAGTGCCCGCGCTGGCAACAGCATTAACTGTTATCGGGGCAGTAGCAGTTTCGGAGCCACAGCCATTTATCACTGTATAAGATACGGTTGTTGTACCGGTGGCAACCGCAGTTACAACCCCGGATGCGTCGATAGTGGCGACAGCAGGGTTGGCGATGGACCACGCTCCGGCACCACCGCCCGCGGTATCTGCAAGTGTTGATGTATTGCCGGGACACAATACCGTAGTGCCGGTAATAACACCCGGCCCGCCGAAAGGATTCACCACGAGCGGTGTAGTGACAGTTGTGAAACCACAGGTATTATGTAGTGTATATGTTATAGTATCAATACCATTAGCAACGCCGGTAACTACACCGGTACTTGCATCAACTGTGGCCAGTGAAGTATTGCTGCTGCTCCATGCGCCGCCACCGACTGTTTCAGAAAGGCTGGTGGTGCTACCCGGGCAAACAGACGTAGTGCCTGTGATCATGCCGGGAGCAGGTGCTGTTGAAACGGTGAGCGAAACGGTTGCATTGGTTGCGCCACATGTGTTGGACACTGAATAATAGATATTGGCCAGTCCACCGGCAACACCGGTAACCACACCTGAACTATTAACAGTCGCAATTGAAGTATCGCCGCTGCTCCATGTGCCGCCGGAGACAGTATCAGTGAGCGTAGTAGTAAAGCCCTGGCATACAGTGCTTGCACCAGTGACAACACCGGCATAAGGGAATGGATTGATAGTAACGGGAGTGGTTGCGGCAGTAGGTGCGCATGCGCCCGCAATTGAATAAGAGATGACAACTGAACCACCGGCTACCCCTGTAACTACGCCTGAAGCATTCACAGTGGCTATGGCCGGGTTCGCACTGCTCCATACACCACCACCTACTGTTTCAGTAAGCGTTGTAGTAGTGCTCTGGCATGTTGTAGTGATGCCGCCAATTGTACCTGGATCTGGCAGCACACCAGAAGATATTGTCCGTGTTGTTGTGGCGCTGCCGCAACCTGTGGTCACTGTGTAAGAGACAACCGTTGATCCGGTGTCAACTCCGGTTACCACACCGGTTGTTGCATCAATGGAAGCAACTGAAGTATTTGAACTATTCCATGTACCTCCGGATGATGCATCGCTGAGCGTGATGTCAGCCCCTGTACATACTGATGACGGGCCGGTAATACTTCCCGCATTTGGCGATGCACTTACCGTTACGGAATGTATGGCTGCCAGTGTACCACAGGCAGTGACACTTGTATAAGAAATGACTGCAGTACCTGCCGTAACCCCGGTCACAACACCTGAAGGGCTGATGGTTGCAACGGAAGTTGAAGCTGAACTCCACGCTCCACCAGATGTTGTATCTGACAAGGTAATATTAGCACCTGTGCACACATTGGATGCACCGGTAATGCTGCCGGCATTTGGCAGCGGAGACACCACAACCGGCGCGGTTGCTGTAGCAGTACCACAACTGTTTGTAACAGTGTAGCTGATGACTGCGCTTCCGATAGCTACAGGCGTAATAACACCCCCTGCATCTACAGTTGCCACGGCAGTATTGCCGCTGGTCCAGGTACCGCCCGAAGAACCATCTGTAAGCGTGATAGTGGCACCCATGCACACGCCTGAAGGACCTGAAATAGTACCAGCCGATGGTGCAGGATTCACTGTAACGGTGTCCAGCGCTATTGCAGTGCCGCAACTATTAGTAACCGTGTAGCTGATGATCGCAGAGCCAGATGTGACGCCGGTGACAACGCCGGAAGTATTTACACTTGCAATAGAACTATTGTTGCTGCTCCAGCTTCCTCCGGTCGCAGATTCAGCCAGCGAAGATGTAGCACCCTGGCACACAGTGTTGACACCGCTGATAGCGCCGGCATTTGCCAATGGATTCACTGAAACCGGGAAGCTGGCAACTGCCGTTCCGCAACTGTTGGTGACCGTATAGGAAACTGTATCAAGTCCCACTGATGCACCGGTGACTATGCCACCCGATGTGATGGAGGCCGAAGTATTGGAGATGCTCCAGGTGCCGCCTGCCGTGCCATCTGACAGGGAAACTGATGCTGCCACACATACACTATTAGAGCCGGTGATCGTTCCTGCATTAGGCGTAGCTATCACTGACATCGGGTTAGTAACAACAAAAGAACCACAAGAACTTAGATATATATATGAGATGGTAACGCTGCCTGAATTGACGCCATGAACAACGCCAGATGAACTTACCGTTGCTACAGTATTGTTGCTGCTGGCCCAGGTGCCGCCTGTTGTTGAATCGCTGAGTGAAGTATTAGCGCCAACACAAACGCTTGATGCACCCGTAATGGAGGATGCCTCAACCACGGAGTTCACATTTACTATATGAGTAGCCGTAGAGGTTCCGCATGAATTGGTCTTACTATATATAATAGTGTCCGCTCCCACGCTCACACCGCCAACCACACCGCTGCTCAGTACCGTTGCGGAACCATTTGATGCGCTCCAGCTACCGCCGGTTACCGACTCGGTGAGTGTGATCGCAGCACTTATGCATACAAAATTAGAACCAGTGATAACTCCCGGATCCGGCAGCGGGCTGATGGTCACTACATGAGTGGCAACGGCTGTTCCGCAGGAATTGGTCACTGAATAAGTTATAGTATCTGTGCCGCCTGCAGTGCCGGTCACGGCACCAGATGTTACAGATGCGTTGCTGTTAGCAGCTCCCCAAACGCCGCCTGTTGCAGTATCGGAGAGGAAGATAGTGCCTGACTGACATACCGCTGATGCGCCGGTGATGGCACCCGCTACAGGAAGCGGGCTAACCGTAAGCATCACTGTGTCTTTTGCTGTGCCGCATGAGTTAGTAACACTATATATCAGCGTATCCTGGCCGACTGTAATACCGGTAACTATGCCACCGCTATTCACACTTGCTTTGGCGTTGCGCGCCGTCCATGTACCTCCGGCAACTGTGCTGGACAAAGTGATGTTGGATCCGGCACAAACTGATGTACCTCCAGATATTACCCCCGCATCCGGATTTGCATTGATGGTAACCACCTTTGTTGCTGCTGCTATGCCACACGAGTTGGTCACAGAGTAACTGATCGTATCCAGCCCTGCAGAAATACCGGTAACTATGCCACCGGCAACAGTTGCGGTTGAATTGCTGGCGCTCCATGTGCCACCACTTGATGTATCGGTCAGCGTTATGGCAGAAAGTACACAAACCGTAGATGCACCGGATATGGTGCCCGGAGCAGGCAGTGGATTAACCGTGATGATCTTGATCGCAGAAGCAGTGCCACAGCTATTCGTAACCGTATAGCGAATGGTGTCTGCACCGGCAGAAACACCAGTCACCACTCCGCCAGCTACTGTTGCATGTGCATTGCTGCTGCTCCACGCGCCGCCGGTTGCAGCATCGCTCAGTGTCAGGTTTGCGCCTGCGCAAACTGTATTACTTCCGGAAATCGCTCCGGCATTAGGATTAGCGTTAACTGTATCTGTCCATACTGCTACTGCAGTGCCGCACGTATTGGTTACTGTATAGTTTATAGTGTCGACACCTGCCGCCGCGCCGGTCAAAACACCTCCTGCTATAGTGGCGCTGCTATTGCTGGCCGACCATGTACCACCGCTGGCAGTGTCATGCAATGTTGTGGTTGATAAGACACACACGCTTGTTGCTCCGGAAATGATCCCTGCATTGGGCTGAGGATTTACAGTAACAGCATGCGTTGCCACACTGGTACCGCAACCGTTGGTGTAGGAATAACTAATGGTCACAGGTCCCGCAGTCACGCCGGTTACCACACCGCCGCTAACAGTTGCATTGCTGCTGCCTGCGCTCCATGAGCCGCCGGATGTTGTATCTGTCAGGGTTATGGAAGTGCCTGCACACACAGCCGACAAACCGGAGATGACACCTGCATCCGGTAATGGAGAGACAGTTATCACCTTTGTAGCAGTAGATGTTCCGCAGGTATTTGTGACTATATAGCTGATGGTGTCTGCTCCCAATGATACCGGAGTGATGACACCCGCAGTTACCAGCGCATGAGCATTGCTACTGCTCCATGTGCCTCCGGAGGCTGTGTCGGTCAGCGTAAGGCTGCTGCCCATACATGCTACCGATGATCCGTTTATAACCCCTGCGTTAGCTGCAGGTTTGATTGTTTCTATTTTTGACGCGGAGCTTACACCGCAAATATTGGTAACCGTGTATTTGATCGTATCTATCCCGGCAGTTACCCCGTTGATAATGCCGCCGGATACAGTGGCGGTCGCATTTGTCGCGCTCCATACACCGTTGGATGTAGTGTCAGTAACCGTGATGGTTGCACCGGCGCACACGCTTGAGGAACCAAAGATGAGGCCAGCCGAGGGAACCGAAAGCACTGAAATGACTTTTGTTGCATAAGTAGTACCGCAGGAAGAGGGAACACCATAGGAGATCGTATCAAGCCCGATGGAAAGACCGGTTACAATGCCCCCGGATACAGAGGCCTTGCTGTTGGATGCACTCCACGTGCCACCAGATGCAGTATCCGACAAAGTTATTGACGACAGAACGCACACGCTGTCTGTAGTGCTGGTAATAACACCAGCGCTGGCAGTTGAATTAATGGTAATTGTTTTTGTGGCCACGGTGCTGCCGCAGGTGTTGGTGACGGTATAGCTAATGATACTTGTACCGCTGGTTACGCCGGTCACTACGCCACCGATCACGTTCACATTATCGTTATTGGCACCCCATGTGCCACCGGTAGCTGATTCGCTAAGTGTAAGATTAGCACCAACACAAACTGTCGATCCACCTGAAATGGTACCGGCGTTCGGTAACGGGTTCACTGTAACATGTACATGCGTGTAGGCCGAATCTGTACCGTCGCTCACGCGGATGGTGAAACTATCCGCTCCGCTGTAGCCGGTTACCGGAGTATAAGACAACGATGCCGGCATTACGGTATCGGTTGTTGAACTGCCAGTGCGCGGAAAGCCGCTAAGTGTGCCGTGTGCCGGAGATGTCGCCACAGTCCAGGTTTCTGTCTGGCCTGCATCGGAATCTGCAACAGCAAGCACTGTGTCCAGGTTGAATCCGGTAATATTTTCACAAACCGTGATATTCTGATTCACACCATCCACAAACACAGGCGGCCTGTCTGCATGTATAATGGTTATCCTGAAGGTATCCGACGTGCTCGCACAGTTGGCATTGTCCACGATTATTCTACCGGAATCGACACCTACCGGAGCTGATGAAGGAACAGTAATAGATATTGGGCTTGCCGGCAAAGACGAAAGAGATACATTCGAGAAACCATTTGACAAAGCCTCGCTGCTCCAGAAAATACTATAGAATGTCGGTGAGCCGGTTGCAGTATAAGGCAACAGCGCAGGAGATGTCCCCTGCACTACAATAGGGCTTGCACCAAGCGTCAGCACGGGCGTAGTATGTACGGTTACACTTATGGTATGCCCCGAACCTGTGCAAGAACCGTTACTAACCGTCAGGTAACCCGAATAAGTTCCGGCGGCAACGCCTGCGGGAATAGGATAGGTTAGCGGACTGGGAGTAAATGCTGCAGAAGACACATTGACGAAACCTGCAGATATGGCACTTGTGCCCCAGGTGATATTATAACTGGAGAGGCCTCCGGTTGTAGCACTATAGTCGATGTAGCCAACTGTGTTTCCCTGGCAAATGACCGTATCGTTAGTAACCGTTGTTATGCTAACGTTGCCGACAGTGATCACTTTAAATACTGTGTCTGTTCCGCAGACATTCGTTTTTTTAGCGATAATCGTATCAGTGCCCGTAGTAGTGGGTACCACGACCCCGGTGGATGCACCGATGGACGCGACAGAGGAGTTGTAGCTGCTCCATGTAACCCCGGTTGCTGTGTCGGTAAGCGTGATGGTGCTGCCAACGCATACCCCTGAAGGGCCGGATATAGGGCTCAATGGCGGGGTAGTCTTTACAGTCACGACGACTGAATCGCTGGCGGTACATCCATAAATACTGGTCCCAACTACGGTATAAGTAGCCGTTGCCGAGGCAGTAACAGTGGTAGTATCGCAGGCCGAGCACGAGAGATTGTCAAAAGGAGACCATTCATACGTGCTCGCACCTGAAGCGATGAGCGTAACGGAAGAACCCAGACATTCGGAAGTATCGGCACCAGCGTATACAACCGGCAACGCTGCTACATAAATAGTCCGGGAAGCACTGCAACCTGAGGCAGGTGTATAAGTAACTGTATCAGGTCCGGACACCACGCCGGTCAATTCGCCGGTTGCTGCATTAATAGAAGCGTTTGCATTAGACACACTCCAGGTGCCGCCGGTAGAAGTATCGGTCATTGTAACTGTTGACCCGACGCAAACGACTGAAGGGCCTGCAATGTCTCCTGCAAAATATGAGGTAGTTACCGTGCAGTAACCATAAGTAGTGTCTGTACATCCATACACCGCCGCCTGGTAGGTGGTGGTTTGTCTCGGGCACACCTGAACGGTATCGCCGGTGGCCACAACCGTTCCTGTGGTCATGTCGGTCCACGTCACGGGAACATTTGAAACCGGCACAAAAGCGTAAGGAATAGAGCTCACGACATAAGAAGAGCTACCATCTGGTTTGAACTTCCATGATTCGCCAGTTGATACCGACCAGACTGTAGGCACATTCCTGCCTGGGGCAGCAGTCGCGACGGAAGAATCTTCGCTTTCTACACCGACGATCGCAAAACCACCGTTCCAGGAACAGGTGTCTTTCCTGGCCACATTCACTTCAATTTTATTCGAATCTTCGAACAAGACTATCTGGCTCGTTACATAATTGGTATAACACGAATAAAGTGCGATCCCGCAATAAGTGACTACAAACCTGCGGTTAGGCGCTGAGCCTATGGTCATGTAACTGATCGTGCCGCCAGAAGGATCATACATATCGCAGTATGCCGCTGCAATGGAGTTCTTTAAACCTGAATTGCCTGGTATTGCGCTGGTCGTTGACCCCACTCCGCCCGTAAGCACGTACGGGTCGTAACCATTCACAAGAGTTGAATCAAAGGTGATGTTCCCGTTAGAGCCTATCACACATTTATTGTAGGTAACGCCATAAAAAGTAAAGTTGAACCCTATGGGCGTAGATGCCGAAGCGTACTGATCATCCGCGATCACCACATTCGTGCCTGCCGGAGTCACAGAGCCCGCTATCAAATGCGTGCACGAATTACTGCATGTGATAGAGTCGGTGCTCAGGGTGGTCACTTGCGCAAATGATAACGCCGGGATCAACAGGGCAATAGCCAATAAAATCTTAGTAGAAATTTTCATGCGTCAGTTACTAAATGTGTGTAAGTCTGTTCCGTTCAATAGCACTTCCGCACGCACACAACGGTACGCGTAGAAGTACGTAAAAATAACCTATTAAATCTAATTATTTTAACTTTTTCCGTATTTAAACACGCCTATCAACCGGCGGTTAATACGCCAAAATCACATGTGATAAATCCACATTACGACGTAGCCCGGCTGCTATCGACAACACCTAAAAGTGAGGTCAGAAATTAGCTGATCTTGCTCCAGTGCGATTGCTGTGATTGTTGAGACAGCTCATAACGAAGCAATTGATGGGCTGGATGCGCCAGTGAAGGGTCGATAGCAAGCAACTGTTTCGCCGCTTCGCGTGTTTCTTCCAGTATTCCGCTGTCTGCCACAATATCCGCCAGTTTGAATTTCAGCGCACCGCTTTGCCGGGTGCCGTACATATCGCCGGGGCCACGCATGGCCAGGTCTTCTTCTGCTATTTTAAATCCGTCAGTGGTCGAGCACATGATCTGGATGCGTTTGTAACTTTCGTCGGATAGCTTGTTGCCGGTCATTAATATACAATAGGATTGTTCGCCACCGCGCCCTACCCGTCCCCGCAACTGGTGCATCTGCGACAACCCGAACCTTTCGGCACTTTCTATGAGCATTACGGTTGCATTCGGCACATTCACCCCAACTTCAATAACCGTGGTGGCAACCAGTATATTCGCCTCACCTTTTACAAACCGGGCCATATTGCGTTGCCGTTCTTCCTGCTCCTGCCGCCCGTGCACCATGGCTATTTTGTAACGACTGCTGTCGAACCACACCTTCACCTGCTCATAACCTGCCATCAGGCTTTCGTAGTCCATTTTTTCAGACTCTTCAATCAGCGGATAAACAATGTAAGCCTGCCTGCCCTTATCTATCTCCTTCTTCATGAACTCCATCACCTTGGCCCGGCCCATATCCGGGCGGTGCACCGTTTTTATTTCCTGGCGTCCTGGTGGTAGTTCGTCTATCACGGATACATCCAGGTCGCCATACAGGGTCATTGCCAGGGTACGCGGTATGGGCGTTGCCGTCATTACCAGCACATGCGGCGGTAGTTCATTTTTCTTCCACAGACGTGCGCGTTGCCCCACGCCAAACCGGTGCTGCTCATCAATAACCGCCATACCCAGGTTTTTGAACTGCACATTGTCTTCTATCAGCGCATGGGTACCGATCACTATCGGCAAACTGCCGTCGGCCAGGGCAGCCAATATTTCCTTTCTTTCCTTTCCTTTCACGGTGCCCGTCAGCAGCCTCACCGGAATATTCATCTTCTCCAGCAACTCCGAAACACCCGCATAATGTTGCTGCGACAATATTTCGGTGGGCGCCATCAGGCAAGCCTGAAATCCATTGTCGAGTGCCAGCAGCATTACCATAACCGCTACAATCGTCTTTCCGCTACCCACATCCCCCTGAAGCAGCCGGTTCATCTGCTTGCCGGTAGCGGTATCCTGCCTTATTTCGCGCAGTACGCGCTTTTGCGCATTGGTAAGCGAGAATGGAAGATGATCCGTAAAGAAATTATTGAAGAAGTCGCCCACCTTATCAAACCGCCAACCTGGTTGCTGGGTATGCTGCAATCGCAGCCTGCCGATCATCAACTGCGACATGAACAACTCCTCCCATTTCAGCCGGTGCCGGCCCATCTGCTCATGGATGTCAGAATCCGGGAAATGGGTCCATTTCAGTGCATTGAACCGGTTGCACAAACCGAACTGGCCAATAATGTTAGTGGGTAATATTTCCTGCACATCGCCCTGCTTCACCTTCTCAAAGAGTGCTTGTGTCAGCTTGGCGAAAGACCGGTTCGTGATGCCTTTGATGCGTAATTTTTCGGTGGTCGGATATACCGGTTGACGACCGGGGATATTGGTCTCCGCATTGAACAATTCAACCTCAGGATGCGCGATGTTGAACAGGCCATTGAACTGAGATAGCTTACCAAAAACTATGTAGCGCTCGCCCTCCCGCAGCGACTTCTTCATCCACGAAGCACCCTGGAACCAAAGCAATTCAATGCGCCCCGTATCGTCATACAGCGTAGCTGTGAGCCTGCTTTTGCGGCCTGCGCCTTCCTCGCCTATGTTGATGAGTACACCCGCCAATTGTACGTACTCCATCTGCCCATTGATGTCGCCTATCCGGGTTACCTGGCTGCGATCGAAATAACGATAGGGGAAGTGATACAGCAGATCCTCAAAGGTTGCAATACCCAGTTCCTGGCGCAGCAACTCTCCTCTCTGCGGACCTACCCCTTTCAGAAATTCTATCGGCGATTCTAATATGGATGCAAAATGGCTGATGACGCAAATTTAGTTCAGTACTTAGTAGATAGTACTTAGTAGATAGTCCGATTGTCAGTGAAAAGTGGAAAGTCGTAAATGACTAACTACTATCTACTAAATACTATCTACCGCCCTAAGAATTGAGGCTAAAAAGGCTGTCCACAAATTCGGCCTTGTTGAATATCTGGAGGTCTTCCATTCGTTCGCCTACACCTATATATTTAACAGGTATCTTGAACTGGTTGGCGATCGCCAGCACCACACCGCCCTTGGCTGTGCCGTCCAGTTTGGTGATGGCAATGGCGGTCACGTCCGTAGCGGCAGTAAAATGCTTCGCCTGCTCTATTGCATTCTGACCGGTGCTGCCATCCAGCACCAGTAGCACCTCATGCGGTGCATCCGGTATCTTTTTGCTGATAACACGCCTTATCTTACTCAATTCCTCCATCAGGTGCGCTTTATTATGCAAGCGGCCTGCGGTGTCTATGATCACTACATCGCTTTCGCGCGCCATGCCGCTGGCCACTGCATCAAATGCTACGGAGCTGGGGTCGCTGCCCATTTCTTTCTTCACAATAGGCACACCTACCCTGTCGCTCCAAATGGTCAACTGATCGACAGCCGCTGCCCTGAAGGTATCTGCCGCTCCCAGCAGCACATTCTTGCCATTCTTTTTGAAATTGTATGAAAGTTTGCCTATTGTAGTGGTCTTCCCAACCCCGTTAACGCCAACAACCAGTATCACATAGGGCTTTTTGCCGGCTGGGGTATCGAATGTTTCATGCTCGTTTCCTGAGGCGTCTGTGAGCATGCTCATTATTTCTTCCTGCAAAATCCTGTTCAGCTCGCCGGTGCCCAGGTATTTGTCCTTAGCCACACGGGCTTCTATCCTGTTAATTATTGCTACCGTGGTATCTACGCCAACATCCGCCCCTACGAGCGCATCTTCCAGTTGATCCAGAACCTCTGCATCTACGGTATCTTTCCCGGCTATTGCTTTTGTGATACGGGACAGGAACCCTTCTTTCGTCTTCTTCAGGCCCTCGTCAAGCGCCTGTTTCTGTTCTTCCTGTTCTTTGTTCCGCTTAAAGAGTTTATCGAATAACCCCATGAAATGCTATTAAAGTCAGCAAAAGTAGTAAAATATGCACGTTCGCTGTTATTCGAATTTCTCGCAATGGGTAGTAAAACCAATAAGTTCACTCGTTATTTTACTTGCTGCCCCGGTTCGGGAACATCTGAAATTTCTTCTTCAGCGGGATTTCCTTCAAAAAAACGGATAACGAAGGATGCAGATATGATAAAAACTAATGCTACGCCAGCCATTGTGGGCCTCCTTTCTGTTTAGGGTTCTGTTAGTTGTACAGAAAATTTCGTGCCAGAATTTCGGATGCCCGGAGACGACTAATACCAGTATTGGCCGCGGCCACGGTAATGCGCGTTAAAACGATGCCTGCGCCACGAAGTGCGGTGCTGCACAACACAGCTTGTGAACATAGACAAAAGCAGGACGAGCGCGACGAGTTGTATGCCTTTACGTTTCATTGAACCCAAAGATAATAAACGCCTTTACTTTTACAAATGCCGGCAGCGTGGTGCGTCCGCCGCTTTTGCAAATCACTGCTTAATAACGTAGGTTTGCATACTTTTTTAAAGCCTATGCACAACCTCCAGATGGTGGACCTGAAAAGGCAATACCATAAAATAAAGCCGGAAATAGACGCTGCGATCCTCAACGTGCTGGAAAGCACTGCATTTATTAACGGCCCGGATACACAGCACTTTGCCACCGAACTGGCTTCGTACCTGGGGGTGAAGCACGTAATACCCTGCGCCAATGGCACGGATGCACTGCAAATAGCGCTGATGGCCCTTGGCCTGCAACCGGGCGATGAGGTGATCACCCCGTCATTTACTTATATAGCTACCGTTGAGGTAGTAGCACTGCTGAGGCTGAAGCCAGTTTTTGTAGATGTGGATCCTGACACCTTTACCATGAACATAGATAGCCTTAAAAAAGCTATCACCCCAAAAACGAAGGCGATCATACCCGTGCACCTGTATGGCCAGGGCGCTAATATGGAGCCCATAATGGCGATAGCTGCAGAGCACAACATTGCTATTGTTGAAGATACGGCCCAGGCTATAGGCGGCACTTACACTTTCTCCAGCGGAAAAAGCATGAAGCTTGGTGCCATTGGCACCATTGGCTGCACGTCCTTCTTCCCATCCAAGAACCTGGGCGCATTTGGCGACGGCGGCGCTATGTTCACCAACGATGACGAACTGGCCGATAAGCTTAAAATGATCGCCAATCACGGCCAGAAGGTGCGGTACTATCATGAAATGGTAGGCTGCAACAGCAGGCTGGATACCATGCAGGCAGCTGTGCTGCGCATCAAACTCCGCCATCTGGATGAGTATTGTTATGCACGCAGGCAGGCTGCCGATTTCTATGACCGTGCATTCAAGGGCAATGCAAAGATCACTACCCCATACAGGGCTCCCTATACCTACCATGTTTTTCACCAGTACACGCTGCAGTTGAACGGGGTGGACCGAGATATGGTGAACCAAAAACTGGCTGAGCGTAAGATCCCATCCATGATCTACTACCCCGTGCCGTGCCACCAGCAGAAAATGCTTACCGACTACGGTGTTGCGAACATCCATCTGCCGGCAACCGATATACTGCAAACCAAAGTAATATCGCTGCCTATGCATACGGAGCTCACGGAAGAGGAGCTTACTTTTATTACAGAAAACGTATTGGAAATAGTTGGCTGATCAACAAATAACAATGAAAGTCACAAAAACGCATATCGAAGGTTTGCTGATACTGGAGCCGGTAGTTCATGGCGATGAACGGGGGTATTTTATGGAGAGCTACAACCAGAATACCATGCAAGCTGCAGGCATTGACATTACCTTTCGCCAGGACAACCAGGCACGGTCGGTGAAGAATGTATTGCGCGGGCTTCACTACCAGAACAACCCTACTCCGCAAGCTAAGCTGCTGCGTGTATTGCAGGGCCGTATATGGGACGTTGCAGTGGACATCCGCCGCAGCAGCCCTACGTATATGCAATGGTATGGCATTGAACTTTCCGACGAGAACAGACTACAATTCCTGATACCACACGGATTTGCGCACGGCTATGCGGTGCTTAGCGACAGTGCAGAGGTGTTCTACAAATGCGACAACTTTTACAACAAAGCTGCGGAAGGCGGTGTGCTTTATAATGATCCCGCTATCGGCATAGACTGGAAGATAGACCTTGCATCAGCCATTGTTTCGGATAAAGACCAGAAACAACCGCTGCTGAAACATGCCAATAACCAGTTTTAATGAAATTTACTGAGATAATTCAGAGGCCCGGCTTTCCGGGCCTTTTTTAATTCTTCATATTTATGAACTGCAGGGGCAGGTCGAGGCCGGAAGAACGGCAAAGCTGAATAACTTCCTGCAGGTCGTCTATCTTTTTGCCGGTAACACGAATAATATCATCCATAATTGCGGCCTGCACCTTTGCACCGCTGTCTTTTATGATCTTCACGATCTTTTTTGCATTGTCGCGGTCTATACCGTTCTTAATGGATATGGTCTTGCGTATGTATTTTCCGGAGCCTGTAAAATCTTTGGACAGATCGAAGCAGTTGGCTTCAAGCCCCTGCCGCATGGCCTTGGTGAGCAGAATATCCTCCAGTTGTTTCAGCTTCATCTCGCTGTCCACCTCCACAGCAATGGTCATTTCTTTTTTGTCCAGCTCTACTGAGACATGGGTGCCTTTGAAATCATAACGGTTCTCCACTTCTTTTTTGGCAATGTTCACTGCATTGTCCAACGTCTGGAGATCAACTTTGCTGGCTATGTCGAAAGATGGCATGATCGAAGTTTTGAATTAAGATGCAAAATTAACCTGTTCGGCAGAAAAAACAGAATTGTTAAAAACTACCGGGCCCGGTCGATAATGCAGGCAGCATTTCAGTGCAATAATTGTATTTTTAAACTTTCAACGACCAGATGATCGCAACGGTTCCGCAACAACAGTCGGGTTTCAGTGTAAAGGCACTGGCATGGACCATTGGGGTGCATGCTTTACTGCTGCTGCTATTCCTGCTGTTCAGGTATAGCGTGCAACCTGTTCAGCCTGATGTCACCGGCGATGGACTGGAAGTGAATCTGGGCACCAGCGAGACGGGCAGCGGCAACGACCAGCCTATGTCCACCGAATCACCATCAGCTTATGCTGCAACAGTGGTCTATCATACAGCAGCAGCAAAGTCGGACCTGCCAAAGGATATGTTGCGGACACAGGATGCAGCCGCCCCGGACGTGAACAACCCTACCGGCAAGAAGAACACCGGGCACCCCGGTGAGGACAGTAAAGCCAATACACCACCACAACCCAAATTCCTTTACCCCGGCGAAACCGGAAAGGGAGGCAACAGCGCCGCTACCAATGCGAAAGGAAGCAATGAAGGCATCAGCGGCGGCCAGGGCGACCAGGGGGTGCCGGGCGGCACACCTGGGGCAAGCAACTACACTGGTGCACCGGGTACCGGCGGCATAGGACATACCCTAACCGGACGCACGATCACCCCGGCTAAGTTCGAAGCAGAGTTCCGGGAGGGAGGCAAGGTGGTGATCCATGTTACCGTGAATCGCGATGGCAATATTGTCAATAAATTCGTGAAAAGCTCTTCGAGCGCACAGCTCACTAAAATAGCGCTGGATAAGCTGAGCAGGGCAAAATTCAGCCCCAGCACCGGCACCGAACCCCAGCAATTCGGGGATGTGACCATCATCTTTAAAGCCCGTTAACTGTACTTATGTCTGTTGATACCGAATACCAGCAAACACTTGACTACCTGTTTGACCGACTACCTATGTTCTCGCGCATAGGCAAGGCTGCACTGAAACCAGATCTTACCAATACACTGAAACTGTGCGCCGGCCTTGGCGATCCGCAGCATCAATTCAAGTCGGTGCACATTGCGGGCACCAATGGCAAGGGCAGCACCAGTCATGCGCTGGCAGCGGTATTTCAGCAAGCCGGCTACAAAACAGGTCTTTATACATCACCGCACCTGGTCGATTTCCGTGAGCGAATCCGCATCAACGGAGAGATGGTGAGCAAAGGATGGGTAACGGAATTCGTGCACAAGAACAAGGCTCTGATAGAATCGGTGGATCCGTCATTTTTTGAGATCACAGTGGCCATGGCATTCGCGGCATTCGCAGCGCAAGGCGTGGATATAGCTATTGTTGAAACCGGCCTTGGCGGCAGACTGGACAGCACCAATGTTATCCTTCCGGTGCTATCCATCATCACCAATATCAGCTACGACCATAAAGACCTGCTGGGTAATACACTCGCCGAAATAGCCACCGAAAAAGCAGGCATCATCAAACTAGGGATACCTACGGTGATCGGCGAACAGCATAATGAGACCGAGCGGGTATTCTTTGAGCGGTCGGTACTGAAGCAGAGTCCGCTGTACTATGCCGAAGCGCACTGGGATATGGTGCGCGTTCGCGAGGATAGCCAATACCAGTACTACAAAGGAGTGAACAAACTCCATGACACTATACACGACATCCGCACCGACCTCACCGGCAACTACCAGCAACATAATATTAAGACCGTGCTGACCGCAGTAGAACTACTTTCCTTTGCGGGTTTCAATATTTCTATAGACGGAGCCATAGATGCGCTGGCAAATGTGAAGGGCACTACCGGCCTGCGGGGCCGCTGGGACTGGCTACAGGCCTACCCGCCGGTCATATGCGATGTAGCTCATAATCCGGCAGGCCTGACACAGGTACTGCGCCAATGGCAGCAGGTGCCGGCGAGGCAGCGCCACGTAGTGCTGGGCTTTGTGCGCGACAAAGATGTGGCCGAAGCGCTGAGCCTCTTCCCGAAGGATAACCTTTATTACTTCTGTAATGCACAGATACCACGGGCGCTGCCGGTTGACGAACTGGTAGAAGCAGCAACTGCCGCAGGGTTGCAGGGCACGCCCTATCCATCAGTAGCGGCAGCTATTGCAGCGGCGGTAGAGCAAATGACCGGCAAAGATGCCCTGCTGATAACCGGAAGCTTCTTTATTGCCGGAGAGGCCCTTACATCATTTGCACCGGCAACTACCTACCCAGCCACATAAAAAAAACTGCCTCAATTGAGGCAGTTTGAATATTGGAGTAAGGTTATCGAACGTGATTATTTGTCGTAACCCTGCTGATGGCGGTAATCGGAATAGCCTTTATCTTCTGTGCTCACGAAAACAACACACAGATGACCCAGCAAACACAACGCCCATGCAGCCACAACCCAGGCTGGCCAAGGGTAAACCCACTTGGTAGCGCCTTTGTCATACATCATAAGCATGGCGGCTGAACCTATTGCAAACACAATAACATGCAAAACGACCATTGAAATCTGCTTGCTGGTAGGCTTTATTTTTTTCGGCATTTTTAAATATTTTTTGTTGCTGGCAGCAAAGATAATGCCCGGTATGGCAAAAATGAAATCTGTAACAGGTAAATTTCTGCTTAATTTGCATCACATAAATGTTAAACTATAATTGAGTGATCCCGGTTCATTAAACTTTTGTTACCCGGAACACTCCAATCAGCAAAACAATCAAACCAATGAGCAAAGAACTTCTGAAACGGATAGGCGCTGCTGTAGTGGCCGTAGTTATCATGTCCACTGCCTTTTCTTCCTGCATTGTTGTCTACAGGCAGCCGCATCATTACCATCATTTTCATCATTATCACCCACACTATTACTACCGGTAGTAGCCGCCGGGCCGATTTCGTTGCGAATTAGGTACATCCTAAGCATAAATTTTATACATTCGTGCCCGGAACACCGTATTTAATTCTATAAAAATATATTTCAATGAGATCCGGAAAGACAATAGTTGCTGTACTACTCCTTTGTGCTTTTTTTGCATCATGCAGCACCTCTACACACTACCGCAACCTGAAGAAGTACCGTGCAGACCGCTCGGGCTCTAACCACACACCGGGTTTCTAAGGTTCGCTAACACTAAAAAGTATTTCATGGCTCCGTGCAAACGGGGCCATTTGTTTTTGAATTCCGCCAAACGACGGATGGCGTTCATATCCATCAGCCACACCTGCGCAACAATTTATAATGTAAACAATCGTTATCTTGTACAAATAAACACCACAGGCATGCATACCCCAATCAACGAGATACGCTCTTTTCTTGACCATGATGACCATTCCCTGGCTGTGAGAAGGATGCTGGACGCTTGCCTGGATACGCGGGATGCAGTGCTTATAGAAGAGGCCATTGCCTGGAGCAAGGCCTACCACGCAGGCGGAAAAGAGCATTTGCCTGCCAACTTTCACGCACAGGCCGAGCAATTGCTGAGCAAGCTGGCCCGGGCCAGCACCGGCACCGATCATGTGCCGCAACCACTCATCAGCGCGGCAAACATTACCAAAAGCTACGTAAAAGGAAATTTCAGCCTGTCGCCCATAAGCCTGCAGTTGAACACTGGCGATATTGTGGGCGTGGTGGGCGAGAATGGCAATGGCAAAACAACTTTGCTGCGCTGCCTTGCCGGGCAACTGGCCATTGACGGCGGCGAGATGCAATACCACCTGCTGCGCCAACCCGACTATTACGAGATCAAACATCATGTAGCCTTTATACCGCAACGCATACCCAAATGGTATGGGTTGCTGAAAGACAACCTGCATTTCGCAGCCTCTATGGCGGGCGTAACGGGCGACGAGAACCACCGCATGGTAGCGTTCATGCTGGAGCGGCTGGACCTTGCCAGCTATGCGCACCTCACCTGGAGCCAGATAAGCAGCGGCTACCGCACCCGGTTCGAGATAGCCAGGATATTGTTGCAAAAGCCACGCCTGCTGATACTGGACGAACCTTTGGCCAACCTGGACATTAACGCCCAGCAAACCATACTCACCGACCTGAGGTATATAGCCAAGTCGGCACACAACCCTATGGGCATCATCCTCAGCTCGCAGCAACTGCACGAAGTAGAGAAGATCGCCGACAGCGTTCTGTTCATCAAGAACGGCGCCTGTGTTTACCAGACCGGCGCGGAACAGGAAGCAACCATCACTTACATCATGGAGCTGGAAACAACTGCCGACCGCACCGCGGTGCTGGCCGCGCTGGGCGAAAATGAGGTAACACTGCACTTTAACGGCGGATTCTACACCATCCGTTCAGCAGACATGCCGGTGCAGGAGATGATACGCAAACTGGTAACGGCCAATATCCCCGTTACTTATTTAAGGGAGATCACCCATTCCACAAAACGCTTCTTCTAAAAACATACCCACATGAACATGCAACGCCCCCTGGTACCAGCTTTCCTGAAGAAGTGGGAAGAACGTTTACTCCTTCGCCGCCCCGAGGTATGGAGCGCCCGGGCACACATTGTGTTGTGGTATGGTCTGGTCTTTATGGCCGTACTGGCCCTCATCAGCTACCTGGTACCCGACGACCCGAGGGAAGAAACACTGAGCCCTATCTGGGTGGGCTTCATCAGCATCGTTTCTATCCTGGCACTGGTAGTATGGCTCATATACCTGCTCCGGTTCAATGTTTTTAAACGGTATGGGCGCAGTAAGCCTGCCGCTGCGCTGGTTACCTTTCTGCTATATTTTGTGTCGGTAGCCACCATAATTCTGTTTACCTGCGTACAACCCAAAATAGAAAGCATCAGGGCCAACAAAGCCTATGGCAACGATGAAATAGTGCGCGACATCAACGCCATCAACATAAGTGTTTGCCAGTTGGAGTATGATTCGTTGCAGCATGAGTGGCAACCCGACACCATGCAGATCATACCTGACAGAACGCCAACCAAAAGTACGTACACCGCCTCTGATGAACCTACAGCAATTGATAGCGCAGTGGCCACCAGTGAGAAGCAACACCGGGAATACACGCACCAGGTTATAGAAATATCTGAGCTACCTCAGCGATTAAAAGTAGACAGTGCTGTAAAGCTGAATGACTCTATCTACATTTTTTACTCCTGCCCTAAATACACGTTCCTGAACGTGACCAACAGCGACCGCTATGCCACGGAAAAGGAACTGAACGATAAGGATGTTTTTAACCGGGTCATCAGGCATTACACAGCGCCCGACAGATCGACAGTAACAAAAGAATTGATGGCGCTGGTAGCCAAGTACGATCCGGATAAAACTACCGACCACGAAATGGTATATCCTAATCAGGACTACACCAGCAAAATAGAGCACAGATACGATCTGTACACTGTTAGCCAGAACATGAGCCATATCACCGAGCGAAAATACCGGTGGCAGTGGGAGGAGATACGCTGGCTACCCTACCTGCTCTATTATATAACCCTGTGCGTAACGCTGCTCATCTTCATTTTCCGTCATTCCACCACCCGCACGTTTTTCCTGTCGTTGTTAACTGCTATCATCATCGTGCTGCTCACGGCGCTATGCATGGCATTTACTGGCGCAAACTCCGGCTCGGATGTGATGGGCATTATTTTCATTTACTACATGCTTTTCTTCTTTGTCTCCGTAAGCGTCTGGAACCGAAGAACGCGAAGTGCGGTCACTGGAATAGCTACCAGCATGTTCGTGTTCATGACGCCATTCATCCCCCTGGTGATGGTTGGCTATCATTATGCAACTCTGAGTGAGCACCGCATTGACTATAACCGGCCGGTATATGATGTACTTAAAGAGCAACGGGATATGTGGTATGCACAGGTAGTGGGAGCTGCACTGCTGGTGGCACTGCTGGCCACCTACATACCCATGCTCTACCGCAAATGGTATGCGCTGCCGGAAGAATGATTTCTTAATGCTGAATGGCTCAACGCAGGTTAGATAGATACGGGTAGATATTTTTGCTGCAGGGCACTTATTACATTTGATACAAAACATATCGTCATGACAATAGCGCTTACTATAGTGCAGGTGTTGCTGGGCCTGCTGTTTGTGATCACCGGCAGCTTCAAGTTTTTCCAGAACCGGGCGAAGATCATTGAAAGCGGGGGAGCCTGGGCAGAGGATTTTCCGGCGGGTATTATTAAATTGATCGCCTTTGCCGAACTGATCTGTGGGCTAAGCCTTCTTGTATCCCGTTTCCTATGGTACAATGTGCACCTCACTATTTTTGCCTCATGCTGCATTACGGCTATCATGGCCGGTTCTATTGTGGTACACATCAGGCGCAAAGAGTGGAAACATGCAGCAATTAATACCCTGTTTTTACTGATGGCGGGGTTTGTGTTTGCAGTGTTTTTAGGTGGGTATGTATGAGGGTGTGTTACTAATAATGCAACAATTGCGTATTGGGAAACGGGATATGATACCACTCCAACGACATTTTTCTACCATTTATCTCTACTGCCTGCTTACCCTTCATTGAAAGAAAGTACTTTTTGAACTCAGGAAATTTGCTTTTGTTGATAAAGACCTGGCATGCCGAATTCGTCCCATTTTTGGCTGCCGGAATATTTGGCGTCGGGAATTCGTGCGGCCATTTACGGACAGTAGCTGCGTTGTCGTAGGGTGAAAACGTTACTTCCACACTGTCGGCCATCCATTCCAGAGCTCCCTTGCTTTCGTAACTTCTGATGTTGTTATAAACCGCAACAAGTAAGTGGGGGACTTGATTGCAAAAACGCGGATTGCGGAAAATCCCGAAATCGGTAATTTTTTTAACAGAATCGAGATCGAAGACAAAATGCATCATTGGCTGATCGGTTTGCTCAGTATCCGTTATACTGGCAGGAAGTTTGTAAATGCTATCGCTGACTCCAAGCGACCTGACAAATGTTCTTATTTCTGTCCGATCGATACTACACTTAAATACCGTAAAATCGTCACCCTTTCGCTTGATGTAAAGAATCTGCCCGTTTTCATACAAAACAAAACTGGGCGAGTGGGCTATAAATTCGTCGCCATAAAGAATAATTAATGGCCGTCCGTACGAAGAGTCGAATTGCTGTCCGGCAACATGCACACACATCAATAGCATGCAAACAAAAAAGAAAACAGACAAACCTCCGTTCTTCATATTCCTCAAGATAAGAAATAAGCGAATCGTGGGGGCTGCAATGCTTGAATAATGTTAGAATTTCTATTCCAAACATCGCGAGATGGCTTTACCTAAGCAGCACATGCGTTTTACAGTAACTGCCTGTGAAAAACAAAAAAGCCTCACATTTGTGAGGCTTTTTGTGGAAGCACACGGGTTCGAACCGCGGACCCTCTGCTTGTAAGGCAGATGCTCTGAACCAGCTGAGCTATGCTTCCAATTTCTTTAAGAACTATGCGGTTGGCTTATTGCTTTTCCGCTAAGGGACTGCAAAGATAAGGGGCAATTTCATTCTGCCAAATGGTTTTTTAAAAATTTTTCATCATAATGCGTAGGCCTGGTCGCAAGCTACAAGCTGCCATTTACAGATGTCCCTTTTTTGCGCTATTTTTCGGCTGTACAAACTACGGTTATGGTAACAAATTTGAGTCATGGCAATTCTCTGCTATCGGAATGGATGAGCGAACTGAGGGACGTGAACATTCAGGCAGACAGGATGCGCTTCCGCCGCAACCTGGAACGCATAGGCCAGGTGGCCGCTTACGAGATCAGCAAGAAGCTGCCGTATAAAACGGTGGAGACCACTACGCCCATGGGCATAGCCAACTGCCAGGTACTGGAAACACAGCCTGTGCTGGCAACAATCCTGCGTGCCGGGTTGCCACTCTACGATGGTTTGCTGCAATTCTTCGACCGCGCCGACAGCGCTTTCATAGGCGCTTACCGCAAACACTTTGCCGACGATTCTTTCGAGATAGACCAGACATACATTACCAGTCCGGAACTGGAGGGCAGGCCACTGATCATTGCCGACCCTATGCTGGCCACAGGCGCATCGCTGGTGCTGGCCCTCGAAAGCCTGTTCGACTACGACCAGCCCTCCGAAACACACGTGGTTTGCGCTATTGCATGCACGGTGGGTATCGAAGCCGTGAAACGGCGTTTTCCCGGCGTGCATATCTGGGTAGGAGCCATTGACGATGAACTTACCGGCAAAGGCTACATAGTACCCGGACTTGGCGATGCCGGCGACCTGGCATTTGGCAAAAAAAGGCAGGCTTAACCAATGCGCAAAAGTCTAATTCGGGATTGGTGACTATATCAAAACCCAACTAAGATGCCCCCGAAAGGTGTCTTCACTTGATAGGTAGTTGAAAAAATGGATTGGAACGAACCGGCTTGAAATAATGTAGCGGAGGTATTACTTCGTTATCAATAAAACACTAAATTTGTCATAATACGGTAGTCAAAATATACTTGAAATGAAGAAATTTTTACCAGGCCTTGGATTGTTGGTGATGCTTGCCGGTGCAGCAAAGGCGCAGGACGTGCATTTTTCTCAATACTTCACATCACCGCTTACCCTTAATCCCGCTATGACCGGGCTGCTTGCTGATGATATCCGCTTTGCAGCCGACTACCGTAACCAATGGTCATCTGTGTCCACACATCCTTACATTACCGGAACAGCCTCTTTCGACATAGCCTGCCTGAAGGGCAAACTGCCTGCGGGAGACGCGCTGGGGCTGGGTTTGCTTATGCTGTACGACAAATCGGGCAGCGGCGGATTGCAGAATACTACCGTTGGCTTCTCTTTCGCTTACCACAAAGCTTTTGGACGCGACAAACTGCAGCACCTTTCCATCGGCGCGCAGGCCGACCTGGTGCAGAAGAGCATAGATTTCAGCAAGATGACCTTTGAAGAGCAGTACAACCTGTCAACAGGTCAAATAATACCCGGACAACCTAACGGCGAACCCATTAAGACCAACAGCATCAGCTATCCCGATTTCAATGCAGGGGTAATGTACTCTGGCCAGATAAGGGAGCATACAAATGCTTATATCGGTGCTTCCTACTATCACCTTACAGAGCCTACAGAGTCTTTTCTCGGAAACAATTCCAATCACATCCACTCCCGCTACACGGCTTATATGGGTGCATCTTTCGATCTGAATGAGAAGACCCTGTTGTATGCCAACGCACTTTACCAGAGCCAGGAATCGGCCACCGAAGTTGTTTTGGGCGCTGCGGCAGGTTTCATCATGAATCCAGGCCACGACGAAGAATACCAGCGTAATACAGTATTTTACCTGGGTGGCTGGTACCGCTACGGCGATGCGCTGATCCCATATGTGGCTATCGAATGGTCTAAAATGAGGATAGGACTGAGCTATGACGCTAACCTGTCCAGCTTCACCCCTGCAACCAACGGATTGGGCGCTTACGAGATATCGATCATCTTCAACGGCCGCATCAACCAGCACGAACGTAATCCGAATTATACGTGGTCTTGCCCTAAGCTATTCTAACCGCAGGAGCTTCTATTTAGCTGTATCGAAATAATATCCGCAGTTACTGCGTTTATTTAACATGTGAATTACCAACCAAAAAGATTTTTGGTGCTGTCTTGTATAGATGTAATAATTGGCTTAATTTGCTGTCAATTTTATTTTAAACCCATATCATTGAATATATAAAATATTGCAGATGAGGAAGTCTATACTAGGGTTAGGTGTATGTGTGCTGATGAGCGGTGCGGCTATGGCTCAGGACGTACATTTTACCCAATATTTTACATCGCCATTAACACTGAACCCGGCTATGACAGGCCTCGTTCCTGACGACATCCGCGCTGCGGCCAATTACCGCACACAATGGGCCAGCGTATCTTCAAATCCTTATATCACCGGTACTGCGTCATTCGATATGGCTATGTTGAAGGGCAAGTTGCCGGAAGGCGATGCAGTAGGTATAGGTGGTGTATTCCTTTACGATAAATCAGGTTCAGGCGGGTTGCAGAACACTACTGCAGGCCTCTCCCTGGCCTACCATAAGGCTTTTGGCCGCGAAAAGCTGCAGCATATTTCGCTGGGCATACAGGGTTACCTGGTGCAGAAGCACATCGACTTTCAAAAGCTGACCTTTGAAGATCAGTTCGACCCTTCAACCGGCGGCACGCCCTACCCAACACACGAAAATTTCCAGAAAGCTGATCTTACTTATTCCGACTTCAATTCAGGTATCATGTACTCCGGTAAGGTCGCCGAGCATGGCACAGGCTATGCAGGTTTCTCTTACTACCACATGACGCAGCCTGTCGAAACCTTTCTGAACGATAATTCGCACCAGATACACAGCCGCTATACCGGCTACCTCGGCGGATCATTCGATATGAACGAGAACACCGTGCTCTATGCAAGCGCACTCTACCAAAGCCAGGCAGCAGCTACCGAAGTTGTTGTGGGTGCTGCGGTAGGTTTTGTGCTGAATCCCGGCCACGACGACGAGTTCCAGCGCAATACGGTATTTTATCTCGGCGGCTGGTATCGCTACAACGATGCCCTTGCTCCTTATGTAGCTATCGAGTGGTCTAAGATGCGTATTGGCGTTAGCTATGATGTGAACGTATCCAGCTTTACACCGGCAACAGGCGGTATGGGCGCATACGAAATATCGCTGCTGTACTTCGGCCACATCAACCAGCATGAGAAGACCCCGAACTACAACTGGTCTTGTCCTAAACTGTAAGAAGCCTCGCCCCAGCCCTCTCCTAAGGAGAGGGAGATGTTGGGAGCGCATGCAAATATTATTTCAAACGGCACTTTGGGGTGCCGTTTTTTTATGCCCGTTCTTCAACAAACTTTTTCAGCAGGGTGAGCGCAGACCATACGCCGAAAGACAATAGAAGTAGCAACACAAGGTGTTTGCATGGACGACGATTTCTTATGCTGCCAAAGAATAAATTCTAACTAAATTTACTACCTATCCAATAACTATGCAGGTAAAAGATATTATCACCATTATGGAGCGGCTGGCTCCGCTCAACTACCAGGAAAGCTATGATAATTGCGGGCTGCAGGTGGGCGATGCAGCAACTACTTTGACGGGCGTATTGCTGACACTGGATGTAACAGAAGCAGTTGTGGATGAGGCTGCGCGCTGCGGTTGCAACATGATCGTTGCGCACCACCCGCTGATATTTGGCGGGCTGAAACGCCTTACCGGACGAAACTATGTGGAGCGCACCGTGCTGAAGGCCATTAAGAATGACATTGCCATTTATGCTGCCCACACCAACCTGGACAATATGCGGCATGGCGTGAATGCACGTATCGCCCAAAAGCTGGGGCTGGTAAACACACGCATTCTATCGCCCATGAGCAATACGCTGAGTAAGCTATATACTTATGCCCCCGTAAATATTGCTGACAAGGTGCGGGACGCCATGTTTGACGCAGGGGCAGGCGCAGTTGGCGGCTATGCCGAATGCAGCTTCAACACGGCAGGTAAGGGCACATTCAGGCCGGGCGAAGCGACGAAACCGGCTATAGGAAAAGCCGGTGGCGAACGGGAATGGGTGGAGGAGATAAAAATAGAGGTGCTGGTAGAAAAACATACCGAACGGGCAGTGCTTGACGCGATGCGCCGGGCACATATCTATGAAGAAGTTGCCTATGAACTGGTACCGCTTGCCAATGCCAACCAGCAAATAGGCGCGGGAATGGTAGGCGATCTACCGCAACCAATGGAGGCGGCCGACTTCATGGCGCATTTAAAAATGGCCATGAAAACAGGATGCATCAGGCATACTGCATTGCTGAAAGGGGACGTGAAAAAGATAGCACTCTGCGGCGGCGCAGGCAGCTTTTTGCTGAAGGACGCGATAGGGGCAGGGGCTGACTTTTTCGTAACCGGCGATTTCAAATATCACCAGTTCTTTGATGCCGAAGGCCGCATAGTGATCGCTGACATAGGCCACTATGAAAGCGAACAGTTCACCACTGAGCTATTTGCGGAAACGCTGGCGGCGCAATTGCCCGGTGCAAGGATATTGATGGCGGAAACACAGACGAATCCCGTCTTTTATTATTGATTTAACGAAAACATGCAGGCTGAGCGGCAAAATATCGCACCCCGGCAATGTTTTAAGGAAAAAAATCCATAATTTTGCCATTCTTTTTTACGAACGTATTTTCACCAATCCCGTAAAAGAATATTACTAATATGGCCAATGTAAAAGATTTCTCAGTTGAAGAAAAGCTGGTAGCGGTACTGACCCTGCAAAAGATCGACTCTAAAATAGACGAGATCAAGACCCTGAAAGGCGAACTTCCTATGGAAGTAAAAGACCTGGAAGATGAAATAGCAGGTTTGCAGACACGCATCCAGAACATTGATGCGGAGATCGACAATATCAATTCATTTATTGAAGGCAAAACAGCCGGTAAGAAGGATGCACAGGCGCTGATAAAGAAGTATGAGAAGCAGCAGGACAATGTGAAGAACAACCGCGAGTTCGAAGCCATCAACAAGGAAGTGGAGATGCAGGAACTGGAAGTAAAGCTGAATGAAAAGCACATCAAAGATGCTACCATTGAGCTCCGCGACCGCACTGCTGCCCGCCTGAAGACCGAAGAAAAGATAAAGGACGTAGAAGAAGCGCTGAAAGCAAAGCGTGCCGAACTGGAAAAAATATCTACAGAAACAGATAAGGAAGAAAAAGTGCTGCACGAGAAATCGGACGCAGCTAAGGAGAAAGTAGATCCACGTCTGCTGGGCGCTTACGAACGCATCCGTGGCAGCTACCGCAATGGCCTTGCAGTAGTGCCTATCATGCGCGACTCATGCGGCGGCTGCTTCAATGTTATTCCTCCGCAGCGCCAGAGCGAGATCCGCCAGCACAAGAAGATCATCGTGTGCGAACATTGCGGACGCATCCTGGTAGATATCGACCTGGATTCCAAAGTAAAATAAGTTTATCTTACAATATTCACGGATATCCCACATCACCTATGATGTGGGATATTTTTCTTTACAAACATTTGATTTTCAATATAATATATGTTTAATCGCCGACTTTAACATTTTGCGGAGCCTACCCTGCCCTAAAAAACCTTATCTTTGCACCCACAGTTTAAAACCTAAAAGAATATGAAAGTCGCAAACTGGATACTTAAAAGAAAATTATTGCTGATTTGCCTGATGGCCGTGATGTTCACAGCCAATGGACAGAATGCTGCTTATATTGCCAAACACAAAACACTGGCTACTTCACTTTCTGAGAAGTATGGTATCCCCTATTCGGTGATACTGGGTGTAGCCATAGTAGAATCGTCTGCCGGACATGGCCCTGCAGCTAAGAAACTGAACAATCACTTTGGTATCGTAGGCAGAAATCATCTGCAGGCAAAGGGCTACCACAGCCGCTATAAACAATACACTTCGGCCCAGGCTTCATTCACGGATTTCTGCAAAATGATCTCCCGCAAGGATTTTTATGAATCCATGAAGAACAATACCGACCCCAAAGCATGGATAGCTGCACTGAGCCGTGCCGGCTACTCTGAAGAGCCACAGGTATGGGAAAAAAGAATATTGAATACTATCGCAACAAATAAACTCTGATTTGCGTTAAGTTTGGTGCAGGAATCTAATTCCTGTTACTTTTATATGAATTACAACCGGAATGTTGTTGTGTTCACACTTGTGACCACGATCATTCTCTTTCTCTACTCGCTTTTCGCCGCCTCAGCCAATTTTCATTTACTGGACCTTGAGCATATCAGTATCGTTTCTGATGTTCTGTCATCGCCGGCAGACAGCGTTGCGACCGTAACCGAGACCAGACAAAGCCTTCCCGCTACAGTTTTATCCGGCAATAATATCCCGGCAGCACCGCAGGGGCCGCGCAGCATTGAATTGTATGACCGGGCTGGCCGCATCACCGACTTCAGCACCGATACCAGCTTACATGCAGCACTAGGCGTAGTCATGAATAAACTGTATGAACTGGAGCACACCAAAAAAGGAAAGGTGCGTATTGCCTGGCTGGGCGACAGTTTTATTGAAGGTGATCTGCTGACCAAAACAGTAAGGGCCGACCTGCAAAAATATTTCGGCAATTCCGGCGTAGGGTTTGTTCCGGTGACATCGGTTACTAATGCCGGCTTCAGAACCACAGTGAACCAAAAATGGACCGGCGACTGGACCGAAGAAAATTTCAAATCAGACAAGTTCACTGCTCCGCTTTTTCTTTCCGGCAGGTGCTACTACACAGCTAATGGCACATTGAATATCAGAGATCTGACACCGGGCAAGGACAGCAGTATAAAACTGCAGAAGAGCCTGCTGTGCGGCTATGCTCCCTCGCCCGTAACTATTACGGTAAATGGCGCATCCGTGAAACTACAAGCGCCAAAACCATTTAACCGGATACCTTTAGATAGCTCAACCAGCCACAGCATTGAGATAGGCGTGCAAAACAGCAATTTGCCTGTCTATGGTGTGTCGTTTGAACCGGAGAACGGTGTAACCATCGACAATTTCTCCTTCCGGGGCATCTCAGGCGAGGAGCTGGGCAAGCTGGATACTTCTTTTCTTGCAGCTATGCAGCAGGAGAACCCATATGACCTGGTGGTGCTGGAGTATGGCGTGAATGTGCTATATCGCCCGGAGAACACTGATTTTAGCTGGCATAAGCGCAACATGACGAAGGTGCTGCAGAAACTGCACAAGGCCCTGCCGGATGTCACCTTCCTCGTCATCAGCACTTCCGATCGTGGCTTTCGTTATGCCGATGGACCTCGCTCAGCCGATGGCGTCGGCAACCTGGTAAAGACACAAGCCGAGCTGGCATATGAGAACAATATGTCGTTCTACAACATGTTCCGCACAATGGGTGGCAAGGGCACCATCGTGCGGTGGGCTGACAGCACACCCATACTGGCCGGGCACGACTATGTGCACCCTAACAATCGCGGTGCTGAAATACTCGGCAACCTGTTCTTCAATTCTTTCATGATCGACTATGCGAGGGCCGGCAATAATGGAGGAGGGAATTATTCGGCGACAGCCTATCAGTCGGTAACCGATAAGAAAAGCGGATTGGAGTGGTTTGTAGCGGAAGATAAGGATTACACATGGCCTGAAGCAAAGGCATGGGCGGAAAACCTGACTGCGGGAGGTGGCCGGTGGCAAATGCCAACCACAGAGCAACTGCTTACACTGATAGACCAAGCCGACTCGGCGGGTGCGGGATTCTTTCACGATGGCAAAAACTATCCTGCCCACATCTCGCACCTGTTTGGCAAAATAGGACATGGTGCCTGGGTATGGAGCAGCGAAGACATTAGTGCGGGCACTGCATATTCCGTGAACATGAGCCAGGGTGTGCGTGTTAAGTCAGACAAGAATATGATACGCTACCCTATCCGCGCTTTTGCCGTGCGAAAACTCAGTGCTGACACAGATCGTCATCCTAAATAACCAACCCTTCAGTGATACACTTCCCGACATTCGATAAAACAGCATTCCTGCATCAGTTCCTGTATGATGCGAAAAATCCGTTGTTGTTCAATAATGGGTTCTTTGTCTATTTCTTCGCGTTCTTCATCCTGCTTTACTTTGTGTTCCGCAAGCAGAACACGGCGCGCAGTTACATTGTCAGCCTGTTCTCGCTCTACTTTTTCTACAAGGCCAGCGGGCTGTTCGTCATACTCGTGCTTATATCTGCAGTGGTCGATTACATACTCTCCAACCTGATCTATACCCGGCAGAAAACCGGCAGCAAGAAGGCACTCCTGGCGCTGAGCATTGTTATCAACCTGGGCATGCTGTTCTATTTTAAGTACACTAACTTCTTTATCTCGTTCAGTAATCAATTCTTTGCCACGCATGTCAATCCGCTAAACATACTGTTACCGGTCGGCATATCGTTCTATACTTTCGAGAACCTGAGCTACACGATCGATGTGTATCGGGGAGAATTTGCACCTGAAAAGAAGTTCATCAATTACCTGCTTTTCCTGTCTTTCTTCCCCAAACTAATGATGGGGCCAATTGTGCGTGCAAGGGACTTTATACCGCAACTCCACAAACCTTACGAAGTATCGCAGCATGATTTCGCAAAGGGCTTCTATCTTATAGTAAGCGGCCTTTTCAAGAAGCTGGTCATATCTGACTACCTGACGCTCAACCTGGTCAACTATATTTTTGATGACCCATCCCGCCATACGGGGCTGGAGTGCCTGATAGCACTGCTGGCCTACGCCATTGTCATCTATTGCGACTTCAGTGGCTACAGCGATGTGGCTATTGGCGTTGCCAAGTGGCTGGGCATCACCATACCAGCTAATTTCCGTTCACCCTACCAAAGCAAGACCATCACCGAATTCTGGCGCAGATGGCACATCTCGCTCTCCAGTTGGCTGAGAGATTACTTGTACATATTCTGGCTGCGCGGCAACCGGAAGGGCAAATTCAGAACCTATATCAACCTGTTCATCACCATGCTGCTGGGTGGCTTCTGGCACGGCGCCAACTGGACCTTTATAGCATGGGGCGCTATGCACGGCACGGCACTGGCCATTCATAAAGTGTGGATGGAAAAGGCGCGGGGATTGATCTCCCGACTCGACAAGAATATTGTTTACAACGCCCTGGCGCAGTTGCTCACATTCCTTTTCGTTTGCTTCTGCTGGATATTCTTTAAAGCGTCCAATTTCCAGATCGCTTCAGACCTGATACACCAGATCGCTACCAATTTTTCACTCAACGTATGGAGTGAGTTCTGGGGCAATTACCACAACGTGGTTTTGCTGATGCTCCTGGGTTATGCATTACATCTGATACCGGATGACTTTGCTGAAAAGTTTGTGCAACGCTACCAGAAAGCGCCTATGGTTGCCTATGTAGCGGTGTTCATGGTATTTCTGGTGGTCTATGCACAATTCAAATCGAGCACGCCTGTAATGCCTATTTACCTGCAGTTCTGATTCAGGCAGCCAGACCGCGGCCACGCTTTATGGAATAAATGGAATTTGCCAGTTCAAGCATATTCTGGTCAAGGTGTACGCGATCGTCCGGGATGCGGATGTTCAGATCCTTTTCAAAATAGTAGAGCAGCAGGTTCAACTGCATTGGGTCAAGATGCAGATGTGCATCCAGGCAGGTATTATCATTGATAAGGGAAGGGTCTATGAGCAATTCCCGGTTAAGAATGTTTATGAGTTTTCTCTTTATCTGCTTCATAAAACTTCTTTTAAAGGTGTAGAATAATAACCTCTAAAGCACAAATGATGCCAAACTATACCGAGCGAAGTGAAAATTTACAGAAAAAGGTCACCTGGTGCGCATACCCGTACCCACAACCCAGGCAAAAGCGCCGGCAACCAGGCACAAAATGAGCGCCTTACCAGCATCTATGGCCGCTAATACCCCACGAGACCGCAGCAGCGCATTATTACCCACTAACGACCGGAATTCGGCATGATGGGCCACATAAACAGGATAGAATACGACATGAATGACCGTTACAAACGTCCAGGACAAAAGAGCTACAATAACCCCTTGCATAAAATACCTGCCCTCTGTGTAATATCTGATCGTAAATGCTGAAGCCATGAAACAGATCAGCCACAATATCTGCTCGGCACGCATTGATGTGATGTATAAAGTGGCAAAACCCATAAGGATGCCGGATGCAGATAAAGGTAAAATGAGTCGTGGGTTCAAAACAAGATCGTTTGCAAGCTACTAAAAGTATTATTTTAACGATTCAAATCCAATACTGTGAACAAGATACCCATCTGTCTTATTTACTCCCGCTTGCTTGCAGGCGCAATAGTACTTGCGTTGGCACTATCAGCGTGGCCTCATAGAACATCGGTCAGCGTGGCGCTGATCATCTACGCCCTGGTATCAGATATTGCTGATGGTATTATTGCAAGGCGACTACATATTTCTGATACGCGGCTTCGCCGGCTTGATTCGGGAGTTGACCAGGTGTTCTGGCTGCTTGTGATCGGCGCCGCAATGATCACGGCCCCGGCATTCTTCAAAACAAACTGGAAGCCTATTGTACTTGTGCTGGCGCTGGAGGCAGTGATATATGCCACCAGTTACTTACGCTTTGGAAAAGAAGTGGCCACTCATTCCATCAGCGCAAAAGTGTGGACGTTGCTGCTTTGCGCCATGTTGATCCAGGTGATCAGCATAGGCACTTCCGGGTGGCTGTTCCTGTGTTGTGTGATAACAGGCGTTCTGAGCCGCTTAGAGATACTCGCTATACTGCTGTTGTTGAAAAAATGGGAGAACGATGTACCTTCTGTCTATCATGCCATACAGCTCAGGCGGGGATCGGCAATAAAACGCAGCAAGTGGTTCAACGGTTAGTTGAATCAGTAGGCCAGCCGCTGTTTAAAGCGAAACACAACCTGCTTTACATTGTTGGTCTTAGTGGTACTTATGATCACTTCGCAGTCCACATTCGAAAACCGATACTCAAATTCATGGCAATCGGGGTCCAGCAAAAGGGACTGGTTCTTTGCCATCAACTTTTTCAGAAACGCAACTTTACTGGCTATTGCCGCTTTATCCGGTATGTTCACAGGCTGGGTGCGATAACACTTAGCTGGCTGCTCGCCTGCCGTTTCCGGAAAGGTCTTCGTCACTTTGAACTCGTTGAAATATACTGACCGCAGCTTCACCTTACCATTCTCTCCGTAAGTGAATTTCTCTTCGTGAATAACGTCCTTGTTGTTATCGTTCAGCCTCACTTCTTTGTAAAGGACGCTATTCTTATCATAGTATGATCTAGTATAGAATTCGGTCCTGCCATTCACTGCCGAGCATTCTGTAATAATGAAGTCGCCCGTCTTCTTGTCGTTTCCGAAATCGTATGTCTTTTTGTAGACGTTACCCGTCTGCTTGTTATCTTCTGTTTGCAGTACCTTCCGCCCCTTATCGTCATACTTGTATTCCTTTACATTCTGCAGGTTCTCTCCAGTGTACTCCTCCTGCCGGGCCAGCTTCTTTTTATCGTTGAAATAACAGGCAGTACGGTACTGAACATTGTCGTGGAAGGGATAGTCTATCGTCATAGCAACTGAACTGTCGCTGGCTACAAACGTCTTTGTGCTGTCAGCCAGGTACAAATGAATGCTGTCCTTATAAACATAGCTGTAAGTATATTCATGTACTATCAATCTGGCTTTATAAGTATTCCAGCCGCATTTGAACGTAACCTGTGCAAAAGTCACGGATGTAGCTGCTACTGCCAGAATCAGAAAAAAGATCTTTTTCATTGCCCTACTAATTGCCACAATATCGGCAGAATAAAATGAATACAGAAGGAGGCCGCGGGTGTAGTTAATAACATCTGTGGATAGCAAAAAGGGCCCCGCGTTGCGGGGCCCTTTCACTATAAGTTTTTGAAAATTAATATTTCCACAAATTGCGTTTGTAGCGGGCTATTTCGCGCTCAATGCGTGCAGCCTCTTTCTTTTGGCGGGCCTCATCAGGATATTTATCCTTGATGCGAAGATCAGCAGGATTTGATTCCTTAACGATCATCGACTTGAATGCACGCTGAATGAAAACGTCATCGAAGCTGATGTTGTAAATATCTCTCTGCGGATCAATTACTTCCTTAGCTGCAAACAGCTTGCGGCACTGGTCGAAATACAGATAAAAAGGATGCACATCACCCAAATACACACCAACGCTGTTCTTTTTTGCCTGCAGCGGGGCAAGACCTATGATCTTAGTGATCACACGACCACGGATCTTATCAAAATAAATTTCTTCCTTGATCTCGTAACGGGTAACTGAATCTGGATTGAAGTCCGTAAGAACAGTCCTTGAGCCAGTTTGCTCGCCGTTCGAATCAAGAATAGGCACAACTACGCTGTCGCGGAATTTCGACATTACCTGCTTGTAGCTCAGCTTGGTTTTGAACGACTCATCGCCGTAAGCAACAAGCTTACCACGCTTCAGCGCATCCATGATGAGCTGCATAAGCGTTTCACCAGGAACAGCAAATATCTTGTTCTCAGAATCTGTAGTGTTGATCTCTCTCCAGATACGTTTGTAGAACTTGATGTCATTTATCGACTCCTTAGGAAAAGGAAATGGTTTTGCACCCTTAAGTGTTGAAGCTTTATAAAAACCATCCTGAGGTACTTCAGTACTATCCAGAGATATCTTGCCCCAATCCATTGTATCTGCAGTGGCAACAATATCCGGAGCGGCAACACCGGTATCTTCAGCAACCGCCGGAGCTGCCATCTCTGGCGCCGGAGCAGGTGCAGGAGTTTCAGCAGGCGCAGCAGCCTGATCGGTTGTAGTGGTCTGCTCCTTCTTGGTTGACTTCTTTTTGTGATGCTTTTTAGACTGTGCAGCAGCATCGACCGTGAGACCCACGCTTACGAGCAACAAGAGAGCAAGTACAAGATTCTTTTTCATAAACATATATTAATATTCAAAAACTTACTGAGTAGTGAAAGTAATAGGATCAAGTGAACGTCTCATTCCATCAGGTCCGGTTGCAAACACATTATCTACAATAACCCTCGTACCTGGTATGATGCCCGCAAGAGCAGACTTCATCGCCGGAGTAAGCGTGTTTGTGTTCGACTCAAACGTCTGCACATCGCTCCTTGGCTTGATCACGTACATGGTAAAGTGATTGATATTGAATTGGGTCTGGAAGTCAAAATCTTCGAGATTAGCGAAGACCTTGTCCTGACCAGTCAGTAATGCCTTAGGAACAGTACCACCGCTCTTGCCGCCGAAACGAACATGTGGCGTAGGTATCCTCTTACAACGGAAATCACTGGTACCCAATACTGTTGGCTTTCCGTTAGCACCAGGGCCGGTAATTGTTACCTTAACAATGCCTGTATTCTTAACATTGACCATATAATGCCCCTTGCTACCGGCAATAGTGCCACCACTTATGGTTACCTGAAGTTTATCTTCAGGAGCACCGGGAGCGGATACAGAAACAGGGTTATCAACGCCAATATAAAATACATTCATTTTATCAGGAGAAACAACTGCTGAAGGCCTTGCAACAACATAAGTCATCTCCGGAGTCTTATACGTAGCGGTAGTACCATCAGCCTTCCTCGCTGATATAGACGCGAACCATTTGAATTCACCTTCGTGAGAAGTACCCACGGTGTACGTACCCTTACCGCCAGAAACATTCAACTTTTGGCCACCCACGGTCATATCCGGGTTGGTCTTAGAGTCGAACGCAGTCAGATATACTTCAGCAGTATATTGCTGCCCAAGCAGCACATAAGTTGACGATGTAGGCACTGCTACCGCAGAAAATTCGTCAAGATTCATAACTGCCTTATCAACCTGTCCGAGAATATTCTTGATCGCCTCAGATTCAGTACTTCTAAGATCCGCCTGAATTTTGGTAAGAGCAGTAAAGCCGGCGGTCAAAGGAATACCATCTCCGAAGAAACTTTCTTCCCAGGTCCTTTTTATTCCGTCTTTGCTGCGTGGAGGGTCTTCAGTATTGAGGGCCGTCTTAAAGTTCTTGGCAGTCATCGGATCCAACTCAGCCATGATCTTCTTTTTGGTATCCTCGATCTTGTTCTTCAATTCCTCGCCACGCTTTTCCTTACCCATCATTACCCGCGGAACGATGTCAACATCTTCCCTGTTCTTATAATCGCCGGCCGACTCGTCAAAACCTCCGCACTGCGATTCAAATTCACTCTTTATGCTTGTAATAGTTTTATTGAGGTCTTCTACTGCTGCCTTTACCCGGTTTGCACGTTCCCAGGCTGGTTTGGCGCGTTCCGGTTCATCTTTAAGTTTACCTGCGGCAAATGCAGCGAATGTCTGGTCAATGGTTGCCTGTACATTATTCGTAGAACTTTCAAGCCCTACGGTTAAGTTACGAAAGGCATCAAGAACCTGCTGTGTAATTGTAGTGGCTGCCAAACCAAGCAGTACCAGGTACAATATACCCATCATCTTTTGCCGGGGTGTCTCATTTACTCCTGCCATGAATTAGTAGTTTTAGCGGTGATGGGTTAGATTTTCCTGAATGCTTCTACCTGTGCCTGATATATCTTATTCAGGTCGGTGATGTTCTTGTTGTATGACTTCATACCCTGCGTAGCTGCTTCAAATTCTTTCAGCATTGTTTGTGATGATGCAGTCATTTGATTGATAGCCTGCAACGTCTTGTTGAAAGAGTCAAAACTTGCATTCATATCAGTCATGTTCTTGGCATACAGTTTCATACCCTGGCTGGCAGTTTCGAAATCTTTCAGCATTGTTTGAGAAGCAACAGACATCTGGTTGATCGACTGAAGCGTCTTGCTGAATGCGTCGAAATTAGGGCCAACAGCGCTAACTTGTTCACGGAATTTTTTAAGGTCGCCAGTTGCAGATTCGATCTCCTTGATCATGTTCTGCGTAACTCCGAAAGAGCCTGCAACCTGATTAACTGATTCAACTGTTTTGGTGAAATTCTCAAAACCCTTGGTCAGCTTCTGGATCACAGCAGGCGTGATACTAGTAGCAAGCAATTCATCAAGCCCTGATGATTTACCATCTGCAGTCGCAGGAGCTTCCTCAACGGTCATAGCGGCAACGCCGAGTATGAAGAATAGTATCGATTCTGTCATAAGACCTGCGGCGATCATAAACTCACCACCTTTCCAGTGAAGAATTTTGAACATCAGGCCAATGATTACCACACTCGCGCCCCAGGAGATGACGGTATTGAGGCCGATTTTCTTTTTACCAGTTGCTTGATTACTGCTCATATTTGCTTGAATTTTAATGGTTGTTATTCAGGTTTAAAAAATGGTGACAGACAAACCGTGTTAGTAAGTGAATTATTTTTTTTGAACTGCTTTTTTACGGGTAGCTACTTCTTTACTGAGGATCTCAGGAGCACCCATTACACACCTGAAACCTATGAAACAATGTTCAACATCCTGCAATTCGAAATCACGCGCATAAGGGCTAAGTGCCTTTGCATTGCTCACAAATGAACCTCCGCGAACAACTTTACGCTTCATCGCGTCCACGTCAGAAGAATCGGCATCGTATTTAAGAACCGGGTTGATATCAGAAACGAATGCGAACGCAGATGGACTGTAAGCATCCATGGTCCATTCTGCCACGTTACCGATCATGTTATACACACCAAAATCATTTGGCACATAAGACATAACAGGAACAGTAAATGGAGAACCGTCATCTGTATAATCACCTTCACCCTGCTTGAAATTTGCAGTAAGACCACGCTTATCTGTAGCAATTACCGTATGGTCATCAGGAGTATTCAAATCAAAGAATGAATTGCTGTCGGTAAGTGCTGCTGTATTATCAGTTGTGGTAGTGGTAGACGCAGACCAGCTTGAACCGGCGTCAGCGTTAGGCGCTGCAGCAGTTGTGTCTTTAGTTACAGGAGCAGCAGCCTGAGCTACTTCTTTCTTCGGCTCCGCCTTTTCTTCAACTGGCTTCTCAACCGGCGCTACTGAACGCATATCCTGCTCGGCAGCATATACCCACTGAGCTTCAGAAGGAAGGCTGAATGACAGGTGATAGCTCTTCATATAGTCCGCTACATCTGCAAAACCATTTGAAGTCTGAGACCTCCAATAACAATATGCCATAGCTTGCTTCCAGGTCACACCAACAACCGGATAATCGTCGTATGGCGGGCTTGTGAAATAATTTTCAACAAGGATGTCTGTTTGTGCGTTGGGAAGATCCTTTGCCCAAATCTGTTCGTCAGGGTAAACATTGACAGTCTGGGAAGCCCAGCTACCTATCTTCGCCTTTGGATCAGTACCATTAGCACGGAGGTAATAGTAAGCATACAGCAAAGAGTCCTTACGTATCTGACCACGCTCGTCGAGCATTGCAGCAAGTTTGGTACGGGTATTGCCGTCTTCAAACAATTTCTTATGATCTACCTTAGCCCAGTTGATCCTCCTCACTTCCACCGAAGTGCTTCCGGTAGAGTCACTGATCTTCGCAGTCTTGAAGTACTGATCGTCATCCTTCAGATAACGGGAAATAGCAAGTGAATCTATCACCCATTCAACAAACTGACGATACTGCTGGTTAGTCACTTCCGTCTTGTCGATGAAGAAAGAGCTCAGACTTACTTTCTTTACGCAGTTACTGTCCATCGCCTGCTGGCTGTACTTAATGATCGTTGTGCCACCTGGAATGTAAACCATTCCCGGAGGGGCAGTGATCTTTGCGTGCTCGTACGGTATCACAGGACGAATCCTTGACTTTTGCTGTTGCGCATCGCAGATAAGCGACACAGAAGATGCCGTGACAAACAAGGAGAATGCAATAATAGAACTCTTCATATATGCACTTTAATTTTGAATTATTAGCTTTCGTTCTTTTTAGTTCAATTTTTCACAATTCCTTAGTTTAACGACAAGTTAGTGATAACAAAATCATTTGTTAATACACCTATTGGGCTACACGCCCACCATCAAACCGGAATACAAAGAACACATTTCGGCCACGAATCCGCAAACCGAATCACTATCAAACTGCCGTAAAGATAAATAAGTTCCTGTAAAAGCAAAGAATATTTCAAAAAATCCGGGAACAATTTTCGCCATTATATTGAATAAATACACATGCGAAAAGGCCTCGGAATTGAGATTTTATTAACTTTTCATTAGTAGAATATAGTATTCACGCATGTTCCACAGCAATCCACACGTAATTACCACATTATTAACACGATACAAAACAGGTGTTCTATACAATATCATTTAATTGTTAACGCCACGCCATATGTCGCCCAAGTTGACGTAAAAAGGCACCCCGGTTCGCTAAGAATTCAGCTACAGATCTGCTCACCAGGGCCAGACAAATGTCTGATAAATGCAAGTAGCGGCATTGTGTGATCTGGCCCGCGCAGCCCACCAGGTACCCGTAGCACCCAGCCGGCATATAAAAATCCCGCGCACTGGCGCGGGATCCTAATATTTAACCTGCGGTCTGCTAATTATCCATGTCTCCGCACATATCTACAGGGCGCACCCATTCATCAAACTGTTCGGCCGTCACATAGCCCAGATCGATGGCCGTCTGCTTCAGCGTTTTACCCAGCTTGTGAGCTGTTTGCGCAATTTCTGCAGCTTTGTAGTAGCCGATCTTTGTATTGAGCGCTGTCACCAGCATCAGGGAGTTATTCACGTGTTTGGCGATATTGTCTTCTATCGGCTCAAGCCCCACTGCACATTTGTCGTTGAAAGACACACAACCCTCGCCGATAAGTCTTGCGCTATGCAGGAAGTTGTAGATCATGACCGGCTTGAACACATTGAGCTCAAAATGACCGGTAGCCCCGCCAATAGAAATGGCCACATCGTTGCCCATTACCTGCGCAGCAATCATCGTCAGCGCCTCGCATTGCGTCGGATTTACCTTACCTGGCATGATAGAAGATCCCGGCTCATTGTCCGGTATATGCAATTCGCCAATGCCGGAACGCGGACCCGAACTGAGCATACGAATGTCGTTGGCAACCTTCATCAGGCTTACAGCTACTGTTTTGAGCGCACCATGTGCCTCAACTATTGCATCGTGCGCAGCCAGGCTTTCAAACTTATTTTCAGCCGTAACAAATGGCAGACCGGTAAGCAGTGCAATATTCTCAGCAACTTTCACAGCATATCCCTTAGGCGTATTGATGCCGGTACCCACGGCTGTGCCGCCAAGCGCCAACTCACTCAGGTGAGCGAGGCTGTTATTGATGGCACGTAGACCATGGTCAAGCTGGCTGACATAACCGCTCAACTCCTGCCCCACCGTAAGCGGAGTAGCATCCATAAAATGCGTGCGGCCTATCTTTACTACGTGCATGAATTGCTTTGACTTTGCAGCAAGCGTATCCCGCAGTTTTTTGATGCCCGGTATGGTGACATCGATAAGCATTTTATAGGCAGCAATATGCATCGCCGTAGGAAAAGTATCGTTGGAAGACTGTGATTTATTCACGTCATCATTTGGATGAATGTATTTATCCTTATCGGTAAGCTGGCCGCCATGCAGCACATGCGCACGGTAAGCGACAACTTCATTCACATTCATATTTGATTGGGTACCTGAACCTGTTTGCCAAACTACCAGCGGGAACTCACTATCCAGCTTGCCCTCCAGTATTTCGTCGCACACATTTCCGATCGCATCAGACTTATCTTTTGGAAGAACACCCAACTGAGTGTTGGTGATGGCCGCGGCCTTTTTCAGATAAGCAAAAGCCCTGATGATCTCCTTCGGCATCTTATTGATGTCCTGGGCTATCTTGAAATTTTCGATGGAGCGCTGTGTCTGAGCCCCGTAATAAGCAGTGGCAGGCACTTGCACCTCGCCCATGGTATCTTTTTCTGTACGAAAAGTCATAAATGTTACCGGTTTTTTCGGGCGCTAAGGTAACCATTTCTGAGGCTAAGGCCAATCTTAAAAGGAAGTCCGGATGTGACTTTTGTCAGTTTTCGCCCACTCGTAGCCGGTTATGTTCAGCAAAAAAAGCAACATTCCGTAAAAAACATCCTCCACAGGAATGGTACCCAGGCGAATACCAAGATTGTAGCGTCCATTGTAAAATACAACTACCCGTTGCAGATAGCCACCCGTGAGCACGCCGTTTGAGATGAAAAAAGGAACGAGTATGACCAGGTATGTAACAAAAAAAGATGGCAGAAACGCTGTTTTGCGCATACCCAGCACCAGCAGCATAACGCCCAATAACAAAAATGTAACGGAAGTATAAAGACGGGGCAGAAAAATGCCACCCACAATCAGCAGGAAAAAAGCGAACACCAGCGTGAAGCCCCGCCACAATGCTGAATAGGCGACCGGCCGGTATTGCCGGACACAGTAATAGGTGAAGGTGCACGCGTAAGGGATACAGATAAAGAAAAGGACCTCCTCCAATGGCAGATTATAGAGATACCTCCCCAAAACGTACCGCCTGTCAAACCCCCATACGCCAAGCGACGTGAAGATCGCATCCCACCCTATGAAGAGTGCGGCGGATATAAGACAGGGCAGGAAATAGTAGCGCCACTGGCTCGAAAAGTGGAATTTTCTGCTAAAAGAAAACACGAGTGGAAACAACAGGCAGAGGATATCTACCAGGAGATATGTAAAGTGCTCGGCCACCTTCACGACATTTTGTGCTCGCGAGCCTCGGTGAAATATTTGCGCGGCACCCACAGCATGCCAAAACACTCTCCGTCTTCTTTACCCAGGTGTTTATGATGCATTTTATGTGCCCGCCTGATGGCCCGGAAGTAAATGTTGTCCGTATTGCGCAAAATCCGGAAACGTTGATGAATGAATACATCGTGCACCAGGAAATAGGCCATACCATAGAGCGTAATGCCAAGGCCCGCAAACAGCAGGTGGCGCAACCCGGGCGCAAATGACCCCAATGCCAGAAGAATGATGCCGGGGATGGCAAAAATGAGAAAGAAATAATCGTTTTTTTCGAAGAATGAAGTCGGATTTTTTCGATGGTGATCTTCGTGAAGGCTCCACAAAAGACCGTGCATGACGTATTTGTGCGTGAGCCACGCTACCGCCTCCATACCCAGGAAAAAGCCTATTGTTATCAATATATCCATTGTTCCCGTTCTTTTATTTTAAGCCAGGCTGATTGCCACTTACATACATTTCGCTCAAAACCCTGTACCTGTAATCAAAAATATCCAACAATCTTTTACGTACGAAAAGGGCATGTGCCGCGCGGCCAAGCAGCCCAAGCGGCAATGCGTAAACCACATGATCTGTCATCATTACCCCACCCTGCACGGCCCTGAACGTATGCGTGTGCTCCCAAAGCTCATAAGGTCCTTTTTTCTGCGTGTCAACAAAGCTTTCCCTTTCCCGGACTTTGGTGATGAGCGTGAGCCAGCCTACCTCAAACCCCCGAATCGGAGTCACCTTGTACTCAATAAGCATTCCTTCATAAATTTCTCCTCCGTCCAGATCGGTGAGAATGCGAAAATTCATATCCGGCGGGGTCATTTTGGCTAAATTTCGCGGATCGCAGAAAAATTTCCATGCTTCGCCCACACTCACAGGCAGGAATTGTTCTCTCTTCAGTTCAAACTTTTTCATCTTCAGTGGCTTGCCGGGGTTATCATTCGCCCATATTGCTGCATGCATATCTTAAACCATTCAGTGTAGCTTTCCGGATGCGCTGATATGTCCGACATCAGCTCATCCACAGCCACATATTTCCATGCGCTTACTTCAGCGCTGTCCAGTACCGGTGCCTCGTCGGTCACACCAATGAATACATGGTCCAGTTCATGCTCTGTAAGGCCGTTATCAAGTGCCGCGTTGTAAATAAATGTGAATGCAGGGGTTAATGCCGCAGCGATACCCATCTCTTCCTTTAGCCGGCGCATTGCGGCGTCCCTGGTACCCTCTCCACGCCTGGGGTGGCTGCAGCACGTATTGGTCCATAGGCCTGCAGAGTGGTATTTTCCAGATGCCCTCTGCTGCAGCAATAGTTGGCCCCGGGTATTGAAAATAAAAACTGAGATGGCCCGGTGCAGCGATCCGTGGCGGTGCGCCAGCAACTTCTCCATGAAGCCCAGTTCTTTGTCATCTTCATTTACCAACACTACATATTCCACTTCCATGACATTTTGATATTTTACAGTAAACTGAATGTATGTCTCAGGTACGAGGAGCATAAAAGCCGGATCTTCTCCCTGTCCGAAATTCGGATGCGTTCGGCAAAGATACGTGCCGATGGCACTTTGCTGATCTTGTTGAACAGCGCCCGATAGTACACATAGGCCACATACACCCCAAAACGGGAATTTGCAGGAAGATATTTTATGCCTTCGAATGCTGCTACAAAATCGCGGTGAATATCTTGCTCTATCTCGCGCTTTTGGTGCTCGGTGAATGTTTTAAAATCGACACCCGGAAAATAAACCCTACCCAGGTCAACATAATCATTCTTGAGGTCTCGGAGGAAATTCACCTTTTGAAATGCCGCGCCCAGTTTCATGGCGCCCGGTTTCAATTGCTCGTAGAGGGCATGGTCGCCTTCTGTAAACACCCGGAGACACATCAGCCCCACCACCTCAGCAGAACCTAGTATGTAGGTGTCATAGCTATCGGCGGTATGCTCGGATTTATAAAGGTCTGTCTCCATACTTTTCAGGAAGCAGGTGATCAGCTCCGGCTCAATATCGAATTGATGAACTACCTGCTGAAAACTGTTAAGGATAGGATTGGTACTTATTTTGCGATCGATCGCCTTCCACACCTCGTCGCAGAATTCCTTGAAAAGAACTTCCTTGTCGTAGTCATGAAAGGTATCCACGATCTCGTCAGCAAACCGCACAAATCCGTAAATGGAATAAATAGGGTCTCGTAACGGCTTTTTGAGGCAGTAAATGCCTATCGAAAAGCTGCTGCTGTAGGCGCGGGTAGCTAACCGGCTACAGGCTACTGATACCTGGTCAAACAATTGTTTCATGGGCACTTTTGTTTATTCGTTTCAATAATTGTTCCGCTGCTATACGACCGGAGATCAGCGCCGGTGGAACGCCCGGCCCCGGAACGGTCAGTTGTCCCGCATAGAAAAGATTCCTGATCTTCTTGTTTCGCAATGTCGGTTTAAGAACTGCCGTCTGCCTGAGCGTATTGGCCAGGCCGTAGGCATTCCCTTTATATGCGTGGTAATCTGCAACAAAATCGCTGATACAATAGGACCGTTTATAGCTGACGTGCGGTGCTATCGGTTCGCCACAATAGCTTTCCATACGGCGCATCAGCATTTCGTAATACACTTCCCGCGTTGCCGGTTCGTCGGTGAGACCCGGGGCGAGTGGCATGAGCATAAAAATGTTTTCACTGCCTTCCGGCGCCACAGACGGATCCGTCTTGGACGGGCAGCAGACATAAAACAGTGGCTCAGACGGCCACTGGGGTTTTTCGTATATCTGTCGGGCATGCTCATCCAGCGATGCATCAAAAAACAGGTTGTGGTGCTTCAGCCGCGCCAGCTTTTTGTTTACCCCCAAATAAAAGATCAACGCAGATGGCGCAAAAGTTCTACCCTGCCAGTACGACTCGTCATAATTGCGAAATGACGCAGGAAGAAGCGCCCTTTCTATATGATGATAGTCGCCTGTGGCAACAATGCCATTCGTTGCCACCGTTTCGTCTCCGACCGTCAGCCCCTGCACACTATTACCATTCAATGCCAACGACGATATCTCGCAGCCGGTATGTATCTCCACACCGAGCGACACAGCCAGTTGCTCCATGGCGGAGATGATCTCCCCCATCCCGCCCATCGGGTACCATGTGCCTTGTGAAAGAGCCGAATAGTTCATCATCGTGTACAGCGCCGGAACCTGGCTGGCCATAGCACCCAGAAACAGCACCGGAAATTCCATCAGCGCAACAAGCCGCGGATCTTTGAATATGCTGCGGACATACTTACTTACCGGTGTGAACATTTGCAGCCGAGCAGCGCCCGCCATCACCTCCATATTCACGAATTCGAGCCACGAAAAAGCAGGCTTGTACACCATGCTGTTCATCCCTACGCGGTATTTGTAGGCGGCATCGGCAAGAAATTTCTTGAGCTTAGGGGCGCTTCCTGGCTCTATCCGCTCAAATTCCGCGTACAATTCATCCAAGCTTGCAGGAATAGAAAGTACGTCGTCATTCCCAAAAATGACCTGAAATCCCGGGTCAAGCTGAACAAGGTGATAATATTGCGAAGGGTGTTTATCAAATGCAGCAAAAAAATGCTCAAACACATCGGGCATCCAATACCAGCTTGGCCCCATATCAAAAAGAAAACCCTGTGCAGAAAAGGTTCTGGCCCTGCCGCCCAATGTGCTGTTTTTCTCAAAAAGCGACACCTTATGCCCCGCTTTGGCCAGGAAACTAGCCGCCGACAGCCCCGCAAACCCACCCCCTATAACCGTCAATCTCAAAGTGTTTAATTTTTTAAAAATAAATCTAAACAGAAAAATCGAGCAAAAAAAAATCACACATATGCGGTCAGATCGCCCACATCATGAAGGATCTTTATTTTGCTTTCACTGAATTTTGCGCCTGACAGCACATCTGTACTTCCCGCGACTAAAACATTTATACCAGGATATTTTACAGCTATCCCATTCATCATATCTGTTATTTCTGATAACGGCCTGGGGGAAATAAAAAACGTCAGCATACTGTCTGGCAAAGTACGCTCTGCCACCTCATGAATATCTTTCACCGGCACATTCTGCCCCAGGTAAACAGTATTACCACCGATTGAACGGATGATATAATTGGCAAATAAAAGCCCTACCTCATGCCACTCACCCTGCGGCAGGAACAACAGAAAACGACGGGCGCTTTTAGCCGGTGGCAGCAACCCATCTGTTGCAGCGATGATCTTCCGGCGGATAATGCTGGACGCAAAATGCTCCTGCACCGGCATCGCTTTGTCAACACTCCAAAGCACCCCTATACGGCGGAGCAGCGGGTAGAACACGGTAAGCATGCTCTCATAAAACCCAAAACGCGTACAAGCTGCTGAAAATACGTTTTCGAAACCCTGCTCATCAAACGCCAGCATAGCCAGGGTAAGGTCGTGCACAAATGCTGCACTTACAATATCCGGAGTGTCGGAGCGCTGCATTTGCTCTATACGCGCATTCAACTCCATTTCCGTCAGGCTGGCGACGAGGGATATCTTATAGCCTTGCGACAACAACGCTGAAACGTTCATCAGCTTCCTCAACTGCTCACCGGTATAGTATCTTCTGTTGGTGGCTGTACGCAGTGGCTTTATCAGACGATAACGCTTCTCCCACATACGTATAGTGTGGGCTTTTACACCAGTAAGCCTTTCCAGATCATTGATAAGGTATTTTTCCAAGTGTTTAGTATTTTCAGCTCAAAGTTAAACATAAATGTTCATGCTCAACCACTATTTCTGAGTCAATCCTGTCGATATACGATGTTAGTGGACGATTGGATTTGTTGAAGTCAAATTTTTTTAAACAATATGTAGCTACTTTGTCGTAGTGCCAGATTCCTGCCCGTGATAGTGAGTATGACCAAAGAGTAAAACAAAAGCGGCAATGTCCACACAGACATTGCCTCTTGTTTTTGCTTCATATCTTGTTTCAGATCATATTCTTCTGCGCCTCCAGCACCTCTTTCATGTAGCTGTCGATGTTGCCGAAGAGAAAATCCGGGTATTCATTGCTGAATTTCATTTTTACAAAACCACCCAGCAATGGTCGCGCCGCGGGCTGTGCAAGTTCAGCCGTGCTCATAGGTATCAGATCGTATGCTGCGTCCGGAAAATAGCTAAGCACGCGCAATGCCAGTTCCACGCGGTTCACGTAGTCAGTTCCGCCGATATTGTAAATTCCCTGCTTGCCGTCGCGCAGCAACAGGTACATGCACCGGGCGATGTCCCACGCATTAGCGGGCGACGCATACTGATCGTATGGGAGCTTTAAAGTCAGCTTTTGCTTATTGATGCACTGATCGATGATCCGTGCAATGAAATTCTTGCCACGCAGCTCATTGCCATATACATTGGTAACGCGCAACACCAGCGCACCCGGCACCTGTGCCAGCACCATCTGTTCGGCCTCCAGCTTGTGGCGGGCATACACACTCAGCGGATTAAGAGTTGCATCCTCGCAGTAAGGCCCGTTGTTGCCGTCAAACACATAATCGGTTGAGATGTAAACCATTTTCGCGTTGCAGGCTTTCGACAGCGCAATAAGGTTAATGGTACTCTGCACTGTCTTTTCGTAGCTTTCCTGCTCATGCGTTTCGCAATAGTCCACATGGGTCAGCGCACCGCAATGCACGATAACCTCAGGCTTAAAGGATGCCACATCGAAATTGGCCGGATGATCCGGATTAAGGGTATCATAGAAAACTGTTTCGTCGGTCTCAAACGAAAAGTAAGAACCCTTTGCATCCCAACCCATATCCTTAAAATGCTTCAGGCAATTGCCCCCTACCAGGCCGGAAGCACCCGAAATAAATACACGCATGTCGCTGATTTTGCTCTAAAATTACAATTGTCGCCGCATTTGTCACGCCACAGCACCCAAAAGTCACGAAAAACAGCCCGGACAGCATAAAGTAAAAGGAATTGTTATATTATTGGCAAAAACAATCTGGCTATTAGGAAATCTGATACATTAACTATAAATTTGTTTCCCACAACAACGACTTAACAACTGATGACTGTAGCAATTCTTCTTGTGTTGGCATATCTCATAGGTTCCATTCCAAGCGCTGTGTGGGTGAGTAAGTGGGTTTACGGGATCGATATCAGGGAACATGGAAGCGGAAATGCGGGAGCTACCAACACTTTCAGGATACTGGGTTCAAAGGCGGGTTCGGCAGTAATGCTGATGGATATGATGAAGGGTTTCATAGCTGTACGTCTGTGCCTTTTTTCACATTTCCCTCCGGGTTACGACCTTTATTCCAACCTGCAGATCTTCCTCGGCTTAGCTGCCGTTATAGGCCATATTTTCCCTATATGGGCTGAATTCCGCGGTGGTAAGGGGATCGCTACCCTTTTTGGCATGATCCTTTCCATTGAACCCCTTGTGGCTGTTAGCCTTATCGCAGTATTTGTACTCATGCTGTTCCTTACACGTTACGTGTCGCTCAGCTCCATAACAGCAAGTATATCCTTCCCGCTGCTGATCGTATTCATATTTAATACACATGAGCATCTCGGCTATCGCCTTTTTGCCATCGCTACCGCGTTTCTCGTAGTGCTCACGCACCACAAGAACATCAGCCGTCTCATCAATGGCAACGAAAGCAAAGTGGCGCTCTTCCGAAAACGCAAATCACGCGGCAACAGTTAGAATAAGTACCTTTCAACACTGAGTTTTGATCTTTGATAAAAAGAAAATACCACTTTATAAGAAGATCATCAGCTATTTCCATCCCGTTTGGCTGGCCCACGAAAAAGGCAAAGTAACCCCCTACCTGGACATACTTTACTACCGCAACAGGTTTCAACTGGCCACCACCGATGCCCTTTATTCGGATGGAGACCGTTACACACCTGCCATCGCTGTGGTCAACAATATTCCCGATCTGCTGCCCAGGCTCAAGCATGTGCTGGTGCTGGGCTCTGGCCTCGGAAGCATGGTGCAGGTGATCCGGGCGCGCAACGTGAACCCTGCGATCACACTCGTAGATATAGATCCGGTCATACTGAACATGGCCGTGGCTGCGCTGGCACCGCTGCCCGACCTGAAAATGACTCCGGTTTGCGCAGATGCCGCAAAGTTCATCACCACCAACGCAGACAAGTATGACCTCATTTTTATTGACATCTTCGAGGGTCGTCGGGTGCCGGATTTTGTCCGTTCTTATGAATTTCTCGCCGCCTGCAGGCAATTGCTGAATGACGGCGGCAGGGTTGCCTTTAACTACATTATCCCGAATGATGAGGATTGGCATGTCACGCAGCAAACCTTTGCCAGCGTTTTCCCGGCATACACTATCATCAGCAACGAAATAAACCGCATCTTCATAGGCGGTTAGCCAATGTGAGCAAGGATCACTAACTCAATTTGCTGGATTGCCCGCGCATTCTGAAATTTGCTGCAAATTTTACACGAATGAAAGCTGCCGTTCTGCATCGTTTTGGCGATGCGCCCCGATTTGAAGAATTTCCCGACCCGATAGCCAATACCGACGACCTGCTGGTGATGCACGTAAAAGCCGCCTCCATCAAAAACCTGGACAAGCTACGGGCAAGCGGCACACACTATGCCAGCTACACGCACCTTCCCGCAGTGGTAGGCGTGGATGCGGCAGGCCTGCTGGAAGACGGACGCCGCATTTATGCCATAGGCTACTCCGGAACAATAGCGGAAAAGGCCCTGATACGCAGACAACAGTACACACTGCTGCCCGACAATATCGATTTTGCAACGGCGGCTGCATTGCCCAATGCAGTTATTGGCGCTACCATGGCTATCAAATTCAGGGCAGCTATGCAACCTGGCGAGACAGTGCTTATAAATGGCGCAACGGGTGTTACCGGGCAACTGGCCGTGCAGGTGGCCCGGCACTACGGTGCAGGCCACATCATAGCAACAGGCCGCAACAAAGAGTCACTGAAGAAAGTAAAGGAACTCGGCGCGCATACCACGATAGAACTAACGGGTGACGATGAAGCCATCATCCAACAGATAAAAGATATCCATGCCGCGACGCCCATCGATATTGTCATAGACTACCTGTGGGGCCATCCTGTTTCCCTTATCATAAAGGCTTTTAAAGGTGGCGGAGTGCACAATTTCACATCAAGAGTGCGTATTGTGACCGTGGGCAGCATGGCCGGCGACAGCATTGAACTATCGTCGGCAACCCTGCGCAGCTCGGCCATAGAAATACTGGGCTCAGGCATCGGCAGCCTGTCACAAAAAGAGATGGGTTTGTTCAATACTGAGGTGCTACCAGAGATGTTTGCGCTGGCTGCCGCAGGCAAACTCACCATTGAGACGGAAATAATGCCAGCGACCGGGATAGCGGACGCATGGCGCCATGATGTGGCACCAGGGAAACGCCTGGTAGTAACGTTGTGATCTGTAATGCGCCCGTCCGTTACGCGGTCTACTGCAACAGTACTTTTAACTGTTCTGTTGCTTAAAAAGAGCAGGCATGCCAGGCATGCCATTGTAAATAATCTCTACATTTGTTCGAGGAGAATTGCTATGAACATCAAGCCCATAAAACCAATAACGGCATTGTTGGTTATTTTACTGCACTTTGCCGTATCATCCATCGCCCAGGAAGTAACCTATTCCCCATTCGATAAGTTCGACTTCCGCAATGGCGACTATTCTGTTGTAGGCATGATCAACGACAGGCTCTATACCTATCACAATAGTGCAGACGGTGCCATGCTGGAGGCGTTCGACGATTCCATGAACAAAGTAGCCACGGTAATGCTGGATTTTTTCCCGCCCAGGATCTACGAAACGAAGTTCATTGCCTATTCCGACAAGATCATTGTTCTGTACCAGGCCATTGAAAGTAACAGGGTTGTGCAGTATGCGGCTATGCTCAACGACAAAGGATTGCTGATGGCAAAACCTGTGGAGCTGGGCAGCGTGCGCACCGGCATTTTTGGCGCTATGAAAAATTATTTCTTCTCAGCCGTTTCCGAAAATAAAAGGTCCATCGTTATCTATTCTGTCACCGACAAGGGTTATTCCATAGATTTTGACGGAAAGTGGCTTGACGATGATCTTGCGGTAACCAAACGTAGCCACGCGATCTTTAAAGCTGACAACAACATCAGCCATGGCGACCTGAACATTGCCAATGACGGCACCATATACATGGCTGCATACACCACCAGTGGCTTGCGCAACTATGCCGACGAATATTGGATATTGTCATTGCCGCAGGGAGATGTGAAATTTGAGGGGCATGAAATGCCGCTCCAGGAAAAATATGCCACCAGCGGTTATATGAAAATTGACAACAACCGGAACAAGGTTTATTTCGGCGGCTTCTACTCCGACAAGCGTAACGGCGACTACGATGGCGTTATCTACTCCTGCTACGATATTGCTACCAAAAACTTCTCCACGGTAAAATACCTGCCTTTCGATGAACAACTGGCTCTTTCAGCCGGATCGCGCTACAGGAAGCATGTATTTGATAACTATGAAGTGCGCCAGGTGATCGTAAAGAACGATGGCGGCTTCGTGCTGGTCTCCGAGATACATTATGTAACTACACGCAGCACCTATACCCCCGGAATGGGATTTTACTCGTTCTACAGCCCGTATTCCTCTAGTATGGTGCGCGAATTCCACTACAACGATATCATGGCCCTCTCCTACGACAGCAGCGGCGCGCGCCAATGGAGTACATTCATCCCTAAAGACCAGTATTCGCAGGAAGACGGCGGCATGTTCTCGTCCTACGCATTGCTGAATAGCGGGGGCTCTCTTGCCTTTCTGTTCAATGATTTCAATATCAGGCAGTCGCGCATACAGTTGGCGACGGTCGATGCGAACGGCAGATCCACAGTCAGCTCCTTCGCAGCTGAGGGAAATGATAACCCCGACTGGCTGCCAAAATCAGGCAAACAGGTGGCTGCGAGAGTGCTTGTGGTCCCCTGTCTGCACAAAAAGCAGATATGCTTTGCCAAAGTTGTATTTTAGCCAAAAATTCCTGAGTGTTCCGCCTGTTTAGAAACAACAGCCCTTTTACTGTAATTGTTCTGTTCATATTTACGCTGCTGGTGAAGCTGCACACACTTATGGCGCCACAAGCGCCAAAGCCGGTGCAGGGGCATTTTATGTACAATTACGTGCTGATGGGACTGAACACCGTGTTTCATTCAGGTGCATTCGCCTTCACATTGCTGGCGGTATTCCTGCTGTTCATACAGTCGCTCTACCTCCGCAATATTGCCGTCCGCCACAAACTTTTCCCGCGCAACACCTACGTTCCGGCTTTCACCTACCTGCTGCTTACCTCCATTTACCCGGAGTTCAGCTTCTTCAGCGAAACCATCCTGCTCAACTTTATGCTGATGGGCGCGATGGACATCATGTTCACCTTTTCGCAAACCTCTCAGCCACGCAAGCACATTTATAATGCCGCCCTGTTGTTCAGCCTGGCGGCGCTGTTCCAGTTTACCGCATTGGCATTCTTCCTGCTGCTGCTTGTAGGTATGGTGCTCTTCAGGCCCTTCAACCTCGGCGAGTGGTCGGTAGCCATTATGGGTTATACCACCCCCCTGTATTTCCTCATCTGCATCCTCTTCCTGGCCGATAACATGGCCATGTTCACTCATTGGCCACATGTGGGCTTTTCGCTCGCATCGCATGTCGCATCACCTTTTCACCTCATTGTCACGCTCAGCGGGCTGGTAATGCTGCTGGGCACCGGGGTCTTTGCCATGCAGCAAAATGTGGCCATGAGCAATATTTATATCCGCCGCGACTGGATTGCGCTCTCCTTCTACCTCATTATCTCAATAATGGTAGCTTTTGCTACTGATAAAGAAGTCTCCAGCGCTTGGCTGATCACCATACCCGCATTAAGTATTATCATCACACACGCATTGGCGCTTGAAAAAAACAAACGGTTTAGTAATTTTATCTTTTATTTTTCTCTGCTTTTTCTGATTTTCTGCCTTTGGGCGAACAAATAGTTGATAATGAAATTTGGTGTTATTGTTTTTCCCGGCTCTAATTGCGACAGGGATATGATGCATGCGCTGCGAGACGATCTGCAGCATGAAGTAGTAATGCTTTGGCACAAAGACCGCGACCTGAGTATGTTTTCGAAGGACGACTGCATTGTGCTGCCTGGCGGTTTCTCCTACGGAGATTACCTGCGCTGCGGCGCGCTGGCGCGCTTCAGCCCTATGATGGAGCAGGTTGTGAAATTTGCAAACGAAGGCGGCAAGGTCTTCGGCGTGTGCAACGGCTTTCAGATCTTATGCGAAGCAGGTCTGCTGCCCGGCGTGTTGTTACTGAACGATCACCAGAAGTTTGTTTGCCGCAATACATTCATAAAAAGCGAAACAACCGCCAACCGCATTGGTATGAATGTGGGCAACAAAGTATTAAAGATACCTGTGGCACACGGCGAGGGTCGCTATCATGCCGATGCCGAAACGCTGAAAAAACTGAACGACAACCACCAGGTGATCTTCCGTTATTGTAATGAACATGGCGAGGTCCATATTTCTTCCAATCCAAATGGCGCCGTCAATAATATCGCCGGTATCTGCAACGAAAGCCGCAATGTTTTCGGCATGATGCCACACCCGGAACGCGCCTGCTCGGACGCGCTTAACAATATTGACGGACGGCTGATATTACAGGCTTTGGCTAATTAATATTAAGCTAACGATAGATTTTAAATAAAAACACGTTATTATTGTGAAAATATGCTTATTGTCATATACTTTTATATGATAGTAAAACTCCAATCATCAATATGAAGCCTTACCTCTGCCTGATCTTGCTGCTGATACTGCTGCCTTGGGGCTCGGTTTGCAGTGCACAGGCCATCAGCAGCATACCTCACGTTAAAAAGAAAACTGCTGCAGATAGTGCCCGTGCGCATAAGACACCGGTAAAAAAAGGTACAGTAGCAAAAATTCCGGCAAAAAAAGCACCTGCAAAACAACCTGTTAAAAAGGCCGCTCAGGATAAAAACCACCCGGCAGGCAGCAGGGCCGGAACCGGAAAAAAAATAGCCGCACCGCCGCCGCCCAAAACCAAACGAAAAGGACACAAGGTGCCGCCGGTCGACATCAACCAGAAATCACATGCAAAACCCAAAGCAGTAGTACAAAAGAAGGATACGGTAGCTGTACAGCCGGCTGAAGGAGACTTACCTCCGGCATTGTGGAACGTGACTCTGAAAAAGCTGGGGGGGGATAAATATGAGGTTATTTTCCATCTTGATCTGCGCCGGGGCTGGCATGTATTTGTTAAAAGTAGTATGCTCAACAAGGCTTTTATTGGGCCAACCTTTATTTTTGATAAAAATAAAGACATCCAGTTAGTCGGAGAAACAGAAGCGAAAGGCATACGCAGCACTCGCAAAGTCGGAGATGCAATGGCAGAAGTGTATGACTACAAGGTATTGTATGAGCAGGAACTGACCGCAAAAAAAGGTACGGTGATCAGCGGCAGGTACACATACCAAATCTGCACCGACGAAAAGGCAGCAGCGCCGGTAACGAAGGCCTTTCGGTTCGTATTGAACTAACAGGTGTCTTGCAAAAACATGTTCATGAAGATCTTTACGCTCTCGATAGTACTATTGCTACTTTTCTGCGCTTCAAATATTGATGCACAAATAGTAAAAGACAACAGTAAATGGACCTTCGAGGCCAAAAAAATATCCGGTCATAAATACCAGATCATCGCCCACCTGAAGCTGGAAAAAGGATGGCACGTGTATGCCATGAAACCCGGTGGCGACGGTACACTCATTCCCGTTGCCATAAAGCTGGACAATAACACGAAAGTAAAAGCGGTAGGAACTTTCACTGAAAAAGGGAAGCTGATCTCCGAAACGGTTCCGGGTATGGACGGCAAAGTGAACATGTATAAAAACTCGGTGGACTATATTGCTGATGCCGAGATCAACGGCCCCACTACTATAACCGGCATTTGCAGCTACCAGACGTGCAACGATAAGATGTGCCTGCCGCCTGCCGACAAAAAATTTTCACTCACCGTTAAGTAAGCTGACCGCTCCAGAAAATCATGAGAAAGTTCTTCAACACAAGCACACTCTTCCTTTTTGCCACCCTCTTCTTTACGGCGGTGTCGTGCTCCCGCGGGCAGATAATCAAAGACGAAAGCAAATGGAGCTTTGAAGCCAAAAAGAAAACAGGCAATGACTATGAATTGATCGTACACTGCAAATTGCCCGCAGGCTGGCATATCTATTCTCTGAAGCCGGGCGGAGATGGCTCCCTGCTGTCACCCTCTTTTACGTTTGACAAGAACACAAAAGTAACCTTGCATGGCGAGGTGAAAGAGGTTGGCAAGCTCATTAGCGAAGTACTGGTACCCGGCGACCCCAAGGCCAATATGTTCAAGGGTAAGGTAGACTATGTGCAGAAAGCAACCATTACCGGCAACACAAAGATCACCGGCACATATTCCTACCAGATCTGCAACGACCAGATGTGCCTGCCGCCTTCTACCAAACCCATGAGTTTTGAAGTGACTGATGCCGGTGGCACTGTGGCAACAGCGCCTGCCGTTGCCGATACACATGCATTAGTCGCTGCCCCTCCTGCAGTTTCAACAGATACTGCTCGTCCGATTACTTCGGTTGCCCCTATTGATACACAGGCCAATAAAGCAAAGGCGGACAAGAAGGGCATGGAAACAGAAGCGCAGAAAAAGTCATTACCAGGTCTGTTTCTCGCTGCATTTATAGGCGGGCTGCTGGCAGTGCTCACCCCTTGCGTTTACTCCATGATCCCTATAACCGTAAGCTTTTTTACGAAACGTAGCAAGACGAGGCAGGAGGGCATACGCAATGCACTTTACTATTCGCTGTCGCTCATTATCATTTTTACATTGCTCGGCGTGTTAGTATCCGCCGTGTTTGGCTCAGCCGCCCTCAACACATTATCTACCAACTGGATCGCCAACCTTTTCTTTTTTGCAGTGTTTGTGGTATTTGGCATTTCATTCCTTGGTGCGTTCGAGATAACACTCCCTTCTTCCTGGACAAGCAAAACTGATTCAAAAGCCGGTGTAGGCAGTTTTAGCGGAATATTCTTTATGGCGCTTACGCTGGCCATTGTGTCATTCTCATGCACCGGGCCTATCGTAGGCCCATTGCTGGTGGCCGCCGGGCAAGGGGGTATCGCCGGCCCTGCAGTAGGCATGTTTGGCTTCTCGGTGGGTCTTGCACTACCTTTCGCTTTGTTTGCTGTGTTTCCCGGTATGCTCAATAAAATGGCATCTTCGGGCGGGTGGCTCAACCAGGTCAAAGTTGTGTTGGGCTTCATAGAGTTGATGTTGGCACTTAAGTTCTTGTCGAATGCCGACCTGTCGCAGGGCTGGCGCCTGCTGGACAGGGAAGTATTCGTTGCACTTTGGGTGGTGCTTGCAGCCCTCATCGGTTTCTACTTACTCGGTAAGATCAAACTCTCTCATGATGATAAGCCTGTGGAAAATGTTTATGGACAGCAATACGTTTCCATTTTCAAGCTGTTCCTGTCCATTGGCGCGTTCACCTTTGCTATTTACCTGCTGCCCGGTATGTGGGGCGCTCCGCTCAACGCAGTAAGCGCATTTGTGCCGCCTTTGGGTACCTTCGACCGTTTCGGTGGCACTACCGTGGTGACCGGAGGGGGTACGGATGGTTCTAAAGACGACCTGGCACCGGTGAAATATGTCAAAGAATTCGCAAAATACGAACCACCGGTAGCCATAGAACAGGGGCTGACCGTTTATTACGACTACGACGAAGCAGTTGCCGCTTCGAAAAAACTTAAGAAACCCATCATGCTGGATTTCACAGGTATCAATTGCCCGAATTGCCGCAAAATGGAAGCACAGGTATGGTCGAACCCGGAAGTGGCCAAACGTCTGAAGAACGACTTCGTGGTTGTATCACTCTACTGCGACATGAATAAGATAGAATTGCCAAAGGACCAGCAATATTTCTCGAAAGATCTGAATCAACAGGTAGTGACCATAGGCAATAAAAATACAGATCTGCAGGCCTCTAAATTTGGTTCTAACACCCAGCCGTTCTATTGTTATGTGGACGAGGCAGGGAATAAACTCGCAGATCAGGGTTACCCGTACAACCCCGACGTTGAAAAGTTCATAAAATACCTGGAGAGTGTAAAAGCTAATTATAAAAAGACACACCCTTAGTGCGACAGCCGCTTTTAGGATAACTACCTAACGCAAATGAAGAAAGAACTCACACTGAAATTGCTGCCTAAACAGGCAGCAGACGATGCACTGATAAAAAAGGAGATCGCTGACAACTGCGGCGTCATATCTGACCGGGTTACAGGTTTCCATATATTGAAACGCTCTATTGACGCCCGCAGCAAGCAGGTGCATTATGTGGTGCAGCTGGTGGCGTTTATTGATGAGACGCCCCCCATTCAACCATCGTTCAACCCACAATTACAGAATGTAACAAACGCACCGGAAGTGGTCATCGCCGGCGCCGGCCCGGCAGGCCTGTTTGCCGCATTGCGGCTGATAAAACTGGGATACAAACCCATTATTCTGGAGCGCGGCAAGGACGTCCGCCAGCGGCGCCGCGACCTTGCCGCACTAAACAAGGACGGCGTGGTAAACCCGGAATCCAATTACTGCTTCGGCGAAGGCGGCGCAGGCACGTATAGCGATGGCAAGCTTTATACAAGATCTAACAAGCGCGGAGACGTGAACTGGATACTCAACATGTTCGTTCACTTTGGCGCGGACGCTTCTATTTTATTTGACGCGCACCCGCATATAGGCACCAACAAACTGCCGCAGATCATCACTGCTATTCGCGAAGCCATCATCTCATGCGGCGGCGAAGTGCGCTTTGACAGCAAGCTCGCGGACATAATAGTGGAGCGTAATGCAGTAAAAGGTGTCGTCACCGCAGATGGAGCAAAGATCACCTGCACATCACTCATACTTGCCACAGGCCATTCGGCCCGCGACATATTTACACTGCTGCACAACAAAGGAATAGTTATAGAAGCAAAGCCTTTTGCACTTGGCGTGCGCATAGAGCATCCGCAGCAATTGATCGACCAGGCACAATATCATTGCACCGTGCGCGACCTTTATTTACCACCCGCCAGCTACTCATTGGTGGCACAGGAATATGGCAAGGGAGTGTTCTCCTTCTGCATGTGCCCGGGCGGTATCATCGCGCCAGCAGCCACATCGCCGGGCGAGCTTGTGGTGAATGGTTGGTCCCCTTCTAAGCGCAACAACCCTTACGCCAATTCCGGAACCGTTGTTAGTGTAGATGAGCGCGACTTTGCCAAATATGGCTTCAAAGGCCCATTGGCTGCGATGCACTACCAGCAAATGGTGGAGCGGAAAGCCTTTGAAACAGGCGGTGGAAAATTTGTAGCGCCGGCACAGCGCATCACCGACTTTGCCGAAGGCAAAACATCTACTACCCTGCCCGACTGCTCCTATCTGCCTGGTATTCATAGTGCGGATATATCAACCGTGCTGCCGGCAGAAGTCGCTACTGCGCTGAAGCTGGCCATGAAAGACTTCGGCAAGAAAATGAGGGGCTATTATACACGGGAAGCTGTGATGGTAGCCACCGAATCGCGCACCAGCTCGCCCGTCCGCATTCCCCGCGATAAAGAGACGCTGCAGCATGTGCAGATAAAAGGCTTATATCCCTGCGCAGAAGGCGCCGGATATGCAGGCGGCATAGTGTCTGCAGCTATTGATGGCGAAAGGTGTGCGGAGGCGATAAAGATGTCTGGGTGTTGACACATCTGACTTATGTCTGTTCAGGCCAATTCCATCCTTCATGGAAAGTATTTGTAGATGTCACTTCTCTTCATGCAGCAACAAAACTCCACAACGTTCCCTTCAATAAACACACCAATACGGTAGTCCCCGATCCGTATGCGGTAGGCGTTCTTGTAACCCTTTAATTTTTTTAGATTATTTATTCCGGAGAGGTTATGAGCTGATTTCGTGGACAGAATAATTCGCTCTATACTTATGGCTAAATTGGCATCTGGCAAGCGTCCGATATCCTTACCGAATTGGCGCGTAAACTTCACGTCCATATTACTTCCGTTGAAGCCGCCGAAGTGTTTTCATCACAGATTCCTCCGAAACATAGCCTTCTTTTCTTGACTTTTGGATGGTTTCGCCCAGTCCAATATCTTCCTTCTCTGCAAGTGACAACTTGGCCGTCTTCAACCCCAACCTTTTTGCCAACTCGGTAAACAGCTTTATATCCTCCTGAGATTCGATATTTTTAATAAGCAGTTCCATATACACCACCAATTTATCCAGTGAACACTATTGCAATATAATCAAATCAACCAACATGTTAACCCTTTGCCCTTTTTACCTGGCAACTTACAAAAGTTCCCCCAGCAAAGTAGCACTTGTTGCATCGTTGATCTTCACCTGCACGTAGTCGCCCTTCTTATAGTTGGTATTCCCTTTGGCAAACACTACCATTTTGTTCTGTGAATTGCGGCCGCACCAATCTTTGTCGCTACGCTTGCTGTCTGCCTCTATCAGCACCTCAAAGGTCTTGCCGATATCGGCTCTATAACTTTCGCGGGAGTGGTGGTTCTGCAGATCAATGATCTCGTTGAGGCGGCGCTTCTTAACATCCTCAGGAATATCATCCTCGTAGCGGCGCTGCGCCAGTGTTCCGGGGCGTTCGCTGTAGGAGAACATATAAGCCATATCATAGCGCACCAGCTCCATCATCGATAATGTTTCCTGGTGTTCTTCTTCCGTCTCCGAGCAGAAGCCGGAAATAACATCCGTGCTTATGCCACAATCCGGCATTATCTCCCGGATGCGTTTCACTTTCGCCAGGTACCACTCACGCGTATAAGTACGATTCATGAGTTGCAGGATGCGCGTATTGCCGCTCTGCACCGGCAGATGTATGTATTTACAAATGTTGTGGTACTTAGCCATCGTGTACAGCACATCATCCGTTATGTCTTTGGGGTGTGACGTGCTGAAACGCACACGCAGCAGCGGCGATATCAACGCCACCTGCTCCAGCAGATTCCCGAAAGTAACTACTGTTTCCTGGTCTGGGGTATGGTAGTAGCTATCCACATTCTGACCCAGCAGCGTCACTTCGCGGTAGCCCTGCTCAAACAGGTTGCGGCACTCATTCACAATGCTCTCAGCATCGCGGCTGCGCTCGCGGCCGCGAGTAAAAGGCACTACACAAAAAGTACACATGTTATTGCAGCCGCGCATGATGCTCACAAAGGCAGAGACGCCATTACTGTCCAGCCGCACCGGCGATATGTCTGCATAGGTCTCTTCCCTGCTCAGCAACACGTTCACGCTCTTCTGGCCGCCCTCAGCCTCAACTATCAGGCCGGGCAGGCTGCGGTAAGCGTCGGGGCCTACCACTATATCCACCAGTTTTTCTTCCTCCAGGAACTTCGCTTTCAACCGCTCGGCCATACAGCCCAGCACACCGATCAGCATACCGCTTTTCTGATCCTTCATCTTGCGGAAGGTCTGCAGGCGGTTACGTACTGTTTGCTCCGCCTTTTCGCGGATGGAACAGGTATTCAATAGCACCAGGTCGGCCTCTTCAAAATTGCGGGTTGGCCCAAAACCTTCATCATGCAGAATAGAAGCAACGATCTCACTATCGCTGAAATTCATCTGGCAGCCGTAGCTTTCTATATAAAACTTCTTGCGAAATACGTTCGGGTCATCTGCAAACGGAGCAAATGCCTCGCCCTGCCGGGTCTCATCTATCACTTTATGCAGTGCTTCTGCCATGTCTCGAATCCTGGTTTTTGCAAAGGTAATGGATATGGGCCAAACGCACGGCCTTTGCGGCCCCCCACGCTTGTTTCAGCGGCTCCCGCTGGCTAAAAAAAATTACCGCCCGTCTCCGGGCGGTAATGCACTTATTTTACGGTCTTTAATTACTTCTTGGTGGTCCTTGATGTCTTCTTTGGAGCCGGAACAACGATCTCTTCATCTGTTTCTATTTCCAGCATCTTCTCCAACTGACGCACCTGCTTCTTCAGGTCATAAACGGTCTTGGTCAGCTCGTCTATCTCGCTGCGCTTTGCAACAGGTATATTGTCAAATGATTTTTCCATCATTGCTTCTATCTCCTTGCGCAGTTTCATCTGCATAGAACCAACTTCAGCCATCAGGCGGCTATAGTCATCGCTCTCAAACAGGTTAACGAACACCTTGTCACTGATGTTGAGCCACTCCTGGTACAAGCCCAGCATGCTCTTTATTTCCACACCATCCTTCACTTTAGCAGCAACGTTCTCAGCCAGTGCATCCATCACCTTGCCGCCCGTGTTGTAGATCATATACTGCAGATCTGCGTTCTTCATGTTATACGCGGCTATCTGGTTGGCTATCTCGTTCATCTTGCCCATTGCGCGGGTGTACTCGTTAGGAGTAGCCATTTTCGCAAAAGGAGCAGCAGCTTCGTTCATCATAGATGAGAACTGGTTGTAACCGTTCATCATGCTCTCAAATGCGTGGTTACCGTTGCCGAACTGGTTCATACCGTTGCGCAGGAAGTTGTAATTATCCATACCTGCCTGGGTGAACTGCTTCATACCCTCGGTCATCATGTTGCCCATCTGCTGCATCTGTGTGCGTGCGCTCTCAGGGAACAAGCCAAGATATTTGTCCATCATATCCTTGTACAGCTCAGGGTTCATCATCTGCTTGTACATATCCATGTTAAAGCTCTTGTCCTGAATAGACTTGAACATCGGGGTCCACAACTCGGCAAATTTTGCGAAGCCGGAACCAGTATTGATCATGTTCTTATACACGTCTTCCATGCTCACATGCTGCATGTGCTTCTGCCAGTCGCCCATGCCGTTGTTCAGCATATTGTAGTACTGCTGAAACATACCGGTCATAGTATCGGTCGCTTTCTTAGCTGCATCCATATTGAAAGGATTCATGCCGGAAGCCTGGTTCATCCAGTTCCCCCACATGCCTGCCATATTGTTGCTGCCAGCGTTCTGCCATGCTGCGAAAGGATTAGTTCCGGTAGCGTTGTTCACCATGTTTTTGGCGTTGTCCTGGGCCTTATCCCAGAAAGACTTTGCCATGTCAGCCTGCATCCTGAACCAGTTCTGGAAGAACTCATTCATCTGCGCAGCAGTTTCTTTTGCATTTTCAGATGCCGCAGCAGCCTTATCCTCCGTCTTTGAGAAGAGATTCTTCTGGGTATCCAGCCAGTTCTTATACCAGTCTGTTCCCTTGTCGATGTTCTCGTTCATTTTCTCATTGTTGCCGGTGAACTTCCGGGTGTTCTCTACTATAGAATCCAATACCTTCTTCTGGGTATTTACGATGTTGTCTATAATAGTGCCATTTTCTTTTGCAGCCATTGTATTGATTTTTATAAATTAAAATGTGTTTAAAAATTTGCTTTGTTGTGTTTTATCTCTATTTTAGCATTTCAGGATTTCATCTTACCTTCCTCATATCCTGCCTTTTACATCCCTTTTTGCGCCGCAAAGGTACAAATTTAAAGTTAAACAAATGTAAAATTCCGTAAAATGGGCGCGGATAACAATTTTATAATGGCCAGCCCTACTTGTTGCAGCCCGGCACAAGCAACTGTTTTGTTTCTATGCCGGGAGTATTACCTTAGCCGCAAAACATACATTTATGCTTAAGATCGGAGATGAATTCAGGCACACTTACAGTTATACGCAAAACGACGTGGACACCTATGCAAGGGTAAGCGGCGACACCAACCCTCTGCACATTGACGCAGCAGCCGGCAAGGCCAGCATGTTCGGACGCAATATCATTCATGGCTTCCTTGGCGCCAGTGTGTTCACAAAAATATTTGGTGCGCTCTGGTATGCAGATGGCCACGTGTACATGTCGCAGAACCTTAAATGGCTCAAACCAATGTTCGTTGACACACAATATGAAGCAGTGATAAAAGTCAGGGAGATATTCCCGGAAAAAAACCGCATTCTTTACGAATGTGCTGTTTACGACAAAACAACCGGCGAACAGACCATTGCAGGCGAAGCACTGTTGCTGAACAAAAAACAATACGTTTGGTGATCGGCCAGACAACGGGAAATAACAAAGGCTGCCCCAGGGCAGCCTTTGTTATTCAAGTCAACAGAACACGTCAGGCTTCTTTATCCCTGAAATACTCCACCGTTATCTTCAATCCATCCAGAAATTGTTTAGTAGGCGCATAGCCCAGCAAAGTGCTTGCACGCGAAATATCGGCCAGGCTGTCGCGGATATCTCCTTCCCGCGGTTCACGATAAGTTGCTGAATGCTCCCTGCCCAAAATATTACGTATCGACTCGTACAAAAAGTTTACCGAAAAATTCGCACCTACCGCAATGTTATATGCCTTGCCAAAACCCTCTGCATTTTCATTCAGCATGCCACGCACATTAGCCTGCACGGCGTTCTCCACAAACGTGAAGTCGCGGGTCTGGTTACCATCGCCGTTTATATACACGGGCTTGTTTTGCAAAATGCCGCTCACAAACAGCGGTATCACGGCAGCATATGGGCCATTAGGATCCTGCCGCGGCCCAAATACATTGAAATAACGCAGCCCGACCACATTAAGTCCGTATAGTCGTGCATAAACACTGGCATATAATTCATTGGTCATCTTCGTCACCGCATACGGAGACAGCAGATTACCGGTGCGTTCTTCACGTTTCGGCAAATTAGGCTCATCGCCGTATACAGAACTGGACGATGCGTATACAAATGCTTTCACACCCGCATCCTTCGCAGCAGTGATCATGGTCACAAAACCACTCACATTCACATCGTTGCTTGTCACCGGATCTTTCACCGACCGCGGCACAGAGCCTAACGCAGCCTGGTGGCTCACGTAGTCTATGCCGCTGCAGGCAGCCGCACAGGCAGCCGCATCGCGTATGTCCCCATTTATGAATTCATAGTTGGGATGACCGGCAAACAGATCGACATTACTCTGCAGCCCTGTGGCCAGGTTATCCAGCACACGCACTTTCCGCGCACCGTTGCGCAGCAGGTACTCAGTAATATGCGAGCCGATGAACCCCGCACCACCCGTTACCAGGAAACTTTTATCAGAAAGATCGGTGGTATGAAATACAGCCATAGTAAATGAATAAAAAAACAAAGACCGTACTTTAGGGTACGGCCTTATGAATGTTGCGTTGCTTAAGCCTTCTTTTCGGTCTTGGCAGCTTTCTTGGCTGTGCGCGCCGGGCGGGATTTACCAAATGAGCCCAGCGTTATCTTGCCTTTCTTTGTGCGTTTATCGCCTCTTCCCATGATCGGTTGTTTTTATTTTTTGAAATGCAAATGTATAAAAAAAGCGGGGAACCGTAAAGGCTCCCCGCTCATTGCCTTTTCAGGACAATTATTTTTTGCCGCTGATCTTGGTTGAGAATTCTTTACCAGCCTTGAACTTAGGCACCTTGCGTGCTTTGATCTTGATCACTGCACCTGTCTGAGGGTTGCGGCCATTACGTGCTGCGCGCTCAGATACAGAGAATGTACCGAAACCTACCAGGGTAACACGGTCTCCCTTTTTCAGAGAAGACACTACACAGGCAGTAAATGAATCCAGTGCATCATTTGCCTGGGTCTTAGTGATGCCTGCATCTTTTGAAATCTTGTCGATCAATTCAGCTTTGTTCATAACTTTTGTTTTGGGAGTAAAAGATTTGTTTTTGCGATAAGACAAAAATACTCACCTTTACAACACTTCCAAATATTCTGAAAAAAATTTTTTAACTCAAACCCTTGCCTGTAGCAGGTTTCCCACAGCATGTTCACAGCAAGCCCGCTATTTTAGGCGTAAAATGCCCCTCCCGCTCTTTTTCCGGAAAATATTTTACACGCGCACGCTCTCGTTACAGCACCTCCATTAACGTGCGGAATGCTACAAATTTATCGCCAAACGCCTGGAAAGCCTTCTCCCTCAAAGCTGTTGCATGGGTGTCTATGTAGGCATCATATTCCTTCCGGCTCTTGCAGAAATACTGCGCCACAAACGTTTGCCCGTCCTCTTCATCGTGCTCTAAAAGCCTGCACAGGCGCGCATCTTCAAATAAGCCCGTATTCATCAGATCGGGTATATGCTCGTTCTTCATCCATTGCACCCAATCGCTGGCTGCATCGTGCTGCACTTTTATCGTTACGTTATAAATGATCATTGCTGAATATTTTCCTGATCACAAATCTACAGCACAAAAAAAATTCTCCTGTCGTTCCACATACTGGAATACCAAATTTGATTAGAAACTCGGTTTCGGATTCTGGAATTTGGCTTTGGAATTTGAACTTTGGAATTTGGATTTTGGAATTTGTTTTTTGGAATTTGAATTTGGCGTAGCCTACCATTTTTTCTCAATACTCTCCAAAATATTCACGTAGCTCACATAGCGGTCTTCCGCTATTCTGCCGTCGGCAACTGCCTGTTTCACCGCACAGCCCGGGTCGTTCAGGTGCATGCAGTTATTGAATTTACAGTTTTGCAGCACAGCCCTCATCTCCGGAAAATAGTGCGAGAGCTCTTCTCGCTCAAAGTCTATCAGCCCGAACTCCTTCACTCCGGGGGTATCCACTATCCTGCCGCCACCCGGCAGATCGAACATCTCGGCAAAGGTGGTCGTATGCTGCCCCTTTCCGCTCCAGCCCGATACGTCATGCGTTTTCAATTGCACACCGGGCACAAGTTGATTGATAAGTGTACTCTTCCCTACGCCGGAGTGCCCGCTGAACAGTGTGGTCTTATCGCGTATCAATTCTTTCACGGTGGCCAGCGTTGCCGGCTCCAATGCCGATACTGCATGTAATTCATACCCCGCCCTGCTGTAAATACTTCGCCACTCCTCCAGCGCTGCCGCATGTTTGGGCTTCAGCGCATCTGTCTTGTTCACCACAATTATTGCAGGTATATGGTATGCCTCTGCCGTTATCAGGAACCTGTCGATGAACCCGGCAGAAGTACGCGGGTCCGCGATGGTCACTATCAGCAAAGCCAGGTCCAGGTTGGCCGCTATGATGTGCTTCTGATTCTTATTGTGCGGGGAAACCCGGACAATATAGTTGTGCCGGTGCGCCACTTCACTGATTATTCCCGTATGCACCTGCTCATCTTCGGGCAAAAAAGTCACCACATCACCCACCGCTATCGGGTTGGTGGATGATATTTCGTCGTCTATCTTCAGCTTTCCCTTGATGCGCGCATTCCAAAACTCCCCCCGCTCGTCGCAAACCGAATACCAGCTACCCGTTGACTTATATACTATTCCTTTCAGCGCCATTGTGCCCCGTAAAAGTAAGGCAAATTAAGCCGACACATCTCCCCTGTCTGACATAGTTCATTCCACCGGCTGATGCCCGTCAGGGTGATGCCCTGGCCGCGGCCATAGTTTTGCTAAAAAAAAATCCATGAATACGATCATAGTACCAGTAGATTTCTCAGCCTCCTCCATGAACGCTGCACGCTACGCCTGCGGGATGGCGCATACGCTGCAGGCTTCGGTTGAATTGATGAATGTGCAGCCGTTGCCGGTCACTATTTCAGAAGTACCCATGCCGGTTGACACCTTGGCCATTGCCATCGAAGAATCAGAGCGGGAGCTGAAGGAACTGAAAGCAACATTACAAAACGAGACCAACGATAAGATCACCATCACCGTAAGCGCTACAACGGGCAACCTGATGTCCGAACTTGGCGACTTGACTGCAAGCACCAAACCCCTGGCAGTGGTCATGGGCATGCAGGGCAGCGGCGGGGGCGAGCGATGGTTGTTTGGCAGCAATGCAGAGGCCGCCATGCGACAGTTGCCATGCCCCGTCATCATCGTACCTCACGATGCGGTTTATAAGAAAACAGAGCGGCTGGGCCTCGCCTGTGACATGAAAGATGTGGCAGGAACCATCCCTTTCAATAGCATCCGGAACATCATCGCTCTGCTGCAATGCGAATTACACATCCTGAACATCCATCCGGGCGAACGGGAAAACAAGGAAGAAGTGGAAGCTATTTTACTGAAAAACAAGCTGTCAGACCTCGACCCCGATATCCATTTCATTGGCCGCGAAGACACCACAAAGGCCATCCTCGAACTGGTGGATCTGTCCCATATAGATATGCTGGTGGTTGTACCTAAAAAGCATGGCCTTATTGGATCGATGTTCCACAAAAGCTTTTCCAACCACGTGGCAGAGCACATGCACATTCCGGTGATGGCGCTGCACCTGTAATATCGACGCTATTCTGCAGGTAAATGCCTATTTTTACCGCTTCATTTATTTCAAAATATGTTGAAGCGCCTTGGCATTGCATTGGCCGCCATCACTGTGGCAGCATGTAATAACAATACAATTAGCAATAAGCAACCTGCATCCCAGGTATATGACACTACCGCCCACAAGGATGTGCATACACAAAGCAATGCCGATAGCATCACCTTCAGGCACCTGAGCCTGAATATCGGTGTTGGCATGAAGACCAGGCGCATTTCCGGTTGCGCCACATGGACCATCACCAACAATTACGGATTGGCCGACCTGCGACTGGACACTTACGATCTCACTATAGACAGTGTGCTGGCAGACGGTAAAAAAGTACCGCATGCACTTTCCGCAGCGGTGCCACACCTGGGCAGCGCCTTGCACGTACCTGTATCGGCCGCTACTGCCAGCGTTGCTATCTATTATCATACAGGTGACAGCGCCCGTGCACTGCAATGGCTGGAGCCACAGCAGACCCACGACAAAAAGCATCCGTTCCTGTACACACAAAGCGAATCCATCTATGCCCGCTCCTGGATACCCTGTCCGGACGGGCCCGGCATACGCTACACTTACGATGCGCGGGTGACCGTGCCCAAGGGTTTGATGGCCGTAATGAGCGCCGAAAACCCGCAGCAGGTCAGCGACAGCGGCGTTTACCATTTTAAAATGGATACCCCGGTCCCCGCCTACCTGATGGCCCTGGCCGTTGGCGACATCACTTTCAAAAGTATCGACAACCGCACCGGCGTTTACGCCGAACCGGGCATGATAGACAAGGTGCGCTGGGAATTTGACGATGTGGGTAAAATGGTGACTACCGCAGAGCAGCTCTATGGCCCCTATCGCTGGGGACGTTATGACATGATCGTACTGCCTCCGGGCTTCCCTATCGGCGGAATGGAGAACCCCAGGCTCACCTTCTGCACACCTACCGTTATTGCCGGCGACCGGTCGCTGGTAAGTCTCATTGCCCATGAGCTGGCACATAGCTGGAGCGGCAACCTGGTGACCAACGCCACCTGGAACGACTTCTGGCTCAATGAAGGTTTTACAGATTATTTCGAGCGCCGCATCATGGAGCAAATGATGGGCAAGAGCTACAGCGATATGCTGTGGGAACTGGGCTACCAGGACTTTGAAGAGGCCGTAAAAGAAATTCGCCCAACCAGCAAAGACACCTGGCTGAAACTCGACCTCGCCGGCCGCGACCCGGATGATGGCCTCACCGACATACCCTACGAGAAAGGCTCCCATTTCCTCAAACTCATCGAGAATACGGTAGGACGCGAAAAATTCGATAAATTCCTGAACGGCTATTTCAACAGCCATGCCTTCAAAACCATCACTACCGAGCAATTCCTCGCCTACCTGGATGCCAACCTGCTGCACGGCGACACTGCGTTGTACAATAAAATAGACGTGAAAGCCTGGGTATATGGCCCCGGCATACCTGCCAACTGCCCGCGCGCCGGCCAGGAGCGCTTTATGAAAGTGGATGCTGAACGCGAAAAATTTCTGAAGGGCGCCGCTCCAGCCACTTTGGCCTCAAAAGACTGGACAACGCACGAATGGCTGCAATTCCTGCGTAAAATGCCGGACACGCTGTCATTACCGCAAATGGTTCTGCTGGATAAAACGTTCAGGTTCACCGGCAGCGGCAATAGCGAGGTCGCATTTCAATGGTTCCTGATGTCCATAAAAGCCGGCTATACAACTGCCTACCCCGCCATGGAAAACTTCCTCAGCAGCGTAGGCCGCCGCAAATTCATAGAACCATTGTATGCCGAGCTCATGAAGTCGCCCAAAGGTGCCTCCCTCGCCCGCGAACTATATCTTAAATACCGCGGCAACTACCACCCCCTCGCTCAGGAAGGCCTGGACAGGTCCGTGCTTAAAAAGAACTAAGCCACGTTGGTGTGCGAGGCCAGGTTAGCTTCACCTGTTCCATGTGCGTGCAGTAGCTGTTTTGCACGTTCCACATCCGTGGTGCTGCCCTCGGCTACTACCAGGTATTTGCCTTCTCTCAGCAGATTGTCATATTTCTTTGCTTCATCATTGCTTACGCCCACACTCGAAAGCACGGATGCAATGCCTCCGCCGATCAACCCGAAGTCAAAACCGGCAATAGCGCCCACCAGGGCGCCTGCGCCAAACAGGAACCCCAGGCCCGGAATGGCAAATACACCCACACCTGTAAGAACACCGACCGCCGTGCCCAAAGCCACGCCCGTGCCCAGGCCAGCCGCGTTTATCGGGTTGCGTGGCGTCACATGCATTTCCTCATCTACCACTTCGGTTTCAGTAAGGCCTATGATGGAAAGCTGGCCCACCGGGTAACCATTTTCCTTAAGGCTGGCAACGGCATTCAGCGCTGCATCATGATCATCATAAATACCTATAGTGCTGTTCATAAAAAGTCATTTGTATATACCCGACTAAAAAACTATTCCACAAGCCGCTAAAATTTGCCTAAAAATCAAATATCAGCCGCCGCTTGCACGATTTAACAGTTGCATATATGTGCTCTTACCCATTTCGCTTACTTTTATGCTCTAAATTTTCAAACACATGCAAGCCTGGAAAGACTATCAGTCACAGAATAAAGACCGTTTCCTGGATGAGCTGCTCGATCTGCTGCGCATCCCATCCGTTAGTGCCGACAGCAAGTATAAAGATGATGTAAGCCGCTGCGCAGATGCTATAAAAGAGCATATGCTGAAAGCCGGCTGCGATAAGGCTGAAATTTGCCCTACCGCTGGCCACCCTATTGTGTATGGCGAAAAGATCGTGAACGCAGCCCTGCCAACCGTATTGGTTTACGGCCACTATGACGTGCAGCCGGCCGACCCGCTGAACCTGTGGACGAGCGGCCCTTTCGAGCCGGTCATCCGCGATGGTAAGATATATGCCCGTGGCGCATGCGATGATAAAGGCCAGATGTTCATGCACATCAAGGCGCTGGAAGTGATGTCTAAGACCAACACCCTGCCTTGTAATGTGAAGATCATGATAGAAGGCGAGGAAGAAGTGGGGTCTAACAACCTCGGCAAATTCCTGGAAGACAATAAAGAAAAACTGAAGGCAGATATCGTGCTCGTGTCCGATACTTCTATGATCAGCATGGAACACCCGAGCATCGAGAGCGGCCTGCGTGGCCTGGCCTATATGGAAGTTGAAGTGACCGGCCCTAACCGCGACCTCCACAGCGGTGTTTACGGCGGTGCTGTTGCCAACCCTATCAACATCCTGTGCAAAATGATCGCTTCCATGCACGATGAAAATAATCACATTACCATACCTGGTTTCTACGATAAGGTGCTGGAACTCAATGCTGCCGAGCGCAAAGCATTGAACGACGCACCATTCGACCTGAATGACTATAAGAAAGACCTGGACATAAAAGAAGTATGGGGCGAAAACGGCTTTACTACCCTGGAGCGCACCGGCATCCGTCCTACACTCGATGTGAACGGTATCTGGGGCGGATATACAGGCGAAGGAGCCAAAACGGTACTTCCATCAAAGGCCTTCGCAAAAATATCTATGCGCCTGGTCCCTGATCAGATCTCTGATGAAATATCAGACATGTTCAAAAAGCACTTCGAGAGCATCGCCCCTGATTATGTGAAGGTAAAAGTGACTGCGCACCACGGCGGTGAACCAGTTGTTACACCTACTGACTCGCATGCATACAAAGCTGCTGAGAAGGCAATACAGACCACCTTTGGCAAAACACCGATACCTACACGCGGCGGCGGAAGCATTCCTATCGTAGCCCTGTTCGAGCGCACGCTCGGCCTTAAGACCGTACTGCTCGGCTTTGGCCTCGATAACGACAACATTCACTCGCCTAACGAAAAGTATGATGTAGTGAACTACTATAAGGGAATTGAGACCATCCCTTACTTCCATAAGTACTTTGCAGAAAAATAATATACAAAATTTTCCCGACAATTTCGGTAACGGCAATTATTCGCAGGGTTGACTTTGGTCAACCCTGCTGCTTTTAGGACTGGGTAGCTTTGTATGTTCGAAAAACCACGAACACACAATTATGAAACAGGCACTTTTGACCGGTCTTTCGACACTCGTAGCTTTTGCAACCCTTGGTCAGGCTTGCCCTAACGGAGATTTTGAAAACTGGAACGTGCGCATCTATGCGGCACTGGATTCCAACTGGACCACCTCTAATCCCAGCTCTTTGGTAGAGGGAGACACACTTACAGTATGGCCTGTTACCGGCTTCAGCGGTCAGGCTGTGCACATACAAACGCCGATCATCGGCACAGATACCATACAGGCATACATTGTTAACAGCGCCGGCAATCCAACGCAGGCGCAGGGCGGCGTACCCTACAGCCAGATACCTACTGCTATAACCGGCTATTACAGGTACAACCTTGCCGGTAACGACTCAGCAGGCATCCTCGTCATCTTCAAAAAAGCCGGCATTCCCATCGCGCAGAACCTGATAAAGATTCGCGGCACAGGCTCCCTGTCTTCATTCACCGCCTTCAGCTTTCCGCTGGCATCTATGGCACTGACGCCAGACACAGTCATCATTGCAGCCACCAGCAGCGATTTGTTCACCCCGGCGTACATCGCTTCCGGTAGTTGGCTGGAGCTGGATCAACTGGCATTTACAGGGCCCGGTGTCACTCAGGCCATACCGGGAGGCACTTTTGATAGTTGGCCTTCAGCCGAATCTGACCAACCTGATAATTGGATCATTGCCAACACCGGCAATTCGGGCACCGGCGTCTCCCGCACTACAGACCATTATGCAGGCAGTTACGCACTTCAGCTAAAATCCATCCCGGGTGGCGACAATACAGGCGTATCGCCGGGCATAGTAACTACTGGCCAGGTCATCCACAATGTGGGTATGGTGGGCGGACAACCCTATACGCTTACAACCGATACACTTACAGGCTACTACAAGTATGCCCCGGCAGGCACAGACAGCGGTGCTGTCAACGTTTCGCTTTATTTGGCCGGAACTCCTGTTGGCGGAGCATTTCATCCATTCCTTACTGCAAGTGCATGGACCTATTTCGAAATCCCCTTCTCTACCGGCACAACACCGGACACCATGCGTATCGACCTGTTTTCCAGTGTCAATTCAGCAACAGTTACCGGTTCCATTCTGAAAATAGATTACCTGCAACTCAAATCAAACCCACTGCCGCCGGTTTCCGTAACCGGGTTGCAAGTTCCCGCATCATTGCTTTTGTATCCTAACCCCGTGATCGACGAACTGAACATTGCAACCGGCCAGCTTCAGGGCGCAACCGACGTGTGGATATACGACCTCACTGGCCGCACACTATTCAGTGCCAGTTACAACGCCACTCCTGGTGTTATCACAGTTCCTGTTACACAGGTCGCTCCGGGCATCAACATCTGCGCCATTCGCAACAATGGCGTCATTTACCGGCAAAAATTTGTGAAGGAATAAAAAGATAAGTCAGCATTCAAAGTAAAGGCTGCCTCCGATAAAGAGGCAGCCTTTTTTAATGAATTTAACTGCACAGATCAAGACTGTCTGATTTACAACAAATTTCTACTTACGAATATCGACCATCTCGTCGAAGCTATCTCTCACAATGAAGCAACATTTTGTTTACTTCCTCAGCTCGGCCGACGACTTACAACTTACAACCAGACGACGATCTACTATCTACTAAGTACTATCTACTAATTAGGCACTTCCCCCTTCTTCACCTGCACCGTACCGGTAGGATTGGTGATCTGGTACCAGGTAAAGTCCTGGTTGGCTTCCATGCCTTTACCATAAAGCACTTCGCTTGGGGTGGTAATTTTCACGGGCTTCTCAGTAAAGAAGCGCTGTATATCCTGGTTCCATACCAGTTCTTCGGTATTCAACTGTTCGCCCTTGGTGCTCACTATCTGCACATTGCCCCACACCAGTATGTTGCCCTTGGTCTCATAATAGCGGCATGAGTCTGCCGTCAGCACATGCTCCAGTTGCTCACTGTCATTGTAAAATTCAACACGGATGTTGGTATTCAGGTCGGTATAGGGTGGTCGGGCTGCTTCGTTCTTGATGTACTCTTTAGCAAATAGCCGGGCTTTAATGGTGCCTTTCTTGCTATAAATGGCAGTAATATCGTGTGCACGGTCGTCGCGCATCTTCCGGTCGCCGGTCAGCAGTTTTATCTGCTCAGGGTCATTACGGCAGGCACCTATAGCCACAAACAAAACACCCGGAATAAGCATCCGGGTTAAAAAGTTCATGATCCTTTTGTGTTGCCTGTTAATCATACTTGCGCTGTTTACCCCACTTTTCACGCTCTACAAAAGAAAGGCCGAGACCAAACCGGAAGTAGGTTTGTTGCAGCAATCCGTTACTGTTGGTACCCAGCCTGCCAATGTCAAAAGAAGTGTTGATGCACGAACGAGACCTTTTGAACGGAAGACTTCCGCCAAATGTCAGCCCGTAATGCGGCAGTGTTGTATTGTATATCTGCAGGTAGTCGTTTCCGTAATAAACACCAAACCTGTAAATGATGTGCCCGAAAAAGTTGTGCAATTCATTGGAGTGCGGCGAGTACTCGCCCCCCGCAGCCATACGATAGGAACTTTTGCCAATGCCAAATTGCATGCTGGTATCGGGTGTGCTGCGGAATTGGCTCCAATTGGTTGTGGTATAGTCAACTGCAATGCTCCATTTGTCAGTACGCGACAGGCAGGCGCCTATGCTTATAGAAGTAGGCAGCTTCAGTTTTCCCTTTGCCTGATCGGCACGGTAACTCGTATCGCTGACCAGTGTATCGCTAAAATTATATACGCTTACCTGGTAATAGTTCATTGTTTCATTCAGGTTCTGCGACATGGCATAAGTACCGCCAAAGCGAAGCATGTACTTGCCCGAATCTATAGCATGTTCATAAGTAATGCCACCCTTCCAGTATATACCGCCAACTTTTGTATAGCGGGAGAATAATGCTTCATAAGCGAGGTTGGATGACGAAGTATCAATTCCGTTAACTGCTGTATTGTTGTTGAATGTCCCGAACATATAGCCCGCATTCGCTCCAATGCTAAGGCCCTTGATTTTATATGCAAGGCCCAGGTAAGCATACGTCAGCCCGCCATCGCCTATGTAAGAGCGTTGAGTGCGGCCCATTCCGCTGGTATATACCGTGTCTATGAGGGCGTAATAATCACGGGTATAGGGCTTGAAACCAAAGCTGAAACCTGAATGTATCTTAGGGATGGGCACCGCAAAACACATATATCCGAGCGATGCCGTGCCTGTATTGTAAGAAGTTCCGTCTGCAGCCACTATCCTGCGCGAGCTGCCGATCAGGCCAATGTCGAACGTCGTCAGTTGCAGAGCAGTATACGTAGCCGGGTTGTCATTATTGATCTGGTAGGGATCTGTATAAGTAGCCGTGGTACCTGCCATCCCCTTTATCGCTGTATTATTTCCGTCCCACAACTCCCCGATCCCATATCTCGAATAAGGATTATTTTCCCTACCTGCATATGGGTTGCTGGTTGAACCGGTTTGCGCAAATGATGCATTACTCAGTAAAACAAGAAGAATTAGGGGTAAGCACTTAGCGCGGTACTGGAACATTATAATTCAATATTACGTTTAACCCTTTTAACAATATATCCGGGTCGGCAAATATCTTACTTTTCAGTTTGCCTGCAAAGTAGGGGGCATCACCCCCGGTTAAAATGGCGTTAAAATCAGGGTATTGCGACTGGTAAGACATGATCATTCCATCGATTTCTGCAGCCATGCCATTTACCGCTCCGCTCATCATGCACGATTCAGTATCATAACCCAGGAGCATCGGATCGCCATCAACCACAACTTCAGGCAATCGCTCAGTAAAGGCATGCATTGCCTTCAGCCGCATCTGCAACCCCGGAGAAATAGCGCCACCACGGAAAGTGCGGGTCTTCTGTACCAGGTTATAGGTGATGCACGTACCCAGGCTGATGACCAGGTTGTTATTATTTGGGTACAATATATGAGCCGCGGTTACCAGGGCCAGGCGATCTGCCCCAAGCGATTCAGGCGATGTATAAGCATTGTTGATGGGTGTGCGCGAATGACCGTCAACCATCACAAATCCCTTCACTTTTTCCTTTATCATAAAGGCAAGCTCATCATCGTTACCCGCTACTGCGGCCAATGCAGCTTTGTCCGGATGGTATTGTTCGATCAGGTGAGCCACCTGCTCCAGTGCGCTTTCTGCGCTGAACGTCATTTGCTTTTTGAGGGCATCGTTATCGAAAATAGCAGCCTTAACCTGGGTATTACCCCAGTCAATGCAAAGATTTACGGACATATGATTGGTTTTAGAAAAGACGGCAATTTAAACATTTTGCACCGCAAGTGCAAGCAATTTAAAGCGGCGGTTATTTCTCATGCCCATAACACAGGGCACCTGTCCTCATCGTAAATTTGCACAATGGCAACACAAAGACCCACTATTCTCATTACCAACGACGATGGCATCACCGCTCCTGGCATCAAAGCGCTCGTTGAAGCGGTCAAAGATCTCGGCCATGTTATTGTTGTCGCACCCGATAGTCCGCAGTCTGGCATGGGGCACGCCATTACTATCGGCGATCCGCTTCGCCTCAACAAAGTGGATGTTTTTGAAGGCGTAGAATCTTGGCAGTGCAGCGGCACACCTGCCGATTGCGTCAAGCTGGCCCGCGACAAAATTCTGCACGCCAAGCCGGACATCTGCCTCAGCGGCATCAACCATGGCGCCAACCACTCCATCAACCTCATTTACTCCGGCACCATGAGCGCCGCCATGGAAGCCGCTATCGAGGGCGTCCCGTCCATCGGATTGTCTTCACTCGATTACAGCTTTGAGGCTGATTTTACGATCGCAAAAAAAGTAGCGCATGAATTGGCATCGCGCATGCTGCAAACCAAAATGCCAGAGCACACTTTATTGAATGTGAACATTCCCAAAGTAGCTGAAACAGAATATAGGGGCATGAAGATATGCCGCCAGGCCTATGCCAAATGGGAGGAGAATTTCGATCATCGCATAGACCCCCGCGGAAAAGATTATTACTGGATGGTGGGCCGCTTTGTGAATATGGATAAGCACGCCGGCACCGACGTAGAAGCGCTGAGCCAGGGCTATACATCAATAGTGCCTGTGCAGATCGATTTCACGGATTACAAAATGCAGGAACTCTTAAAGAAAAAATGGTCTGATATCGCCTAAGAAGCAGCCATCGCGTCATCTTCCAGCACATGCTGTGTGCGCAAGTAAGTTTGCCAGTCATCCAGCTGTGCGCCTTTCAACACCCGCGGAAACTTGTTCATAGCGCCATACTTGCCTTTCGACCTCATGTACTCTATGAACACACTACCCGGCACCACATCCACAAAAACATCTTTCAGGGCGCTGGTCCGCTCCACTTCATAGTCGTCGTTCAGTGAGCATAGGGCTCCGTCCAGCAGATCGCGCAGCTTTTCCTTATTCACATGCACGTCGTCGCAACCAATGTACCAGCGGTGTGCAAACCGGTCGTTCTCCAGGTATCCGGCTACCGTAAATTCCCTGATCGTTATATTCAGCTCCTTCGACACTACATCTATTGCCCTGTTCATATTGTCAACCGACAAATGCTCGCCGCACATGCTCAAAAACTGCTTTGTGCGGCCTACGATCACCATTTCGTGATCCTTAGCACTGGTAAAACGCACTACATCACCTATCAGGTAGCGCCATGCGCCTGCGCATGTGCTCAGCAGCACCGCATAATCCTGTCCCTCTTTCACCTCATGCACCAGTTGGGTCACAGGCTTCGCCCTCAGGTTGCCGTCATCGTCAAAATTATCCGGGGTAAACGGAATGAACTCATAAAAGATGCCCGCATTCAACACCAGCTTGATGCCGCCACCCGGTCTTGCCTGGAAACCAAAAGAACCTTCTGAAGCCATATAGGTCTCAATGAACGTGACCGGCTTGCCAAACACCTTCTTAAAATTTTCCCTGTAAGGCTCCACAGATACGCCTCCGTGTATGTACACACGCAGATTCGGCCATATTTCGTGTATATCCTTTACCCCATAATACTTCACAATGCGCTCCAACACTATCTGCACCCAGGCCGGCACACCACAAATGGTACCCACATCCCAGTTCTTAGCATTCACCACCATCAGGCGTATGCGGTCTTCCCAACGTTTGCGCTTGGATATCTTCTGGCCCGGTTTGTATAGCAGAGACGACATCCAGCGCGGCATATTCTTGGCGCTGATGCCACTCATATCACCCTCATAATAGTCGCCTTTTTCAAACAGCGACGTGGTACCACCCAGCATCAATATTCCCTTCTCAAATGTAACCGGCGGAATATCAAAATTGGCCATACTATACAATTGCCGCATGCCCACCTTTTTGATCGATTTGATCATATCCTGAGTAACAGGTATATGCTTGCTCGATGATTCACTGGTGCCGGAGCTAAGGGCAAAATACTTCACCTTTCCCGGCCAGCTCACGTTCTCTTCCCCCTTCTGGCAGCGATGCCACCATTGGTTGTACATGTCGTTATAGGTATGTATAGGCACACGTTCTTTGAACGCCTTTATCAGGTCCACTTCCTTGCTCAGCATCTGGCCAAAGCCATAGTGCTTGCCGAACATGGTGTACTGGCCCCTGTCCAGGAGGTGACGTAGTGTATATTTCTGATAAGTTTCCGGAGTTGCCACCGGAAGGTGAAATTGTTTCCGAAGTTGTAAGGAGCGCGAAACCAGGTTACCTAACAATGCCATTAATATTCCTTTTACTTAGAAAAGTTAAACAGCAAAATTAACGATTATGCTGTTAAAGTAGTGATAACACATGATGTAATCCACAACTTACCGTCAACAGCTGATTATTTTTCTGCAACTAAAATGTTACTATCAGCCGGATTCGTAACTTAGCGGCTATGTTACGCTATATCTTCATTGCCGTTCTCACCCTGGGAACTATCACTGTTTTTGGGCAAAAAAAAGAAACAACGCCCCCCGCGCCACAGATCGATTACAAGCAAATAGGCGCCCCCATGCCCGCTATTGAACTAACCTCTATCGACACGCTGAAGAGAGAAATTACGGTCAGGCGGAAATTCCTGCGCAAAAAAGCAGTAGATACCATAACTGTAAGAAGACATTCACACCTCACCGAAAAAGACATCAAGTGCGAAGGCAATCTGCTGGTTATGATGTTCAATCCTACATGTGGGCACTGCGAAGATCAGACGGAGCGAATGACACGGAACATCTCGCTGTTCAATAAATCCAAAATGGTGCTGATGGCCAAGGAAAACATGAGCGAGTATCTCCCCAATTTCGTGAAAAACCACCACATCGGTAATTATTTTCCGATATACCTGGGTGTGGACAAAGGCGGGTTTATGGATAAAACATTCCTGTACTCGGCGTTGCCACAGATAAACATATACAGCCCCGACCACAAACTGATCCGTTCATTTGCGGGAGAAGTTCCGATAGATACACTGAAACAGTATATCCAGTGACCGCTTTTGGCCGTCGGCCCTCAGCGCATCTGTTTATCCAGGCTCTTCACATACCTGCGCACTTTGCGCACATAGTCGAAGTAGCCACGTTCCATCCTGAACCAGAAGATGGCAAACAGCAACACGTCTGACGCAAATAGCGATACGCTCAGGTGCATTTCCTTGCAGAAATAAAGCACTACTGACGTTATAGCAAAAAAGCCGCAGAAACTCATGATCAACAGTGGCCCGCCCAGGTCGAGCTGGCGCATTTTGGAGGTCATGACAACGGACGTTTTGCCATCCTTTTCGCGTAAGATCAGCTTGGTGATCGGCAGCGTCTTGATGTCCTCTACCTGCTCTGCATGGGGAATAATGCGGATAGCAGCATCATCTTCTGTTTCAATTACTTCAAAATCCAGGTTGTGGATGTTTACGTGGCGGCCAATAAGCTTGTTCCTGAGGTCGTCTTTGCCCAGCGATGTCTGGTACGAATGCGTTCTTGTAAAAAACATAGACGTGAGTTTTAAGTGAGTAAAGAGCTTTACATAAAATTACCATGCTTTCAGGTAAGGCAAAAATTTTATACACTTTATTTACATACACGAAAAACCGTGCCAGATTTTCGCCCACCCCCATTAAAGTGCATAACCCATTGTTGTTCTGCCAGATATCTTTTCATGCAAAATGATGGCTGGTTATTGTGAACCGACGAGTATCGGGCTAACTATAACGCTCTTTACACTTAAGACGTAATCCAGGTATAAAACCTTGGGTATTCCCGTCAGTAGATAAGAAAAAAGCCAATACAGCTTTATTACAAAAAAAGCCCCGTTTTGGGGCGTTCACAGTACATCGCAAATTTTCGTTCATAAGGGGTTAAGCGGTTTGCATCACGGCAGTCAGCAGCGCCTGATAACGGTCGGCAGGCAGTTCCACACCAGCCAGGTTCATCAGGTTGTCAAAGACCGGCCCGGGCACTTGTTTTTTCGCAACGCTCAGCCATCCAGCCAGGTCGGTATTACTGCAGCCACGCATCATCCATACGGCATTCTTCCGCACTTCCTCCGGAGACAATGCCGACACCAAGCGCATATTCGCAGCAATGATCGCGCCATCATCATAGTGCGACCACAATGCCTCGTTCACCACCAGCTCCTCTTTGTTCAGGTGATTTAAGTTAAAGGCCAGGTACTCATAAAATGTATAGCATATCCTATTGCCAATCTTTATACGGGCAGCAACATCACCTGCTGTCTTGTAGCTGTCAATAAGGGCAGACAACTCGCTGCTCAGGGCAATGTCCGTAACATGCTCGGCCTCCATTTCGGCCTGCAGCGCAGGATCACACGACTGCAGCAGACAGAACATGTGCTTGTCCTCATGCCCCGCATGGGCGTCAAAAATTTCGATCAGGTGAGACAACCTTTCCAATGCCTCGGGAAATGCTTCACTGGCAAAGTCGGTCTGCTGCAGGCTCATGGATACATCATACAGCATCGCACGCAAACCCTTGTGGATCATAAAAAAGGCATTGAATCGAGTCATGGCAAAAGATTTCCACTAAAAATATCTTTTCGGCATAAGACAGCAAAACATCATCCACCTGTTAACATACTATGCTTGAAATTTGAAAAAGCTTACTCCGGCCTATGAACTGCTTCTGTTCCTCTTCTAAACCGGAAAAGTCAGTCCATAACGTAAAAATCCCTTCCTTCCACATATCTCAACCAGCGAATAGTCTTTCATTGAAGCGTAAAAACGCCTGAACTCATCAAGCTGTTCTTTGCCAGTCCTAATATTGTATACGTCCGAAGAGTTTCTTCCACGCTCTGATGGGAAATAAATTGTAGCGGGAGCGCTCAAATCAGGAAGACGTGCAGGCCATTGATACACTCGCCGGTCTTTATACATTTCGGGCCTGTCATCTACGCATCTAAAGCTTATCCTTACTTCGTCCGGCAGCCACTCAGTCGCATCGTGGCTATTGAATTGTGTTAGTTCATCGAAGATGTTGAGCAGCTCCGCGGGCGCTTGTGTTCTTCTACCGAATTGCCACAGATTGCCGGTAAAGGTGAAATAACTTCGCTGCTGTCCTGTGAACGCAAATCTGCATTCCTGCATTTCAGATACATGATCGTCATTATCCGCAAATGGTTCATAATTCAGATTATGCGGCAGATCTTTGAGCGCAGCGAGCTTATCCAGTTCAAGTCCCGCAAGCAAGCTGTATAGTTCGTCGTGTGCAAGTTTGACGTGAAAATATTTCTTTAGCACATCCGCCCCCTGCCGCGTATAGATAACGTCCCCCTCTTCGTAGATTATATATGCAGCCGGCTCAGAACTTGCTATTCCATAAGTCCGGTCTGCGATCTCCAGGCCCACTGACCTTCTGCCAAAAACATCCGGGTAAGCAGGTAGCTTGTAGGCATTATCATCAATGTGATAAACAAAACTCACAAGGCGCTTTTTAGGTACCCCTAAAGCTACTAATATCTTACGGACAAATTACAGAATAGCAAGCATCGAAACAGGGTTGCCAGCCCGCAAACCGTACAAGTTCTACTTTTTCAGTTTTACTTCCCGATCATTTTAAAATACTCCTCCACCATGCTCCTGTAGTAGGGCTTTAGTTGCGGGGGAACGGTCTTGTAGAGCTCCAGCAGGTTCTTCTGGTCGGTTAGGTATTTTTGCAGGGATGCCGGTACCGGGCGGCTGATGTCCTGAGCCGTCTTGGAACTGCGTTTGTCGTCTTGCTCCTGCTCACGCACCGCTTTCTGCGTCTCCAGCAGGCGCGACATGATCTCCCGTTGCCGCTGCATCATCTCGTCCGTAAGCCGGCGGTTCACCAGGTCAGTTTCGGTCTTGTCCATTTTGCCCTCCAGCTCACGCAGCTCGCGGCTGGGTCCATTCATGCCATTGCTATTCAGCTTGGTAGCCAGGTCGTTGATCTTGCGGCGCAGTTCGGCCTGTTGTTCGGCCAGCTTGGCCAGTTGCTCGGCATCGCCATAATCGCCCTCCTGGCCCTGACCGCTGCCATTGGCGCCACCACCACCCTGGCCCTTACCACCCGGCTGTTGGCCCTTACCCTCCTTACCGCCGCTGCCGGGTTTATCGCCCTGCTTGCCTCCGGGCTTATCACCCGGCTTTTCTCCTGGCTTCTGGCCCGGTTTGTTGCCATGCGCCTGCTGGGCCTGCTGCATGGCATTGCCTAATTGCTGCTGCTGCGTAATAATATCAGAAAGCTGATCGCCCGGATTTGACGACGGTTTTTTGCCACCGGGCATTGGGCAACTACCCGACCCCGCCTGGCTTTGCGACTGCATCTGCATCATATTGCTCAGCGCCTCGTCCAGCATCAGCGCCAGGTCATTCGCCTTCGTCATCACATACTGCTGGTTGGTGATGGCTACATTCAGGTTCCGGTCCTCAAGGCCATCTGTGGCTAATTGCAGGTTGTGCTCCAGCTCGGTGGTCAGCTTGTTTATCTTAGCCGACAACTTATCGTTGTGCTTACTCAGCGTAAACATGCTGTCGCGTATCATAGCGGCATTGCGGCGCAGGGTGTTCTGCTTCTCCTGGTTGGTGATATAGGCCTGGCTGGCTGTTGATGTGGTGCGCACAGATGCCATCAGGTCCTCCTGGTCAAAACTCAGGCGTATGAGGTTGCTCAGTATCTGCCTCACCTCGCGTATGTCTTTCTCTATCTGCTCCATGCCCATCTGGCTGGCGCCATTGCGCAATGCGCGGGCCATCTCCTGTAGGTTTTTAGTGGCATCATCCTGGGCTTTGCTGGCTTTGTTTTTCTGTTGCTGCTGCAGGTTCTGCTGGCTCTGGTCCATGTTCTTCTGCGCATCATCGCCCTTGCCTTTGGCATCCTGCAGGTCCTTGTCCTCCTTGGTTTTTTTAGCCAGTTGCTCTATGTCTTTCAGATCCTCCTTCATGGCCTTGTCCAGCTTGTCCTTCAGGTCTTTCTGATCCTTGCTTAGCTGGGCAGCGTCTTTCTTATTGGCATCTGTATTGTTCTTCAGTTCATTCTCTTTCTTCGCCAGCTCGTCCATTTTGTTGGCCAGGTCTTCCATGCGCATCTGCTGGTCCAGCCGGTTCATCATCTCCTGCATGCGCTGCATGTCCATGTTAAACAGCTTATTCTCCTGCTCCAGTTGCTGCATTGCTTGCATGGCCTGTTCCTTGTTCAGCTTCTCCATCAGTTCCTGCAGCTTCTTCATCTGCTCCTTCAGGTCTTCGCTCATCAGGTTGTCCATCTGCTTCTTCAGCGACTCCTGTTTTTCCCGCACATCATCGCTGTATTTCTTTTGCTCACTCTGTTGTGTCTGTTCATCAAAGCGCTGCTTTACGGCCTCCATCTGCTGCTTCAGCTCCATCTGCTTCTTCATCATCTCCTGCAGGCTTTGCTGCTGCTGCCAATCCATATCGGGGCTTTGCATCATCTTGCTCTGCATATCGCTATAGTCGTTCTGCAGTTGTTTGGTTTGCTGTGCGCTGTTGCTGAGGCCGGAATTGATCTGCTGCGAGTTAGCGTTGATGGCTGAGTCTAACTGATCTTTATTGAATGCCTGGTAGCTCATTACCTCGCTGCGCGACGATTTGCTGCCATGCACATCGTCATTGTCCCACGCTTCTATGTAGTAGCTCACCTTCTGTCCCTGCGCCAGCTTCAAAGATTCTATATCAAAATATTGCTGAAAGGCACATAGCGCACCCGGCGCTATCTTCACCGGTATGCTCTTCTTGCTCACCGGCCTGTTATTGTCTGTTACTTCGTAGTTGAATGTAGCCCTGATTATGCCATAGTCATCCCCAACCGTTCCTGTAAGCACTATCTGCTTGCCGGAAATGGAATCCCTGAATTGCTGCAACTGAATAACCGGGTATTGGTCCGGTATCACCTGCACCTGGTAATGATAACTGTCCACCACCGGCGACTCGTGGTTCTTAAGGCTGATGGTATAGCCAGTATCATTCATAAACCTGAACTGGCTGGCATACATATCCTGCGTGCTGAACAGCTTCATCGGCTGCCCATTGCCAAAGCTGATGGATGCTTCATCTGTATGCTCGGTAAAAAACGCCCAGTTCACGGTGGTGCCCACGGGCAGGGTCATATCGCTGAGGCTTGTGCGCACTTCGTTTTTTTTGCCGGTGTAGGCCGGGTAGCTGATCTGCACCTTAAAGGCCTTAAGCACCGGGCGCTGCACTACCTTCAGCAGATAGGGCTGCGAATAAAAGCCGCCGCCAAACAGCCTGAAGTTGATAGGCTCCGTTACATTGCGAAAGGTGTAGCGGAATGTATGCCCCTCGGCGCTCTGCATAGGCACCCGCTCATTGTTCATTTCCACGGCCAGGTCGGCAGGCAGGGCGCTGCCATCAACGGCCACCTCCAGCGTGAAGTCGGTATTGCGCACGGCCAGCAGGTCAGCATTCTTGATGATGAACCTGAAGGGCGCAGGGCGCTCAAATGCCTTTGTGGGCTGCAACAGGCGCGATGAACCCTCTTTAAAAACATTCGGAGCTGCTATCAGCAAAAAGACACCCGCCAGCACCACGGGCAACAGGTAGGGCAGGTATTTCCTGTTTTTAGAAAGGTCAATTGCCGATGCCATGGGCACTACAGACACCTGCTTTATCTTCTGATTGATGCTGGCTTCTGCCAGTGCGCGGCTTTCGCTGTCGTTGCTCTGGCGCTTTAGCTGCAATATGTTCAGCAGCTTATCGCTCACCTCCGGAAAGTGGTGGCCAATGATCTCTGCGGCCTGCTCATGACTGATAGTACTGCCCAACCGGGCCATTTTTGCCAGCGGAATGGCCACCCACGCCACCAGCGCACTGCCACCCAGCACCACAAACAGCGATACAATAGACAGGCGCGTCCAAACAGGCAGGTACAGGTAATACTCACCCACACTCATCATCAGCACATAAAGCAACAGGCAGGTAAGGAACACCAGCCCGCCCCTGATCACCTTATTGGCGTAGTACTTACGTATAAATCCATCCAGGCTCGCTATGAGCCACTCATAATTATTCTCTGCCATACAGCGGATACGCAATATAAGCCAAAAACCGAACTACAAAAGGTTAAAAACAATGCACTCGGCAGGACGCTGTAAACAATAGCAGTTGCATATTGTCCGTTATTCTGAAAAGAAGTACGCCATGGCAAAGCGCTTTCTTTTTTTAGGTAAAAAACCAATATTTACTAAAATATCCCTTTTATGATACACCTGAAGAACATTATACCGTTCGCACTGTTCCTCTTTGTTTGCGCGCCCATCGCACATGGGCAGGAAAGCGATGCCTATCTTGACGGCATAGTAGATAATGCAAAAATATTGGCCCAGAATGGAGACCCTTACCGCGCTGATAGTATGATCAGCGGTGTTGTAAAGGCCCGCCCCACCTATGGCAAAGCCTGGGATGTACTCAGCGATGTTTGCTACAGGGAGTATTATAGCGTGAAAGATCTTAATCAAAGCTTATCGATCTCTGTAAACACATCTGATTCCGATGGCGGAGGTAATTCCTCATCAACCGCTGAAAAACAAGCAAATGACACACTTGTCAATAAAGTAAAGGAACTGTTCAGCAAGCTCAACCTATCTGCAAGGGCAAAGTCAAAGTTTATATACGTTCTACGCAGGGCCACGCTGAACTGTCCGGATGCCTGGGAGTCGGCCATACGTATCAGAAAATTATTTGTTGACGTTGATGTTGACTCTGCAGTGAAGCAAGAACCGATGAAATACTTCGACGAAGCGGAACAGGAGTTCGCAAAGTCTAACTACAACAAAGCAGCATTGCTCTACAAGCGGGCCATCCAGCTCGATCCTTCGTTTTACAAGGCACACATGTATCTCGGCGATTGCTACTATGCAACAGCCAATTATTCTGAAGCAGCCATTGCATTTAAGGAAGTGCGTGACAGGTATCCCTTTTTACTTGAACCCCACAAATATCTTGCGGACACATACTATAAGCTGAACTTGCTGGAAAAAAGCGTTGATGAGTGCATTGCCGCGATGTATTGTTATCCTGATGCATCCATGGTGGCAAAGCTCACGGACGCGCTCGGATTCACCGGCAAACGACTCGACATTACCTGGACGCGAAGACTCGCCTTCCCCAACACGACTGACACCTCCACAACCGAAGATCTTAATATTTACAAAGAGGCTGACGATACAGCGGCACCCGGCCCATGGAAGTACTACAAGGAAGCTGGCAAAAAGATCTTGCCGTATTGTAATCCGGATGGCCTCATTACCCGCACAAACAACCTCACACACAGCAAATACATGGAGGTATATTGCTGGGAGGAAATGTTACGCAACAGCCAGGACTCAACCCTTGCCGAGGCCCGCCGCATGCAGCAGGCCGGCTACCTGGACTGCTATGTGCTGGTTACCTGTTTCCATATAGACTTCTACCCCCAATACCAGGCCTTCGCTACCGCCAACAAAGACCGGATAGACGAGTATTTCCATAAGTTTATTAAGAAGTCGTAAGGCCTGCAGGCAGCATAAAAAATGCCCGCCAAAAGCGGGCACCAAAATCTCCATAACAAACCAAATTGCCGAATTGTCAAATTGTCGAATTGTCGAATTGCTGCAATTATGCTTCCGTTTCCTTCTCCTTCTCTATCCTACCGCGGCGCATAGGGTTGGCTGTATTAGCGGCATACTCCTGCCGTTGTGCCACCAGGTCTATCGCCCGGAACACCGCCTCGCGGAATGAGGCAGGGTCGGCCAGGTTTTTACCGGCAATGTCAAATGCGGTACCATGGTCGGGTGATGTGCGCACCACCGGCAGGCCGGCAGTATAGTTCACGCCCTCGCCCTGTGCAATGGTCTTAAAGGCCACCAGCCCCTGGTCATGATACATGGCCAGCACCGCATCAAATTCGGTATAAACACCACGTGCAAAAAATGCATCGGCGCTATACGGGCCAAACACCAGGTTACCCGCCTGCTTCTGCTGTTCTATCACCGGCTTTATCACGGTCTGCTCTTCATTGCCTATCTGCCCTTCGTCGCCCGCATGTGGGTTCAGGCCCAGCACGGCTATCTTAGGCTTGTCTATGCCAAAGTCCTTCAGCAGGCTTTCCTTCAGCAGGTTCAGCTTAGATACCAGCACCTCTTTGGTAATGGCCGCAGCCACCTTAGAGATGGGTATATGTTCTGTAACCAGCCCCACACGCAGCCCGTTGTTGAACAACAGCATCAGCACATCCTTAGCGCCAAATTTATCTTTGAAGAAAGGCGTGTGACCTGTGTATGGGAAATCAGGGATGTTGGTATTGCTCTTGTGGATAGGCGCTGTAACAATCGCATCCAGTTGCCCATCCTTCAGGCACTGCGTGGCCACCATCAGCGAGCGGACGGCGTACTTGCCGCCTGAATCCGTAAGCACACCCGGCTGCAAAGGCACCTCATCATCCCAGCAATTGAAAATATTGATCTGCTTGGGGCTCAGCTTCGTCAGATCTTTGGTGCTGTTGAAGTTGAAAACGTGCTCGGTAGTTATACGGCGGTAATAATTGATCACCTTGTTAGAAGCGAATATCACCGGGGTGCACAGCTCCAGCATGCGGTTATCCGAAAATGTTTTGATGATCACCTCCACACCCACGCCATTAAGGTCGCCGGTAGTAATGCCGATCACTGGTTTCTCTGAATTTACGACCATTGTAGTGTGTCTCTTTTTGTTGCGTTATGATTTTCCAAGGTGGCTCACAAAGTCCAGCAGCATACGCATGCCATAACCCGTGCCGCCATTGGTAAGGTAACCCTTCTTAGCCGTGTTGAACGATACACCCGCAATGTCGAAGTGCATCCACGGGTAGTCGGTAAAATGCTCCAGGAATTTGCCTGCAGTTATGGCTCCGCCACTCGGCCCGCCCACATTCTTTATATCCGCCACGTCCGACTTTATCTGATCGCCATATTCGTCCCACAGCGGGTACTCCACCAGGCGCTCGTACTGGCGCATACCGCTGTCGCGGAATGCCTGCTTCACATTATCATCAGCCGTGCCCATGCACACAATGCCATGCTCGCCAACCGCCACAGATGCGGCGCCGGTAAGCGTTGCAAAATCCACCACCAGCTCAGGCTTATAACGCTTGGCCCAGTGCAGGGCATCGCCCAGCAGCATGCGGCCTTCAGCATCCGTATTCAAAACCTCCACTGTCGCACCGCTCATCATCTTCACCACATCGCCCGGCACGTAGGCATTTTCGCCGGGGCGGTTATCCGTAGCGGGCACCAGGGCTATCACATGCACAGGCCACTGCAATTTGCTTATGGCATACATGGCGCCCGTTACCAGTGCCGCGCCGCTCATATCGCTCTTCATCCGGTCCATAGAGTTCAGCGTAGGCTTTAGCGACACACCACCGGTGTCATACACCACACCCTTGCCCACCAGCACCAGCGGCTTTTTGTTGATCGCCTTCTTGGGCACATATTCCATTACTGTGAACGTTGGCGGATCTATGCTCCCCCTGTTCACAGACAACAAGCCACCCATGCCCTCGTGCTCTATACGCGCCTTATCCATCACCGTCACCTTAAAACCACCCTCCTTGCCTATTGCGGCTATCTCTTTCGACAACTGCACGGCCGTCAGGTAACTAAGCGGCTCATTTACCATAGTGCGGGCCTTGTATATAGCATCCACTATCACCGACAACTGCGTTACCTCTTTTACAGTGGCAGCATTCTTGCTAAAGGTGATGCGCGCCAGTGTATTGGCCATTTTCTTAGCCTCTGTCTTATACTTCAGGAACTGGTAGTTGGCCAGCGCCATGCCCTCCGCCACCAGCAACGCCGCCTCGTGGCGATCGGTGGCATTGTTCAGCATTATCTCGGCTATTTTGTGGCGGGTGCAAAGGGCCTGCAGTTCAGCGCCCGTCTTGCGACAAGCCTCACGCGTGGCGGCATCCGTCTTCTTCTCCTTCAGCAGATATACAAAAACAAACTCGTTATACCTGTTCAGCGTCACCAGGGTCTGTTCGTTGCCAAAGGCGCTGCCTGCATAATCCACCTCTTCCTTCGAAAAGTCTGACTGTGCCAGTTTTTTTACATCATCTATTATGTGGATCCGGTGCTTACCCGGCTTCTGGGCTATCTTGAATTCCATCCGGTAAAGTTAATCAAAAACCCCCGCCCACCACATCAAATCGCCAAATTACCGAATCGCAGAATTGCAGAATCGTCAAATTGTCGAATTGCCGAATTAATTAAAAAGCCCACTCACCTTATCGGCATAGTTCAGCCCCACCGGAATCTCCACCTGCCCTATATAGATCACCTTATTTTTAATAGATGTGATCTTCTTCACCGGCACTATATACGACCGGTGCACCCTTATAAAATCCGGCTCCGGCAGCTTTTCCGTTATCGTCTTCATGCTCATGCGCGCCAGTATAGGCTTTGCATTCAGCAGGTGAAATTTTATATAATTGTCCATGCCCTCTATATACTGTATATCGGCAAAGTCAATTTTGTGCATCGTGTAGTCGGCGCGGATGTACAGGAAGTTGTCGGCCGTTTCCTTGTTCTGCAGGTAAGCCTTGTATTCCCGGGCCTTTTCGCACGCCTGCAAAAACCGCGCATACTTGAACGGTTTCAGCAGATAATCTATCGCGCTCACGTTAAAACCTTCCAGGGCATATTCGCTAAAGGCAGTGGTAAAGATCACCATCGCATTCTGCCCCGCCATTTTGTAAAAATCCAAGCCGCTCATGCCCGGCATGTGTATGTCCAGAAACATCAGCTCCACGGGGTGCTCCCGCACATACTCCATCGCCTCCCGGGTTCCGGTAAATGTTTTTTTCAGGTCTATAAAACCTGTCTGTTTGCTGAAGGTCCTGATGATTTCCAGGGCCAGAGGCTCGTCATCAATAGCAATAGCGGCGATCATACAAGGTCTAATTTAAGCAAAACCCGGTAATATTTGGCACTTTCGGCAATAATTAGTTCGTGCCTGCCGGGGTATAGCAGCCCCAGCCGCTGCCGCACGTTGACCAGCCCCAGGCCCGCGCCCCGGTCGGCCTCCATCGCTATGGTCACCTTCAGGTTGTGCACCTCCAATGTCAGCCGGCCATCAGCCACCTCCATCATAATGCCGATCGCCGATGGCTCCTCCGCATTCACGCCAAACTTGAACGCATTCTCTATGAACGGTATCAGCAAAAACGGCGCTATCGAATTGCCCGGCAGCCGCCCCTTTATCACCACCTCCAGCTGCACGCCCTCGCTCAGGCGCAGTTGCTGCAGCGCCAGGTAGTCGGTAATGTAGGCCACCTCCCGCTCCAGCGGCACCCGCGGCATCGCCGCATCGCTCACCGCATAGCGCATTATGCCGCTCAGCTTGGCCACCGCATCCGGCGCATCATCGCTCTTGGTAATGCTCAGCGAGTAAATACTGTTCAGCGCGTTAAACAAAAAGTGCGGATTGATCTGCGCCCGCAAAAAGGCGATCTCCGCATTCAGCTTATCGTCATAAACCTTGCGCCAGCGGTCATACAGGCACAGCGCCAGTGCCACTATAAGGGTAATGATGTACATGAATAATCCATAGGGGGGGCCAACCACCTGCATGGTGGCAAACCGCTCATCGTGGCGCAGCTCATCGGGCATCATCACATAGTTGATCACACACAGCCCCAGCAGCGTGCCCGCCACATAAAGTGCCATCTGGCCCCACCGCCGCTGCACACACAGGTAAGGCATGGCCAGGTAATAGCTGAAGTAGAACAGCGCCACCAGGTACATCGCATGCACCAGCCGGTGCGGCACCAGCACCAGGTCCGCCAAAAAGGCCTGCGGCGAGTAAGTCTCCAACCGCGGATTGAACAACGCCGGCAACGACAGAAACACCGCCCAGCACACCATGTGCAGCGCGGCTATTCTCAGGTTGCGCATTGCGTTGTTATCAGCCACTATCGTCTATACAATTGATTTTTAATTGGTTACACACCAGCACACCCGCCACGCTCCACAACGCGAAAAATAGCTGCCCCCGTTATGCAAAGGAGCAGCTATTTAATTCCACTGTTAAAAAACCACCTGTAGCCCACCGTCTTTGGCATCCGGCCTCCGCACCACACACCATACCCACCGATCCGCCATCGCTTAAAGACGGGGTAAAAGTACCCCGCCCGTTTCCGGCACTAAAATATTTGAGGTAGAAGGCTATATTGCTGGGGTGAATAGTTGCCGCTCCACAGTGCTCACACTCGCTCCCACACTCACACACTCACTCACACTCACTCACTCACACACCCACACTCAAACTAACACACTCGCTCCCACACTCACACTGATCTATGGCGTGCCCTGCGGGCCGGGCTATCCGCTGCAAGTCCTCCCTCGGTCGCCATAGCTTAGCGACGGCGACCCGCCCGCAGGCTCCCTCGCTCCGGGCTATTCGCTACTATCCCTCACGCGGTTAATAATACTCCTTTATGTAGTCGTATGCCCTGTTATAAAGGTCTTCATCCTTTATCTGATATTTTGTCCAGAGAATTTTACGCAACTCTCTCCGTACTTCTTTTTCTCCACTGGCAATATTTTGCCAACCATCAAAGCGTACTATCCGCACGATACTGTCAATGTCGTTTACAATTCGCTCCACAACAGCCGGTGTGGTATCAGTTTTTAACTCCAGGAAAAGTTCTGTGAGCGCAGCCTTGGCAGACTTGATTTCTTCCTTTGCCTCTGTTTCCTTCTCAGCCTGCAGCGTTTCTTTGGCTATCTGGCACAGCTCCTTGATGAACTCAATAGAGTTAATTAAGCCCTTCTCCGCTTTGCTTCTTAGTGCTTCTAACCTTTCACTGAGCTGCCTGAAAACAGGGCTATTGTTCTTTTTGTTCAAACGCCCGGCTAGAATTATCAGCACCTTTTCTGCTTTCTTGCCGTCTTTGCTGTTCATCAGGTCGTCTATCACTTCAGCATTCAGCACCACCTCCTCCATATCGTGATTAATGCCCGTTACATGTATATGCTCATGTATAAGCGCTGTTGTCTGGGCGCCCAGGGCATGCCAAAGCAATCTGCCATTATCATCCGATGCCGGCTTTACCGACGTGTAAACCTGAGACAGCCATTTGTAATCTTTCCCGTAAATATTCAATGCCGGGTCTGGAGACAACGCTTCCCAAAGCTTATTCAACGCACTATAATCTTTAGCAAACGCATCTCGCTTTTCGTTGGTGTTAATGCAGTCCTGGGCTAGCTGCAGCCCCTCAAAACCATGTATGGATCTGTCGACTCCGGGGAAATGACTGACCGCTTTTTCCATCCACAAAGGCAACAGATCTCTCAATTCCTGCAGGTTAGAAATTACTGCTTTTACACTTTCTTCATCAAAGGCTAGTGCCTGCGCCGTATCGTCAAATACACCAAAATAATCTACTATCCGGCCAAACGTCTTACTGGGGAATAACCTGTTGGTTCTGCATATGGCTTGTAGCAGTGTATGGTCTTTTAGGCTTTTGTCCAGATACATCGTTTGCAGTATGGGCGCATCAAATCCGGTGAGCAACTTCGCAGTAACAATTAAGAATTGAAGCGGAGATGCGGCGTCGTTGAACTGCTCCACAACTCTTTCCTGCCCATCTTTATCCAAAGCCCATTTTTGTTTAAACTCCAGGCTATCGTTGGCTGATGTGCTGATGACTACTTTGCTGGCATCTGGAGGCATTAATTTATCCAACTCTTCCTTGTACTGAATACAGGCGTACCTGTCAGGTGTCACAATCATCGCTTTAAAGCCCTCTGGTTCCACATGTGCCTTAAAGTGTTCCACAATATCAGCCACTATTGTTCTCACTCGCTCAGGCGATTTCAGAAACACTGACATGCTCGCGGCTTTTTGGCTTAGCTTATTTCTGTCTTCATCGGTCAGATCTGCTGCCATTTCTTTAAACGCCACATCAAGGCTTTCCTTATCAATGTGATAGTTGGGCAAGCGCGGTTCAAAATGGAGCGGCAGTGTCGCATTGTCCCGTATGCTATCCTGAAAACTATAGCGGCTCATATAGCCGCCAGCATCTTCTTCTGCTCCAAATGCCCAGAATGTATTCTTGTCAGCTTTGTTGATGGGTGTGCCCGTCAGCCCAAATAGAAACGCATTAGGCAGCGCACTTCTCATTTGCCTGCCCAGGTTACCTTCCTGTGTTCTGTGCGCTTCGTCCACAAGAACAATAATATTATCGCGCTTGTTCATGTCCGGGTAAGCCTCGCGGAACTTGTGTATCATGGTAATGATGATCTTGCGCGTATCGTTCGCTAATAGGCCGTGAAGTTCTTTTATGCTGTCTGTGGTAATCGTGTTGGGTATCTCTGCGCCGTTAAATGTTGCAGTTATCTGGCTGTCAAGGTCCGTACGATCAACAACTATCAATACAGTAGGGTTATTGAGATCCTCTTGCTTTCTTAGCTTTTGGGCCGCAAATAACATCAGGTTTGATTTGCCCGAACCCTGAAAATGCCAGATAAGCCCCTTCTTGATTTTACCCTCCTTTACCCTGTTCACTATCAGGTTTGCCCCTTCGTACTGCTGATACCTGCACACTACTTTTATCTTCTTCTTTTTGCTATTGGTAGCGTAAATGGTGAAGTATTGTAGAATATCCAGTATAGTTGACGGCTTCAGCAAATGGGTCATTTGCTTTGCTACATCCTGTAAACTTATGAATTGGCTCAGGTCGTCTTTATCATCTTCAAGTCTCCACGGTGCCCACAAATCAAGCGGTGTTCTTACGCCGCCTATATAAATTGCTTTGCCTTCTGTAGCAAAAGAGAATACATTAGGCACAAACAACTGAGGTATAGTATTTTCGTAAATCTCATTAATATCGTGTGCGCCGTCCAACCAACTTACTGACGGGCGCACAGGTGTCTTTGCTTCACCTATTACCAGCGGTATGCCATTTACATACAAGGCAATGTCCGGTATTTTCGTTTCTCTTGCTCTTACCTTTAGTTGGTTGGTGAGTATAAAAGTATTCCGGGTTATATCTTCAAAGTCAATCAGTTTAATAACTACATGCTCATTGTTTTTACCCACCGGCAGCGATACTTCGTTTCTCAGCCACTTAGCGAACTCTTCATTTGCCCGCACCAAACCAACATTCTGAACGGTTATCAGTATTGCCCTCAGTTTATGTATTACTTCATCAGCCTTATCTGGGTTGGCAGCTATGGCTGGGTTTAACCTGCATAGGGCTTCTTTCAATTCTCTTTCCAGAAACACTTCCGATATATCTCTTGGTAGCAGATCTGGCTGAATATATTTCCACTTCGCCTTATCGCCATAATCAACATCTGCCTCTTTTACCACACCTGACTGAATACTATTGAGGTTTACCCCAGTTAACTGGTGTATGATAAAATGTTCTACGGAGTTCTGTTCGTTAAAAGCCATAGCAATTAATTGTTTTCTAGGTAGTCATCCAACCACTTAAACGAATTGCGATACTCGCCATAGTTAGTTGTAATGTATTTATGTGATAGATAAATTGTTTTCTGATTGCCAGCACATTTATATTGTCCATCTCTGCATAGTAATAGAGATGGGATTAAAAAGAACTTTGCCGGGGAAGTAACATCAGTTATTGAACCTTCAAATCCGATAAGTGCATAGAACATATTTTTCTGCGCAGGCATAACACCTGAATTGCCTATTAACCAATCATCGTTCTTATTAACTCCCTTTACCTCAATAATGCAAATGTTACCTGATTTAGTTTTAACGATTATGTCAACTCCCTTTTTGTTGCCTAATGATAGATATGCATCTTTACCAGCTCTACATAACAAACTCATCATCAGGTATTCTGATGCCAAATTAGTATTGTAGTTTGTATTTGCCGACCTTACTGCCATTAGTCAAAGATTTCCCTCAATAAATTCTGTTTCAAGTTCTTTAAGTTTACCTTTTGCCGCTTAAGCTGATCTATTGTAACCTGTGTTTGATTAATAAGATCAACTACTTTTTGTTGGACTTCTCTGGAAGGCAATAAAACTTCAAATCCACAAAGCTCGCGCCATTTCACCCTTCTCGTAATTGAGCCTGAAGCGTTTGCAACAATGAATTGCCACAATCTTGGTGAGTTCAAAATCACCAATAGATATCCATCTACCAAAACGTCTGTATTTTCTTTGATCGTAAGAATGTCACCCGAACAAAGACCGGAGAAGCCCGCGCGAGGCGCCCGTTCTCTAAAATCACTTGCATATAGGCTTCTTCTCACCAAAAGGTAGTCTTTAGGTGCAAACACCTTCATGGACGAAATGACGTCTTTACTTGACTGCCACTTTTCGACCTTAAAATCAAACCGCCCGATAGAATCTGAGCCAACATATTTTTCATATACACACTCTCTTGGATTGTCCTCTCTAACACTGTAATCGTAAGCAATTTCGCCGAGCGTTACTTTACTAACATTGTTAGAGTTTATCAAATTGCCAAAAATTGGCTTATCACCTGATAAATCAGCAATAATCTTCAATGCCAGATTTTTTACATAATTCTCCTGCCCATCAACATCTTCAATTGCCTTTTCTATACTTTGGAACAATTCGGCTATTTGCCTTTGTGCGTCAAGGGGAGGGAGTATTACTTCATGTTTACACAAGTGTTGCCATTTTGTTCGGGGCAAGGTTGTACCTACAGACGAGTCAATTGCTCTCTTAGTAAACGACTCAGAAATAATGTAAAATGGCAAAAAAGACTGTAAGAGCTTTGCTTCATCTTTTGATCTAAGAACAAGAATATCTCCTGAGCAAATACCATCAAATGGTGCAATACAAACCTTTCGCAAATAGGCTCTTATCTTACCGAACAGAACATCTTTTTGTTTAAAGGTTTTTGTAAAAGAAACGCCATCAGCTAGGCTTCCAAAGGTCGTAACTTTCAAATTTCCAGACTCAATATGTTCAAACCCAATATAAAATTCATGTCCATCATAGATAGGATCAGTCGAATTAACTCTTAATTCATCAACTATTGAATCAATAGGTACTCTATGCCATTTATTAGTTTCTATTTTCATACCTCTTCACCAATTTGTTTAAATTGAACAATCAAGCTTTCAAACGATGCGTTAATGGCTTTTTGCCCCGCTTTAACTGCTTTAAGTAAATCCTTGGTAGAATGTTCTGTTGTTGACGATAACTGTTTAACATACAGTTGAACGCTAAGGTTTCCGCTATTCTCAACCACCTCCTTATTACTCATTATTTTTGCAAACCCTTCAGCATCTTTATATTTCCAGTAGGCATCGCTTATTTTTTTTATGTGCTGAGGCTCCAGCCATGCATTGGTTCTTTCTATTCTCAGTTCGTCTTTAGCGTCAATAAAAATGATTTTGCCTTTTCTTTCCTTAGGCTTCTTCATCCTACATACCAGCAAGCAACTTTCCATGCTGCTATTGTAGAACAGATTTTTACCCAGTCCTATCACTGCATCTACATAGTCCAGTTCTATCATCTTTTTGCGTATATCGCTTTCACTGTCCCGGAACAATACTCCATGGGGCCATAGCACCACACACCTGCCGGTGTTGGGGTTTAGGCTCTTCATTATATGCTGCTGAAAAGCATAGTCTGCACAACCCTGTGGTGGAGTACCCCAAATGTTTCTACCAAATGGGTCATTCATCCACTTCTGCTGGCTCCACTTCTTTACGCTATAAGGTGGGTTAGCCATAATCACATCAAACTGTTTTAGCTCGTCATTCTCCAATATCTGCGGGCTATCCAGCGTATCGCCTTGCACAATCTTAAACTCATCCGCATTATGCATGAACATATTGATACGGGCTATCGCTGAGGTTATGAGGTTGAGTTCTTGTCCGTACAGTTTTAGCGTTCTGTATTCTTTGCCTTGCTCTTTTAAATGTAGTGCAGCACTCAGCAATATACCTCCGCTGCCACAGGTAGGGTCATAAATACTTTCATTGCTCTTGGGGTCGGTTATCTGGGTCATTAGTTTTACTACCGTTCTGTTGGTGTAAAACTCGGCTGCGGTATGCCCGCTGTCATCAGCAAATTTCTTTATCAGGTATTCATAACCTTCGCCCATTATGTCATGGGGAACCTCAGCCACCGTCAGCTTCATTTTGCTAAAATGCTCAATCAGGTCCAGCATTTTCTCATCGCTCATACGGCGCTTATTGGTCCACTGTGCGTCACCGAACACATCATGCAGCATATCAAAGTTTGCTTTCTCAATACCATTGAGTGCTTTTTGCAGGTGGCTACCAACATCAACCGTGCGCTTTCTTACATCTTCCCAGTGGCAGTTCTTTGGTATCTGAAAACGATGATTTTCAGCAAACTCAGCATAACTTAAATCGCCGCCACTTTCTTCCAGGGCTGTCTGGTATTCTTCATCCCACAAATCGCTTACACGCTTAAAGAAAAGAAGCGGGAAAATATATTGTTTAAAGTCGGCTGCATCAATCATTCCACGCAGGATATTGGCAGCTCCCCAGAGGTAATCTTCTAATTGTTTTTGGGTCATTGGTCTCTTAATTCTATAAAATCTATGAAAAAACAAACTTACAATAAACGCGGTTACCTGCTGTAAAATGTCGAATACATAGAAGGTTACACTAAATCATTAAAAAAGTCATCGTGACAAAATCCCCACACACTCATAAAACCCGCTCCCAACAAGCCTAATATCCCCATTCAGCCAGTCAGCCATTCAGTAATTGAGCATTAAAAAAGTCATCATGCCGAAATCCCCCCACACTCATAAAACCCGCCCGCAACGCATATTATACCCTCATTGAGCCACTCAGCCATTCAGTAATTGAGCATTAAAAAAGTCATCATGCAGATTACTTTTGGCTACGATCAAAACGCATCTCACCTTTGCTTGTGGCCGGCACCCTCGCCAGGGGTGCGGCCGCAAAAAAACACCCGTTTTCACCTGGTAAAAAAGGGACCCCGAAAAACAAAAACCGGGCATCCACCGGGCAATCATCGGGCAATGACCGGGCAATGACCGGGCAATCAAAAAACAGAATAAGTAATTGATAATCAATAAAAAAGAAACAAAATCATCGCTTAAATACCCAAAATCAGGCATTTCCCAAAAACCGGGCAACCAGTCAACCAAATCCCAACCTTAGCGTCTTCGCGCCTCCGCGGTTAAACCCCACCCGCAAGCATTTCCAAAAACCGGGCAACCAGTCAACCAAATCCCAACCTTAGCGTCTTCGCGCCTCCGCGGTTAAACCC